>ENA-OQDD01000014-OQDD01000014.1-human-gut-metagenome-genome-assembly--contig:-NODE-14-length-56777-cov-1.937264_pt1 | contig 56777 bp, 74 predicted proteins | sample MGYA00242507_ERZ504598 | MGnify/ENA primary metagenome ERZ504598 (study PRJEB26092, sample SAMD00036318) | human gut metagenome | host: Homo sapiens | study: EMG produced TPA metagenomics assembly of...
CTCACATCAAGCTCCTTTGCAAGCGCAACTCCCGCCACAGGCGACTTTGACGAGGATAGAATATTTATTATTTTCTTTCTTCTCTCATCACCGTTCATTTTCGTTCCTTTCTGTAAAACATTACTGTCACAGCATAGTGCGACCGGCAATCTAAAATCTATACTGCATGTAGATTTTTAAGTGATAAATCCATAATAGGCGCTGAATGTGTGAGCGCACCACTTGATACATAGTCTACACCAAGACCCTTTATTCTTGCAATATTTTCTTTGGTAACATTTCCCGAAACCTCGATTTCGGCTCTGCCGTCAATGTAGTCGATGCACTGCTTTAAAAGCTCTGTGGACATGTTGTCGAGCATGATAATGTCGGCACCGGCTTCAACCGCATCCTTCACCATATCAAAGCTCTCCACCTCAACCTCAATCTTTCTGACAAACGGAGCATAGTCCTTTGCCATGGCAATTGCCTCTTTTACGCCGCCAGCTGCTCCGATGTGGTTATCCTTAAGAAGCACTCCATCCGAGAGATTGTATCTGTGGTTGTTTCCACCGCCGACTCTGACCGAGTATTTTTCAAAAATTCTATTGTTTGGAGTTGTCTTTCTGGTATCCAAAAGCCTGATGCCTGTGCCCTCTAAGAGCGCTGTAACCTGACTGGTATATGTGGCAATTCCACTCATGCGCTGTAAATAATTGAGCGCAGTTCTCTCACCGCATAAGAGCACTCTGATATCCCCGTAAACCTTGCCGATAAGCTGCTTATTTTCTACCTTATCGCCATCCTTTACGTAAAACTCTACCTTTGTATCTGCATCAAGCAGTGTGAAAACTCTCTCAAAAACCTGCAGTCCACAGATGATTCCGTCCTGTTTGCAGATTAAATCCACCTCTCCTGCCTGTGGATGTGGCATCACGCTGTTTGTGGATACATCCTCGCTTGTGATGTCCTCCTTTAATGCGCTTAATATGAATGGGTCTACGTTGAGGCCCAGTGTTACCTGATCGTACATATATTTAGATTCCTTTCGTTGCATTCTTTGCATTTTTTAGTTTTCTTTTATATTACGGTTTCGCAATTTTTATGCTGTGCGGTGCCGGGGTAGTACGCAGTATATTCTCAGAAATATGAAGTCAGCCACGGGATTTTTTTGGATAGTGCTTTATAATTTGCCACTTGTTCGCATTAACTGCGTTAATGGAACCCCGTGGCAGTTCATATTTTTCTTCGGAACACACTGTGTACTCTCCGGCTTCGCAGATTTACGAGTGCGAAACCTGGTTACTACAGCTATTACCGCACTTAAAATTGCCTCTACTGAGCATGGACTGTATTCTACCAATATTTTTGATGACGCTCGTATGGCCAGCTTTTGGCTGTCCACTCGCATCTAAGCTGAAACACAGATTCTATGCCTGAATATAGGCAATTCCTGATTCGACAGTCTCTTCTGTACCTACGCCGGTGAGTCCCTCTATTGCCTCCATGGCGAGCTTCCTGTATTCTCTCTCTACAGCTTTTTCATCGCTGTAGTCTGCGAGGTCGATGCTATCTGCGGCCTTTTTGGCTGCTATCTCATCATTTACAAAGCCAAGCTCCGCCATCTGTCCTGCTGCACGCTTTGCGAATACCAGGCTCTCAAGCAGTGAATTGCTTGCAAGACGGTTCTTCCGTGCACTCCGTTACAAGCGGTCTCTCCAACTGCATAGAGACTTTCCATGGATGTGCGGCTGTGGTGATTCACCTTGACGCCGCCCATGAAATAGTGCTGTGCCGGAACAACAGGAATAGGCTCCTTGAAGACATCATATCCCATCTCCTTGCAATGTTCAATGATATTTGGAAAATGTGATACAAGCTCATCCCTTGGAATGGTACGCAAATCCTCCCAGACAAAGTCTGTGCCGTCCTTTTTCATCTGCTCACGGATTTTGCCGGTCAGCACGTCTCTTGGTAAGAGCTCATCGACAAACCTGTTCATATTCTTGTCCAAAAGCTTAGCACCCTCACCTCTTACGGACTCTGAAATGAGAAAGCTTCTGTCCTCATGCTTTTTCGTGTAAAAGGTCGTTGGGTGAATCTGCACATAGTCTGGGTTTTTAAGCTCTATGCCATGCTTTTTTGCAATGGCAAGCGAGTCACCTGTCAGATGTCTGAAATTTGTTGAAAATCTGTACAGTCCTCCAACTCCTCCACAAGCCATGACAGTGTATGCCGCTGTCACCTTTTCCAGCGTGCCATCCTGTTTTCTGATGATGGCGCCGTAGCATTTGTTATCCCTTTCGATGATGTCAACCATCGTTGTATACTCCATGAGTGTCACATTTGAAAGCTTCTTAACCTGTGCAAGCAATGTGCTTGTTATCTCTTTTCCGGTCACGTCTTCATGGAAAATAATTCTGTTGTGTGAATGAGCTCCCTCTCTCGTATAGGCAAGTGAGCCGTCATCATTTCTCGCAAAATCTGCTCCGTATGAAACAAGATCCTTCACCACCTCAGGTGATGAGTTTATCATTATCCAACCGACTCCTTGTCATTTCTCGTAGTGGCCGGCCTTTAAGGTATCCTCAAAAAAGCTGTCGAAATCAGACTGCTCTTTAAGCATGCACATGCCGCCCTGCGCCAGAAATGAATCATTGCTCTCCAGATCTGACTTTGTTATCAGTGTAATTCTTATGTCTCTTGGAAGCTTAAGCGCACAATAAAGACTGAGCAGCCGCTTCCCACAATAAGTACATCTGTATTCATAATATGTTACCTCTTTTATTTACCTGCATCCACCGATGTAGCCGCTTCTTTAGCAACATCCCCCTGGATGCGATTTACTGTAATGGGCGTATTATAACACTAAAATTTACAACTGACAAGACACCTGTAAAACTTTTGTGTTGACAGCTGGTTTACAGCTAAGTATAATGACAAGTAACTTATTTATTTTGGCCGGTTCTTTATGTAAAATCCAAAATGGGCTTACATTGATACAACTGTGCTTCAATCACACTAGGAATTTCAAGAGGTATATCATATTATGATGACAACAAGAGAATTACAGGATGAGATTATCCGATTAAAGAAGGAAAATGATATCTGTATATTAGCTCACGCTTATCAGAGTCACGAGATACTTGAGGTTGCTGACTTCACAGGTGACTCATACGGACTCAGCAAGCAGGCTGCCACAGCGCCACAGAAGAATGTGCTCATGTGCGGTGTCCGCTTCATGGCAGAGACCTGCAAGATTTTATCTCCTGACAAGCATGTATTTTTGTCAAACAGCGCAGCAGGCTGTCCTATGGCGGAGCAGCTCGATGTAGAGCTCTTACAATCGTTAAAGGCCGAGAACCCTGACTATACAGTGGTTGCCTACATAAACACCACATCAGAGCTTAAAACCATATGCGATGTGTGCGTCACATCCTCATCCGCTGTAAAAATTGTTAAAAATATTGACAATAACAAGATTCTTTTCATCCCTGACTGCAATCTGGGCGCATGGGTTGAGGAACAGGTTCCGGAAAAGACCTTCAAATTTGTACATGGTGGCTGTCCTACTCACCTGCGCATGTCAATAGCAGATGTTGAGAGAGCAAAAGAGGCTCATCCTGCTGCAAAGCTTCTCGTACATCCGGAGTGCCTTGCTGAGGTTTCAAAGGCTGCAGACTATATCGGAAGCACCACCGGCATCATTGACTATGCTAAAAACAGCACAGACAGGGAATTTATCATCGGAACTGAAAACAGCATACTGCAGCACTTACAGTATGAGTGCCCTGAAAAGAGCTTCTATCCGCTCTCAAAGGACTGCGTATGCCACAATATGAAGCTCACTACCCTGATGGATGTATACAATTGTGTTAAGGGAGCAGGCGGAGAAGAAATCATACTGCCTGACGATATAAGAACAAAGGCCAAGGCCTGCATAGATACCATGCTCACACTTGGAGAATAATTTAATTTAAAGTTAAAAGACCACAGTTCATCTGTTTTGATGCCCTGTGGTCTTTTTTAATTAATTGATGATAATACCTCATCTGAATAATACTTATTTCACATCCGTCTAATTGAATCCAACAACCTTCTGCGACAGCTTATACGCACCGATAGCTACCTTTCTGCCTCCCTTGCCCGGCAGGTTCGTTAACTGTCCCATGACGCCATGGCGCAGCTTCTTGTAGGTTTCTTCATCGTGCTCCTTCATGTATGCCCACAGTTCATCCTTCTTAGCCATGTTCTCATCGGTGCCTGAGATAATTGCCAGAATAGTAGAAATAGTCGTAATAATCTCCAGATAGCTGTACATATACTTCCTGCACATCTCATTTGTTATCTCATGCAATTTGACATCGTCAAACATAATCTTATTTACACGAATCTGCTGGTCAATACGGCGTATCATCACCTGCTCATTGACCGACTGGTCATCTCGACCGATAAAATATCTGTAAAAGTCCACATCCAGGTAGTACATCGTGCGCACATACGGCAGCGGCTTATATACATAGATATTATCCACATAAAAGGTATGCTTTGGCAGCTCAAGTCCACAGCTTCTCAAAAGCTCTGTCCTGTATATTACCGAATGCATCAGTATGTAATGTCCCTTGTGAATATGCTTTATATCACTCCATGTAAATATCTCATTGCGCGGAAAGCCGGTCTGACGCATAACCTTTTTACGCTTTGCTCCTTCTTTCTCGTAGACATAGTTGGCAAGAAGCATATCAATCTGTGTATTCTCCTGCTCAAACTCCCTTAGCTTGTCCAGTATCTTCTTGTATGATTCCAAATCCACCCAGTCATCGCTGTCAACGACCTTGAAATATTTGCCTGTGGCATTTTTGAGACCTGTGTTTACAGCCTCTCCATGTCCACCGTTCTCCTGGTGTACAACCTTTACTATGTCAGGATATTCGGCTGCATATCTGTCAGCTATCGCTGCTGTCTCATCCTTTGAACCGTCATCAACAATAATTATCTCCACATCATCTCCACCCGGCAGGATAGACTCTATACAATGCTCCATGTAATCCTTTGAATTGTAACATGGGATTGCAAAACTTAATAATTTCATCTTTTTCCCCTTGTAAAAAAATAATATCGCTGTTTGATTATGCATAAAATCTTATCCTATATGCAATAACAAATACCGATACTATAATTATACACAAAATCATGATATTGTCTAAGGATTTTTTATGGTACCTTAGAACTGCACAGTTTGTTCATATTTTGTTTACAGAAAAGTGAAATTCAAAACACACGGTTTTCACAATTGATTTGTATACTAACATTATAAACGAAAGATACAAAACAAAAGCAACAAAACATATTAATTACGCAATACTCATACTAATCTTTTTCATATATAGCCGATGCAAGCCACATGCATCGGCTTCCTCTTTATATATCAGCTTCTCTTTATCTTACGTGAAGCCGTCTTTTCAAACTCACTCTCCCTCACTTTAAGGCTATAGATACGCTTGTACGCAGGTGCATTCACATTGTACTCATCGATAAGCGCCTGCAGTGCTGCCCTTATATCGACGATACCTGCATTTTGAGCATACTCTCTGTCCGGGAAAATCTCAGCTTCAATCACTCCTTCAGACTCACGCACTATGATTTCCTTTATGAGATGATTTACGCTCAGAGCGTTTTCAAGCTCCTCCGGTGACACATTCTCACCGTTTTTGGTGATAATCAGATTCTTTCTTCTGCCGGTCAGATAAATATATCCGTCCTCGTCCACATAGCCTAAGTCACCCGTGTGAAGCCAGCCATCCGACAGTGTCCTTGCTGTCTCCTCAGACATCTTGTAATATCCCTGCATCACGCTTGTACCACGGACTAAAAGCTCACCGTCAACTGTTTTTGCCTCACAGTTTGGCATCAGCTTGCCTACAGAGTTTTTACGGATATCCCAGCTTAGATTGGTGCTTATGACCGGAGAACACTCGGTCATGCCATAGCCCTGCAATATGGTGATACCAAACTCTGCAAATAAATCAACATAATCAGGATTTAGGTACGCACCGCCACTGCAGATTGTATGAAGCCTCTCTCCAAATATTTTTTTACGGACCGGCTCTGCAGGAAGTCCTGCTGCCCTTACCTCCTCAAGCTTTCTGGCAAATGTCTCAATCATAAGAGGCACCATAAGAATCATGTCGGGAGTAAAAAGCTGTATATTTTTTGCCATGCGCATGATGGAATCATTGATGCATATTACCGACCCAGTGAAATTCCTTTCAGAATATCCATGCTCAGACAGTATGCATGGTGTATCGGAAGCACAGACAAAATTACAGTGTGCGGTCCAATTTTCATGTCAAGGCATGTGGCATTTTCAGCCAGGTTGTTCTGCGTCAGCATGACTCCCTTGCTCTTTCCGGTGGTTCCAGACGTAAACATGATAGTGCAAAGCGCATCCTCTGCCACTGCCGGCTCGTAGCTTCCCCTATTGTCATCTATAAGCCCATTAAACGAAAGCACCTGTGGACAATGCTCTGTACTGTTCATAGACACATACACATTTATATCATGACAGCTTTTAGCTGCGGCCTCAGCCACATCCGAACGCGCCTCATCAAATATAAGCATCCTCACATCGGCTCTGTCAAAAGCTCACATATATCCGCTGCCGGAAGCGATGCATCGATTGGAACCGCAACACTTCCGCTTTCTGTGATTGCCAGATAGGATACTATCCACTCATATGATGAAGGGCCTATTACAGCGATATGCTGTCCTTTTTTGCCAAGCTTTTCGATGGCATTGGCAAAGCTGTCTGTATCATTCTTAAGTTCACTGTAGGTTCTTGACTCTATCTCATTTTTTGATTTCTTCCATCTTATCGCGTCATCCGCACCGTAAGTCTTCTTTGCATATGAAAGAATTTCAGGAATTGTGTGAAATAACATATTTTCTCCTATCTGCGCCGATTATGCGTCTTTTAATGTCTCAAGATAATCGATAGCTTCCTGTACTGTGCGGATTTCTGCAGCCTTTGTCTGCTCAATCTCCACATCAAAGGTATCCTCGATCTCCCCGAGCATGCTCATGAAATCAAATGACGTAAAGCCCAGATCCTCCATAAAACGTGATTCTTCGTGCACATCTGCCGGCTGAACATCAACATAATTACAGATAATTTCCACTAATTCATCAAACATAATAATCTCCTTTTACCTAATACGTTTCCTGATCCACTACACCAATTTTATAATTTCGCCTATTGTAAGCTCAGGGTTTTCTGCACCCTTGAACATGATTTTGCACAGATAGTAGTACATATACTCAAGCTGCTTTCTTGAGACTGCCTTGAGCCTGATGAGCTCGAAGCTGAAATCCAGTCCGTTGTCCTCCGGGCGATGCATTACCGTTAGATACATAGCCTGTGTAGTCATGCCGTTCGGGTACCACTTAGTCTTGTATTTTATATCTCCCAGATCGTTTAAGCCTTTTCCTTTAAGGTCATCGGCTGATATGTAAGCGACATCGGCTCATATGTAAGCCCCGCCTTTGGCTGCGGATACGTCTTTGAGCGCAGTGCAAAGTACTCTGTCGGATTGTAGTTTGCATGGCGGAACAGCTCGTTTTGCTTATCCCTGATGGTATACACGGCATCGATAAAGCGTACATCCTTTGAAAAGCTCGTCCTAAACGGAAACGAATGAATACGTGTGCCGCCTGACCTCTTCTCCTTGAGTGTCGCACGTCTGGCGATGGCATTATTTACGGAGACATCATCGAAGCCGTTTCCTTTTGGAAAAACGTCCTGATTCCCATGAGAAGCAGACACGCAAGCGAAACATGATATTTCTCACAAAAATCCATAAGACGCTTTGTCGGCTCAGCCTCCAGATGAAAGATATCAAGCGCTGAGGTGACATCATCCGATGCATTGAATGCACTCCTTAGCTTATTATCATGCATCAGTCTCTTGCCGCATCAAGCTTTGCTGTGCCGTCAATTCCGTTGTAGATTGGCTCCGACTGTCTGATAAGCTTCTCAAAGAACTCTCTGTCCCTAAGCTGTGCCTTGCTTCCGGCTTCGTATGCCAGATCCTTCTTTATCTGCTCAATGTATGAGCACATATCCTTAGGAAAAGGTACTCCCTCGTACATGGCATTGCAGTATATCTCAATAATATCCTTTAAAAATGCAATAAGCGACTGCGCATCAACCACCATGTGATGACCTAAGAAGTACACTCCATTGAATCCATCCGGCATCTTTATCATCACGATTTTGGTCATAGGAGAGTCCTCAAACTCAAACGGCACCTGTGTCCAGCCTTGCATCTCATTCTCTGCCTCCTCCATGGTTACATCAGTAAAATCCCTGAAATCGACAGTTCTCTCTTTAAAATCCTCATCCACATCCGCAATATACTGATAGCACTCTCCATCCTTATCCCTTGTAAAACGGATACGCATGGCCTCGTTTCTGGCATACGCGTAGTTGATTGAATCCCTTAGCATGTTCCAGTCGAGCTCCGTGCCGATTGTCAGACTTGTACCTATATTGAGCACAGCCATATTCGGACAGTACTTTGCATAGTACAAATGAAATTTTTGTGCAACCGTAATCGGATATACATTGTGTCCTTTTCTCGTCTTCATCATCTCATAACTCCTTTCAAAAATTTATCAAGTGCGTCCTCGAAAGCTTTCGTATTCTTGTAATAGCTCTCGCAGTGTCCTGCACCCTTTACTATCAGCTTTGTCTTTTGTGACGCGCAGCTTGCATAAAGCTCATCACACATGCTGCATGGCACAATGTATCCTTATCACCATGAATAAACAAAATAGGCAGCTTCGCCTTTTGCACCTCTTTTGCAGCATTGCATTCATCAAGCCCATACCCTGCCATTTTTCTGTTCACAAAATCTGCAATCTGAATCATCGGAAAAGCCGGCAGATGGTACATGCTGTGAAGCACATGTGTAAATACCGCCTTAGGCGAGGTAAATGCACAGTCTGACACAATCCCCTTCACCTGCTCTGGCAGATTAAGCCCACTAGCCATAAGCACAGTGGCACCTCCCATGGAATTTCCCATCAAACAATCCTTATGCCATTGCCTGCCTTCTTAATCATCCAGTCAATCCATTTAAGCGCATCATAGCGGTCCTTGCAGCCGAAGCCTATGAATTTACCCTCGCTTTGTCCGTGCGCCCTCGCATCTACAAGCAGCATGCTATAGCCCTTCTTTAAATAGTAATTTGATATGCTGCTGTAATCAGACATAGCTTCACTTGTGTAGCCGTGGAAGCATATGACGGCTTTATCCGGATTACCTCCATCTATCCCCGCTATCCCCGGAAAATATGTGGCATGCAGTCTTAATCCATCATCAGACTTAATCCACACATCCTCATGAGTCTGTGCTCTCATCCACTCTCCGCGCGGCTTCATAAAGCTGTAATAGCTCTCCCAGTCAACCCCGGACATCTTCATCGTGCGCTCCTTCTTGGCATTGTAGCGCATCATGGTTCTCCTGTAGAAATAAGCACTGCCGCCTGCCTCTGCTGCAGCAATACCGCCTAAAACACCTGCAATTATTCCCCACTTCATCCTCATCACCTACGCCTTCTTACTGTCTATAATCTGCTTCAGGCGAAGTACCTTATCAATATTTCCCTCCACCTTGAGCTTACCTGTTGTAAATGCAAGAATCGGATCAATCCTTCCATCTGCCAGCTTGAAAAGAGTCTCAGCGCTGCATATAAAAATCGCATCCCTGTCAAAATACTCATACGGCTCCACTGCCAGCACACCATCCTTTACCTCGGCATAAAAAATTCCCTCTGCCTCTCCTGTTATATTGAACTGAAAAGCAAGATGCTCGCTTATATCACTCACATCAGACTCCATAAACAATCCCTTTACCTTTGAAAACATGTCTGCGTAAGTCATATCAATTCTCCTTTTCGACCATCGGTCAACTTGTTACTCCATTACAGTATCACTTTTTCGACTGGCGGTCAATATAAATATTTTTATTTTCAAACTATTCTAATATTTTTCATAAACTATCCAAACGTATCCTATCATTATCACCAAAACCTATTACCACGGTAAAATTTCATGGAAGAATCACATGGATTGTGATAATATATATGATATGAGGGTCAAAAGGTATTTTGCCCCTCATTTATGATTAATCAGATTACTACATGCTACGCATTCCCGTAATCTGACTACACCTCGAAATCCGCTAATTTCCTGCTTCCCGCAGCAAATTGCTACTTTCTCGGTGTAGTGCGGGTCACTAAGGTATACATCGAATTGCATGCAAGCATGCATCGATGATACCTTTTGACCCTTTAATCATATATATTAAAATGAACGTAACTAATAAAAGAGGAGCCACTATGCCACATTCCACAAGACCAAATTCGGAAAAATACGAGAAGATACTTGAAGCGCTAAGAACCCTTTTAGAAACAAAAAAATATCCCAGATATCTGTCAGCGAAATCGCCCAGACAGCCGGGATAGGCAAGGGTAGCATATATTATTATTTTTCATCAAAGGAGGCTATCTTTGATGCACTTATGGCAAAAAGCTACGAGGAGCCGCTTGCCACCGCAAAGGAGCTTGCAAAGCGCACCGATATATCTCCATTTGTGCGCATGGCGATGATATTTCAGGCATGTCGCAACTCCTCTGCAGCCTTTTTAAAAATCCAGTCCGATGCCGGAAACGGTGTACAGGAGAATGCATTTTTGCACAACAAATACATCAATTACCTGATTACTGAGCTAAAGCCGGTGACCGGTGAAATCATAAGGCAGGGAGCAGCTGAGGGACTTATCGTGTGCCAACAGCCTGATGCTCTTGCAGAGATTGTGCTCCTTGTGCTCGTTGTAAAGCTAGACAATACACTGATTCCGTCCACAAAAGAAGAGACCGAACAGACTATCTCTGAGCTCATCTCACTGCTTGAGAAGGGCACTGATAATCCTGAAGGATCTCTAAATTTCCTCAAGCTGTAAAAATTCCAACTTAAATTTTCCTGTAGTGGTACACAAAATATATATTGCCGGCGATTGCGGTGAGCGTCCACGAAATGACATATATGAGATATAATGACTGCAATGTCTTAAAATACGCAAACACCGTGAGCAGCCATATAATCCTGAATACGACAGAGCCCATGACCACTATGATGGTAGGTGCTACACTTTTTCCAATGCCCCTGGCGGCGGCTGTGGCATTGTCCATGAAGGCTGATACACAGTAGACGAATGCCATCACACCGATTCTGATCTGTCCATAGTGTATCACGCATCATCACTCGTAAAGAGCAAAAGGAACGGTCTTTGGAATATAAACAATGCCACTCCAAGCACCAGTCCCATCAGAAACGAGTATGCCAGGGTGATGAAAAATGTCCTAAGCACCCTTTCCTTTTTCCTCGCGCCCAGATTCTGCGCTATGAAACTGTACATGCGGTGTAAATGCTGCCATCATGTCATAGATGAGCGAATCCGCATTGGTGGCGGCTGAATTGCCCTCCACTACCACATGGCTGAAGGAATTGATGGATGTCTGGATACATATATTGGCTATGGCAAAGAGCGAGTACTGTATCGCGGCCGGTACTCCGATACGAAGCACTGCTGCAGCTGCATCCCTGTCAATCGCTATATCCTTCATGTGCAGGCCGTAGCTGCCGTATGTCTTCAGGAGAAACCTGATAATGAGTGCGCTGAGATATACTGTGCGATGATGCTTGCGATGGCTACTCCTATCACTCCCAGTCTGCATACTATTACAAAGAACAGGTTGAGCACTATATTGATAATTCCTGAGATACTCAGGTATATGAGAGGCCTCTTTGTATCTCCACTGCGCTCAGCACACCGTTGCCGAAATTATAAAGCGCAAGCGCCGGCGAACCGCACAGATATATCATCAGATATGCTGTAGCACCGTCTATAAGCTCAGGCTTTGTATTCATCACTTCAAGCAGTGGCTTTGAAAAAGCCAGGCCTGTCACTAACAGTAAAAGTCCCGCTATAAAGCACAGGATGACCGATGTGTGGACGGTCTTATGCACCCTCTGATAGTCCTCTGCTCCCATGTGCAGTGCCGTGACAGCATTGACACCGCCTCCCATGCCAAGCAGTATGCCTGTTGTGAGTGTGATGATGATTGTCGTGGAACCGACCGAGCCGAGTGCTCTTGCACCTGCAAATTTTCCCACCACTGCCACATCCGTCATATTGAAAAATACCTGAAGCAGGTTTGAGAACATGAGCGGTATGGAGTAAATCAGTATCTTCCTTGCGAGTGGTCCGTTCACCATATCCAGTTCTTTGGTCTGTGTTGCTCTTGACTTCATTTTTCCTCTTGTAAATCTTAAATTATATTCCTATGACAATATATTTTCTCACGAAATAGTTACAAATACTTTCTTGTCATACTCCGGTAAATCAAATATTAATTTATTATAGAAACATTTTCTACTTTTTTCAAGACCTGTAAACATCTAAAAAGCAGAAAAAAACCGGTGCTAAAACGCACCGGCTTTTATACCTTAAACCTTACATATTTACACTGCTGCGCACAGCCTGATATCATGATGTCAGCCCCACGTCCAGACAGCGTCTGTATATCATAATTTAGAAATCTGTGAGGTTTGCAGCTCTCTTCTCAAGGAATGCTCCCATTCCCTCTTTCTTGTCGTTTGTATCATTTACAACACCGAAGAGGTTTGCTTCCATCTCAACAGCGTTCTTGATATCCATATCATATCCGTTGTTGATAGCAGCCTTTGCAACTGAGATTGCGTAGCTTCCCTTAGAGATGATCTTTGCAGCCATAGCCTTAGCTGTTGGCATAAGCTCCTCTTTTGCTACTACCTTATTAACGAGACCGATGCGGTATGCTTCTGCAGCGTCTACATTGTCGCATGTGAAGATCATTTCCTTAGCACGTCCCATTCCTACTAAACGAGCAAGTCTCTGTGTACCGCCAAAGCCAGGGATGATTCCAAGTCCTGTCTCAGGCTGTCCGAAAATTGCGTTCTCAGAAGCGATTCTGATATCACATGCCATAGAAATCTCGCATCCTCCACCGAGTGCGAATCCATTGACAGCTGCGATTGTTACCTGACGCATATTCATGAGCTTGAAGAATGGCTCTGAAGCCTTGATTCCGAATGCTCTTGCCTGTGGTGCTGTGAAATTAACCATCTCTGAGATGTCTGCTCCTGCTACGAATGACTTGAACTCGTTGCCCTTCTTGTCAGGACCACCTGTAAGGATAAGCACCTTAACATCGTCTCTTGCCTCTATCTCTGTTAATGCTACATTTAACTCATCAAGAGTCTCACTGTTTAATGCATTAAGAGCAGCCGGTCTTGAAATTGCAAGTACTGCAATCTGATCTGCTACGTCAAGTGTTAAATTTTTCAACTCGCTCATTGTATAAATCCTCCTTAAAAAACCTATGTATAACCGACATTTCTGTCGTAATTTATAAAAAAATAGTAACACTTTGACAAATTTTTGTCAATGTCTGAATGACCTTTTTCAATAATATTTACCGTTTAATTTAATATACAAAATTTAAGGAGACAGTCTGCTTAATGCAAACTGCCTCCCGCCTTGGAAATAATATAAATCAAATTATTTAATTAAATTAAATCAAAAACTCAAATTACATAAGTCCATGTGCCCTGTTGTAAGCATTGCAGATCATATTTGAGTTCTTGATAAGGATATACATAGCGATGAATGGTCCGATTCCACAGATAAGTGTACCAAATATGCACCACATCAAAACAGTGGTTCCATTCTCCTGAATGGCAAGTCCGTATCTGCCTGCATTATTTGCAAGTCTGTTGCCCAGCTTATAGTACCAGTACCATGCATAAATCCCGCATGTAATCATTGAAAGCAGGATAAATGCTACGAGACCTGATGTATTCTCGCCATCTCCATCACATGCTATATTGACATCATGAGCCATCTTGTAGATGAAATAATATCCATAAATACCACATGTAATAATAGACAGGATGATGTATGAGGCAATACCTCTGTCATCCTTTAACTTCTCTCCCCTGTATGGCGGAGGAGTCTGACCACCATTGTTCTGGTAGCCTGTATTGTACTGTCCGGCTCCGTTGTTCTGGTAGCCTGCGTTGTACTGTCCGGCTCCGTTATTCTGGTAGCCTGCATTCTGCTGGTTTGCACTGTTTCCTGTGAAGGACTGCTTTACCTCATCAAATGCACTTCCAAGCTCCTGCTCTGCTGCATTGAAGGCCTCTCCTGCTTTGTTGACAAAATCCTGTGCCTTGGAAACAGGTGCTCCACAGTATGGACAGAATTTTGTTGAATCAGGAATTTCTTTTCCACATTTTTCACAAAACATCTTCTTTCTCCTTTTTTATTTGCTTTTTATTACACGAATGATACGAAACAGGATATTGTTTTCCGGCTCAAAGACCACGACATCATCTCCTGACCATATCAATCTGCATATATAAACAATAGCAAACATAATGATGATTGTAAATATAATTATTTTATAAATTTTAATATTTATTTTATATTTACACAAAAGCACTATTACCGCAATAGGCACAAGCCAAAAAAGCGGATGGTATGCAAATGCCTTTGCTATATCAAGCTGTAAGAATGCCATCCATGCCCTCGACATGCCACAGCCTGCACATGATATTCCGGTAATGAACTTAATGGGGCATGTGATGCCTATCGACTCCATAGCTGTGTAAAGTACCACTACGGCTGTGACAGCACATATGAGCTCTTTTCTTTCATTTTTTCTTTTATTGTCCATACAAATGTTATCTCAAAAAGTATGCACTGTAAGGTGGCAGCTCAAGGCCACCGTTTAATGTAACCTGCTCACCTGTAATCAGGTCTGTGGCATCACCCTTTCCCATATCAAAGCCCGCGAAAAACGGCTGGTCTGCGGCATTGATGCACACGAATACCTTTTCACCATCACATTCACGACCGAAAACGCACTGGCCGTTTGTGAGCACAACCGAATAGAAATTACCGTAACATAGTGCCTTTGACTGCTTCTTTGCCTCTGTAAGCTTTGAAATCCACTCAGTCAGTTCATTCCACTGTGGGGCTTCAAAGCATGCCCTAAGCGCCGGGTCACCGTCTTCTTTTTTTGCCTTCTCTCCCCACTCACTGCCATAGTACACACAAGGGATGCCCGGCATACCAAATGCAATTGCATAGATTAGTGGCAGATGCTTTTCATTGGTCAGTATGCTTGCCACTCTTGTCACATCATGATTGTCCACAAATGACAGGAGATGCTTACCCTTGTAGAGAGTCCACTGCTCCGGTCCGAACTGTCTGAGAAGCGAATGATTTATCTCAAACATATTCATGGAATTAAAGCTCGAGTACAGACCTTATAGCACTCATAGTTCGTTACCGAGTGAAGCATCGCATCATTCATAATCTGGTTGTAGTCACCATGCAGTGTCTCTCCCACCAGGAAGAAATCCGGCTTTAGTGAGTCGCAGAACTCCCTTAGTCTTCTGAGGAAATCATGGTCGAGGCAATATGCCACATCAAGTCTCAGCCCGTCTATATCAAACTCGTCTACCCAGCCCTTTATCGCTGAAAAGATATGCTGATTACATCCTCATTTCTCAGATTAATCTTGACCAGATCATAATTGCCTTCCCAGCCCTCGTACCACAATCCATCATTATAGTTTGAATTGCCGTCAAGGCTATACGGCCAAACCAGTTCACATATGGTGAGCTTTCTCTGTTTTTAAGCACATCCTGGAACGCCCAAAAACCTCTTCCCACATGATTGAACACACCATCCAGCACTACCTTTATGCCGTCCTTGTGCAGATTATCACAGACCTGTGCGAAGTCCTCGTTTGTGCCAAGCCTTGTGTCTATTTTTGTATAATCCCTTGTATTATATCCGTGTGTATCAGATTCAAACACCGGTGAAAAATAGATTGCATCTGCCCCAAGCTTTTTGATATGAGGTATCCAGTCATTTACTTTTAAAATTCTGTGCTCCAAAACACCATCATTCTCAAATGGTGCCCCACAGAAGCCTAACGGATAAATCTGATAAAATACGCTTTCATATGCCCACATTATTTTGTCCTCCTTGATAGTTGTGTAGTGGTTTTGTACCTGTTATTCTATTATACACAATTATGTACTTATATGCTACATTTTTTGTTACTTTTTACCTACATTAAGTATTTTGTTACCTAGTATAATTAAATTTCTAATAGAAATTTCTAATAGAAATTCCTGTAGATAACACATGCAATAACCACATGGATAAAGAAAATAAGCGGCATCCCCTTTACAAAATACCAATGCTTTGTCTTGTGCCTGAAGGCATACATCCCAGCCCAGGTACCGGCGCTTCCGCCCAGCAGGCTGAGCCCAAATAATGTCTTCTCCGGGATGCGCCATGCGTGTGCCTTGGCCTTACACTTGTCAATTCCCATCGCAGCAAAGCCTGCTATATTCATAAGAAGCAGATAAATCAGAAAAATTTTCATATAAATAATGCTCCATTCTATTACTCCGCACATAAATTTATAAATATATAAACATATCTGCATATATTAATAAGTCCACAAAAACAATAGCCCAGCCTTTAAAGGCCGGGCCATAAATTAATTATTAATTCTTAGCTTTTTTAGAACCCTTAGCCGGTGCAGCCGCCTGCTTTTTAATGGCGCTCTTGCCAGATAAAGCTTCATCACATACCACAGCTCTGTAGCGATGCAGATTGAAGAATATGTTCCGCAAAGCACACCTACCATGAGTGGTAATGAGAACTCTCTGATTGATGTATGACCAAAGATAAAGAGTAACAATACCATAACAAATGTAGTAAGCGAAGTATTGATGCTTCGTGAAAGTGTCTGTGTAAGGGACTCGTTTGCTATATCAGCAAGCTCATCTGCTGAGTACTTCTTGATACCGTGAAGGTTCTCACGGATACGGTCAAAGATAACGATCGTATCGTTGACTGAGTAACCTACGATTGTAAGTATACATGCGATAAACGTACTGCCGACTGAGATTCTGATAAGTGCATATGCTGTGACAACAACAAGCACATCATGTACCAGCGCAAGGATAGCACTTGAAGCAAATCTGATGTCCTTGAATCTGAACCAGATATATAACAGCATGAAAATACATGAAATAATAACTGCCTTTACAGCGTTTGCTCTCATCTCTCCACTGATTGTTGAGCTGATACTCTGAGTCTCTATAGTTGATGCATCAACATTGAAATCCTTCTCAAGAAGAGCTGCAAGATCCTGTCTCTCATCGAGTGAAAGTGTATGTGTCTTTAATGTGACATTATGGCTGCCCTGGACTGTAGTAACCTGCACTGCACTATTGCCAAGGAGTTTTGATACTGAAGGCACGATGTCCTTCTCAACCTCTGCGGCTGTATAATCCTTGCCAAAGTCTGCAGTGGTTGATGTACCACCTACAAACTCAAGACTGTAGTTTAATGCATTGCCGCTTGTAGCACCGAAATAAATCATGCCGCCAATACCTGCAAGTATAACTACACCTGAGATAACAAAGTATTTAACTCTGTTCTGTACAAATCTGATAACCTTTCTCTTCTTTGCCTTGCCGTAGAACTTCTCAGCTCTGACACCGACACCGTAAAATGCTCTTGTAAGGTATTTTGCAATAAAAAGAGCTGTAAACAGTGACAGAATAATTGAAATCATAAGTGTGTATGCAAAGCCCTTTACTGTACCTGAACCGAGCACCATAAGCACAAGTGCTGCGATAAAGGTTGTAATCTGTCCATCGAGGATGGCTGAAAGAGCCTTCTTGTAGCCCTCATTTACTGCAGCAAGCACTGATTTGCCACCTGCGATTTCCTCACGGATACGGGCAAATACAATAACGTTTGCATCTACTGCCATACCGATACCAAGGATGATACCCGCAATACCCGGCAGTGTAAGTGTAATCTCAAACCAGTAAATAAACAGTACTGTAAGCATTGAGTAGAGTGCAAGTCCGATAGATGCAACCACACCGAGTATACCATAGAGCACAATCATGAATATCATGATTAAGATAATTCCGATAATTGCAGCCTTTACTGCATTTGTGAGCGCTGATCCACCGAGCTGTGCGCCAACAACATTTGACTCTAACTCCTCGAGCTGGAGGTTGATGGCTCCGACACGGATAAATGTTGCAAGGCTTGTTGCCTCGTCGAAATCCTTCATTCCGTTGATTACACAGTTACCATCTGAGATAACGGCACTTACTGTAGGAACGCTGATGAAATGATCATCATAGTATATACCGATTGACTGTCCTGCATCCTTTGCCTTCTTTGTGGCATCTGCATGTGTCAATAGCCTCATCCTTGAGCTTTAATGAAACAACAGGCTCCTTGGTTGATGTAGATGATGACTGGTCATACTGGGCGCTTGCATCCTTTACATCGTTACCATCGAGGATGACTGAACCATTTGCCTTTAAGGTGTCAATATCATAGTTGAGCTTGTAGCCGCCCTCAACCGATGTGTCCTTTGTATAGTTGGCATTTCCGTCACTGTCATACTGGGCGATGAAGTACAGTGATCCCGGACTTCCAAGATCCTCGAGTACCTTGTTAGGGTCGTCAACACCCGGAATCTCTGCAGTGATACGGTCATCCCCGCTCTTGTATACAGAGTACTCTGTTGTGTAGCTCTCTGCACGCTCCTCGAGCTTTGCGATAGTATCATTTACATCCTTGTCTGAAGGATTCTTGTCCTTGATATGGTAGGTGATTGAAACACCACCTGAGAGGTCGAGACCAAGCTTGATATTCTGATAATCCTTATCCTTGGTGCTCTCACCATTAGCAGTTGCCTCCTGCTTTTGCTTTGTGTCGGTGATTACTGCAGTGGAATACCAGCCCAGCAAGCCGATACAAATGACTGTCACAAGGATAATCACCCAACTCTTTCCTTTTTTCATTTTCTTATACCTTCCTGTCATTTTGCTACCATCCATATAGGTATACAGATGGCAAATATATTCGCACACGGGTCACAAATACCGCTATCCGTTTCCCGTGACAAATTCAAATTATTGTGCATCATCTGCCATATCAGCCTCTGCTGCCTTAATCATGATAGCGCACTCTATACGCTTCTTCTGCAGCTCGCAGCCTAAATCATAGGCATCAGTGATTGTGCCGTGGAAGTTGTATGAGTTGGCGGCACAGCCACCGCTGCAATAGAATCTGGCAAAACAGTTGCGACATTTTTCCTTGGCATAAACATTACAGCACTTAAACTCATCCTGGATGTCAGTTGCTTGATGCCATCCCAGACATTACCCATAAGGAAGTCTCATTGCCCACAAACTGGTGGCATGGATATAAATCTCCCCATGGAGTCACTGCCAGGTACTCTGTTCCTGAGCCACAGCCGGAAAGACGCTTATATACACAAGGTCCTCCCTCTAAATCTATCATAAAATGGAAGAAATTGAAGCCGTTTCCTGCCTTGTTTCTCTTTACCATCTCTGCTGCAAGTCTGTCGTACTCATCAAAGAGCACAGGTAAATCAGAATCCTTAAGTGCATACTCATCTGTAGGCTGTGCCACTACAGGCTCAACCGAAATCTGCTTAAAACCTAAATCAGCCAGATGAAGCACATCCTTTGAAAAATCAGTATTGAAATGTGTGTATGTACCTCTCACATAGTACTTGTCCTGATGTCTGCTCTCTGCAAACTTCTGGAATTTCGGAACAATAAGGTCATAACTGCCGGCACCCTTTCTGAAAGGCCTCATGCGGTCATGAACCTCCTTGCGTCCGTCGATACTAAGGACTACATTGTCCATCTCTTTGTTGGCGAACTCCATAATCTCGTCATTTAAAAGCACACCGTTTGTGGTGAGTGTGAACCTGAAATGCTTGTCATGAAGCTTCTCCTGCTCTCTTCCATATGCCACAAGCTGCTTCACCACATCCCAGTTCATGAGAGGCTCTCCTCCAAAGAAGTCTACCTCTAAGTTTCTTCTGCTGCCTGAATTGGCAATCAGGAAATCAAGTGCCTGTTTTCCTGTCTCGTAGCTCATGAGAGCTCGTCTGCCGTGATACTCGCCCTCCTCTGCAAAACAATATCTGCAGGCAAGGTTGCAGTCGTGCGCTATGTGAAGGCAAAGTGCCTTTACAACTGTCTGGCGCTTCTTGAAATCTATGATACGCTCTTTGTATGTATCCTCTGTGAAGAGCTCTTCATTATCCTTAAGCTCATTTACTTCCTGTATTGCTTCTTCTATCTCCGTCTGTGGATACCTGTCCACAAGCTTTTCAATAATCTCCTTAGCTGAGTTGTCCTCAAACAGCTCAATAACGTCATATGTGACATCATCCACCACATGGATTGCGCCACTGTTGACATCTAAGACAATATTATAGCCGTTGTTCTTGTACTGATGAACCACTACAATATTCCTCTCTTTCTATACACATTTTAAAATTACACTGCGAAAAGAGTGTGCACCTATCAGCGCACACTCTTTAAATCCGCTTCACCTATGACTATTTGTACTGCTCACAAGTCTGGTTTCCAACTGTACAAGATGTCTTGCAAGCTGACTGGCATGATGTCTGGCACTCGCCACATCCGCCTTTTTAACTGTGTTCTGTAATTTTCTTGTATTTAATGTCTTTACGTGTTTCATTTTTATCTCCTTTTCATTTAACGATGTCTGATTGACACATCATATTTGCTTTCAACATTATATCACAGCATTATCAATATGAAAAGTCCTTTTTTAGCGAAAAACAAGCGCTGAAAACATTACCAGAAGGAGTATTATCAAAAGCTCGAATATATTTTTGATTCACCTATACCTATGACCACTGTTGCTATCACATACGTTATCCAGTATGCTACGACCGTCACCCTGATAAAACGTCTGCGGTGAAAGCAGCATTTGAGCAAAAATCCGCACACAAGCCCCACCACTATATTGACCGCCATTGAGAGTGCAAAGCTTATCCACTCCGCCATGTCGACAAAGCACTGTACTATGGAAAGTATGATAAGGCACAAAAGCGCCGTAAGATGCATGATACATATTGTTATCACAGGACCTTTGATTTTTCTCCACATAAAAACGCCCTCCACACATCATATATATGTGCAAAGGGCGGTAATTATTCATGTATGAAATTCATTCGTGATTACAGCTCACAGTTATTAACTGTTCTAGGGAATGGGATAACGTCACGGATATTGCCCATGCCGGTAAGATACATTACGCATCTCTCAAAGCCCAGTCCAAAGCCTGCGTGTCTTGCAGAGCCGTATTTTCTTAAGTCAAGGTAGAACTTGTAGTCATCCTCTGAAAGTCCAAGCTCATTTATTCTGGCAAGAAGCTTGTCGTAGTCATCCTCTCTCTGGCTTCCACCGATGATTTCTCCGATTCCCGGCACGAGACAGTCAACTGCTGCAACGGTCTTTCCGTCGTCATTCAGCTTCATGTAGAATGCCTTTATCTCCTTCGGATAATCTGTGACAAATACAGGGCGCTTATAAATCTGCTCTGTAAGGTATCTCTCATGCTCTGTCTGCAAATCACAGCCCCATGATACCTTGTAATCAAACTTGTCATTGTGTTTTGAAAGGATGTCGATAGCCTCTGTGTATGTCACACGTGCAAAATCATTTTCAACAACATTTCTTAATCTGTCAAGCAGCCCCTTGTCCACGAAATTGTTGAAAAATGCCATCTCCTCAGGTGCATTTTCAAGCACATAGTTGATAACATACTTGAGCATGCTCTCTGCAAGCATCATATCATCTCAAGGTCTGCAAAAGCAATCTCAGGCTCAATCATCCAGAACTCTGCCGCATGACGTGTGGTGTTTGAATTCTCCGCACGGAAGGTAGGTCCGAAGGTGTAGATATTCTTGAATGCCATAGCATATGTCTCGCCGTTTAACTGTCCTGAAACAGTAAGGTTGGTAGGCTTATTAAAGAAATCCTTTGAGAAATCCACCTTTCCATCCTCTGTCATAGGGAGATTGTTCAAATCAAGTGTAGTCACCTGGAACATCTCTCCTGCACCCTCACAGTCACTTCCTGTGATAAGCGGTGTGTGCACGTACACAAAATCCCTCTCCTGGAAGAATTTGTGAATAGCATATGCGCAGAGTGAGCGCACTCTGAAAACTGCCTCAAAGTATTGGTACGAGGTCTTAAGTGTGAGATTGTACGAAGATACTCAAATGTATGTCTCTTCTTCTGCAGAGGATAATCCGGTGTGGATGCACCCTCAACAGTCACCTCTGCGGCCTGAATCTCAAATGGCTGCTTTGCATCCGGAGTAAGCACAAGTGTACCTCTTACGATAATTGCAGCTCCGACATTGATCTTGCCAACCTCATCATAGTTGTCTAAGCCATTTCCGTATACAACCTGGATTGGCTCAAAAAATGTACCGTCGTTTACCACGATAAATCCAAAGTTCTTTGAATTACGGTTGCTTCTGACCCATCCTCCGATAGTCACCTCTTTGTCAGCGAATTTGTCCTTGTTGCGGAAAATCTCGCGTATGTTTGTAAGTTCCATTATCTAATCCTCCATTTAAGCTGCCTGCGCATCACCACAGACAGCATATTTATCGTTATTATTCGGCATCCGCGCTGCCACTTGAAGTATCCGGCGCTGCACTGCCATCCTCAAATGTCACATTTGCTTTCTCTGTGACTGTATCGATAGCCTTGTTTACAAGGTACTGGTTCTTAAGGTATGTCTTTCCCTCATCCTTGTGTCCGCTTCCAAAATACTTGTATACCTCAGAAGCCTTGCTGAACTGACCATTGCTGGCTGATACGATGTAATCCACATAGCTGTTGAAAGCATCATCATCCATCTTGATATTTTCCTTCTCAGCGATAAGTCCAAAGATGAACTCTGTCTTTATCTGGTCTGTCAGATTCTCCTTCCACTTCTCTGTGGCCTGATCCACTGTCATGTTGTAGTTGGACTTTAAATATTTCTTAAGTGTCTGTCCATCCTTGACATTTTCTTTGGTAAATGAAGCAATATACTCATTGAGTCTGGCCTGTAGATACTCATCAGGAATCTCGACTGTGCTGTTTTCAATCATGTAGCTCTTTATCTTGTCCACCTCAGCGCTGTAGAGCTGCTGCTTCAAATCTTTCTCAATCTGTGTGGTAAGCTGGGCATTAGTTGTCACCCCGGCCTTTCCAAACACTGTGTTGACCTGCTCGTCAGTCATATCAGCAAGTGCAACAGGATCTGCTGAGTAAATGCCCTTTACTGTATACTCAAATGTAACTGTCTGTCCGTTTAAGTCGTCATTGCCATAATCCCCAGGGAAAGTCACGTCACCCTTAACCTTGTCACCCACCTTGGCTCCGATTATAGGCTTTGTAAATCCATCAATAAAGGATGAACCGCCGACCTGGCTGTTATTTGTCACATCAAGCATCACATCTGTAGCTGAGCCACCATCAAATGCTTTGCCATCCTTATATCCTGTGTAATCAACCTTGACATAATCGCCATCTGCAACTGTATCACGATCTGTAACCTGCTTGTACGCATCTGCACCATATGACTGAAGCACATTGGTCAGATATGTCTGCTTTGCTGTATCGTTTATCTCATAATCGTTTGAGACAGTAATTGCAATACCTGAATAGTCTGCAAGCTTTGTAACCTGCTTTGCGTAGTCTATGTCAAACTGTCCGCTTCGCATCGTCTCGCTGCCGGCCTCGGTGCCTGCCTCTGTTGCGCTCTTTGAGCCACCCTTTTTGCTCTTGCCGCTTATTACAGCAACAAGCGCAATAATTACCACGATAAGTGCAATCACAATCACTGCTATGATTGCCTTCTTACCTGTATTCTTTTTCTCACTCATTGGAATCCTCCTGAAATCTGTAAGTCATGTTATTTATATGTATAATGCCCTGCTACGACAAAAAACGCATCCTCAAAACACTATACCTATCTACAATATCACATATCAAGTTAAATTACAACGAGTGAAATTTTCTTTATCTTTGCAAACACCGGAGGCGTATGCATCCTAAGCCTACTGTCACCCTGGCATTCTTTTGCAGCCTTACCGGCTTAAGCAGATGTGTCACAAACCTGACATCAGCCGGGAAAATGTCGCTTGTATATGTATGAACGCCGCTTTCATCCTCCACATCCATAAACAGCTCGACCTCGACACCTGTTGTATTGGTTCCTCTATATTCAACCGCTGCTATATACTCACCGGTATATTCAATATCCACCGTCTGGCTTATCGAATAGTCAAAATTGGCATCCGAAGAGATAAACACTCCATCCTTACCCAGTGTATACTGTCTTTCTTCGAGGCTTGTCTCAATCTGCCAATTATTAATCCATCCTTAAATTCAGGATTTGAGATTAGATTTCCATGAATCATAAGAAGCTTCATGAAATCCTCCACCTCCGGTGTTTCTTCATACTCATAAAGTGATTCAATATACTTATCAAGCTCTTTAATCGGAGGATTTTTCTGATCAAAGTCCCTGATTGCATCCCAGCCCGGCAAAGCCCTGCCATGCTCGTCAAACATACCCATATTCTCAAACCAGGTTCCCATGCCTTTACCAGGCACACCGACAGGCTCCCAGTAGTATACACCGGTCTTTCCGGTATCCTTTGACACCTCTGCTGCTATCTGCATGATTATTTCAAGAGACTTCTTCTGCTCTGCGCTGCCTGCATCAAGCCTGCAGTCTCCATGAGTTCCTTCGAGATATGATCTCCCTTGCAATGCCTCCACGGATGAGCTGTCTCCACAATATAAACCGGCAGATTATATAATTTTATGATCCTGCTCATAGTATCCTTCAAATCCATGAAGGTACCATGCCAAAACGAATAAAAGGAAAGGCCAATCGCGTCAATCGGCAGCAGGCCCGCATTAAACATAGAATCAAGCCACGGCATAATACAGTTATATCTGCCTCCCTGATCCAGATGAATCATGACCTTTGTCTCCGGGAGCAGCTCCCTGACAGCTCTGATTCCCTCATTTACAAGCTCAGCCAGCTGCCTGTACTGTGGCACTGCACCATCCGGAAACAGCATACCACTCCTTATTTCATTGCCAATCTGAACCATATCCGGCGCACAATCCATGATTTTTAATCTGTATAGCACATCATATGTGTACTTGTGCACTGCCTCCTTCAGCTCATCAAGCTTAAATTCTTCCACGCATCAGGCTTATTCTGCTGTCCCGGATCTGCCCAGTAATCTGAATAATGAAAATCAAGCAGAAAATGCATTTTGTATTTTTAATGACATGAGCCATCTCGAGAACATATGTAAGACTGCAATACCCCTTAGACTCCGGCACCTTATCAGGCTCATTCCATATGCGCAGACGGACTGAATTTACATTATTCAGCTTTAAAAAATCAAATACCCTGCACACATGACCTTCCCTATCCATTATTTGTATATTATTGTCAACCATCATAGGAACGGATGAAATATCCACTCCCTTTAAGAAATTGCTATCCTTTTTCTGCTTGTGTTGCTGCTTAAGCTGATACATCTTTGTGTCAGCACTTACGAGATAATCGTCAAAGCTCTTACCACTGCCCGGCTTCGTATATATGATGCCGTGACTGATAAACAGGCTATGCTGCTCCATGATATCATACACGCGCTTTATATACTTCTCAGCAGTGTCATGCCTGTCCCCGGGGATAAACACGATAAATTCATCTCCACCGAATCTATATACCATACTTCCTTCAGGCTTTTGCTCATCAAGCACCCTCGCCACAGTCTTTAAAAGCTCGTCACCGTACTGGTGTCCGTAGGTATCATTTATGTCCTTGAAATCATCCACATCGAGAAATACTATGGTGCAGCCGACATTTTGGTCTTCAAGCTCAGCAAACATAGGAATGACCATCTCATTGCATGCCACACGATTGTATAGACCTGTGAGCGCATCATGGTTGTAGAGATTCTTAAGCTCATTATTTGTATTCTCAAGTACCTTTTGCTTAAAAAGATTCTCAAGCCTCTTGAGCAGGGCAGACTGTATATCAAACTGCTCAGGATGGTCGTACAAAAACTCAGGATTCCTGAGTATTAACATAGCCCACTATCTCGTCCCTGAAATGCAGCGAACAATACATATAGCAGGTGTTTTTATCTACACTCTGCATGTACTGCATAAGGTCATTTACACTCTTAAACTCAAGCTTTCCATTGTCCTTGTCATCCGCATAGAGTACAACCTCGTCGTCAATATCATAGCCATGCTTCCTAAAGTGTGCATTGTTCCTTGCAGCTGCCAGATCAGAAACACCGACCACATACACTCCGTCACACTTCATGCTCTGTATATAGTCAGAGTATCTCTCAAACAAATCATAGTATTCATTGCACTCCTCGAGCTCTTTCTGGAGGATCATTACTGCATCCTCCTCCTGCTCTTTTGCAACGGAGCCTTTGATAATATTCTTTATGTAATTACGATAATCCACTCTGCCCGGTATTAGGGCATCCGCAGCTCTCAGCCGGGATAAACTCAGAATCAAGGTATTTATCAGAAGCATCGCCCGTGCCATTCCAAAGCGCCTTAAATATCTCAAGAACTTTTCTGCCTATATTGCCCCTGTTGTGCTCCACTGTTGTAATCTGTGGGTTAAAGTACGCAGCCTTATCCAGATTGTCAAAGCCTGTGACCTTAAAATCCTGTGGTACCTTGTATCCGAGAACCTCTGCTGTCGCACACAGCCCTGCTGCTATATTGTCATTTGCACATAAAAACACATCCGGTAACGGTTTTTTGCTCTCGTGCCAATCACTCATATACCTGACACCTGTCTGATAATCAAAATCACCAAACATGTACATATCAGCTGTAAGTGGTATGCCATAATCACTTAAAGCCTTCTTGAAGGCCTCAAAACGAATTCTGTTCTCATAATGATACGGCGGACCACCTGCAAACACAAAGCTTTTGCAGCCATGCTCATAGTACATATGATCCATCACCTTGCGAAACAGCCTCTTATTGTCGTTGCCTACATAGTAAAACCCATCAACCTTATACCCGATACTCACTACCGGCACATTTACCGACTGAAGCTTTCTGACCATATAATGTATCTCATCCTGGTTGATCGTATTGGTGCAGTCAAATACCACTCCGTCGAAGCTGTTTAAATCAGGCAAATCGTTCAGCGCATACTCGCCTTTGTTAAACTTTGGATCTTGACTCCAGGTTCCGTTGGTGTTGTAAAAATACATGCACACATCCAGTCCCAGCTCTTTAGAGCCTTCCATGATACCCTCAACCCACGAATATGTTACATATCTTCTCCAGCCATCAGCCAGAAGAGCAATTTTCTTCATTAATAAGTACCCCTTTGCATCTTCTAAAGAGTTTTCCCAAAATATAGTTCTATTATATTACGGTTTTACCTATTCTTGCAATAAAGATTGATTTTTTTTAGCATATTTGATAAAATTAATTTAAATAAGCAAATTTTTAGGAGGGATACGTTTTGAATCCAGCATTAATCGTACTTATTGTTATCGCAGTAGTGCTTGTGGTAGCATTTATAGTATTAACAATCCTCGGTAAAAAAGCACAAAAAAGAAAGGAAGAGCAGGACGAGCAGATAGCTGCAGCATCACAGACTGTCAATATGCTAATCATTGACAAAAAGCGTATGAAGCTAAAGGATGCCGGTCTCCCACAGCAGATTATTGAGCAGACACCAAAGCTTATGCGCCGCTCAAAGCTTCCTGTAGTCAAGGCCAAGGTCGGACCAAGAGTCATGTCTCTTATCGCAGACGAGCAGATCTTTGATGAGATTCCTTTAAAGAAAGAGGTTAAGGCTTCTGTCAGCGGTATCTACATCACAGCTGTCCGCGGTATCAGAGGACCTCTTGAGAAGCCTAAGAAGAAGAAAGGCTTCCGTGCAAGAATGGCAGAAAACTACAGCAAGGCCAACGAACAGCTCAAGGCTGAGGAGGCTGCAAAGGCTGAAAGAAAAGCTGCTAAAGCGGCTGCCAAAAAGGCCAAGCAGAAATAATATCATGATTTAATTTTCATGTACATAAACAGAGCATGTGGGATGGCTTTCATCCTCACATGCTCTGTTTTTTATATGCTCTATCCATATATGCTTTATATATTTTTTACCCCATAGGCTTGGCAGACTTTTATGCAATTTTGACTGCTGCTCCTTTTTTCTTCACAGCTATATTGATGTGACAGTCGCCTACAATTCATAGTTGACATCAAGTGCATACTTTACCTCTGCCCTTATCTCGTCCTCAGTCTCCTTTACCTCTATGCTTGTGGCATCAATACCTATCTGGATACTTCCAAACGGTGTATAATAATATGTCAGGTTTTTCTTTCCCTTCTCAAATATCATATGTACACTCATAGGTCTTGCGGGTGAACTCAAGATAATTTTCATTGAATTTAAGCATATTTTTGAGTGTCTGGGTCTCACCCTCCATTATCTCCTCAAAAAGCACATAGTGCTTGTTATTTCTTATATAATACTCTCCCGGGGCAATCACCTCTACCGCATCCGACTGCTGGTCCGGTGCGAGCTGTAAGCCCTTTAATGATACTACTACATCCTTTGTCATTTCTTTCTCCTTATCCTCTTGCATATCTAAATTAATTCACGCTTAAATAATTTCTCATCACATATTTTCTTTTAATATATTTTTTCAGCATGAATATACTAACTGTTTTATCTGAAAATATCAAGGATTTTTAGTTTTATTTCATATTTTCCACTGTCAAATATGCTCTCATACTCGTCCGGAGTGAGTACCTCCTTAAGATTTTCCTTTGCTTCGTCCTCCACCACCTCGTACACACTGCCCCTAAAGCACATGTTTGGATACAGCACGCACCACCAGTTATGACCGGCTCCATCGCCCAGTGTTATTTCAAGCGCCTCGTAATTTCCCTCAGGAAATGTATAGTCTCCATACGTCTTTTCCGGGAAATCGGTGTGTGTAAGCTCTGCCGATGCGCCATATGTAAAACCGTTTGCTGCAAGCGTCTCCTTTGATACCGCTATTATTTCGTCCATATGGTCATTTACGGTGGCTCTGGTTTCTTCGATATTTTCGCACTCCAGCAGATATGGCTCTATGTAAGCCCCTACTGCATCGCGCACCTGCTTTTTCACATTCTGGTCTGCTTCGCTGTCGCTGTTTGCCAGCACGTGGAAACGCAGGATTTTGTCGGCGATGGATTTTTGCATGTCGGCTGTACACGCTATACTATTGGTGTTTGCGGCAGGTGTATGATTTTTTGCAGCTATCACTGCCGTAAGGGATATTATTGCTATGGTTGTTATTATTATTTTCTTTCTCATGTAAACAAGTATTGCCTTATTTGACGAACTTATTCATCATTTTTGAAAATTTTACCGGGTTTCATGAATTTCATTCGTATAGTCATCCAATAAGGTGCCAAGTGTAATTATCGGTTCCCCATCCTCATGATTCTCCTTATTCATTTTCTGCTCATAATAATCACCCATGTTATCAAAGATATCGTTTATATCATCTGCTATGCACACATATGTGTTTCTCGGAAATTTTTTTGATGTCTTGCAATATTCCATGAAATCTGAATAAGCTGCTTTATCTTTTCTAAGTGTTTTTCCTATTAAAATCACCTTCAAATGATTTGGTATCGGCTTTTTGTGACAGCCGATCCTCGAAGCTGTCCACTGCTGTTTTGATATCATCTGCATATTCCGGTTCGTAGGATTTGTCCATGTTATAATAAAACTCTATATATCCGCTATTTTCATTTGTCGAAACATCTCTGTGGCTAACATATGCTTTGTTATCAGTTACTTCTTTATCGGTTATTTCGTCAGTATCTACATCTACAATATCCACCGCCGCAAGTGTCGGAAAACAGCGCTCCTCAAGTTCCACTGATACCCGATGCAGCCGGTGAGCATGAGACCTATCGTCAGCACTACTATGACCGGTATCGCTATGCACATTAAAAATCCAAGATATTTTTCACGATTTCATCTCCACTTTCAAGAATATATGCTAAGGTCACTGTGACTGCTATGACAAAAATGATGCACCTGCTTAGTGACTCATAGTGCTCTTTTCCTTGTCATGGCTTTTCTGTCTGTCAGAGCCAGATTGCTTATTGCTGCAGGAATGCCGGTTTTTATTAAATGTAAATATAATTTTTCCCGTATTTTCAGCAAAATTCTCACATCTTAAAACCGCATAATAAAGGCTCATATTGAGTACTGAAAACAGCGTGAAAAACCACACCGACAGCATCAGTGCATCTGCCCTCTTGAAGAAGCTGCCTTTTATCTGCACATCACTCATCAGTACAACAGCCGGAAACTCTATTTCCGACAGTGAATATTTTCCGAAGTTCCAAGCAATACTGCATACAATAAAAAAAGAATGCCTGCATATGTGAATATTGCTTTACTCACACTCCCTCGTATCTGTGAGGCAGTGCGTGCCCTTACAAACAGTATATTGAACACGGAAATGGATGCTGCAAACACATAGTATGCGCCCGCAAATATATCCGCTATGCCAAAGTCCACACCGACTCTGTCCTTAATCATCAGATAGTCTAATCTCACATCCGATAGCGCAAACAAAAGCATAGCAGCAAGCGGTATCAGCACAAAGAAAAATACTACCTCGTATACCCTGGCACGGCACTCCACTCCGCACTTAGCGCATAAGCGCACACTGCCATTATCACAAGAAGTACAACTGTAAATGACTCATCCGGTATAAGGCTGTCACGTATCAGCTTTACAAATATCCATGCAAGAAATGCGGCCTGTGACAGCTCGTATATCGCAATAATTAAATCATAAATTAATATTTTCGCATATTTTGTTTTATCAATGCTTCTGTCATATATTGTTTTCCTGCGTTCACGCACCTCGCTTACTATCCACATGAATAGCCATGCCATGAAAACTCCGAGTGCGATTGAGATAAAAGCATACTCTCCAAGCTTTGCCAGATTGTTTGGAAGCACCAGTGTGCCGACTCCAAGCAGATTAAAGACGTATAGCCTGTATAGCTGGCGGGGCGATATGCTTTCATTTTGTGCAAATGTGTAGCTTGTGCTCATATTTTTAGTCATCCTTATTTCCTTTCAGCTTTCTGCACTCCTTTTCTCTTGCAAATACAGGCCGCCTCCATAGTCTGCGAAGCGGAAATCGTATGATACTGTCCTTTTCATCCTCGCCGCCTGTCAGCTCGCTGCCCACAAATGGCATCATGTATGGGTAACCACAGCTTTTGAGCTTTGCGAGATGCAAAAGTATCACCATCAGACTTATTAAAAATCCAAAATATCCAAGCCATGCCGACATCATTATTACAGCGAATTTGAGTATCCTAAATGAAAATGCAAACTCCTCACTCGGTATGGCAAACGAGCAGAGTGCGGTGAATGCAACCAGGATGACCACTATAGGGCTCACTAAATTTGCATCCACTGCTGCCTGTCCGATTATGAGGCCTCCGACTATGCCTATCGTATTTCCCATGGCTCCGGGAAGTCTTATGCCGGCTTCGCGAAGCAGTTCAAAGGACAGCTCCATCATGAGCACCTCTATGAGCTGTGGAAACGGGCAGCCGAGTCTTGCTTCATAAAACGCCAGTATGAGTGGTGTCGGCAGTATCTGTGTATGAAAATTTGTGACCGCCAGATAAAGCCCCGGCAATGTAAATGACATGAAGGCTGCCACGTACCTTATCAATCTGGCAAAGCTTGCCGCTATCGTTCTGTTATAGTAATCATCTGCGGTTTTTAAAAAATTGTTCATGGTGGTTGGCAATATTATTGCTATCGGTGAATTATCGCACAGCACCACCACCCGCCCCTCTAGGAGCGCATTTACCGCCACATCCGGCCGCTTTGTGGTCTGAAGCTGTGGGAACGGTGAATACCATTTCGCCTCGGCAAACTGTTCAATGACTCCCGAATCACCCACATGGTCTATTACATAGCTGTCCAGATTCCTTTCCACATCCTCTACAAGCCCCGGTTTTACAAGGTCTCTCACATATAGTATGTCCACATTGCTGTGTCCTCGAAGTCCCTTTTTCACCTCTTTACACTTTAAGCGTGTGCTCCTTAACCTGCGCCTGATAAGCGCTGTATTTATCTTTATGGAATCAGCAAAACCCTCATTGGAGCCTCTTATGACCTTTTCCGAATCAATCTCCTGAATTGACATGGCGGGATATCCCTTGTCGGGAAGCTTGAAGGCATCCGGATAGCATCCACAAAAAATATCACGTCTCCTGTCAGCATCATCTGGGCTGCCTCTCTAACCGTATGAAGATGCGCAAATTCGGATAGAGCTGCCTGATTTTTGTCAAGTACTTCCTTAACCTGATCCCGGTCTATCCCTTCAAGGTATGATGTAAATCGTCCAAACGCACTGTTATTGATACCGGAGCCTGCACATGTCACCTCAATATATGCAACAAAACACTTTATGGAAGCATCACGCCCCAGATACATCTCCTGCATCTTGATATCTGAGCAGTCAGAATATATCTGCCTGAAGCTTTTTATGTTCTCATCTATGTTTGTGGTCATCTTTAACTCTCCTATATCCTGTCACGTTCTAAATCCCTGATATAGTATGACCATACAAGCTCGCAAATATCCCTGATTACTTATTTTTTGCTATTATCTAAGCCACTAACTAAGCCACTAAAAAAGACCGCCGTTCACACGTCAGTGCAACCGGCAGCCCCTGTTTTTGTTATATTATTTTGTATTTTATTATCTTTGTCTGCTATAATCTTGTTATATTTCTGTTTTATTTCTTCTCTTCATCCTGCTTTTGTATCACAGCCTTCACAGCAACCGCCTGATTGGCACATGCGTATGCATTTCTGTAGTCACAAGCTCCATATTTCTTGCCTCAAGCGCCCTGTAGATGGCATCATGCTCCTTCACAAGCATCGGATAATTCTTTGGGTCCTTCAAATACTCCACTCTGTAACGGTACATCTGCTCGCGGATATTGTTCATCATAGATACAAGCTTCGCATTGTCGGTTGCCTCGTAGATAGCATCGTGAAATTTCACATCCTCCTCAGCTATCTTTTTCACATCACCCGAATCCATGCTCTTTTTGAATTCATCCTTTATTGTCTTTAGCTTTGCGAGCTGCTCATCACTGATTTTCTTACAGGCTATTTTGGCTGCAAGCTCATCGAGAGCCTCTCTCACCTCAAGCACATCCTCCATATCCTTGAGAGTCATCTTGGCAACCTCTGCGCCCTTTCTCGGCATTGTGACTGCAAGCCCCTCCTGCTCAAGCATTCTGATTGCTTCACGTATAGGTGTACGGCTGACTCCAAGCTTTGACGCAAGCTGCAGCTCCATAAGTCTCTCTCCCGGCTTGAGCTCACCCTTTAAAATTGCCTCACGAAGTGTGTTAAACACCACATCACGCAGTGGCAGATATGCATCCATATTTAAAGTTAAATTATCAGTCATCAAACTTCTCCTATCTCTTGTATTATAATTCTCACATATAAGAAAAAAGTAACTATAAAGCACCCGCTGTGCTATCCGGATATCACGTTATTTGCGATTATTGTATACAGATGTCAGATACACCTGTCTGGCAAGATGTGAGCTTCTCATGGCTTTGTACGCTTTCTTTGCAGTATCTTCATCGTCAAACAGACCAAAAACCGTCGGACCACTACCGCTCATCATGCTCCTACCGCGCCATTTGAAAGCATATGCTTCTTTATCTCGTCTATCACCGGATAGTTTGGTATGGTCACGGTCTCTAAGACATTTCCCATATGTGCTGCGATATCATGCAGATTCTTAGCCTTTATATCATCTATCAGGCGGTCTATATCCGGATGAATAGTCGTATCATCAAGCTTCAGATTCTGGTACACAAATTTTGTGGATACCGAGATGGACGGCTTTGCAATAAGCACCGGACACTTTACCATTGGAGGAATAGGACTAAGCGCCTCTCCTATGCCCTCGGCCAGCGCCGTGCCTCTCATAATACAGTATGGTACATCCGCACCTATCTGCACACCTCTTTCCATAAGCTGTCTTCTTTGTCAGTCCCAGTGAAAAAAGCCTGTTTACACCTATAAGCATAGCCGCCGCATCAGTACTGCCCCCCGCCATCCCTGCTGCAACAGGAATACGCTTGTCCAGCTTCACTGATACACCGTCAGTTATAGAAAACTCATCCATCAGAAGCTTTGCAGCCTTGTATATGAGATTGTTCTCGTTTACAGGGAGAAAAGACAGATTGGTCTGTATCTGTATGCCAGGCTCCTTTGTCCTTTTGATATCAAGCCTGTCATACAGATGAATGGTCTGCATAATCATACGGACCTCATGATATCCGTCCTCTCTGCGCCTCACAACATCCAGCCCCAGATTAATCTTGGCTAATGCTTTTAATGAAATATCGTTATTACTACCCATATTGTATTACCTCTGTTTTTTGTATACAAGGATTATAACACACCCTGCCAAAAAGAGCAAATTTAAATATTCTCATTTAATTGTTAATTTTTACATCTCATCAGTCAAATTAACCTAAAAAGGGACTGCACGTTGCGCGCAGTCCCTCTAATATATCATATTCTGTTTTAGCCCGGTCTTGGTACAATTGTGTATCGGCTGTTTTGTATCTGTTTCTTACAGCCCTTGCCGTTATTTTTTCAATTTTCTGCCAAATATAAATGTCGAAAAATATATTACCGATGCAATAATCACTATCATCGGACCTGTTGCCACATTGGTGTAATATGACACAGCAAGACCGACTATTCCTGAAAAACTGAAAATAAGCACTGAAAAGAAATGATACTCTCGCATATTTTCCGAAATATTCCTTGATGAAGCCGCCGGTAATATAAGCAGAGCATTTATTATAAGTATACCTATCCACTTGATGGATAGCATAACTATGAGTGCTACAAGCACCGCAAACAGATTATCCAGAAGACGCACATGGATACCCTTGCTTTTTGCCACGCTTCTGTGTATACATATGGCGTTGAGCTTATTGAAGCAAAGCACCCAGAATACTATCGTGACCACAAAAATCACAATTAGATAAACTATCTCAGTCTTTGTGATGCTTAGCACATCGCCCACCAGTATACTTGAGTATTTGCTGAAATTGCCGCCCTTTGACAGTATCGCAAGACCTATCGCCACAGAGCACGATGAAAATACCGATATAATGGTATCTGTCGATGCAGTGTTCAGACTGCCTATCTTATTTAAAAGAAGTGCAAACACTATCGCAAATATCACCATGGCAAGCGAGGTGTCTGCCATGCCGCATACCACTCCGACAGCGATTCCTGTAAGTGCTGAATGTCCGAGTGCATCTGAAAAGTATGCCATCTTTTTGTTTACAATCATGGTTCCCATTATGCCAAAAAGCGGTGTGATGATGAGCACAGCGATAAGGGCATTTCTCATAAAATCATATTGAAGCCAGGAGGTTATATTCATTTGTGTTCCTCCTCTCTCACCCAGGATTCCTCTCCTGTGTAAAAAATTCTCTCAAATTCCCTGCTCTCGAATACTTCCTTCACAGTTCCCTGCTTTGCAACGGTCTTATCAAGCAGCACAACATGGTCTGCGTACTTTGCCACATAGTCCAAATCGTGCGATATCAGTATGATTGCAAGGTCATAGTGAGTCTTTAAATAATCCATGGTCTTATAGAAAAGCTCCATGCCGTTTTGGTCTATTCCGGACACTGGCTCATCCAACAGCAGCAGGTTCGGCTCGTCCATGATTGCCATGGAAAGAAGCACTCTCTGCAGCTGTCCTCCCGAGAGGTTGCACACCTGCTTGTCGATGAGCTCCTCAGCCTCAAATACCTCGAGTGTCTCCCTTATCTTTGCCTCTATCTTTTTGCTCTTTGGCAGAAAAACAGGATAATTGTACTGATAGCTTGCTATGAGGTCATACACGCTGACCGGTGTATTTTTCTCGATATTGACAGACTGCGGCACATAGCCGATTTTAAGCTTAGCCATATGTCCGTCCTTAGTATCCTTGAACTCAATCGTACCGGTGTGAGGTATCTCGCCGAGTATCGCCTTTATGAGTGTAGATTTTCCGGCACCGTTTTGGCCTATTATGACATTGAAGGAGCACAGTGTATGTGCATATTTACATCCTCAAGCACCGTCTGCTCTCCGAAGCTCACTCCAAGGTTATTTATTTTTATGCAATGAAAGCCACATGGCTGTATTATTTTCCGCATATTTTCTCCAATTTTATTTAGTAAATGCCTCTTTGATAAGCTCTATATTGTGCTCCATACCATCAAGATAGCTGTCCTTGTCGTACTCACCCTGTTGAGAGGTCGATATAAATCACATGCACATCTGTCTCACGCGATACGGTATCTCCCATGCTCTTTCCGTAGAGCTCCTCAGCGAGTATTACCGACACTCCGTCATCCTTTATGGCACCTATTACCTGCTTTATCTCACCTGCGCTGACTGAGCGCTCCTCGTCAAGGTCTAACAGATAGCATGCATTCATGGAAAAATCATCGGCTACATACGCATAGGCCTCATGGAATATGATGATATTCTGTCCATTGGTAAGACTCTTTATGCTATTTATCTTTTCTTCGAGCACTGCAAGCTTTGCATCATATGCTTTTGCATTTGCATAATATTCATCAGCATGCTTTGCATCCTTTTCGGCAAGCCGGGATGCGATTGTCTGAACCATGGTGCGGTAACGCGGCACGCTCATCCATGCATGGGCATTCTCATCACCATGGTCATGATCGTGCGCGCTATCTGATTCTGCGTCTGCTTCGTGGTCATGGTCGTGGTCACTGTCCGATTCTGTGTCTGCCTCGTGATCATGATCGTGGTCACTGTCCGATTCTGTGTCTGCTTCGTGGTCATGGTCGTGGTCACTGTCTGCATCATCCTCAGAAAGAAGTGCCACATCCTCACAGGCCTCAACCACATCAAGCTTCGGATACGCCTTTGCCACATCAGACATAAACGACTCTATACCGCCTCCGTTTATTACAAAAACATCGGCTGTGGATAAAAGCTTCATATCCTCCGGTGTTAGCTGAAAATCGTGCAGACAACCGGTCTGTGGCTCGCTTAAGTTTTCAAGTCTCACGCCTTCCACTCCGTCTACTATATTTAAAGCTGCAATATACATTGGATAGAAGGATGTCACGACTGTAAGCATATCATCAGCTTCGTCAGTATTTTTTTCACTGTCCGAAGTATCTGACATTTCACCGGCAGCTCCTGTTTTACCTGCTGTGTGTTCATATGCCATTACCGCAAGCGTACACACTATCAATATACACAAAAACATAATGCCTACAAATTTGCATTTATTCTTCATATATTAAATATTCGCCTTTCTTTCTATAGCTTTTATTTCTTTTTATGATTATTAACGCTTTTTTTGCTCTTGGCCTTATCTCTGCGTTCTTTAGTCTTTTTGGCAACCGGCTTTCCGGTCTTCTTCCAGCGCTCCTTTTTGTGTGGCTGGGATGCAGCGGCTCTTTTTGCAGCTGATTTTGCCTCGCGCTTTGCTTCTTCCTCCTGTTTCATGGCAAGAAGCGTCTCCTCGTCAAATACGAGTGAATCTATGAGATTCCAGATTTCGTCCCTGCCTTCCTTTGACATGGACGAAAACGGTATAACTACCGTGCCCGGCTTTACATGAAGCACATCCTTGATAGTCTTTATGTGTGCGGCAATCTGGCTTTTTTTCAATTTATCAGATTTGGTTGCAATGATAATCGGTGCAAAGCCCTGGTTTACCATCCAGTCATACATCATGATATCATTGTCCGATGGCTCATGCCTTATATCTATTAAAAGAAACACTGCCTGAAGCTTTTTGGAGGTGTGAAGATAGTTTTCTATCATCTGTCCCCATTTAGCTTTTATCTCGATATTGGCATTGGCATAGCCATAGCCCGGCAGATCGACCAGATACATGGCGTCATTGACGTTATAAAAATTGATGGTCTGTGTCTTGCCGGGCTGTGAAGAGATCCTGGCAAGTGACTTTCTGTTCATGAGTGCGTTGATCAGTGACGACTTGCCTACATTTGACTTGCCGGCGAATGCCACTTCATTATACTCATTGTCAGGGATTGTGCTTGTAATTCCGCAAACTGTCTCTAAATTAACACTTTTAATTACCATAATCTCTTCCTCATTCTTATTTTACAAATGCTATCTTCTCCACCTGTGAAAATCTCTCCACCGGCACGATTTCCATGCCGTCTGTTATTTCTTTTGAAATCTCCTCCAGGTCCTTTTCATTATCCTTTGGAATACACACTGTTTTTATTCCGATTACTTTGGCTGCAAGCAGCTTTTCCTTGAGTCCTCCTATCGGAAGCACCCTGCCGCGCAGTGTTATCTCGCCCGTCATGGCTACATCTGCCCTGACAGGTCTGTCTGTAATGGCTGAGAGCATGGCTGTCGCCATAGTGATACCTGCAGATGGTCCGTCCTTTGGCACTGCGCCCTCCGGGATATGTATATGGATATCATGCTTCGTGTAAAACTCTGCATCAATGCCATATCCTTCGCTTATTGAGCGCACATAGCTAAGTGCCGCCTGTGCCGACTCCTTCATCACGTCGCCAAGCTTACCGGTGAGCACGAGCTCACCCTTGCCCGGCAGCACATTCACCTCAACCTCGAGTGTGACACCGCCCACGCTGGTCCATGCCAGGCCTCTAACAATTCCAACCTCTGCGTGATCATTTTTCTTCTCCGGACTGTACTTCGGATTGCCCAGATATGTCTTAAGATTGGTCTTTGTAACCTTTACAGCAGCTTCGCTGTCCTTAAAGATTTCCCTGGCAGCCTTGCGGCACAGCTTGCCGATAGTCCTCTCAAGGCTTCTGACTCCGGCCTCTCTGGTGTACAGCCTTATAATATCCTTTAGGGCAGAGTCTGTTATCGTAAGCTGTTCCTTTTTAATTCCGTTTTTGCTCTTTTGCTTCTCAACCAGATGTTCCTTTGCTATGTGAAACTTCTCATTTTCAGTGTAGCTTGACACCTCAATAAGCTCCATCCTGTCAAGAAGCGGCTTTGGAATGCCTGAAACCTCATTTGCCGTTGCAATAAAAAGCACCTCCGACAAATCCACAGGCATCTCGATGTAATGATCCCTGAATCTGCAGTTCTGCTCACTGTCAAGCACCTCGAGAAGAGCGGCTGATGTGTCACCCTTGTAGTCACTTGACACCTTATCTATCTCATCCAACAGCATGAGAGGATTTGAAACGCCTGCCTGTCTTAAGCCATTTACTATACGACCCGGCATAGCGCCGATATATGTCTTTCTGTGTCCACGGATTTCTGCCTCATCGCGCACACCACCAAGAGAAATACGCACATATTTCTTCTCCAGTGCAGACGCAATTGAACGGGCTATGCTTGTCTTTCCTGTTCCCGGAGGACCTACAAGACAAATTATAGGGCTCTCTCCCTTGCTTGTCAGGTTTCTGACTGCCAGAAACTCAAGTATTCTCTCCTTAACATCCTTTAATCCGTAGTGATCATCATCGAGCACCTGTGCTGCATGGTCAAGATCCTTGTTGTCCACAGACATCTTGTTCCACGGAAGCTCAAGTACAGTCTCTATATAGCCTCTCTCGACTGTGCTCTCTGATGAGCTGCTGCTCATATTTCTAAAGCGCTTTATCTCTTTTTTCGTCTTTTCCTTTACGTAGTCAGGCGCATCTAACTCAGATAGTTTTTTCTCATATTCATCAGCCTCCGAGTCAGCATTCTCGCCCAGCTCCTCACGTATCACACCAAGCTGTTCACGAAGCACATACTCCTTCTGATGCTTGTCCACACGAACCTTTACTTTTTTCTGAAGCTCATTCTTTATGGAAATAACCTCCACCTGGGAGAGAAGTAATGATACTATAACCTGATATCTGTCATTGATATCCTCTGCCTCAAGCACCTGCTGCTTAAGCTCATATGACACCGGCAGATTGTTGGTTACATAATCAATGAGCTTTTCAAGATCCTCATACTGATCTATCTGTCTGATAAGCTCCTTGCTGATTTTGCCGACGACTGCCGCATATCTGTGAAAAGCCTCTCTGACTCCGAGAAGCATGGCTTCCCTGAGATCCTCCGGCAGGCTGTCTGCATTACTATCACAATAACAGATTTCTGCCTCAAGGTACTTCTCATTATCGGTAAAGCCAAGCAATGCTGCCCGGCTTATTCCATCTACAAGTATTCTCACAACATCATTCTGTAATCTGACAACCTGCTTTATATCAGCAACAATACCCATCTGATAGAGGTCTTCCTGAGTCGGGTCCTCACTGTCCACATTCCTTTGTGTGACAAGATAAATCTTTTGATCCTGCTCCATAGCCTCCTCGACAGCACGAAGAGAGCGCTCTCTGCTGATGTCGAAATGGGCAATCATCCCCGGCAGAATAGTAAGCCCTCTCAGCGCTACTGCAGGCATATTCATAATCTGTTCTTCCACTTATATCTCCTGTATTATTGCACAGCAGGGCATAACAAACCGCTGTGCAATTTATATTATCCGATGCTGTATCTTTTGTAAAATACCGCCATGTACTTATGATGCCGCTTTTTCCTCGATATATCCTCCGGCACACACTCACCATCTAGCTTTAAGTTTTCCTCAACTGTATCCTTGTCGATTACGCACTTGCTGATGCTCTTGTCTGACGGTATACGATACATAAGGTCAAGCATAACAGCCTCCATGATGGCACGAAGTCCTCTGGCTCCTGTCTTTCTCTCAAGTGCCTTGTCAGCGATGGCATTTACTGCATCGTCTGTGAACTCAAGACCTACTCCGTCAAGCTCAAAAAGCTTGGTGTACTGCTTGATAAGCGAGTTCTTAGGCTCCTTAAGTATACGGATAAGTGCATCCCTGTCGAGTGCCTCGAGAGAAACGGTAATAGGTACACGTCCGATAAACTCAGGAATCAATCCAAACTTTACAAAATCCTGTGGAAGTGCATGCTTAAACGCCTCTCCTACATTGAGCTCTGTCTTTGACTTTACATCTGAATTGAAGCCTATAGATGATGTATCCATACGGCTGTCGATAATTTTTTCCAGACCATCAAATGCTCCACCGCAGATAAAAAGTATATTAGTAGTATCAATAGGAATAAGCTCCTGCTGCGGATGCTTTCTTCCGCCCTGTGGCGGTACAGATGCCTCTGTGCCCTCAAGAATCTTTAAAAGAGCCTGCTGTACACCCTCGCCTGACACATCTCTGGTGATTGAGACATTCTCTGATTTCTTTGTAATTTTATCTATCTCATCTATATAAATGATACCATGCTCTGCACGCTCGATATCATAATCTGCCGCCTGAATAAGCTTTAATAGGATATTCTCCACGTCCTCACCTACGTATCCTGCCTCTGTAAGTGTTGTAGCATCAGCGATAGCAAATGGAACATTTATCACTCTGGCAAGTGTCTGCGCAAGAAGTGTCTTTCCTGAGCCTGTAGGTCCAAGCATGAGAATATTACTCTTCTGAAGCTCTACATCTGATGTATCACCTGCCAGAACTCTCTTATAGTGATTGTAAACAGCAACCGAAAGCACCTTCTTTGCCTGGTCCTGTCCTATTACATAATCGTCCAAAAAACGCCTTAAGCTCCTCCGGAGTAACAAGATTTATATCATCCTTAGCGCTGCTTTTGTCCTCATGGCCCTCTACGCTTCTTCCTCAAGAATCTCGGCACATATATCTATACACTCATCGCAGATAAAAGCTCCATTAGGTCCGGAAATCAAACGATTTACCTGGTCCTGTGTCTTACCGCAAAATGAGCAGCGAATCTTTCCGTCGTTTTTTCCTGCCATTATTAACTCCTTTTATTGCATGAGGCATCCCATATGGGTACCCTCTTAAATTCATCTAACTTCTGATTATCTGTTTGTTATTACACTGTCTATGAGACCATACTCTGCGGCTTCCTGTGCTGACATATAGTTGTCTCGCTCTGTATCAGCTGCAATTGTCTCGTATGGCTTGCCTGTATTGGCTGCTAAAATTTCGTTTAATCTCTTCTTTGTCTTTAAAATATTTTCTGCAGCAATCTGAATCTCAGTAGCCTGACCCTTTGCACCGCCCGATGGCTGATGAATCATAATCTCTGCATTTGGAAGAGCATATCTCTTGCCCTTTGCACCGCCTGCAAGAAGGAAAGCTCCCATGCTTGCTGCAAGACCGATACAGATTGTTGAAACATCACACTTGATGTACTGCATAGTATCGTAAATAGCAAGTCCTGCTGTAACCATTCCACCCGGTGAATTGATGTAAAGGTGGATATCCTTATTCGGATCCTCAGACTCAAGGAATAAAAGCTGGGCAACAACAAGGCTGGCTGTTGTCTCATTTACTTCCTCTCCAAGGAAAATGATACGATCTTTTAATAATCTGGAGTAAATGTCGTAGTTGCGCTCTCCTCTGCTGGTCTGTTCAATGACATATGGTACTAAACTCATATAAAATACCTCCTTTATAAAAGCTCAAAAGACCGGCTCAGAAAATAGGCTTCTGAGCCAGTCCATCAAATATTGATTCAAAAATCTTATTCTTCTGTAGACTCTTCTGCATCAGCCTTTTTCTTTGCCTTTGCACGCTCTTTAACGTTGTCCATGATAAGATCTACGGCCTTTGTGATAGCAATGTCTTTCTTCATAGACTCCTTCTCAGCATCTCCCATGTACTCTTTAAGCTTATCAGCCTCCATGCCGTATGCCTTAGCCATCTTCTCTACCTCAGCATCGATATCTGCATCAGTAACCTCGATGTTCTCCTCCTTGGCAATCTGCTCAAGTACAAGGCTGCTCTGGATACGTGTTGTAGCCTCAGGACGAACCTGATCCTTAAGCTGGTCAACTGTCATGCCTGAGAACTGTAAGTACTGCTCCATTGTAAGACCGCTCTGTGCGATTCTCTGAGCGAACTCCTCAACCATTGTCTCACACTGAGTCTCAATCATTGCCTCCGGAAGATCCATCTTTGACTTATCGATAATCTTCTGGATAGCCTCATCCTCTTTAGTCTTCTTAGCTTCTGTCTCTTTCTTCTCTGTGAGGTTCTTTTTGATTTCCTCTTTGTACTCAGCTAATGTATCAACACCTGCTGCATCCTGTGCAAACTCATCATCAAGCTCAGGAAGCTCCTTAGCCTTGATCTCGTTGATCTTAACCTTGAATGTAGCCGGCTTTCCTGCAAGGTCTGCTGCCTGATACTTCTCAGGGAATGTTACATTGACCTCAACCTCATCGCCTGTGTTCTTTCCTACTAACTGATCCTCGAATGTATCGATGAATGTGTGTGAACCGATCTCTAATGGATGATTCTCACCCTTTCCACCCTCGAAAGCTACTCCGTCAACAAATCCCTCAAAGTCGATAACTGCTGTATCTCCCTCTGCTACAGGACGATCTGTAACTGTAACTGTTCTTGCATTTTTGTTTCTCTGGTTCTCAAGCTCAGCGTCAACCTCTTCATCAGAAACTGATGTGTCGATCTTTGTAACTGTAACGCCCATGTACTTGCCAAGAGTAACCTCAGGTCTTACAGCAACCTCTGCTGTGTAGATGAAAGGCTGTCCCTTCTCAATCTGAGTAACCTCAACTGTTGGGCGTGAAACAATGTCAACACCGCTCTCGTCAACTGCACCTGCGTATGTCTGCTGCATAAGAATGTTTGCTGCATCCTCGTAGAACACACCTGCTCCATACATTTTCTCAATCATAGCTCTTGGCACTTTTCCTTTACGGAATCCAGGTACACTAATCTGTTTCTTCTGCTTCTGATATGCAGAATCCAATGCTTTCTCTAATTCCTCAGCTGCTACCTCAATAGTAAGCTTCGCCATATTATGCTCTAAATTCTCAACCTGTACACTCATGTCAATCGTTATCCTCCTTAAAAATATATATGAATGGTATGTACATCAAATGTAATGTGGGCATGCTTTATAAACTGCTAAACCCAGTCATTGGATAATTATAACACAACAAATCCACTATTTCCAGTGTTTTTACATTAAATTTGCTTTTGTGTATAATTCCATAAATTGTCAGCAATACCAAAACATATTTTTGTCATTTTACGGCATAATATTTCCATACACATACAGCTTGTGTATAACGTTTTAAAAGGAGGTATTGCATTATGGCAGCATCAAGTAGTAAAAAGGCTTCTGTACCGGAGGCAAAAGAGGCTATGAGCCGTTTCAAGGAAGAGGTTGCTTCAGAGCTTGGAGTCCCTTTAAAAGAGGGCTACAACGGTGACCTTACTTCTAAGCAGGCCGGTTCAATCGGTGGCGAGATGGTCAAGCAGATGATCATGAAGCAGGAGCAGCAGATGAAATAAGCTCTGCAATAGCAGGCTTCAAATGTACGCTTCAAATGCAAGCATAAAAAGAGGCCGCGCACCATGGGGTTGGTGTGTGACCTCTTTTGTTATAATACTAATGATATGAGGGTCAAAAGGTATTTTGCCCCTCATTTATGATTAATCTGATTATTTGCTGAACGTTGTATTAGTATACCAGTCCCTGTCGAATATGCTCTACTGTGGCATCGTCTGTGAAGTATCTGACAAGCTCGAGTGCAAACGCAATAGCTGTTCCCATTCCACGACTTGTAATCACATTGCCATCCACAACTACAGCTGCTCAAGCCATTGTGCACCGAGCAGCTTTTCCTCAAAGCCCGGATGACAGGTAGCTTTTTTGCCCTCAAGTATATGATTCTCACCGAGCACGCTAGGCGCTGCACATATCGCTGCAACAAGTTTTCCCTCAGCGGCAAATCTCTTAATTGTCTTTACTACGGTCTCATCCGCGCCAAGGTTTAATGTACCGGCATGCCTCCCGGCAGTACGATTGCATCGTAGCTGTCAAAATCAGCCTGTGCCTTTGTGGTATCTGTCTTAAATGTCACCTGATGAGAGCTTGTCACCTCGGCTTTTTCCGTGATTGATATGGTTTCAATCTCAAGCTTTGCTCTTCTAACTATATCTACTACTGTAAGTCCTTCAATCTCCTCACAGCCGTCTGCCATAAAAATTCCTACTTTAATCATATTTTTCTCCTTTATTTTTCTTCGATAATACTAAAAAGCTACGGTTCATCCTTGAATTTTTAAATACCGGTCATTATAATCATACATAAATGATATGAAGGTAAAACAAAACTATAAACCGTAACTATAAATCTACCAGTAACCTGAAAGGATATACCATGGAAATCGAAAGAAAATACCTACTTAAACAGCTTCCTTCCAATTTAGACAGCTACGCGAGCAAAAAAATCGCCCAGGGCTATCTGTGCACCTCGCCTGTTGTCAGAGTCAGACGCTCAAATGACAGCTATTATATGACCTACAAGGGAGCCGGTCTTATGGTGCGCGAGGAGTACAATCTTCCTCTCACAAAAGAAGCCTACGACCATCTTGTCCAAAAGATTGACGGTCGTCTCATCGAAAAGACACGCTATCTCATACCTCTTGACGGTGGTCTGACCGCAGAGCTTGATGTATTTGAGGGTGATCTGGCTCCTCTTACACTTGTGGAGGTTGAATTCGACTCTGTCGACGCAGCAAATGAATTCACAGCGCCTGACTGGTTTGGCGAGGATGTCACTGAATCCGGCAAATATCACAACAGCTATCTGAGCCGATTGGAAAATTCATAGTACTGCCTGGTCTTTATTGTATTCTTTAAATCATCATACCGCTTTTGCAATGGACCCTCAGGAACTACAACATCCATAACCACCGCTATGTCATCTATAAGGCGGTCGGTTATGATATCCCTCATTGAAATAAGTATATTGTACTTCTCTTCAAAGGTATCCGCATCAAGAAACTCCAGCAAACGCGGATCCGGTGCCTGGCCTTCATCTGCCTCCGGTGCCGGCTCATAACATGCCTGTGTCTGAACACTCACAGCTTCAGGTGCATTAGCTGCAATCTCATTAGTGTTGGAAGAGATACTCTTGTTGGAAGAAATACTCTTTCCCGACATATCCTCCGGCTTATCCTTAAGTGTGATCTTCTCAAATCTGTATTTCTGCTTCACATCGGGATATTTCTCATGGTCCACCTCGCTTACAAACATGTCGAGTGGTCTGGCGTATATCCCAAAATCATCGTATAAAGCCTGATAAATCACAAGCTTTTCCCCTGTCTCTGAATGTGTTGCCACTGTAACTATCTGATACAGCTTATTCTTAAAGTGCCTGTAAAGCTCTCCGGGCTTTGGTGTTCTGTCCATCATTTCTGCCTCTTTTCCTATTATTTAAAAGTTGTTAATCATGTCTAAGCCTTCCCCAAGGAAATCTCTCTCAAACTCCAGATTGCCGCTGTATCCCATGGCAATCAGATCCTCAACACTGCCAAACATGCTCTGTGTCTCAGCCTCTATAATCTTTGCACCGTCTGCCGCTTTGGTATGCAGTGTCTGGCAGTTTCTTGAGTGCTCCTGAGCCATTTTCTGCTGTGCCTCGCTATGTCCGTGCATAGTCTCAAGCTCTTTTTGTGTCGTATCATCCGCAAAGCGTGCGTTATTTTTCACGGCCCTCTGCACTATATCCGGATTGCTCTGCTGTACTCTCTGCTGTGGCTGTACTCTCTGCTGTGGCTGTGGTCTCTGCTGTGGCTGTACTCTCTGCTGCATCTGTGGTCTCTGAGGCTGCTGTGGTCTCTGCTGCATCTGTGGCTGTGGTTTCTGCTGATATGTCTGGTTCAATGCATTCATACCCGACTGAACTGTATTCTGCATGCTGTTCCATATCTGCTGTATCTGCTTCTGCTGCGGTCTCGGTTTGTTTGGCTGCGTGTTTTTGCTGCCTGCGCTCTTTGATTTTTTGTAATGTAAAAACAGCTCCTAAGATAATTGCCCAAATTATAACATCCATATTCTGCTCCTTTATCAATCTGCATTTTCTATGTCAATCCCTGAATATCCTGCACATATCGCGCAGTATGTACTCTGCTGTCTGTTCCGGCTCCCATTGCTTTGTAACACCCACAAGCAGTGGCTTAAGCTCTGACAGTATCCTTGCCGTGCGCCGGTCTGTCGTGCCCTCATACTTATCGTTTATGGCCTCAGCCTGCTTCACACATGCCTCAAGCTGCTTTAATATATCCTTCCAGAACTCCTCGTAATATATCTCATGCACTCTCTTAGTCTTTTGTGTGAAATTCAGCTCTGCAAGCTCTTTGTTGCTGTGCCCCAGATAGAAATATGACAGAGCAAACAAATCAGGCTTTTTCCTTTCAAGCCCCTCATTTGTCAGGTGTATCAGATTCTCTATCTCACTCTGTAAAATGATACCGTTGTCAAAGGATGACAGATATCTCTCCCCCTGCTTTACAACAGAGTCCAGAGTCGTGTGAAAATCCGTGTCCACCTTGCTGATTAAAAATTCATCGTCAAACATGCCACTTTTCGCTTTGCAAGCCTTTATCAGCTCTCCAAAGTGCTTCCGGTCGGTTCCTGTGAGCTCACAATACCCGATAACTTGTTGCTCAAGCTCCTTTAAATCTGAAAGCAGGCTGCTTAAGCCTGTCTTCACGCCATAATAGCGCTTTGCAACACCGGAGGAATTCTTTTTGGTTTTGACATACAGCTTAAGCCAGCTGTTGACCACTGTCATGTCGCACCTGCCGTATCCATCGCTGTCTTAAATTTCTTTTCCGTATCACTTAGTCCTAAAATCATCACACACCCTCAAACATCATTCTAAAACTATATAATAACAATTCTACACCATTATCATATTTTTTAAAGAGCCTTTTTTCGCTCTGAAAAGCCTACTTTAATCGCAAAAAAGGAAGCCATACAATAGCTGTATGACTTCCTATATACTCTGCATGTTATTCGCATCGTCGTGCAAATGGCACGAGCGGCTTTGTTATGATAGCAAAATCAGATTAACGACCGAACTGCATATCGTTGTTACCTGATTTTGTTGTGAACATCTCAAGCATGTTGATTGGATCGTTGTAATCCATAAGCCATCCCTCACGGGCGAAATCAAACTGTCCGTCCTTACGGCTGTTAAGGAATACGTTCCACTCCTGCTGCTCAACCTTTAAGTTGATACCTACCTTTGAAAGATCTGCCTGAATAGCCTCACCAATCTTTACATTTGACTCTGAGTTGTTTACAAGGTATGAGAACTCGACAGTCTGGTTTACCTGACCTGTGCTCTCATCTAATAATCCGATAGAATCAAGAAGCTCTTTAGCCTCCTCAAGTTCTTATCGTAATCTGTGCCGTAGTAATCTTTGTTCTTGAACTCGCCACCGTTACCATCTGTAACACCCTCTGGGATAAATGTTGTGGCAATCTTCTGTCCGCCCTGGGCGATTGTATCGATAATGTACTGACGATCGATAAGAAGACAGATTGCATGTCTGAATACCTTAGCCTGGTCAGCATCTAATCCAAGTTCTGAGTAAAGCTTAGAGTTGATGTTGAAGCCTACGTAGTATGTTCCAAGGTTGTCTACTGTGTAGAACTCGCTTGTCTTCTTAGCTGCCTCAATCTCTGCTGTAGGAATTGAATCAATAAAATCAAGGTTACCGTTCTGGTAAGCTGTGTAAGCTGAAACATCATCAGATGTAAGCATTACGTTCATCTCATCAACTGTTACATTGTCAGCATCCCAGTAGTTAGGATTCTTAACATATTTCATGCTTGAATCATGTTTCCACTCCTTGAGTGTGAATGCACCGTTTGTAACGAACTTGTCGCCTGCATCGTTTGCCCAGTCATCATTTCCCTCTACTGACTTCTGGTTTACAGGGAAGAAGAATGGGAATGCACATAAGTCAAGGAAGTATGGTGTAACTGCCTTAAGCTTGACTGTAAGAGTCTTTCCATCCTCAGAAGCAACTACATCATCAGCAGCAAGACCCTTTGTATCATCATATCCTGCGAATACTGCGCAAAGGTAGCTGTAATCTGCAGCTGTCTTAGGATCTGCAGCTCTCCTCCAAGACCACTCGAAATCCTTTGCAGTAAGCTCATCACCATTTGACCACTTAAGACCGTCACGCATTGTGAATGTGTATGTGAGGCCATCCTCAGAAACCTCATAGCTCTCTGCACATGCAGCTCAAGCTTGCCCTCAGCGTTGTAACGCATAAGACCCTCAAAGCTGTTTACTGCAAGACATCCGCCGTCAACAGTACTGTTTAATGCAGGATCGATATGATCAGGCTCTGATGCCATGAAGATGTTTAACTTTCCGGCATTCTTTGTGTTCTTTGCATTGTAGAAGTATTTCATACCCTCTACTGTTGAGTATACGTCTGTGACATAATCCTTTGAGCATATACTGGTCATTGTAGTAGTAAAGTGGAATAACACACCATGTATCCATAAGCATATCCTCTGCCTGGTGCATCATCTCTGCACGCTTTGCAAGATCTGCTTCTGTACGGATAGATTCTACTAACTCATCATAGCTTGTCCAGTCTACGGCTGTTGATACAGCAGTATCAGAATTATCGTTAGTAGTTGTTTTGTTGTTGCTCTTGCTTCCACAAGCAGTCATGCCAAGTGCCATAGCTGCAACAAGAGTAAGTGCTACTAATCTCTTTTTCATCTTTCTTCCTCCTAATTAATATGAAAAATAAATTTATGTTAGAACCGGCACATGTGGCTTATGCTATATGCCGGTAAAAACCTTATATTAGCGGTTGAAGCATGCAACCATATGTCCGTTTCCTCTGTCTGTAAGCTCCGGACGTGCTGCTGCACACTGTTCTGTCGCATATTTACAACGCGAACGGAATGGACAGCCGCTAGGCATGCGAAGAGGTGAAGGGACATCTCCCTCAAGCACGATTCGCTTGCTGTGTCTGGCAGTCTCAGGATCCGGAATCGGAACCGCTGAAAGCAGCGACTGTGTGTACGGATGGATTGGATTGTCCATCAGCTCATCAGCATCTGCAAGCTCCATCATATGGCCTAAGTACATAACAGCTATTCTATCAGAGATATGCTGCACTACAAGCAGATCATGCGCTATAAACAGATATGATAACCCTCTCTCCTTCTGCAGATCCTCAAACATGTTGACTACCTGGGCCTGAATTGAAACATCAAGTGCCGATACCGGCTCATCACATACGATAAACTTCGGATCTACTGCAAGCGCTCTTGCTATTCCGATACGCTGTCTCTGTCCACCCGAAAACTCATGTGCATAGCGTGTGGCATGGTCTGCGTTTAGTCCAACTGTCTCCATGAGATCCATAATCATCTCATGGCGCTCTTTCTTGCTATTGTAGAGCTTGTGTACATCGAGAGGCTCTCCGATGATATCCTCAACCGTCATACGAGGGTTGAGTGATGAATACGGATCCTGGAATACCATCTGCATCTGCTTACGGTAAGGATGCATATCCACATCTATCTTCTTCTCACTGTCAAACAATACATTGCCGTCGAACTCAATGCGTCCTGCTGTAGGCTGGTACAGACGTAAAAGAGTACGTCCTACGGTTGTCTTTCCACAGCCTGACTCGCCAACAAGTCCAAGCGTCTCACCCGGCTTTATGGCAAATGACACATCATCGACTGCCTTTAACTCCATCTTTTTAAATCCGTCATGAACAGGGAAATACTGCTTCAAATGGTCTACCTTGAGCAGGTACTCGTTGTTATTTGTCTCATTACTCATTTGATTTCCCCTCCTCCATCATATTCTTTATATTCATCCAGCATGATGCGAGATGATCCTCTCCAACCCAGATTTCCTCCGGCTTTTCGGTGAGACATATCTTCATAGCGGCATCACAGCGAGGGCAGAATGCACAGCCCTTTGGCATGTTGAGCATATTGATTGGTGTGCCTCCGATAGGAACAAGCCTGGTTTTTGAATTGGTCTTTGTAGGGATTGAACGAAGCAGTCCCTTTGTGTACTCATGCGCCGGGCTGTAGAATATGGCATCTGCTGTTCCTCTCTCACACACACGGCCGCCGTACATAACTATGATTTCATCACACATTGAAGCAATGACACCCAGATCATGTGTAACCATGATGATTGCCATGCCGAGCTTTTCCTGCAGTGACTGCATAAGCTCAAGAATCTGTGCCTGGATAGTCACATCAAGAGCTGTTGTCGGCTCATCTGCGATAAGGATATCCGGCTCACAGGCTAATGCCATAGCTATCATGACACGCTGTCTCATACCACCGGAAAGCTCGTGAGGGTACTGATTTACACGCTTCTCAGGCTCATTTACTCCTACAAGTGTGAGCATCTCTATAGCGCGCTCCTTTGCTTCCTTCTTTGTACGGTCTGTGTGAAGAAGCACTGCCTCCTCAAGCTGGTAGCCTACCGTAAATACCGGATTAAGCGATGTCATAGGATCCTGGAAAATGATTGAACAGCATTTTCCTCTGAAATCTGCCATTTTCTTTTTGTTCAATTTGGTGATATCCTCACCCTTATATTTTACTGAGCCGCCTGTGATGGCACCATTCTCAGCAAGAATCTGCATGATTGAATATGCTGTAACTGACTTTCCTGAGCCTGACTCTCCTACGATTCCAAGAGTCTTTCCCGGCTCAAGCTTAAAGCTGACACCGTTTACAGCTGATACGTCTCCGTTATCGGTCTTGAAGGTAGTGTGCAGATCAGATACTTCAAGAACAAACTTATTATCTTCCATCTTACTCACTCCTTACTATTTCGATAATTTAGGGTCAAATGCATCTCTTAAGCCGTCACCGATAAGATTCAATGTAAGAACAATGATACAAATCGTAAGCGCCGGGAAAATAAGACGCAATGGGTAGCTCTGGAGTCCGCCACGCGCTGTATTTGCCAACGAACCAAGTGAAGGCATAGGAGCCGAAACACCAAGTCCGATAAATGACAGATAACTCTCAGTAAAGATGGCTGATGGTATCTGAAGCGCTGTAGTAATGATGATTACTGACAGACAGTTCGGTAAAATGTGTTTTCTGATAGTGCGGGCTGATGATGTTCCGATACACTTTGCTGCGAGAATGTACTCATTCTGCTTAATGGTAAGAATCTGACCTCTTATAAGTCTTGCCATTCCTACCCAGTAAAGCAATCCAAACACTATGAAAAGTGCAATCATGTTGACACCGAGCTTTGAAAGCACTGTACCTTTATTACAGGTGTCAGCACCTCATTTAATACAACTGCGAGTAAAATGATGAGCAGCATATCCGGCAATGAATAAATGATATCTACTATTCTCATCATAACCATATCTACCTTGCCACCGCAGAAGCCTGATACGGAACCGTAAATGATACCGATTATAAGCACAAGCAGTGATGCAAACACACCGACTCCCAGCGATACACGAGCTCCGTAAACAACACGGATAAAATAGTCTCTTCCGAGCTCATCTGTGCCAAAAATGTGCGGGAAAAGCTTCTCACCTGCATCAATCTGTGCCTGCTCAGCCTCGCTGTACTGGAAAGGTCCTAAGTTCTGTGCACCCTTAACGATATCTGCATAGCCGTAAGGCACAATCTTTGGTGCCAGAAGAATAACCAAAATAAGTAAAACCAAAACTATAATAGAACCCATAGCCAGTGGATTTTTGCGGAGTCTCTTAAGACCATCCTTCAAGAAGGTAGTTGACTCACCCATAACCTCCTGCTGGCGTTTTTCTTCATCTGATGCCTTGGCAAAATCCTTCATATCGAACTTGCTAAGGTCAATCTGTGTGGAGAAAGGAGCTCTCTTCATATTATCTTTCATCTTTATCTCTCCTTAATCAAGCTTAATACGTGGATCAATCACTTTGTATACAATATCTGTAATGAGGTTCGCGCCTACCATGATGACAGCAAGGAAAAGTGTTGTGGCCATAATCATTGTGTAATCACGGTTTGTGATACAGCTTACGAACTTGGAACCGAGTCCTCCGATATTGAAAATACTCTCAATAACCATTGAACCTGTGAGGATACCACCAATCATAGGTCCCACATATGTGATGACCGGAATGAGCGCATTACGAAGCGCATGTACAAATATAATCTTGTACTGATGTACACCCTTGGCCTTTGCGTACGGATGTAATCCTGTCCGAGTGCATCAAGCATTGAAGTCTTTGTAAGTCTTGTAATATATGCCATCGGTGAAAGTGACAGTGACAGCACCGGAAGTAATACCATGTTGCTTCCTGAGCTGAAGGCCTGCACCACACCAAGCTTTATACAGAAGAAATAAAGTAATAACGTAGCGATGACAAATGACGGCATCGACGTAATCAGTGTGACGAAGAATACTATAACTCGATCCGGCCACCTGTTTCGCATAAGCGCTGCTATCGAACCGAGCACCACTCCGAATACTATCGCAGTGAGCGCCGCTAAAAGTCCAAGCTTCGCTGAAATCGGGAAGCTCTCCCCAATGATATCTGAGATCGGACGGTCTGTCTTAAGACTAACACCGAAATCTCCGTGCAGCACGCCTGCCATGTAGTTCTTGTACTGGACTATAAGTGGCTGATCCAGTCCGTAGCGTGCCTCAAGCTCTTTCATTACCGCCGGACTCTTTGCCTTCTCCGAATTGAATGGACCACCCGGAATTGCATTCATGGCAAAGAATGTAATAAGACTGATAATGAAGATTGTAAAAATCGCGAGAATAACTCTCTTTACAATGTACTTACCCATATTTTCTCTCCCTCTTGATTTGTATCGATAATGCATTATTTTATTTTTAAAGCATTATCACTGCACCACGTCAAGTATTTTGTCTAATACGCAAAAAGTGCGAATGACCTCATTGTCATTACACACTCCCTAATCTTGCTGTCTGATACAACTGTCGTTCTGACGCGAACAATTCCTTTTTATTATACACAGAAATCATACTTTGTCAATTGGATATATTTTCCTATATAATTTTCATTTCTGCATAAAAATTAGTCATTTTTTATAATACTCATTAATAAGGGTAATTTATGCAGTGTATAAGCATTATTTATACATTTTTATTCATTTTTATTTTTGCATTAAAATATTAATTTTCAGTGCATGATTGCTTTGAATTGTTAAGTACCGGCGTTATTCTGGCATTAAACGGATATTTGGTGTATAATTACATATCATTATATATCAAGGAGCCACCTATGCTTACATACGACGATGCACTCAATCTCAACTACTATAAAAAACAACCTTTACCGGCTGGATGAACGACATGCGCTTTCTCATAAAGCGTGAGGAGCCTGTCCTTAAGGAAGCCACAGAGGATACACCCGAAGAAAAGGGTGAGCCAATATTTCATGCCTGGATATGGCCGGGGCCGTATATTTTTGACCTGACCGACGACAGCAAAAAAACTGACAATACCTTTCCATTTACAGATGACGGAAAAAGCAGTGTGTAGACTGGATTAATGAGGTCATCAGTGCACACTCAAACGATTATCCGAAAAATAAAACAGATGGAGAAAACCCGCTTTCGTAATGTAATAAATAATGTTGACACACCTGAAACAAAATGATATACTGTCAAAGTGTTTGCGGGCATGGCGGAATTCTTGACAATTGAACTGCTAACGTTCAATTGTAGGCAGATGCGCTACTGTACGCGGCATATATATGCGGGCATGGCGGAATTGGCAGACGCGCTAGATTTAGGTTCTAGTGGGAGACCGTGCAGGTTCAAGTCCTGTTGCCCGTACTGTTTACAAGGGTTTCAGAGGTTTTTATTACTTCTGAAATTCTTATTTTTTTATCATTTTTCCTATACGAAAGGATACCACAATGCAGGCTTACAAGGATTTAGTAAAAGCACTTCCTGGCTTAAAAGAGGATATGCCACGCGCATTTTACATGCTCGCAGAACTCTTTGATTACGGTTCATTTGATATATGCAGAAGTGATGACAAATATATAATCCCATATATCATGAATGATGCGGTGGAATGCTATCTGACTGTGGAAAATGCAGTGTTAAAGGGCGATTATCATAGCGAGGAAGAAATTATTTCGGCATCGTTGGTTTTAGGAAGCGAAAAAGGCTATGGACTCATTCTGCACCAGCAGGACAATGTGGTCACACTCTGGTTTGATAATTTGCATGTGCATGAGGCATGCTTTAAATACCATGAAATAGGACATTTCTGGGTAAAGGGACAGGAACAGTGGCGCATGCTTGTATATATGGTAGGAACAATCGCAGACAAGTATATGTACATGGGAAAGGAATACTGCAACGAGACAGAATGTTTTATCCAGAGCCTTATTTACTTTGCACCATTTCGCAGATGGACACCGGTACCTGGCGATTTGATGGGGTATCATTTTCCGGCGCGTGTAGAGGGAATAGACATTATGGAGGAGCTTTGCAGGGAGGTTTCGGACACTGATTATCTTAAGCTCATTGCACGCTACAGGGCAAATCCATGTGAAAAAACGGAAAAGCTTTTGAGCAGACATTTAGCCGATGCAAAAAGAGTACCGCTTTATCAGTACATTTATAAGCTTGTGATAAAGGCATCAAAGGATTATCCGGAGAGAAATTACGGAAATAAGATAAATGAACGCATAAAAGAAAAGCGTAAAGCGCTTGAAAAGGAGCTGCTTCAAAATGGATACACCGGAAAATACCCTGTGTTTTCAAAGAAAAATACGACTGTGCGTGTAATGGAGGAACAGCCCTACGTCACAGCAATTCTCGAGTGGGATGATTACAAATATAAGCAGCAGCTTATGATTTCTGAGTGCAGTTCAAAAAAGTATGATGGAATTAATGCTGGATTTTTTAAAGGAATAGGCAGACACGGACGCATTGTGCAGGTGTAGATACACATAAAACAAAAGCCACGGAGCAATCCGTGGCTTTCATAATACGCTTATTACAAGGATGGGCTTGAGAAGACTCGAACTTCCGACCTCACGCTTATCAGGCGTGCGCTCTAACCGGCTGAGCTACAAGCCCTTGTGTTTTGCACAAAACGTATACTACAATATTTTTGGTGAGAAGTCAAGAGTTTTTTACTGGTTTTCTTTATTTCTGTCAATAATCAATCTTGAAGTAACTGTTCAGTACCTTATTCACATTCAAACTGTATTTCCACAACAAACCTCTTCCCCTCAAGCCTTGCTTCAATACTCCCGCCCATTCTCTCCACAAGCTCCTTTGCAATCGAAAGCCCAAGCCCGCTCGATGATATACTCCTCGCCTCATCGGCTTTGTAAAAGCGCTCAAACACCTTGTCCACGTCTATATCATCAGGATTTTTACATCATTTGAAACCAAAATATGGACAATCCTATTTTTTGAAGTACGCTCGTCATCTGAAGCCCTGCAATTGCACGAATCCTGCTGCTTCATCTGTATGCATATGCTCTTCTGCCCATGCACCAACGCATTTTTTATTACATTCTGAAACACCCGCCTGAGCGCCTGCACATTTGCAGTGATAAATATCGTATCCTCACATATATCAAGTGACGGCTCAATGCCCTGCTTTTTCCACTCCTCATAATAAGAAAACCACTGTCTGCTTTAAAAGTCTGCTGACACAGCAATTAGACAGCTCTAGCTTGAAGCTGTCATTTTTAAGCTTTGTGAAC
>ENA-OQDD01000015-OQDD01000015.1-human-gut-metagenome-genome-assembly--contig:-NODE-15-length-56184-cov-2.778690_pt1 | contig 56184 bp, 63 predicted proteins | sample MGYA00242507_ERZ504598 | MGnify/ENA primary metagenome ERZ504598 (study PRJEB26092, sample SAMD00036318) | human gut metagenome | host: Homo sapiens | study: EMG produced TPA metagenomics assembly of...
CCTCCATACAGTCGATTTTGCCGGTCACGGCGTGGTGGATGACGGACTTGCGGTACTCGCCGAGCTTCTCGATGAGCTGCTCCTGGCGGGCGATTGCCTCGTCGATGGCCGCGCAGCGCTCGTCGAGGTAGTTCGCGACGGTTATTTGCGTTTCAAATGGGGGTTCAACTATGGTGATGCCCTTCATCTCTGCCATTTTGTGGTCCAAAGGTCGTCTACTATTCCGTGACCGTTCTTATAAAACTCATCAGCAAATAGGGTCGTGTGAAACAACCAGTCATAGAAGCGTGGCTCCATATGTTCTCGGGGGATAAGTACCGTATTGATAAGGGATACGGAGCCATCTTGTCTTGCTATTCCGCATGATCCACGTCTATCTGACCTGCTGTTGATTACGAAGTCTCCCTCCATAACCAACCTTCCTATCGTCATGCGCATCGGTCTTGGCAGCGCTATCAAGTTGAGGAACGATGCCTTGCATGGTTACGGACAATGGCTCGTAATCGCAATCGCTGACTTTCGTGTTGCGCAGGTCATAGACCTGTCCGATTTTCGTTAGACGCCAATTCGCCGGCACCTCGCCGATCCAGTCGACTCCGCTGTCCTTCATCTCTGTGTTCGGGTCGAGGCCCTTCGTCACGGCATGCGCAATGAGTGACTTCTTGTATTCCTTGAGCTTCCCGATGACATCGCGACGCTTCGCGACATCCTCGTCGATGGCCGCGCAGCGCTCATCGAGGTATGAGATGATTCGTCGCTGCTCCGCAAGTGGAGGGCGGGGGATTCTCGAATTGTCCCAGTCAAATTGAGTCATACTCGGCTTAGCGTGTTGGTCATATATGGCTTAATGTCAACACAGGTTGCAGCATAGTAGAAGAACTTCAGTGAGAGCTTTTACTTGTGATTTTCGCATCAAAAGCTGTATCGACGTTCCAGTAGAGCCCGGTAACAAGTTGGGGGCAATCTAATGTTCCCTTTCGTCCAAGAAGCACCGCTGGCCCATTCTTATGCTCGCCACAGGTTTTAAAGGGTTCGCCCCCGCTGCCCCAAACCGGAATATCACCAGGCGTTGTGGGGTCGGAGCCATGTCCAATTGAAACATCCGCCCTTTATCGGAACGATTTCCCAGTTGACCGGCACCTCGCCGATCCAGTCAACGCCACTGTCCTTCGTCTCCCTCATGCCAGGAACCCCTCATGAGCTCGCCGAGGCCGTCCTCGAGCTCGAGGATCTCCTTAGCGATGACTTGCGGGTCGCGAGGCTTCTCGTACTTGTAGAAATACCTGTTGAACGAGATGGTCGTTCCGACGACGCCAACCCCGCCGTCGCCGAGCGGGTTGGCCGTGAGCCCGCTCTTGGCGTCGTACTTCGGCTCGTCCTTTACGGACTCGTCCACCACGGCGTCGGGAGCGTAGGGCAGCACCTCGGTCGCCATGTAGTCGTTGATTTCCATGCCGATTGGAACGTTCTCCGTGTCCTTGAGCTCGGGGTCGAACACCGGATTGCCCTTCGCATCGATTGCGGGAGTCGCGGACGGGTCTCGACGTCCGAAGACCTTGACGAGGGCGTCGGGCGAGGGCGGCCTTCTGTGGCTTGGGCTTTTCGATCGCTTTGTGAAGCTTCTCGGTCGCAGCCAGGACCTCGCTGTATGCGAGCGAGGCGCCCTCGTTCTTCTCAACCCAGGAGCGAATGGCGGCGCGGCTCGCGTCCGACAGCTTCTCCATGGGCTTGCTGAGGGTAAAGAGGGCATCCAGCCCATCGACCGAGGCTCAATGACAACGCGCAGCGGGCGCTGCGTGGTCACCTTGCGGTACATGAAGTTCTCGACCGGGACGATGACCGACCTGCGTGGTCGTGCCCGTCTACGTAGGTGCGCACGATCCACGCGGCCTGGTCCTCGCCGATCTCGTAGCGCTTGTTCCCTTGGCTCTTGCGCAGGGCGGTCTTCTCCTCCGAGGCGTCGATGAGCTGCACGTACCCCTTGCGGTTCTCCGGCTTGTGGTTGTTGAGCACCCAGATGTAGGTTGCGATGCCCGTGCGGTAGAAGATCTCGGTCGGCAGCTTCACGATGCAGTCGACGAGGTCCTCGCTGAACAGCCAGCGGCGGATGCCCGATGGCCCGCTGCCGGCATCCCCGTTGAACAGCGGGGAGCCCGAGAGCACGATGGCGGCCTTCCCGCCGCCCTCCTTGGGAGGGGCCATCTTCGCCGCGACGTTCTGCATGAAGAGCATGGTGCCGTCGTCGATGTCGGGCTTGCCGGCGCCGAACCTGCCATCGAACCCACGGCCCATCTCCTCGAGGACGGCGTCCTTCTCCTTCTTCCACTCCTTGCCGTAGGGCGGTTCGTGAGCTGGTAGTTGAAGGTGCGTCCCTCGAACCTGTCGTCGTCGAGGGTGTCGCCGAGCATGATGCCGGCCGACAGGTCGGTCATCTGGTCGAGCACGTCTCCCGAGCCCCCGGCGATATTGCGCAGCATGAGCGCGGCCTTGCCCATGGCCCAGGTCGCGTCCTCGAGCTCCTGGCCGTAGGGGACAATCTTGGTTGGGCTCTTGAAGTGCCCCTTGTCGTGCCACTCGTCGAGCTGGTCGAGCGCGTCGCAGATGAAGCCGCAGGTGCCGCAGCTGCCGTCGTAGAGCGTGCGGATGTCGCCGTTGTCGGCGTTGAGGAGCGTGTCCTCGTTCGCGAACAGGAGCGCCGTGGCGAGCCTCGCCACGTCCTTCGGCGTCATGAAGTCCTCGGCGTCCTGCGAGATCTCCTCGCCGTATCGCTGGATGAGGTGCTCGTAGATGTCGGTCATCATGCGGTCGGAGACCGTCTCGGGCCCGAGGTCGAAGCCCGAGAAGCGTGTGCACACCTCGTAGAGCATGCCCTTCTCATCAAGCTTCTCGCAGGTCTGGCGCATCTCGAAGCGCTGCAGGACCTCGCGGGCGTTCACGGAGAAGCCGTTGATGTAGGCCATGAGGGCGTCACAGGTCTTCGTCGCCCCGAGGTTGGAGAGCGTGAAGCTCGTGACGTTGTAGAAGCAGTGGCCGGAGAGGGCGCAGTACTTCGGGTCGTCGTCGTCCCAGACTCCCTTGGCGGCCTGTCTGCTCACGGCCGCCCGCGTAGGCTCGAGGGCGCACTCGAAGCGCCTCAGCACAGCGAAGGGAAGGATGAGCTTGTTGTAGTCGGCGGGGCGGATGACGTCGCGCACGTAGTTCGCGATGCTCCATATCTCATTAACGTAGTCGAACGCGGTCTTATCGGCCATGGTCGGACCTCTCTGCGTAAAATACATTCCCAACCATGTATTTTACAACCTAGGTCCCTCATTTGGGTTAATGGCCAACCAATTGTTCAACAAATCTGGTAAGTGGTATCACCAACCACTGATTTAACGAACTCAACCAGTATATTTACATACCCCAAAAATAGGAGCAGAAAGCTTTCGCGATCCCGCCCCGCAAACCCGAAGGTTTCTGTCTGGCTATAATTATCGTGATTGCGGCCCGTTTGTCAAATCGAGCATATAGGATTTACCAGTATCACCGTTGGCTCAGCCATGCCTGGAAGGGCATAATCATCAGCCATAATCCGAACAAAAGGCTGCCAAGCCCGGCAATAGGAAAACGACTGCCATCCTGCTTGCCACGAATCAAATACCCGGATAAAGAAAAGAGTCCCGGTACTAGAAACAACACACCGATTGTAATAACCAGATAAAGAATGGCAGCCTCAGGCCATGCCACCAGCAACACACCGATGACCAACGCACAGATACATCTGATTATAGAATAATTCATTGTTTTCATATTCAATCATGTCTAATTGGTTAATGAAGCGAATATACTGATTATTTCTGAGAAGACAGATGCAAAATGGATATTAATTTTCAGACAGAAGAACAAAAGAACAAAAAAAGAAAGCCAAAACAAATTTTCCTGCCATAAGCTTAGAACTAATTCTATTGTTCTATAGACTTTAGCAAACAGAATGTTATACCGACTATTCCAATCTATTCTTTCGTACCCATGCCTGAAGATCATCCTTTGTCTTATGACAAATCACTCTATCTGTTCTGTTTCAGGCAGACTTTGTTCATTCTCGTCCTCATCGATCAAAATAGCCCAAAAGAGCCACCATAACAGCAATCCTGCCAACAACACGGCACCTATTCTTATCCAAAGTTTACGTTTCATACACTTCATTTTAATGATTTATTAACTGATGTATTAAAACCATTCCGCCACCCGAAATGTTCATTTATAAAACCAATTTAAAGTAATAAGATTATGAATAATGGAAAATTCTTTGCCGGACTGGCACTAGGAGCGCTGGTCGGCAGTGCATTAAGTTGTTTTGCGCACAGCAACAGAGGTCGCAAATTGAGAAGAGACGTGTATGATGCCATTCAGGACTTACAAGAAGATGCAAAAGACCTGGCTCATCATGCAAAACATAAAGCAGAAGAAGTAAGCAGTGAAGTAGCCGGAAAAGTAGGTGAGAAAGTGGAAGAAGTGAAAGGGAAAATACACGAAGCTGCAAATAAATAAAAAAAAAGTAAGTTTTTCTTTTGGAGTTTAAAAACAAAACGCTTACATTTGTCCCAAAATAAAAACAGATTTTATGAATAGAATCATGGTAAATACATATTGGTGGCGTTTCTTACAACTAAACAAGTCGTAAGGGAACCAGACCATGTATATATACCTGACATTCTAAAAGGATATTCAAACTGAAGGCCTGTCGTACTTACGACAGGCCTTTTTTCGTTAGTGCAATTAACATTAAAATATAGAACGACAATGAAAACTTATCAGGTAAACAAAGAAGGTTATTATGGCGAATTTGGAGGGGCGTATATTCCCGAAATCCTTCACCGCTGTGTGGAAGAATTGCAGAATGCCTATTCCAAAGTATTGGAAAGTGAAGGATTCAAACAAGAATTCCACCAGTTACTACGCGACTATGTAGGACGCCCTTCACCTCTTTACCTGGCAAACCGGCTAAGCAAGAAATATGGCTGTAAGATCTACCTGAAACGTGAAGATTTAAACCACACCGGAGCACATAAAATCAATAATGCCATCGGACAGGTGTTACTGGCAAAACGTATGGGGAAAAAACGTATCATTGCAGAAACCGGAGCTGGACAGCATGGGGTGGCCACCGCTACGGTATGCGCTTTGATGAACATGCAATGCATTGTTTACATGGGCAAGACCGATGTAGAACGCCAGCATATCAATGTAGAAAAGATGAAAATGCTGGGAGCCGAAGTCCGCCCGGTCACTTCCGGCAACATGACACTGAAAGATGCTACAAACGAAGCCATCCGCGACTGGTGTTGCCACCCTGCCGATACTTACTATGTCATCGGCTCTACCGTAGGCCCTCATCCCTACCCTGATATGGTGGCACGTCTGCAATCCGTTATCAGCGAAGAAATCAAAAAGCAGCTGAAAGAACAGGAAGGAAGGGAATATCCCGATTACTTGATGGCTTGTGTAGGAGGAGGAAGCAATGCGGCAGGAACCATTTATCACTATATAGATGATGAACGTGTGCAGATTGTCCTGGCCGAGGCAGGAGGCAAAGGTATAGACACCGGTTTCTCGGCCGCTACCATCCAACTGGGGAAAATGGGAATTATCCACGGAGCAAAGACCTTGGTTATCCAAAACGAGGACGGACAAATAGAGGAACCTTACTCCATTTCTGCCGGTCTGGATTATCCGGGCATAGGACCCATGCATGCCAATCTGGCCAAACAGCAACGCGCTTTGGTACTCGCCATAAACGATGATGAAGCCATCCGTGCCGCATTTGAGCTGACCCGGCTGGAAGGTATCATCCTGCATTGGAATCGGCTCATGCATTGGGAGCATTGGACAAAATGAGATTCAAGCCAACGGATATAGTGGTTCTCACCGTATCAGGACGCGGAGATAAGGATATTGAAACCTACTTGAAAGAATCCGGCACAAGGGCCTCCTTGCAATAACACATAGAAACCCATGAGAGCAAAAACCTATACGGACAACTATAAACAGAAAAGAAACAATGAAAACTTTTACCTATACCACCCGATGCAAAACCATACTGGGTGACCTGCATACACCGGTCAGTACCTATCTGAAAGTGCGCGACATTTTCCCACAGAGTGCACTGATGGAAAGTTCCGACTATCATGGAAGTGAGAACAACCGTTCTTTCATCGGACTGAATCCTGTAGCCAGCATCGGAATCAATCATGCACAGCCACTGCCACCTACCTGACGGCAGCATAGAAGAACATCCCATCAGCGAACATTTCCGGGCAGACCATGCGATCTCCGATTTTCTGAATCGTTTCAAGGTAAGCGGAGAATACAACAACTACTGCGGACTGTATGGCTATACCACTTTCAATGCCGTACGCTATTTCGAACATATCAATGTAAAAGACAGCCGTGATCCTAAGAACGATGCTCCGGATATGTTGTATATCTTATATAAATACCTGATTGTCTTCAATGACTTCCGCAACGAAATGTTATTACTGGAAATGTTGCAGGACGGTGAGGACAGCCATCTGGATTATGTGGAAAAAGCGATCCACAACCGTAACTATACTACTTACGACTTCCGTGCCGTGGGCGAAACCACCAGTACCCTGACCGATGAAGAACATAAGGCGAACATCCGCAAAGGCATTGCCCACTGTATGCGCGGCGATGTTTTCCAAATCGTCCTTTCACGCCGTTTTATCCAACGTTACGAAGGAGATGATTTCAAACTTTACCGTGCTTTACGCAGCATCAACCCGTCCCCCTACTTATTTTACTTCGATTTCGGAGGCTTCCGTATTTTTGGTTCCTCTCCCGAAACCCATTGTAAAATAGAAAACGGGCGTGCCACCATTGACCCTATCGCCGGAACCACCCGCCGCAACGGAGACAAGAAAATAGATGCTGAACTCACCGCCAACCTATTGGCTGATCCCAAAGAAAATGCGGAACATGTAATGCTGGTAGATCTGGCACGCAATGACTTGAGCCGCAACTGTCACGATGTACAAGTAGAATTTTACAAAGAAGCTCAATATTACAGCCACGTCATTCATCTGGTAAGCCGGGTCAGCGGCGAACTGAACCCCAAAGCCAATCCCATCAAAGCATTTATTGATACTTTCCCGGCCGGAACCCTGAGTGGCGCTCCGAAGGTAAAAGCCATGCAGCTGATCAGCGAATACGAACCTCACAGCCGTGGAGCCTATGGAGGTTGCATCGGATTTATCGGGCTGAACGGCACATTGAACCAAGCTATCACCATTCGTACATTCGTCAGCCGCAACAACGAACTATGGTTTCAAGCCGGTGGCGGCATCGTAGCTAAGAGCAATGAAGAGTACGAATTACAAGAAGTAAACAACAAACTGGGAGCACTTAAAAAAGCAATCATCCTGGCAGAACAAATGTAAAAACGAATCATCATGAAAACAGTAATTATAGACAACTATGACTCATTTACCTACAATTTGAGTCATTTGGTAAAAGAACTGGGAGCCGAAGTTACCGTATTACGTAACGATGCTTTCCAACTGGAAGAATTGGAAAAATTCGATAAAATCATTCTTTCACCCGGTCCCGGTATTCCATCAGAAGCAGGCCTGCTGCTCGAAGTAATTAAAAGATATGCCGGCAAGAAACCGATTCTGGGTGTATGCTTGGGAGAACAGGCCATAGGAGAAGCTTTTGGCGGCAAACTGACCAATCTGAGCGAAGTATTTCATGGCGTACAGACCCCCATCTCAATTAAAAAGAACCAATCAAAAGACAAAGGAAAGAAAACCGATTACATTTTCAACGGACTGCCGGATGAAGTGCCGGTAGGACGTTATCACTCATGGGTGGTAGATACGGACGGTTTCCCTGAGTGCCTTGAAATAACCGCAGTAAGCCAGGAAGGTCTCGTCATGGCATTGAAACATAAAGAATACGATATCCACGGCATCCAGTTTCATCCCGAATCCGTACTAACCCCCGATGGTAAAGCATGATAGCCAACTTTCTAAACGCATAACCCCAACCGTACATAATAAATATGAAAGCTATATTATCCCGCCTCTTCAATCACGAGGAACTGACCCGAAAAGAAGCAAAGAATTTGCTGCTCAACATAACCCGGGGAATGTATAACGACGCACAGATAGCCGCCCTGCTGACCGTTTTCCAAATGCGCGGCATCAAAGTAGAAGAATTGATAGGTTTCCGTGAAGCATTGCTCACCACCCGCATACCTATAGACTTTTCCGCTTACACCCCTATTGACATTGTGGGCACAGGCGGTGATGGAAAAAATACCTTCAATATCTCTACTTGCGCCTGCTTCATTGTAGCAGGAGCCGGATATCATGTTGCCAAACACGGCAACTATGGCGCGACTTCCGTCAGCGGAGCCAGCAATGTCATCGAACAACACGGTGTAAAATTCACGAACAATCCGGATAAGCTGACCCGTTCTATGGAAGAATGTGGAATGGTCTATATGCATGCCCAGTTGTTCAATCCTGCCATGAAAAGTGTAGGCCCTGTCCGCAAAGCACTGCAAGTACGTACCATATTCAACCTGCTAGGTCCGCTGGTTAATCCATGTCTTCCGGCTTACCAACTTCTAGGAGTCGCCGATCTGCCGCAAATGCGCCTTTATACCAACGTGTTCCAAAAACTGGGCATTGGCTTTGCCGTAGTAAACAACCTGGACGGTTACGACGAAATCTCACTGACCGATGAATTCAAAGTGATGACCAATCGCTACGAAACCATCTACAAGCCATCCGAACTAGGCTTCTCTCTCGCCAGACAAGAAGAGCTTTATGGTGGGAACACTCCCGAAGAAGCGTCGAAAATCTTCAATAACGTACTGGAGAACAAAGCCACCAAAGCCCAGACAGACTGTGTACTGATTAACGCTTCTTTTGCCATACAAGCCATGGAACCGGCCAAACCGATAGAAGAATGCGTGGCCATCGCCCGTGAATCATTGGAAAGCGGAAAAGCATTGAATACATTGAAAAAATTTGTGGAACTGAACAGTTGACTACACACCCGGTATTCCACTACCAAACGCCTCATACAATGACAGATATATTAACAGAAATCATCGCCTGCAAGCAAATCGAGATCGAACTGCAAAAGGCTGCCATCAGCAAAGAAATGCTGATAAACAATTGTAACGAACCCATGCCACGTATCAGTATGCGTGCCAGTCTTGCCTCTTCTCCTTACGGCATCATCTCCGAGTTCAAGCGTCGCTCTCCCTCCAAAGGATGGATAAAAGAAGACGCACAGGCAGATACCATTCCTCCCGCTTACGAAGCGGCCGGAGCCTCCGCACTTTCCATCCTCACCGATGAAAAATACTTCGGCGGCAGCTGAAAGATATCCGTTCGGCACGCCCCCACGTGCAACTTCCCATTCTAAGGAAAGATTTCATTATAGATGAATACCAACTTTATCAGGCACGCATCGTAGGAGCGGACGCTATCCTTCTTATAGCCGCCGCTTTGAAGAAAGAGCAATGCAAAGCCCTAGCCCTCAAAGCCCATGAACTGGAACTGGAAGTCCTGCTGGAAATCCACAACGAGCAAGAACTGGAATATATAGACGAGAACATTGACATGGTGGGAGTCAACAACCGTAATCTGGGAAGCTTCCACACAGAGGTGGAAAACTCTTTCCGTCTGGCGGAAAAACTACCCGAAGAAATGCTCCGGATCTCTGAAAGCGGCATCTCCAGCCCCGAAACAGTCAAACAACTCCGGGCTGCCGGCTTCCGAGGCTTCCTGATAGGGGAAAACTTCATGAAAACACCCGCACCGGGAGAAGCCTTAAAAGAATTTATAACCCAACTAGAGAAATGTTAGGATGAAGCAACAATGATTATCAAGGTATGCGGTATGCGCGAGCCCGAAAACATACGCGCCATAGAGCAAGCCGGAGCAGACTGGATGGGCTTCATCTTCTTCCCCCAATCTGCCCGCTACGTATCACATCGTCCGGAATACCTACCGGAACAATGCCACCGGATCGGGGTCTTCGTCAACGAAAGCAGCGAAAACATCCTGCTGAAAGCACAGGAATTCGGTCTGCACCATATCCAATTGCATGGCAGGGAGACACCGGAACAATGCCGCAAATTAAAAGCCGCCGGACTGGGAGTCATTAAAGTTTTTTCCATAGCACAGGAAAGTGACCTGCAATCCGCCGGTTGTTATGAGGGCGTTTGCGATTACTTTCTTTTCGACACTGCCTGCTCCGGATATGGCGGCTCCGGCAAAACCTTCAACTGGAATATCCTGCAAGCCTATCGGGGAAAGACGCCTTTCCTGCTGAGTGGCGGTCTCCGTCCCGGCAGTCTTTCCCTTTTGTTGCAATTCAAGCATGAACAATGGGCAGGTATCGACCTGAACAGCGGATTCGAGACCGCTCCGGCTCTGAAAGACGACGCCGCCGTCCACACATTTATAAACCAATTAAAACAAAAAATACAATGAACAGAATCAACCAGTTATTCAGTACCAAGCAAAAAGACATCCTATCTATTTATTTTTGTGCAGGCTTTCCTACCTTAGAAGGTACGGCAAGCACCATCAAAGTCCTGGAAAAAAAAGGGATTAACATGATTGAAATCGGCATTCCTTTCAGTGACCCGATGGCTGACGGTCCCGTTATCCAGCACGCCGCCACCCGCGCCTTGAAAAATGGCATGACACTGAAGCTCCTTTTCGACCAACTGAAAGATATCCGTAAAGAAGTACAGATTCCGCTGGTGCTGATGGGATATCTCAATCCCATCATGCAATATGGATTCAAGGATTTCTGCCGCACTTGCCGGGAGACGGGAATCGACGGAGTGATTATCCCGACTTGCCTTTCAAAGATTATATGGAGGAATATCGTTCCATAGCCGAGGAACAAGATGTGAGAATCATCATGCTCATCACTCCGGAAACCAGTGAAGAACGTATCCGCCTGATTGATGAACATACCGACGGTTTTATCTATATGGTATCTTCCGCCGCTATCACCGGTGCTCAAAAAGATTTCAACGCACAGAAACAAGCCTATTTCCAACGCATCGCCGACATGAATTTACGCAATCCCCGCATGATAGGTTTCGGAATTTCCAATAAGCAAACCTTCGAAACCGCATCCGCTCATGCCGCAGGAGCCATCATCGGCAGTAAATTCGTGACCTTGCTGGATGAAGAAGACGGAGATACGGAAAAAGCAGCGGACAAGCTGCTGGAAGCCTTGAAAAACTAACCTTTCACAACTCGTAACATCCTCTTCTTCAAAAATCCACCTGAAAGATCATGGCGATACAAGTGAAAAATATAATATCTTACAGGTATAAGATTATATATCTTGCAGCAGTAAGATCTATAATCTTATACCTGATCTTTCTACTTCTTCCATCCACAGCATCCGGCAGAAGCAGTTATCACCTATAAAGAAAAACATTTTGTTATTTCCCTCTCTTATTTTTGTCATACTTATACATAATTACTATCTTTGTGCCAAAATTAAACAAGAGAAGCGCATGATACAGAGTGAATATCCTTCCGTTTTGCTAATATACACAGGCGGTACGATCGGCATGATTGAAAATCCTGAGACAGGTGCACTAGAAGCCTTTAATTTCGACCAGTTACAAGACAATGTCCCCGAATTGAAGCGGTTCAACTATCGCATCTCCTCTTACCAATTCAATCCCCCCATTGACTCTTCGGATATGGAACCTGCCTTGTGGGCCAAGTTAGTCAAGATCATCAAATACAATTATGATAATTTTGACGGGTTCGTCATTCTGCACGGTACAGACACCATGGCATACACCGCTTCAGCGCTCAGCTTCATGCTGGAAAACCTGAGCAAGCCGGTTATCCTGACTGGCAGCCAGCTGCCCATCGGCATGTTGCGCACCGATGGAAAGGAAAATCTGATCACTTCCATAGAAATAGCCGCTGCCAAACATCCGAACGGCACTGCTATTGTACCCGAAGTATGCATCTTCTTCGAAAACCATCTGTTGCGCGGAAACCGTACCACAAAAATAAATGCGGAGAATTTCAATGCGTTCCGTTCATACAATTTCCCTTCGCTGGCAACAGCAGGCATCCACATAAAATATGAATATGACCGTATTCACAAAGCCGATCCCAATCTGCCATTAAAACCACACTATCTTTATGATACCAATGTAATTATACTGACCCTTTTTCCGGGCATCCAGGAAAACATGATCAGCAATATTCTGCATACACCGGGATTACGCGCAGTGGTATTAAAGACCTACGGTTCGGGCAACGCTCCGCAAAAGCCGTGGTTCATCGAACTTCTAAGGGATGCCACCTCACGGGGAATCATCATTGTCAACATCTCCCAATGCTCTACCGGAACAGTGGAAATGGAAGGTATGAAACCGGACTCCATCTGCTGGACGCAGGGGTCATCAGCGGCTATGACAGTACGGTGGAATCCGTTCTAACCAAACTGATGTTCCTTTTGGGACACGGAAAAAGTGAAAGAGAAATACGTTACCAAATGAGTATTCCAGTAGCCGGAGAGTTTACGAAATCATAATTTATTGCGTTCCAATTATCATCCGGCGGGATGATTGCAGAATCATTAAAATGGTGTAATCTGCGATGAGAACTTAACGATTTTATAGCATGTAATCTTTTTGTAATATTTGTTTCATCAAATAGTAATAAAAATGCTCCATTTTTGCAATGCTGATCAAAAAAGATTAGTTTTGTAGTATTAAAAAGATGGATATATGAATGATTACCGCATTTTAGTAGTTGACGATGAAGAAGATCTATGCGAGATTCTTAAATTCAATTTAGAAAACGAAGGGTATTTTGTGGACACGGCAAACTCTGCCGAAGAAGCCCTGAAGATGGAACTGACCCAATACAACTTGCTGTTGCTGGATGTGATGATGGGAGAAATATCAGGATTCAAAATGGCGAACATGCTGAAAAAGAATAAAGCTACTGCTTCTAATTCCCATTATATTCATTACTGCTAAAGATACTGAAAACGATACTGTGACAGGATTCAACCTGGGAGCCGACGACTATATCTCGAAGCCATTTTCACTGCGCGAAGTTATAGCACGCGTCAAGGCTGTCCTTCGACGTACCAGTCCCACACAGGGAAAAGAAGTGCAGGAACAATTGCAATACAAAGGGCTTTTAGTCGACATCACCAAGAAGAAAGTCAGCATAGACGGTATAGAAATTTCCCTGACAAAAAAAGAATTCGAAATCCTGTTGCTGTTGTTACAAAACAAAGGCCGCGTATTCTCACGCGAAGATATTCTGGCTAAAGTATGGCAGGAGGAAGTCTATGTGCTGGACCGTACCATTGACGTCAACATTACCCGCTTGCGTAAAAAAATAGGCGAATATGGAAAATGCATCGTCACCCGCCTGGGATACGGATACTGTTTTGAATGCGAATAACCTAACCTGTACCTTTCCATGACTATTAAATTATCCAGCCACGTCCTGTCATTCAACAAGAAACTATTCTTGTCGGTAATTTCCTTATTCATAGCATTCGCCATCTGTTTCATGGCATTCCAATATCGCAGGGAGAAGGAATACAAAATAGAATTGCTGAACACACAACTCCAGAATTACAACGACCGCCTGAATGATTTTCTCCGTGGCAGGGATACACTGAATATTCAACAATTGAACGACTATGTTTGCGAACACACCTTTGAAGATCTACGCGTGACACTGATCAACAAGAATGGTACTGTAATTTATGACAATCTGGAAAAAGATCCCAGCCACTTCGAGAACCACCATAACCGTCAGGAAATAAAAGAAGCCATCATTTATGGCAGCGGCTACTCCATTAACAGACAATCGGAAAGCCTGGGCGGTGAATTTTTCTATTCGGCAAAGTATTATCCTAATCTGGACTATATCATTCGTTCAGCCCTTCCCTATAATGTCAGTCTGATGAGACACCTGAAAGCAGACTCTCATTATGTATGGTTCACACTGATAATCAGCCTGATATTAATAATTGTGTTCTACCGATTCACACATAAATTGGGAATGTCTATCACCAAATTGCAACAATTCGCCATGAAAGCCGACCGCAATGAACCGATAGACACTGATATGCAGGATACCTTTCCCAAAAACGAACTGGGCGAAATATCCCAACATATCATCCAGATTTACAAACGTCTGCATCAGGCAAAAGAAGATTTATATATCGAACGCGAGAAACTGATCACCCATCTCCAGATCTCGCACGAAGGCTTAGGCGTATTCAACCACCGCAAAGAAGAGATTCTGGTAAATAATCTGTTCACACAATACGCCAACCTTATCTCGGACAAAAATCTGAGTTCTACGGAAGAGATCTTCTCCATCCCCGAATTGCAGCCCATCACCCGTTTCATTACAAAAAACAAGGAACGCAGTATCGGCAAAGAAGAGAAACGGATGTCATTGAACATAGACAAAAACGGACGTATCTTTGCCGTGGAATGCATTATCTTTCAAGATGACAGCTTTGAAATCTCCATCAATGACATCACTCAGGAAAAGGAACAGGCACTTCTGAAAAAACAGCTGACACAGAATATCGCCCACGAATTGAAAACCCCTGTAAGCAGCATACAGGGATATCTGGAAACCATAGTAAACAATCCTACCCTGCCCCGTGAGAAAATCAATGCTTTCCTGGAGAGAAGCTATGCACAAAGTAACCGGCTGGCACATCTGTTACGGGATATCTCCGTACTTACCCGCATGGAAGAAGCTCCGAACATGATCGAAACAGAACCGGTAAACCTCACCACCATGATGCGGAATATCCTGAACGAAGTAACTTTGGAACTGGAAGAAAAGCAGATCACAGCCCACAATATGCTGCCTGAAGGACTGACCATACAAGGCAATTCTTCCCTGCTATACTCCATCTTCCGGAATCTGACAGACAACGCCATTGCATACGCAGGAACTCATATTTCCATAACCATCCGCTGTTTCCGTGAAGACGAACGTTTTTATTATTTCAGTTTCTCGGACACAGGCGTAGGAGTAGGACCCGAACATCTAAGCCGTTTGTTCGAGCGTTTCTATCGGGTGGACAAAGGACGTTCACGCAAATTGGGCGGTACCGGACTGGGACTAGCTATTGTAAAAAACGCAGTCATTCTGCATGGCGGAACAATCTTCGCTAAAAATACCCCGGTGGAGGTCTGGAATTCATATTTACATTGAGTAAAGAATAAGAGGATACAAGAGCCTGTTTCTAAATTTTCTTCAAAATTTAAACAGGCTCACAAATAAAGAAAGATAATTGTTTTCTTAAATATAAACTGTATCTTTGCAGTGCATCGGTTCATTTATCTCCCCTCCGAGGTGAATGATTAAAAGGGAATCAAGGTGAGAATCCTGAACAGTCCCGCTGCTGTATGTTTCACTAAACGCATAAGCAAAATGCCAATAACCACTGGATAATTTCCGGGAAGGTGCTTATAGCGGAAACGAGTCAGAAGACCTGCCTGTGCATTTATCAAATCTGAAGCTTTCGAGGAAAGAGCTTGGAACACTGAACGTAAGGGATGCCTTTAAACACATCCGCTATTTTCTCCGTTTCACTGTCCGGAAAAGAATATCAGGTAAAAAGAAAATTTATTTTAAAGTAAACTCTGCCAAGTTTATTTGGAGTGCTCAGCCGAAGTGATTCGCCTGAGCATTATTTTATAATCCAAGTCAATACAAAATCGGGATGAGTGACATAACGGACCCGATAACGTTCCTGCCGGCCTGTACGATATTCGCATGCCTCGAACTCCCCCTCTTCCGACAAGCTGAAAGGAAAAATACGAAGATGACGAATGAAATCCACCTCCTCTACTCCCATCAGTTTGAACAGTGCCTCCTTGGCCGACCAATGGAGCAATAAAGCATAAACTTCATCTCCTTCCATCATTGCGGGTTCTTCATCGGAACGAATAAAACGGGAAGCTACTTTCCGCACTCTGGTTCCATACTGCTCTATATCCATTCCCACCTCACAGGAAGAATGAAGCGCCACCGCCACATAACCGCGAGTATGCGAGATGCTGATATACCGGCTTCCATCCTTTAGATAAGGCCTTCCCGAAGAGTAATAAGCTATCTCCTTTTCTTCTCCACACAAAGCCTTCAGCAGCACACGTACCGACAACCATTCATGCTTCCGTTTTTCGGAAAGAACAGCCAATTTCTCCCTATACCAGTCTTTATGCTCCAATGATGCCAGCAGTTGTTCCGTTGTTTCATCAGACTTCCATATTCCAAGCAGAAACTCCCCTTCGATATAAGTACGGTATAAAGGCATAATAAAATCTATTTCTTTTCTTCTTCCACGGAGCTGGAAGAGTCAACGATAACTTTTACTTTCAAAATGCGGCGCGTATTCATTTCAAGTACCTCAAAATGATAATTCCCATAATCTAACCGCTCGTGCAATACAGGAAACTCCCCTTTTATTTCCAGCAACAAACCGGCCAAAGTGTCCGCATCTCCTTCCACTTTCTCGAAAAGAGCGGGATCAGCTTTCATAATCTTATAAAAATCGGACAGCAAGGTTTTTGCCTCGAATATATAGGTACGGTCATTCAGTTTCACATACGTACGCTCTTCATCATCGTATTCATCATTAATCTCTCCTACAATCTCCTCGATGATATCCTCCATTGTAACAATGCCCGAAGTACCTCCAAACTCATCGACAACGATGGCAATATGGATCTTGTTCGCCTGAAAATCACGCAAAAGGTCATCAATCATCTTCGTTTCAGGTACAAAGTAAGCAGGACGGACCAATGTCTGCCAACGAAAGTTGTCGCCCTTGCCCAAATGAGGAAGCAAATCCTTTATATAAAGAATCCCCTTTATATTATCCCGCGATTCGGCATATACCGGAATACGGGAATAGGCATTTTCCACAATACATTTCAACACATCGGAATAAGGAGTATTGATTTCCAAGTCCACCATATCCAGCCGGGAAGTCATCACTTCCTTAGCCGTTTCCTCACCAAAACGGATAATACCTTCCAAAATATTGCTTTCCTCTGAAATCTCACTCTTGTCCGTCAGTTCCAAAGCCTGTGAAAGTTCGTCGACAGAAATATTATAATTCTTTTTTGCCACACATCTGTTCACCAAAAAGGAAGAACGGACCAGCAATGCCGACAAAGGTGAAAAGAATTTCTTTAAAAAAGAAATGGCAGGAGCTGCCTTACGGCAAAACTTCAACGTGTTCTGTGCCGAATAAATTTTAGGCATGATTTCACCGAAAAGCAACAGCAGAAAAGTAAGGACAACCGTTATTAGCAGGAATTCCAGAATCACGGAATTTCCAAAGTGTATGGTGCTGGCAAAAAAGTAATTGCACAGCATGATAATGGTTACATTGACAAAATTATTAGAGATAAGAATAGTCGCTAACAAGCGTTCGGAATCATTCAGCAGGGCGCTGATACGCCTGTCCGAAGTATGTTTTCCTTCCTCTATCTCACTTAAATCAACAGGTGAAAGGGAAAAGAAAGCTATTTCCGAAGCAGACACAAAGCCTGAGGCATACAACAATAAAACAGCTAACAAGATAGCTATGATAGCTCCCATGGTAGGAGCTGTTACGGTTACACCGTCAAATAAATCCGCCAAGCGGCATAAATACGAGTCAGGGTCCAAGGAATCTGGTTTTAGTTAAACATCAAGTTCTCTTAATTAAAAAGGTAAATCGTCCGTCAGACTATTATCCGAGGCTTGCTGTTGTTGCAGAGCCGCTTGTGCAGACACCTGCTGCCGGGATACCGCTTGTGCCTGCGGTACATATCCTGTACCGGTTGCTGCGAGGTGTTACGCGGGGTCAGCATCTCCATATTATCAGCAAAAATCTCGACAATGGTACGTTTTATGCCATTCTGGTCATCGTATGAACGGCTGCGGATTTTCCCTTCTATGTAGAGTTTGTCGCCCTTACGGACATATTTTTCCGCAGTTTGGGCCAGTCCTCTCCATAACACGATATTATGCCATTCCGTACGTTCGGGAACCTGTGTTCCATTCTGCAACGTATAGGCACGATCGGTGGTGGCCAACGAGAAAGTGGCAACGGCAATGCCGGTATCCAAATATCTCACATCAGGGTCCTTTCCTACATTTCCAATCAAAATGACTTTATTTACTGACATTCTATTATTCCTTTTTAATTATTAGGCTCCAAAATTAGCGAAAAAAACTGATTCACCAAACGCGATACGGCAAATTTATGCAAATCTTCCACGCTTATTCTCTGATACTTCGCAAAAGAAGCCGAATTCTCAGGGAGAATCACTTCATAAAAATTTGCGTAAATCACCCGGTGGGATAACACGTGCTTCACCCCTTTCCGCACCAGCCGCACTATGGGCTCCTCTCCTCCGGCCAGCATCTCGCGAAACTGTGGCGATGCATACAGTTCCTCTTCCGTCCACTCACGATCCGTTTCTATCAAAGGCGGTTCATACAAATTTTTCCATATATCATTTCCGCTGCGCTTATGTATAAAGGTATACGCGCCCATGCGTACATATATATAATTAAAATAACGATTAGTCACCTTGTTTTTATGTTGCTTCACAGGCAAAGAGCCGGCAATCCCCTTCAGACGCGCCACACAAGAATCGTTTAGCGGACAAAACAGGCAGTCGGGCGCTACCGGAGTACACTGCAAAGCTCCAAAATCCATGATAGCCTGGTTGTAGAGACCAGGGCGCTCACGGTCCAGCAACTCATCGGCAACCCGGACAAACAGTTTCTTTCCTTCCGCCGAATCAATGGGGGTATCAATGCCTAACCAACGGGACAGCACCCGATACACATTACCGTCCACCACTGCGTATGGCATACCGTAAGCAAATGAACAAATAGCCGCTGCTGTATATTCTCCCACTCCTTTCAAAGCACGCACCCCAGTGTATGTTACAGGAAATCCTCCTGCCTCTGCCATCCTTCTGGCCGCAGCATGCAAATTTCTCGCACGGGAATAATACCCCAGCCCCTGCCAATATTTCATCACCTCATCCTCATCGCTGCCGCCAGTGCGAACACATCAGGAAAACGGGCCACAAAACGTTGATAGTAATCATATCCCTGAACCACACGAGTTTGTTGTAGAATAATCTCCGAGATCCATATCAAATAAGGATTTTTTGTCCTTCTCCACGGCAAATCACGCCCGTTTTCCCTATACCAATCTATCAATTTTCTGCTAAAATTCTCCATATCAGTATTATATAAAAGTGCATTCTATGCAATATTTCCGCAAAAGTAAACCAAGAAAATGGAAGAAGATGCTTTTTTTAGGAAATTTATTCTGAATATATTTCTTAAAGAGGGAGAAAAGCTATATATTTGCAGTCCAAAAAATTAAGATATAAGTATAACAATAATTATTTAGCGAAATGACTAAAGCAGATATCGTAAACGAAATTACGAAAAATACCGGTATTGACAAGGTGACAGTGTTAACCACACTTGAGGCTTTCATGGATACAGTAAAGGATTCATTATCTAAAGAAGAAAATGTGTACCTGCGTGGTTTTGGAAGTTTTGTAGTGAAGAAAAGAGCTCAGAAGACTGCTCGCAACATTTCAAAGAACACTACAATCATTATTCCGGAGCACAATATTCCGGCATTTAAACCAGCTAAGACATTTACATTATCAGTAAAGAAATAATAAACAAGAGTATTAACCCATAAAATTTGAAGCTATGCCAAGCGGAAAGAAGAAAAAAAGACACAAAATGTCTACTCACAAGCGTAAAAAAAGACTAAGAAAGAACAGACATAAAAGCAAAAAATAATTTGTAGTCTGTCTGTGACGACAAATAAAGAACAAACCTTGCAAAGCAACAAAAGTCTTTCAGGTTTGTTCTTTGTTTAATGAGAAAAGTGAACAATTTAAAAATACAAAAGTGACAAGCGAACTAGTAGTAGACGTACAACCCAAAGAGATTTCCATCGCACTCCTTGAAGATAAAGCGTTGGTGGAATTTCAGAAAGAAGGGAGAAGTGCTTCCTTCAATGTGGGAAATATGTATTTGGGACGGGTAAAGAAACTAATGCCCGGCCTTAATGCCTGTTTCGTGGATGTCGGCTTTGAAAAAGATGCTTTTCTTCATTATCTAGACCTAGGTCCTCAATTTCATTCTTATCAGAAGTATCTGAAGCAAGTTTTAAGCGACCGTAAAAAACTTTTTCCCATCACAAAAGCTACTATGCTGCCTGATATTGAAAAGGAAGGGACGGTTTCAACCACCCTCCAACAAGGTCAGGAAGTTATTGTGCAGATTGTAAAGGAACCTATCTCGACCAAGGGCCCCAGACTAACCTGCGAATTGTCATTCGCCGGACGTTATTTGGTATTAATCCCTTTCAACGATAAGGTTTCGGTATCACAAAAAATTAAATCGAGCGAAGAACGCGCCCGTCTGAAACAGTTATTGCAAAGCATCAAACCGAAAAACTTCGGAGTGATTGTACGCACCGTAGCGGAAGGCAAAAGGGTGGCCGAGCTTGATGCAGAGCTTAAAGTCTTGCTGAAACATTGGGAAGAAACAATCACTAAAGTACAGAAGGCTCCCAAACTGCCGGCATTGGTATACGAAGAGACCAGCCGCACAGTGGCCATGTTGCGCGATCTTTTCAATCCGTCTTATGAGAACATCTATGTGAACGATGAAACAGTGTTCCATGAGATTAAGGATTATGTATCACTTATCGCCCCTGAACGAGCCGAAATCGTAAAACTGTACAAGGGTCAGCTTCCCATATTCGACAATTTCGGTATTACCAAACAAATCAAATCCTCTTTCGGGAAAACCATTTCGTATAAAAGTGGAGCTTACCTGATTATTGAACACACAGAAGCACTTCATGTAGTGGATGTCAATAGTGGAAACCGCTCCAAATCTGCCAACGGGCAGGAGGCTAACGCACTGGATGTAAACCTGGGTGCCGCCGACGAACTGGCACGCCAGTTAAGATTGCGTGATATGGGTGGTATTATCGTGGTTGACTTCATTGATATGAATCTAGCAGAGAACCGGCAGAAACTGTACGAACGTATGTGCCAAAACATGCAGAAAGACAGAGCAAAACATAACATTCTGCCCCTCAGTAAATTTGGATTGATGCAAATTACCCGCCAACGCGTGCGTCCTGCCATGGATGTCAACACGAATGAAACCTGTCCCACCTGCTTCGGGAAAGGTAGCATAAAGCCATCCATCCTTTTTACGGATACTTTGGAGAGTAAGATTGACTACCTGGTCAACAAATTGAAGATAAAGAGATTTACGCTGTACATCCATCCGTACATCGCAGCATATGTGAATCAGGGTCTGGTTTCCCTGAAGCGCAAATGGCAAATGAAATACGGATTCGGAATAAAGATTATCCCAGACCAAAGTCTGGCCTTCCTGCAATATCGGTTCACCGATGTTCACGGTGAGGAGATAGACATGAAAGAGGAAATCGAAATCAAGTAAAAGAAAAGGGAGTGATAAAAAATGGTCACTCCCTTTCTTTATTTCACTACTCTAATATGCAAGGCTTGATTTCGACGTTTCACAAGCTCAAATACCAGTCACATTCTGCCGATTACAACTCACCCAACCATCACAAAGCTGGCAAAACAAAAGCACATCCGTTGCCCCTATTTTATTTACCTTGCTTATAGTCTTTCACTATTCCCTCCGCAATCCAATTTGCCAATGCCTGACGGTTATTCTTCAGAACCAGCCGTTGTTGGTCACGCTTGTTCCGAATATTTCCCAATTCCAAAAACACCGCTACGGGAGTCGTATTACGCAATACATACAAATTACGTTCACTCACCGTTCCGCGAAAGCCACGGTTTGGCTGATGCTTGTCATATTTCCTATCAAAGGTACGGTGCAAGTTATTGGCCAACCGCCTACCCTTCGTACTTTTAGGAGCGTTATAAAAAAACACATCTGTCTGCTGTCCCTTACTGCGACTGTCCACATGAATAAATACAGCTCGTTTGTAACTGCTCTTATCTTTCCGATACAGTTTATTCACCCAGTCACAACGTTGCTTCAAACGAGCCACCTGATTCAAGGGAATAGGATCTCCCATGCAAGTTTCACGTTTACTGTTTGCCAGGACATGACCGTCACGAATACCATCTTTCTTATCTTGAATGATAATATGCACCTTCGCACCTCGTGACAACAACTCACGTGCCAACCGCAGAATAATATCGTATGCATACTCATCCTCATGCAACTGACGCCCCTGATAGATACCGATGGCCCCAGGATCGGGACCTCCGTGACCACTCACCAAATAAAAACAAGCTCCGCTTAGTTCATTGGATGTAATCTGATAGGTAGCATATTCCTTTCCAAATAATGCCTCTTTGCCGGTACGAGGCTTTTTCTTCGCCAGAAGCGGTGATAGAACAAAAAATAAAAACGTGACAAATAGTACCGATCCTCTCATTACCTGTTATTTTTCTCCCAACATTTCATCTATCTTCTTGCACAAAGAAGAGAATTCTTCTTCATTGTACAAACGGGTCAGCATTACAATCTTGCCCGTTTTGTCAATCAATACATTACGGGTGATGCCCGCTTTACGGTCTGCATATCTGGCAAAAATATCAGCTCCCGGATCAAGAGCCAACGGATAGGTCACGCCGGTACGTTTGGCAAAAGCCACTACGGTTTCCAAAGGTTCGTCCCGATCCACTCCAAAGAGAGCAAACGCTTTATTATCCTTATGTTTCAACCAGATATCTTTTTCAATAAAAGGCATCTCCTTTCGGCAAACTCCACACCAACTGGCAGTGAACTGAAGCATCACCACCTTGCCACGCAAATCAGAGAGTTTCACTTTCTGTCCGTCTGTCAGTTCCATTTCAAAATCGGGAGCCATATCCCCTACCTTTACTATATAACCGGCATTATCAGGAGTAACCTGTTGTGCCTTCACCGGCTGACTCAGCAAACATGCGCAAACCAGCAACATCAGACTCATAAACTTCTTCATCGTTCTTCTCTTATTTTTATATATTCGCTACAAAGATAGGCTATTCCATCATTTTTTCGTAATTTTGGCACCCAAAATAACTACCAACTTATCAAGAAGATGAATATTTTTTGGGATACAATTACTCATTACAATGCGGGTACCTGGATTTATCAAGTTATTATCACCCTTATCGGCATTATTTTAACCTGTTCTCTATTCAAAAGCCCCACAAAAAAAATAAAAGTAGCGATGAAGTTATATCTTATATTCTTGAATGTATGGATAGCTTCCGTGTATTACATGATTTATTGTGAACCAAGAAGTTATAACAGTGCTTTGGCAGGATTTTGGGGAATCATGGCCATCTTCTGGATTTATGACCTGAAAGTAAACTACACCCCTTTTGACCGGACTCACAAACATACCGCACTAGCCGTCCTGCTTTGTATGTTGCCATTGGCCTATCCACTCTTCTCCATTATAAGGGGGATGAACTTTCCCATGATGACCTCACCTGTAATGCCTTGTTCGGTAGCGGTTTTCACCATCGGACTGCTGCTGGCATTTTCCAAACGAGTCAATATCTTTCTCGTCATGTTTCTCTGCCACTGGGCACTGATCGGTTTCACCAAAACTTACTTTTTCCATATTCCCGAAGATTTTCTGCTGGCAAGTTCGGCTGTACCGGGCCTTTATCTGTTCTTTAAAGAATACACAGCTTCCCATCTGCATACTTCCACCCTTTCCGTGCCCGTATGATTAATCTCGCCCTGATTATTGCCTGCGGTGCAATCGGAGTGCTGTTCATGATATCTATGGTGTGCGAACTGGCTCAAGAACAGGCTTTATCGAAATAAAAACACGTCTTAATGAGGTACTTTGCAAAATCTTTCGTATTTTTGCCAACAAATTGAGTTAATGTTTTAACAGGATGAACGTATTAGAACTAAGTGAACAGGAGATTATCAGACGAAACAGTCTGAATGAATTGCGCGCTATGGGCATCGAGCCATACCCCGCAGCTGAGTATGTAACCAATGCATTTTCTACAGATATAAAAGCTGAGTTCAAGGATGATGAGGAACCTCGCAAAGTATCGGTAGCCGGACGTATGATGAGCCGCCGTGTGATGGGTAAAGCTTCATTTATCGAATTACAGGATTCAAAAGGCCGTATCCAGGTGTATATCACCCGTGATGACATCTGCCCGGATGAAAACAAAGAAATGTACAACACTGTGTTCAAACGTCTGCTGGACCTTGGTGACTTTATCGGTATAGAAGGATTCGTATTCAGAACCAAATGGGTGAAATCAGTATCCACGCTAAAAAACTGACCGTACTGTCCAAGTCTATCAAACCGCTTCCTATTGTAAAATACAAAGACGGAGTCGCTTACGACAAGTTTGAAGACCCTGACTGCGTTATCGCCAACGTTATGTTGACCTTGCTGTGAATGAAGAGATAAAAGATATCTTCATCAAGCGCAGTAAAGTATATAGCTCTATGCGCGAATATTTCAACTCAAAAGGTTATATGGAAGTGGAAACCCCGATTCTGCAATCCATTGCCGGCGGAGCAGCCGCACGTCCATTCATAACTCACCACACGCACTGGATATGCCGCTGTACATGCGTATTGCCAGTGAGTTGTACCTGAAAAGACTAATTGTAGGTGGTTTCGAAGGAGTGTATGAAATAGGTAAGAACTTCCGTAACGAAGGAATGGACCGCACACACAACCCTGAATTTACCTGCATGGAAATATATGTTGCCTACAAGGACTATAACTGGATGATGGAATTTACAGAAAAAATGATTGAAAAAATCTGTCTGGATGTAAACGGCACCACTCAAGTAAAAGTAGGCGACAACATCATTGACTTCAAAGCCCCGTACAAACGTGTCACCATGCTGGACTCTATCAAGGAACACACCGGCTATGATCTGACAGGCATGAACGAAGAACAGATACGAGAAGTTTGCCAGAAACTCAATATGGAGATTGACGACACAATGGGCAAAGGCAAACTGATCGATGAAATCTTCGGAGAATTCTGCGAAGGTACTTACATCCAGCCGACTTTCATCACCGACTATCCGAAAGAAATGTCTCCGCTGACAAAGATACACCGCAGCAATCCGGATTTGACCGAGCGTTTCGAGCTGATGGTGAACGGCAAGGAACTGTGTAATGCATACTCCGAATTGAACGACCCGATTGACCAGTTGGAACGTTTCGAAGAACAAATGAGACTGAGCGAAAAAGGAGATGATGAAGCTATGATTATTGACAAAGACTTCGTCCGTGCGCTGGAATACCGGTATGCCCCCCACTTCGGTATGGGAATCGGTATGGACCGTCTGACGATGCTGATGACCGGACAGTCTACCATTCAGGAAGTATTGTTCTTCCCCCAGATGCGTCCCGAAAAGATTACTCCGAAAGACACTCCTGCCAAATTTATGGAACTGGGAATTTCAGAAGACTGGGTTCCTGTCATTCAGAAAGCAGGCTATAACCTGATGAGCGATATGAAAGAAGTGAATCCGCAGAAGCTGCATATGGACATTTGCGGAATCAACAAAAAATATAAATTGGAACTAACCAATCCTACGGTGGACGAAGTTGCCGGATGGATTGCGAAAATTGAGAATTGAGAATTTAAAGATTGAGAATTATTCCAATTGTCAATTATCCATCATAAATAATAAGCATGAAATTGCCCGGTAAAATAGCGATAATGGGTGGTGGCAGCTGGGCCACGGCTATTGCAAAAATAGTCTTGGCTCAGGCTGAATCAATCAACTGGTATATGCGCCGCGACGACCGAATTGAAGAATTCAAACGTTTGGGACATAATCCGGCTTATCTGACAAGTGTGCGCTTTGAAATAAAGAACATCAACTTCTCTTCAGATATCAACAAGATAGTAAAGGAATCGGATACCCTAATATTCGTTACCCCCTCTCCCTATCTGAAAAGCCACCTGAAAAAGCTGAAAACCAAAATAAAGGACAAGTTCATTGTCACTGCTATCAAGGGTATCGTCCCTGACGAGAACCTGATTGTTTCCGATTATTTTCATCAGGTATACGGTGTTCCCGAAGAGAATATAGCCGTCATTGCAGGTCCGTGCCACGCAGAAGAAGTAGCCTTGGAGCGTCTTTCCTATCTGACTATCGGATGTAAAGACATTGACAAGGCGAAGATATTCGCCCGGCAGCTGGCCGGACATTACATAAAAACTTCTGTAAGCCCGGATGTGGCAGGTATAGAATACGCTTCGGTATTGAAGAATATTTATGCTATCGCCGCTGGAATTTGCAGCGGTCTGAAATATGGCGACAATTTTCAGGCTGTATTGATTTCAAATGCCATTCAAGAGATGAACCGCTTCCTGAATACCGTACATCCCGTAGAGCGTTCTATTGATGATTCCGCTTATCTGGGTGACTTGTTGGTTACCTCCTATTCCAATTTCAGCCGGAACCGCGTATTCGGAACCATGATTGGTAAAGGTTATTCCGTAAAAAGCGCACAGATAGAAATGGAAATGATTGCCGAAGGATACTACGGAACGAAATGTATCAAGGAGCTAAACAAGCACTTGCACGTGAACATGCCTATCGTAGATGCCGTTTATAATATTTTATATGAGCGCATCTCGCCCATGATTGAGATTAAATTATTAACTGATTCATTCAGATAAAATATCAGATACAATGAAGAATATTAGTTTAAACATCGACAAAGTAGCCGGTTTTGTTTCTAAGGAAACAATCGCTGCTTACGAACCTCAGGTGAAAGCCTGCATGGAAACATTGGAAAACGGTACAGGTAAAGGTAATGACTTCTTGGGTTGGTTGCATTTGCCATCGTCTATAACAGCCGAACATTTGGCTGACTTGAAAGCTACTGCCCAGGTTCTGCGCGACAACTGCGAAGTAGTAGTCGTAGCAGGTATCGGTGGAAGCTATCTGGGAGCACGTGCCGTAATAGAAGCTTTATCCAATAGTTTCCAATGGTTGAAAGCAAAACAAGACGGACCCGTCATCGTTTTTGCAGGCCACAATATCGGCGAAGATTACTTGTTCGAGTTGACTGAATACTTGAAGGACAAAAAGTTCGGTGTAATTAATATTTCCAAGTCTGGTACTACTACAGAAACCGCCTTAGCTTTCCGTTTACTGAAAAAACAGTGTGAAGACCAGCTTGGCAAGGAAATGGCGAAGAAAGTGATTGTTGCCGTTACAGATGCCAAAAAGGGTGCCGCACGTGTTACAGCCGACAAGGAAGGATATCAGACTTTCATTATCCCCGATAATGTAGGCGGTCGTTTCTCTGTCCTTACTCCAGTAGGTTTGCTGCCTATCGCAGTGGCAGGATTTGACATTGAGAAACTAGTGGAAGGCGCACGCACGATGGAAACAATATGTGGTCCGGCTACTCCGTTTGCCGAAAATCCTGCCGCTGTTTATGCTGCCACCCGCAATGAATTGTATAAAGACGGAAAGAAGATTGAGATTTTGGTAAACTTCAATCCCAAACTGCACTATATGAACGAATGGTGGAAACAATTGTACGGTGAATCCGAAGGTAAGGATGGCAAAGGTATTTATCCGTCTGCCGTCGACTTCTCTACCGATCTCCATTCTATGGGACAGTGGATTCAGGAAGGTGAACGTACTATCTTCGAAACAGTTATCTCTATCGAAAACCCGGAACATACGCTTCAAGTTCCTTCGGACAGCGAAAATTTGGATGGCTTGAATTTCTTGGCAGGAAAGCGTGTAGACGAAGTGAACAAGATGGCAGAACTAGGTACTCAGCTGGCACACGTTGACGGTGGTGTACCCAATATGCGACTGATTGTACCCGAACTGAATGAATACTACCTGGGAGAAATCATCTATTTCTTTGAAAAAGCTTGTGGTATCAGCGGTTATTTGCTGGGAGTAAATCCGTTCAACCAACCGGGCGTGGAAGCATACAAGAAAAATATGTTTGCTTTGTTGAATAAACCGGGATACGAAGAAGAGTCTAAAGCTATCCAAGCTAGATTATAATATCAAGAACCTATTCAGAATGCCATTTATCAATGTCATTCCGAATAACAGTGAAGAATCTGAAAGCATCCACCAAATGCTTGCAGATTCTTCACTTTATTCCAATCCAACGGTCACACCTTTGGAAGTAATAACTATACATTTATTCTATGTTTAAAGAAGCGATAAATAACTATCTTCATACTCATGGATACGAATCCATCGACTTGAAAGCCGTATTATTCGATATGGACGGCGTGCTGTTCGACTCCATGCCCAACCATGCTGAGTCATGGCATAAAATAATGAAACGCTTCGGTTTCGGCCTCAGCCGAGAAGAAGCTTATATGCACGAAGGCGTACCGGTGCATCTACGATCAATATAGTAAGTCGTCGGGAACGTGGGCATGATGCTACTGAAGAAGAAATAAAAGCTATCTACCAAGCCAAAACTGAAGAATTCAACAAATGCCCCAAAGCAGAACGGATGCCCGGCGCACTGGAAGTATTGACTAAAATAAAGAGTGAAGGACTGACTCCGATGGTAGTAACCGGTTCGGGACAAACTTCGTTATTGGACCGATTGAATCATAATTTTCCGGGCATATTCCAAGCCAACTTAATGGTTACCGCCTTTGATGTGAAATATGGGAAACCAAATCCGGAACCATATCTGATGGCCCTAAAGAAAGGCGGCTTTAAACCCAATGAAGCGTTAGTAATAGAAAATGCACCACTAGGTGTACAGGCGGGAGTTGCAGCCGGTATTTTTACCATCGCCGTGAATACAGGACCATTGCACGACAATGTGTTACTGAATGAAGGAGCGAATTTACTTTTTCATTCCATGCCCGATTTCAATAAAAATTGGGAAACACTACAATCTGCATTAAAACAAGATTAAATTTTGCAAGAATTCTTCACAATCAATAAAAAAGAGCTCCTTGCTTTCACCTAGATGAAAAACAAGGAGCTCATATTATATAAAAAATCACAGCCTATCAAAATACCTGAACCTACTTTAAAACTTTGCGTAACCAAGGAATAACCAGTTCGTTTTTAAAATAATGAGAAGGGGGATCTACATTGACCGCTTCGAAATAGGTCTTTGAATCCAGTCCTTCATCAAGGTGCTCCACATCTTTTCTAACTGCCTTATCAGCAAACTTCGGATAATGATGAAACTCCGCATTTTCCGGTTTTCCACTAGCAGCATAAGCAGATTGTACCAAACGGAAATCACGGTCCAACCCTCCCTCTGTAAAAATGATAGGACGAGGAGCTAATGACGCAACAACATCTGGAAAATTAAAATACCTCCAATAACCAGGTATCAGATGACGGATAGAATTTGGAAAAGGACGTCTGTTTTCCTTGTCAGGTTTAGTCATTACAACGGCACGTTCCTGAGTCTGGCATAGAAAATCATTGTACACAAAAGCATAAATATCCTTATCCAACACCCCCAAGACCATCATCGGTTCTGTACCTAATGAGAATCCGCTAATCACAATCCTGTCCTTTCGGATATAAGACTGGTCTTTCATCCAATTCAGCACTTGCATATCCAGATAAGAAGTATACCCTAGCCAACTCCATCCCAGTTCAAGCAAAAAACGGGAAACAACATCATAGTCATAATTCCATCCTTTATCATAACATTCCAAATCGGAGGCTTCTCCGGCAGCGGCATTATCCACCGCTACCGCCACATAACCTTCTTTAACCATATTCAAAGCCATACTTACTTTGGGATTATTATAATCCTCAGTTAACTTATCACAGATGCCGGGCTCACCAACCAATCCTTCTTTGGTCCTTCCGGACCCCGGAATGCACAAAACTCCGGGTACTGCACCCTTCAAATGTTCCGGTTTCAAAACCAGAAAAGTGGAAACTGACTTTGGAAAAGGATAGAACTCCCATTTCTCTAAAATATATCCCTCTTTTTTTCCGTTTTCACACAGACAGGAGACGGTTGTCCCTTTATCTCGGGAAACTTCATGATCTCCACCATCGCAGCACGCACTCCATCCTGCCATTGCGTAAATTCCTGTGCGGACATACCGGAACGGTAAGCATATTGGGGATGTGTATCTTTCAACATCTCATGAACAATGGCATAAGTACTTAGTAACCGTCCATCCCCACGATCTGATTTCACAACTGCATGCTTCTCAGGTTGTAATTCTGAGAATTACCAACCATACATAAGCTGCATACAGATACTAAAAAGAGCAATCTTTTCATTATCATCATATTATCTCACTATTATTCATACCCCGGAGTCTGCTTGATTTCCGGATCTCCATTCAAAACTTCCACATTAACAGGCCACAACATCATATACTGCCTTATCCTCTGTTAATATAGGCAATGAACTTCCATAATGCGCTTTAACAGAAAAGACAAAAGGTTTTCCGTTGGAATCACGTAAACGCAATAAATCAAACCAGCGGCTTCCCTCACCTACAAACTCTTTATCACGTTCCTGCAAAATAGCCCACTCATTATCCGCATAATCTCCTGCAATATATTTATGTTGTTCAAATTTATCACCATAAGCACGCTTACGTACCTCATTTATATATGCAGCACATTTATCCGGAGCTCCCAACCCGTTTTCACACTCGGCCAGCATCAACAAAACATCAGCATATCTATATACCGGTACATCTGAATCATAATAATGAGTTCCTCCATCCGTATGTCCCATCAGTTTTTTCCAACAAGCGCCACGAGTCTTTCCTTCGAACATATATTGAAAGAAAGTAGCATCCAAACGAGTATCTTCCTTATCATAAATCTCAATAAACGGCACTTTATACTCATAACGTAATGGTCCGGCTGTCAATAGCTTCAACGGATCCGGACCATATTTATTTCCATCCAAGTCCGTAGCATTGGTAAACAAGGCTACATTATAGAACCAGTTCGCCCCCCAATTGGTCAATTCATTCTTATTAAAACACAGAGCGAAAATGATCTCTTTATTCTTCTTCCCTTCCGGAGTCCATAAATCCGCAAAGTTTGGAAGCAGTTCGAATTGTTGGTTCACCAAATTCAATAAAGCCTTCTTTGCTGTCAACAAGTCACTGTTATTAGGATCTACGGCAGTCAGAGTAGCTATATGATCTCCTGCAATATCATCATCTGGTAATCCTGTAGTGACTTTGGCAGACCACATATATATCTTGGCCTTCAAAAGTTCCGTTGCATGATAAGACCATTCATATTGGTTGGACATCTTCTTATCCGACTCATTGAAGAAAGCTTCGGATTTATTAATATCTTCTTTGATAAACTCCAACGTTTCCTCCGGAGTAGAACGAGCCTTATATAATTGCGTAATATCAATGCTACCCTCGGTAACTTTCGGTTCCGTCTCTAACGGCACACCACCAAATGTTCGATAAAGATAGAAATAGTAATATGCACGCAAGCCATAAGCCTGTCCCAAATAAAATGATTTCTCCGTTCCAGTCAGATAATCAATTTCTTTATCTACATTTCTGATAAACAAATTTATATGCATGATATTTGGGTACACCTCATACCAATCATCGATACCGGTATTATCTTTCGTAAGCAGATTATTAGTCATAGGCGGACCATATACCCCTCACCCATAGAAGTAACATCACTTATCAGAATCTCACTTCTGAACTCTCCCAATGTGACAGGCATCTGATATTTATCTCTTAAATCGGCATGAATACCAGTCATAAACATTTCTACCTGAGACTTCTGATTCCAAAAATCATTAGAGCCATAATAATCTTCAGGAGACAGGTCCAACGCATCACAAGCAGACAATACCATCATCCCACTCAACAATATGCTATAAAATATTTTCTTCATAATCCTTCCTATTTATTAGAATGTAACATTTAAACCCAAAACAACTGTTCTAGGGAGGGGATATCCTCCATTCTGACTGACACCATATTCGGGGGTCGCCATATTTTTGGCTGCTGTAATATATCCCAAATTCTGTGCTGTTACAGAAACATCCACCTTGCTCAAACCGGATTTATGAATCCAACTCTGAGGCAAGGAATACGACAGGCTTATTTCACGAAAAGCCAAATAATCGCCACGATAACAATTAATGTCCGATATTCTGTCATAATTACGTTTGCCCAAAAAGTCAGCCCATCCATACACCGGATATTTTCCATTCGGATTACTTTCCGACCAGGAATCTTTAACTAAAGAAATGGTATTAAATGTTCCCTGCATATTACCCATAATCCAAGGAGTTTTCCAATCATGTACCCAATAGCCTAAAGCATAATCCAAACGGCAGTTCAAAATTAACCCTTTCCATGAAGTATTAATGTTAAAGCCTCCGGTCCAATGAGGTATCGTATTACCCAATTTCACCCGGTCATAATCATCAATCACACCATCCCCATTCACATCCTGCCATTTCACATCACCAGCCTGTATAGGCAGTCCTTTCTCCTTTTCGGCATCCGACAATTTAGCCCAAGCTTCAGGGCCATAAAGCACTTTGGCATCTGCTCCATTTTCCGTATAAGTGGATCTGTCTATCAGATTGCCTGGAATCTCACTCTCACTCTTATAAATACCAAGAGATTTAAAGGCGTAAATCACACCATATTCCTGTCCTTCCTGATAACCACCTACCCATTGTCTTTCATAGGTACCATCTGCCAGCTTGCGTCCCGTATAAACCTGATAGGCATCCTGCATATTATTCGGCAATCCATTGTACGGTAATGAGATAATCTTATTCTTATTATAAGCGGTATTCATACTAACTGTAAATTTCCAATCTTTGGTACGCAAAACATTGGCAGTCAATTCCAACTCCATACCTTGGTTTTGTACTTCTCCATTGTTAGAAAGGAAAGAAGAAACTCCGCTATGAGAAGGCAGGGTGATTTCTGCAAATTTATCCTGTGTATGTCTATTATAATAGGTGAAGTTCAAGATATATTTGTTATTCAGAAAACCAATATCGAAACCTGTCTCGAATGTGTACGATTTTTCCCATCTCATGGTGGGATTAGGCAAATCGTTTATCATCAAAGGAACTTTGCCATTATAGTTGGGTACTATTTTACCATCTTTATCTTTCATAATACCATAAGAACCTTGAACCGTATAATAATCAAGTCCTGTCACTACATTACCATTAGCATCCAGTACACCAGACACATTTCCATTGGCTCCGTAACTAGCACGAATTTTAGCATAAGAAAGTACATTGCTACAAGACTCCATAAAATTCTCTCTACTCAATACCCAACCGGCTGATATACCGGGAAAGGTTCCCCAACGGTTATCTTTTGGCAGTTTGGAGTATCCGTCGCGACGTAAAACAAGGCTCAGCAAATATTTGGACTTATAATCATAATTCACTCTGCCAAAGAATGAAAGAATACGCTGTCTGTAATGCCAAGAATCTATTTGCCGCACTCCGGCAGCAGTCGAAGTATAATTCAAATCCTGAAAATCAGATAATGGAGATCCATAACCAGATGCCGAAAAACCTTTCTTGTATGAGTCATAATATTCTACACCTACCATCGCATCCATAGAATGATCTTGCCGGAATGTAGTCTGATAATTCAAGATTCCATTGTAAGTCTGGTCTAAAAGCCGTTCATGTTTGTTGGAAGTACTATGATTAGTATCATACACCGGTCCTGTAGCTACAATATAGTCCCCTTTGAAGAACTCTCTGCTATCATCAAAATAGAACCAAGTTCCTGTGGTCTTGAATGTCAATCCTTTCATTATATTAAAGGTAAAAGACTGGCTCAGATTAAACTTGTCCGTATTATTATCATAATTCAATGCATCCTCATACACTTTCACTGTAGTCCAGCCACGAGCATAAGAACCACGGCAGGGCCTGCCAACCAATCACCGTCCGGACTTTTCACACGGAATGTAGGAGGAACGGACAAGGTAGTACTGAAAAAATTACCTTCACCGGCATATCCTGCACCACCATCGTCCCATTTTGCATCGGTAAATGTCAAAGAAGAATTAGAAGTAAGCCAAGGCTTAATTTTATAATCTGCATTGATCGTGAAGTTCAAACGGTGATACCAGTTGTTCATCGCATTTCCTTCGCTGCGATTATAGCCTAGGCTTGCATAATAATGTCCTTTATCATTGCCACCGGATACGCTCAAGTTATAATCCTGAGTAATAGCCGGAGATTTGATATTATAATCTTTCAGTTGATTATCACAATAAATCAATTTTTGTCCCGGATTCACCGGGTCATCCATTGTCTGCCAACCTTGTTTTAACAGGAAAGCCAGGTCATCTGTATAATTCATAACACCCCATACGGCTGTATTATCCTTATTACCATTAAGTACATTCCCTTTTTCATCAAAATATCTGTTTCCCGTTCCGTAAGGCTGTGTTCCGGATAAAGTCGCATCACTGGCAAATCCATGCCAAGCACCCGATTTATCCTGCCATATATGCGAAGACCGATAAAATGCCGAACGCATATAATACAAATAATCATGAGCATTCAAAAATTCATACTGGCTATGAAAAAATTGAAACCGACTTCGCACTCAAATTTATTTCCGTATGTCCTTCCGAACCTCTTTTAGTAGTAACAAGAATTACACCATTGGAAGCACGCGCACCATAAATAGCCGTAGCACCAGCATCTTTCATGACCTCCAAAGACTCGATATCCTCCGGATTCACATCACTCAACGACTCGCGTACAGCACCATCGATAATAACCAAAGGTGAACCGCTACCATCCAGATTGGTACCACCACGAAGCACCAAAGTAGGAGTGGAATTCGGATTACCGCTAGTTTGCTGTACCCTTAATCCTGCCACTGCACCAGAGAGTGCTTGCGCCGGATTAGTATGGGCCCCCGTACTTAAAGTAGAATTGTCAACTTTAGCAATGGAATTAGTCATCTTAGAACGAAGTTGTGTGCCCCCATAACCTGTTATCACCACTTCATCCAAAGTCTTATTGTCTTCCTGCAGCTGAACATTCAGAAACGTTTTTTCCCTACCAACATTTCTTGAGTCAGATAACCGATATAAGAAAAGACCAAAGACGTTTTTTCACTTACCACTAACGTAAACCGGCCGTCTATATCAGTTATGGTACCATTGGTAGTACCTTTCTCTATAATATTAGCCCCAATAATTGCTTCTCCTTTGGCATCGGTCACTATACCTTTGACAGTCACTTTATCTTGTTGCATAACAATGGGACGCGTTTCTTCTCTAGAAATGGCCTTGCGAATTATTACTTGTCTGTCACGGATATGATATTCCAAATCAGTACCGGCAAACATTTGTTTCAGTACCTCCTCTATTGTTTTATTTCGTACATCCACATTGACACGACGAGACAAATCAATATCTGTACGATATATAAAAATAAATTGACTATTCTTTTCTACCCAATTAATCACACTCTTCAAAGTCTGGTTCTCCATGGAAACGGTAAAGCTGGTTTGTTCCGCATAACTCATTTCCGCAAAAGCCTCTTCATAACCTGTAAATGTTAAAATCATGGCTAAACTCATACATTTTGTGAATTTAGGCATGAGTTTTATTCTATTCGTGTATTTTTTCATATATTTGATTGTTTTTTCTATTTATTTCAAGGTAAATAATTAAACAACGATTCAGTGACCAGATAGTACGGCAAATACTGTCTGGTTTTCTTTTTTTACATCCTTCTTTTATTCCATAGGCTAAAGTATTTTAAGGTTCAACAATTCTCATTTAAGGCTCACATAGATTTCATCTTTATCATTTATTGTATAATGCAATGATAATGAAAGACATAAGTTATCCATAACATTGGTAATATCTGTTTGAAGATCCAGTTTTCCTGACAATGACAAGGTCGTAATCTCTGCATCATACCGTATTTTACACCCATAATACCGCTCAAGCTTCTTTAAAACATCTCCTACGGGTCTTTGATGAAGCAGCAATAAATTATCCTTCCAACTGATGTATTCGGACACATCAACCTTACGTACCTGCGTTTTATTGCCTTTAATATCCACCAATTGATTAGGTGCTAATCTTACTTTGCTCTTATTCTCAGTAGTTACTTCCACGCTTCCACGTACTAAAACAACAGATGCAGCCTCATCCTCCCTATAGGCACAGACATTAAACGAAGTACCCAGCACGCGTATATCAAACTCTCTTGTTTTGACAACAAATGGGCAATCCTTCCTTTTGGCTACATCCAGATAAACCTCCCCCTCTACCAGGATTTCACGTTTCTGTTCTTCAAAAATATCCGGATATATCACTTTACTACCTGAATTTATATAATTCTAGTACCATCAGAAAAAGTAATATCAGCTCTTTTCCCATTAGGAACCATTATTTGATGCATTTCATTCTTTACAGATGAAGCCTGGGATATTTTAGTATTTAATGCATACTGCTGAATATTCGAACTTCCTAAAGTATCATATTTTAAAGAAGCATCATTTTTCAGATTCATAGCTTGGTTATCTGTTATCAGAATCACCTCATCACCGCAAATGGAAGTCGTGTCATTCAGCAATGCTATATCAAGCTCCGTACCCTCATCAACATTGGTACTCCACCAGTTCATAACTAAAGCCAAAGCAATCGCTGCCGCTATCGACAAAGACCACCTATAAATATGACGTCTGTGGGGAACCTTTTTTTCCCTTCCTACTCGTTTCATCACGTCCTGAAAAGATTTGTCTACATCAACAGATTCCAGTTCATCTGCTTCCCGAATCTTCTCAGTCAGGCATTGAACTGTTTTACGAAATTCATCTGAATTATATATTGTTTTTTTATTTTTCATCGAAAAACCTTTTTATTAAGAAAACGGTGCCCGATAAAAAGGTACTCATAAAAAGAAAAGAAATCACACTTTTCTTTGCATGAGCCTTCGCAAAACCAATAGACAAACCTTATATGACAAATAAAAGAACTTATTCATCACACAAATACACTTCATTCCATGAAAACATGCCCAAATGATAAAACAACAATGATTAACTACTCGCTAAATCAAGAGAAGTGAAAAGCCCAAACACTACGCACAGGCACATGAACACAATGCACCAAGATACTGAAAATCCATATGGTTGAAACAGAGAAAAAGAATTCACGCAAACGTGCCAATGTACGCGACAAAAGATTCTTGCTTGATTGAGGATTCATACCTAAGATAGCGGATATTTCCTGATGGCTCAATTCTTTTACATAATATAAATACAGAATTTCACGCTGACGACCGGAAAGACGTGAAATTGCCTTAGCCAGCCTTCTTTCATTCTTCACATCCACATCATCTTTCTTAAATAAAGAATTTATTATTTCTTCGCCCATCGGAAAAAACTCATGGCATTCTTCAATCACTTCCATAGGACGTAAAGACTGAAACGCATCCAGCAGTTTATTTCTAAAAGAACAAAGCAAATACGCTTTTACATTATCAGTATAATGCAAATTCCTACAATTTAAAATCAACTTGACGAACAGATTCTGTATGGTATCGGCAACCAGCTCTCTGTCACCTACCATACGAATTCCATAGGAATACAATAACGAATAATAGCGTCGATAAACTTCTTCAAATGCCGCCGTTTCTCCTTTAATAAAAGATTCCCAAAGTTTAGTTTCACCATGTGTTCTATCAACCATAATACTAGCTCCTTAAAAACTTATTGAGCTTGCTCAGAGTTAAACTTAACAAGAAGGCAATATAAGAGATGAACCATGTAATGAATTCATCTCTTACTTTATAATACCTACATATTATTCAAACAGTTTACTGCGCGACAACATACAAGCACCGATGATCCCGGCTCTTTCTTTCAATTTAGATTCTACAATAACAGAATCACGGTTCATCAAGTTCAGTGTATATTTTCGAATAGCTGTAGTGATGGGTTGTGTCAAATAATCACCTGTACGTGACAATGCACCACCAATAATGACTAGCTCCGGATTAAATATATTAATAAGTCCCGCTACATGGCGACCTAATTTCACTCCGATTTCTTCCACCAGTTCAATACACAGCAAATCTTCCTTATTTACCGCATCAATGATATCATCCAAGGTCAAATCTTCCAAATTTTTCTTGGTATTGGAGATAATAGAGTTTTCACCATTATTAATATGTTCCAACAGAATACGATGCAAAGCAGCCCCCGAAACTTCCGTTTCTATGCATCCTTTTTTCCCACAATGGCAGATATCTCATTCTCATATCCAAAATTATGCCCGAATTCGCCAGAGAAACCAGATTTTCCTTTATAAATCTTTCCATCAATGATAATTCCCATACCCAATCCCCAACTGACATTGATAAAGATGATATTCTTCTCACCTTTCACAACACCTTGCATATACTCACCGTAAATCATAGCACGAGTGTCGTTATCAATAGAAACACGATAACCACCCACCTTTTCTGATATGACATCCGTCAACGGGCGCTCATCAAAATTGAATATACTGTAACTATATCCCAAATCCGGATTCACACGCCCGGAAAGATTTACATTAATATTTAATATCTTATCTTTCTCAACACTGACTTTTTGAAGAAAATGTTTAATCAACTTACACAATTCGTCTAAACTCTCAGGGGTATTCTTCGCTTTAAAAGGAACATTCATTTTTAGCTGAACTACATCTCCTTTAAAATTTATCAACCCTAAGTTAATGGAAAACTGACGCACTTCAACACCTACAAAATATCCGGAATCTGCATTCAAACCATACAAACTGGGATGTCTTCCCCCACTGGTTTCCAGCTTTCCATAGTCGTTAATGTAACCTTCCTCACACATTTCATCAATGAATTTTGTAACTGTAGGCACACTTAAATCCATCTCTCTTGCTAAATCAGTAATCGTAGAGCTTCCATTATAAATATAATGGGTAATGATTTTCTTCTTCATCACAGCCATCTTTGAGCCCTTTTCAATTTCTTTCAACAAATTCTCACCCATAATAAAATATTCCGTTAATGTCCACAAATATAGTTATTTTTTTATGAAATCAAATCACATTTAAAGAGAATTTTCAAAAATTATTTTAGAAGATGTAAGCTAATTATCATTTTTGTAACAATTCCATTTTCCATATACATTTAAAGAACGTTTCTAAGTCGCTTATTTATCTTTCTATTTATTAAAAGAGTGATTATTAATAAATAAATTTAGTTTTACTTGTTGTTTTCATAAATCATTTATATATTTGCACGCAACATGATTAAGTAATATAAAATATTCATTTCAAATAAATTAAAGGCTATGGAAAAGATTCACGGATTAATTGACGCACCTTTTACTCCCTTTTATGAGAACGGAGAAGTAAATTATGAACCTATTGAAGCCTATTGCCAACTATTGGTTAGAAACGGACTTCAAGGCGTATTTATCAATGGTTCTTCCGGAGAAGGCTATATGCTGACAGAAGACGAACGCATGAAACTGGCTGAACGCTGGATGGAAGTAGCACCCGAAGGATTCAAAGTCATTGTCCATGTAGGAAGCACTTGTGTAAAATCAAGCAAACGTCTAGCAGAACACGCTCAGAAAATCGGAGCATGGGGTATCGGAGCAATGGCACCTCCTTTCCCCAAAGTAGGACGCATTGAAGAATTGGTGAAATACTGCGAAGAAATAGCATGCGGCGCTCCTGCACTTCCTTTCTATTTTTATCATATCCCAGCTTTCAACGGAGCATTCCTCTCAATGGTAGCATTCTTGGAAGCCGTAGACGGTCGCATTCCTAATTTCGCCGGTATCAAATATACTTTCGAAAGCCTGTATGAATACAACCAATGCCGTTTATATAAAAATGGCAAATTTGACATGTTGCACGGCCAGGATGAAACGATCCTTCCTTGTCTGGCTATGGGCGGTGCACAGGGCGGTATCGGTGGAACAACCAACTATAACGGCAAAGAACTCACAGGTATTATCGAAGCATGGAAAGCCGGTGATCTGGAACTGGCACGCGAACGCCAGAATTTCGCACAGGAAGTTATCAATGTCATCTGTCACTATCGTGGAAACATCGTTGGCGGTAAACGCATCATGAAACTGATCGGGCTGGATTTAGGAAAGAACCGGACTCCGTTCCAGAACATGACAGATGAGGAAGAAGCTGCCATGAAAGCCGAACTGGAAGCAATCAATTTCTTCGAAAGATGTAACAAATAAACCTGAACCACGATGTTTTCAATAGACTATATAAAAGAATGGTCGGAATCATACAAAACAGATCTGACCACCAATATCATGCCGTTTTGGCTGAAATACGGGCTGGACAAGGTCAATGGAGGTATTTATACCTGCGTTGACCGAAACGGCAGCTTGATGGACACCACCAAATCAGTGTGGTTCCAAGGAAGATTTGCTTTTATCTGTTCCTATGCATATAATAATATAGAAAAGAACGAAGCATGGCTGGCGGCAGCTAAAAGTACAATAGACTTTATAGAAGCGCATTGTTTTGACTCTGACGGACGTATGTATTTCGAAGTGACTGCCGAAGGCACTCCCTTGCGCAAACGCCGTTATATTTTCTCGGAGTCATTCGCAGCCATCGCCATGTCGGAATATGCCATCGCATCCGGTGACCAGACGTATGCCGTAAAAGCATTAGACTTGTTCAAACGGATGCAGTATTTTATGGAAACACCAGGCATACTCCCTCCAAAATATCTGGATACTCTTCCTATGAAAGGACATTCCATCACAATGATCCTGATTAATGTAGCATCACGTATCCGTCAGGCCATTCAAGATGAAAGCTTCAACGGACAGATTGACGCTTCCATCGCCCAACTGCGCAAAGATTTCATGCATCCCGAATTCAAGGCGTTGCTTGAAACGGTAGGCCCCCATGGAGAATTCATCGACAGCAACATGGGCCGCACCATCAATCCGGGACATTGTATCGAGACCGCCTGGTTTCTGCTGGAAGAAGCCAAATACCGTAATTGGGACAAAGATATTACGGAATTGGCCCTCACTATCCTTGATTGGTCTTGGGAGTGGGGATGGGACAAAGAATTCGGAGGTATCATCAACTTCAAAGACTGCAAGAACCTTCCGCCACAGGATTATTCCCAAGACATGAAATTCTGGTGGCCTCAGACAGAGGCTATCATCGCTACTTTGTATGCATATTTAGCAACCGGAAATGAAAAATACCTTGACATGCACAAGCAAATCAGCGATTGGACATACACCCATTTCCCTGATAAAGAGTGTGGAGAATGGTTTGGATATCTCCATCGTGACGGCACGCCTGCACAAATGGCCAAGGGTAACCTGTTCAAAGGCCCGTTCCACATTCCAAGAATGATGATCAAGGGCTATACATTGTGCAAGGAAATACTCGACAACAAAAAATCACATTTATAAAGCCCTTTATCTATTAGCATGAAAAACAGTAAAATTTATCCTTGGGTTGTAGTAGGATTATTATGGGGTGTTGCCCTGTTGAATTACATGGACCGGCAAATGTTGTCCACAATGAGAGATGCCATGGCGGTGGATATCACCGAGCTTCAGTCAGCTGCCAATTTTGGGCGACTGATGGGAGTCTTTCTTTGGATATATGGCTGTATGAGCCTATAGCCGGAATGGTGGGCGACCGCATGAACCGCAAATGGCTTATTGTTGGCAGTTTGTTTGTATGGTCGGCCGTCACTTATCTGATGGGAATCGCCGACACCTATAATGAAGTTTTTTTCCTTCGCGCCTTGATGGGAATCAGCGAAGCGCTCTATATTCCTGCCGGATTGTCACTGATCGCCGACTATCACTCCGATAAGTCACGTTCATTAGCCATCGGTATTCACATGACCGGGCTCTACACCGGGCAGGCCATCGGAGGTTTCGGCGCTACAGTAGCCGCTGCTTTTTCCTGGCATACAACCTTTCATTGGTTCGGCATCGCCGGCATCGCATACGCCGTAATTTTGATGCTTTTTCTACATGAAAAGAAGGATAGAATACAAATTGAACAAATAAATTCACCTTCCGGTAAAGAAAAAAGCAATTTATTGAAGGGATTATCATTACTTTTCAGTAATATTGCATTCTGGGTGATTCTGCTATATTTCGCAGCCCCCAGTTTACCGGGATGGGCAACCAAAAACTGGTTACCTACCTTGTTCGCCGAGAACCTGAATATACCGATGTCACAAGCCGGCCCCATGTCGACTATCACCATCGCGCTATCCTCGTTCATTGGCGTAATTATTGGTGGAACCTTATCCGATAAGTGGGTGCAAAGAAATATAAAAGGACGTGTGTACACGGGTGCCATCGGCTTGGGACTTACTATTCCATCCCTGCTTTTACTAGGGTTCGGACACAGTTTCGTAGCTGTTGTGGGAGCTGGATTATTATTCGGAATCGGTTATGGTATCTTCGATGCCAACAATATGCCGATTCTATGCCAGTTCGTATCATCCAAACACCGTGCTACCGCCTATGGTATCATGAATATGACAGGCGTGTTTGCGGGAGCAGCCATTACCGAAGTCTTGGGAAAGTGGACAGACGGAGGTAAGTTGGGACTGGGATTTGCCATGTTGGCTATTATTGTGCTTATCGCACTGGTAGTACAATTGACATTCCTCCGTCCCAAAACGGATAATATGGAATAACCCGTATAGTTAACTTAACACTTAAAACTTAAAAAAGAAAGAACCATGAGAGTAATTATTGAATCTGATTACCAAGCGCTGTCACAATGGGCGGCAAACTATGTAGCTAGTAAAATCAATGCGGCAAATCCGACTCCTGAAAAACCTTTTGTTTTAGGTTGTCCCACAGGATCTTCACCGCTAGGCATGTACAAAGCGCTGATAGAACTGAACAAGCAGGGAAAAGTATCTTTCCAGAATGTCGTTACTTTCAATATGGACGAATATGTAGGCTTGCCTGAAGATCATCCAGAAAGCTACCATACATTTATGTGGAAAAACTTTTTTAACCATATTGATATAAAGAAAGAAAATGTACATATCCTGAACGGAAATGCCGAAGACCTGGAAGCAGAATGCGCCAACTACGAAAAACAAATAGCCGAAATCGGAGGCATCGACCTGTTTATGGGAGGTATCGGTCCCGACGGACATATCGCATTCAACGAGCCGGGCTCATCTTTGTCTTCACGCACACGTATCAAAACACTGACTACAGACACAATCATTGCAAACTCACGTTTCTTTGACAATGACGTGAACAAAGTACCTAAACTGCGTTAACAGTAGGTGTAGGGACTGTCCTTTCAGCCAAAGAAGTTCTGATTATCTGCAACGGGCACAACAAAGCACGTGCTTTGCAACATGCCGTTGAAGGTGGTATTACACAAATGTGGACTATCAGCGCATTACAAATGCACCAGCATGGCATCATTGTTTGTGACGAAGCCGCTACAGACGAACTGAAAGTCGGTACCTACAAATATTTCAAAGACATCGAAAAAGCTAATTTGTAATTTATGAGAACAAACTTAAGTTCGCAGATTTCTCTGAACAGAGTATCTCCGAAATATTATAAACCCGAAAATGCGGTGGAACGTTCTGTCTTGACCCGCTGCGAAAAAGTGCCTACCGACATCTATGAAACGATGGAGGAAGGCGTGCAGCACATTGCCAACGAAATTACGGCAAAAATTCAGGAACGTCAGCGCGAAGGAAAGTTCTGCGTGATTGGGGCTGGAACCGGTGCTTCATTACGGCCGCTTTATGCCGAACTAGTCCGTAAACATAAAGATGAAGGACTAAGTTTCCGTAACGTAGTAATTTTCAATTTATATGAATATTACCCTTTGGCTTCCGAAGGGGCTGGAAGCAGTTTCTCACAGCTGAACGACTTATTCCTAAGCCAAATCGACATCGATAAACAAAATGTATTCACCATCGACGGAACGATTCCGCAGGAAGCTGTCATCGAATACTGCCGCCTGTACGAACAACGTATCCAGACTTTTGGCGGTATAGACATCGTATTAATGGGCATTGGTCGTGAAGGCAATATTGCCATGAACGAGCCGGGATCAAGCTTGAGCTCCCCTACCGACTGATTTTGATTGACTCAACCTCGCGTGCTGAAGCTGCACACAACTTGGGAGTGGACATCTCCCTCCCTGTTCCATCACGATGGGTGTGGCAACTATTATGGCTGCCCGCAAAATCTATTTGCTGGCATGGGGAGATGACAAAGCCGATATCATCAAGAAAGCGGTGGAAGACAAAGTGAGCGACACTCTGCCCGCTTCTTATCTGCAAATGCATAACAATGCAAATGTCTGCATAGATCTGGCAGCGGCTTCTCACCTTACCCGTATCCAACGTCCGTGGCTGGTAACCAATTGCGAATGGAACGACAAATTGATTCGCAGCGCTATTGTATGGTTGTGTATGCGTGTCAAAAAACCGATTCTGAAACTGACCAACAAAGATTACAATGAAAACGGACTGAGCGAACTGCTGGCACTCTACGGTTCTGCTTACAACGTAAATATCAAAATATTCAATGACTTGCAGCACACCATCACCGGATGGCCCGGCGGCAAGCCCAATGCAGATGACACCTATCGCCCCGAACGGGCAAAACCATTCCCGAAACGCGTGGTAGTCTTCTCTCCGCACCCGGATGATGACGTAATCTCAATGGGTGGAACTTTACGGCGTTTGGTTCAGCAAGGTCACGAAGTACACGTAGCATACGAAACTTCCGGAAACATTGCCGTAGGCGATGAAGAAGTAGTACGTTTCATGCACTTCATCAACGGTTTCAACCAACTTTTGATGAAAACTCCAACGAAACCATCAAAAACAAATACGCTGAAATCAAGAAATTCCTTGCCGCCAAGAAAGAAGGCGATATGGACAGCCGCGATATCCTGACCATTAAAGGACTGATCCGTCGTGGCGAGGCCCGTACTGCAAGTACTTACAATCAAATTCCATTGAACCGTGTCCACTTCCTCGACTTGCCGTTCTATGAAACAGGAAAAATCGAGAAGAACCCTATCAGTGAAGCCGATGTGGAAATCGTTTTACAGTTACTACGTGACGTAAAACCCCACCAAATTTATGTGGCCGGTGACCTTGCCGACCCGCACGGAACCCATCGTGTCTGCACAGACGCAGTGCTTGCCGCTATCGACATCGAAAAAGAAGCCGGTGCCGAATGGTTGAAAGATTGCCGCATCTGGATGTATCGTGGCGCATGGGCGGAATGGGAAATTGAAAACATTGAAATGGCCGTACCGTTCAGTCCGGAAGAATTGCGTGCTAAACGTAACTCCATCTTAAAGCATCAGTCTCAGATGGAAAGCGCACCGTTCCTGGGCAACGACGAACGTCTGTTCTGGCAAAGAAGTGAAGACCGCAACCGGGGTACCGCTGCTTTGTATGACCAACTTGGTTTGGCATGTTATGAAGCAATGGAGGCCTTCGTGGAATACGTACCCCTATAATTTAAGAAACAACCTAACCTAATTTTATACTAACCTTTAACCAAAAAACCGAAAATCCCCGATGGATGTGATATCCCTCGGGGATTATTTTTAGATTTCCATTTATTGCAAATGATATCCCATAGTCATCCTCACCACAGCTACCTGCTTCGAGCAACACACCCCAAACTACATCTCATAATTCATTAATCCCATAGCCAAACAAAGCAAAATCCCCCAGACAAGGATCTTCGGGAAAAACCTCAGCCAAAGCCGCAGTAATAGTTCTTGCATTATTCAGCGTATAAGATTTACTTCGGGTCAGCTCCAATCTGAAAGCCATCTCACTGACATGTGTATCCAAAGGGATAATCAACTCACATGGAGAGAAATTCCTCCAGATTCCAAAATCCACTTCCGAATCGCGACGGATCATCCAGCGCAGAAACATATTCAATTTCTTTTGCGGCGCCTTATCCGACACTCCAAACAAACGACAAAGACGTTGCATCGGAGTTCCATCCGTTTCGCAAAGAAGAGCATTCTCCATACTCTCATACCTATCATATATAGTATACAGCCAATGAAACAATTGTGCCATTCTATTTTTTGAAACCGTCCGATAGAACGACTCCTCACCACAGAAATCAATTTTCCAGTTCCCGGACAACACATACTGCAAAGGCTGCCGGTTCATTATGGAATCCAGCCGTTCTGCCGCCTTCAGTATTTGAGGGCGGGCTCCGAAACTAAGAAAAGCAGTCAGAAAAGCACTGATTTCAATATCCGCTTTGAAATGATAGCGATGCGGGAACTGTACCGGATCAGAAGAAATAAAATCAGAGTTATGATACCGGTCAGCATATTTCCGCAAAAAATCAGCTACCGCCATCCGGCTCTCATGAGTTTGCCGTTCTGTAATATAAGACATGAATCGCTCTTGTTCGTTCTTTCGGGTCATAAATAAAACGTTTATGATTTGTACACAAAGGTATATTAAAATAAAATAGATTGCATTTTCTGAAATCAAATTCCATCCTTAATCCTCAACTTGCCTTTTCTATATTCTTTAGGTGAAATCCCCACATATTGCTTAAAATACTTTCCAAAGAAAGACTGCGTAGGGAAATTCAATTGGTCTGCAATCTCCTTGATACTCAGATCCGATCCTTCAAGCAACTGTTTTGCCTCGGTAATCACCATTTGCACAATCCATTGCAAAGCACTATTTCCCGACTTCTCTTTAATGATGGTGGAAAAATAACGTGGAGTAATATGCTGCATCCTCGCATAATAAGCAACATCACGCTCCTTTCTATACAAACGGAAAAGAGCCAGCATGAAATTCTGAAAAATCACATCCTTCTTGTTCTGCGGCAAGGGCTGCATGGGTTGGTTGGCAAAATACATATTCAATATCTCATAGCAGAAAGTCTGCCCCATCGACTTGATCAGTTCCAAAGTCAGGCGTTGTTGCTGCAAATTCACCTCTTGCACATCCTCCGCCTCTATCCTCTCCCGCAAATTATCCAACAGATACTCCAAATGAGCACGTTGCTTATCCGAAAGTGATATACAAGGATGCTTCCGCATAAAAAGCTGGTTTTCCACATTGATCACCCTATTGACGATAGGAATGATATAATCTAAATCCACTTCAACATAACCCCTTCCGCATCCTCACTCTTATGAAGCAGATGCACCAAGGTAGAAGCCATGTAAATATACACATCACCGGGATTTATCTGAAAATGCTTATCTTCCAGTGAAACCTCCACATTTCCTTTCCGGCAAAAGAAAAGGCCACATTTATTAAATGTCGAAATAATCTGTCCGTCTTTAAAGGCATACAGTTCACTATCCGAAAGAAATCTAAAGAGAAAAGGCATCTGTTGTCTGTCCATCAATCTATACATTCTTTAATTTACTGCAAAATAAATACAAATCGTAAACTTTCCAGCTACATAACAACCCAAAAATATACAAATCGGACAATTTATCATTCATATCAACCTTTTCTATCCTCTTGCTTCGGAATAACTTTGTATCAGAAAACTAATTGCACGAAAATCATAGTAGTATGAAACGAATTTATCTTATTCTAACAGGTATTTCCTTGATCTTACTAAGTTCCTGCGCACAACGTGCCCGGGAAGCCAAAGGTCATCAGACAGTAAAAATAGACACAGTTGTTTCTGCCGACAAACAAACGTTCCTGCAATTTCCGGGAAAGGTAAAAGCCGCACAAGATATCAGCCTTGCCTTCCGGGTAAGCGGAACCATCAGCAAAATACATGTCAAAGACGGCGCCCGTGTACAAGAAGGACAATTACTGGCCGAACTGGACCCCACCGACTATCAAGTACAACTGGATGCTACTGAAGCAGAATACCAGCAAATAAAAGCGGAAGCAGAAAGGGTCATGGCTCTTTACAAAGACAACGGAACCACCCCCAACGCCAATGACAAAGCCGTATACGGCTCAAGCAAATCACCGCCAAGTACAAACACCATAAAGATCAGTTGGCTTACACCCAGCTCTATGCTCCTTTCAACGGGTATGTCCAGAAACGCCTGTTCGAAGCTCACGAAACCATCGGAGCCGGAATGCCCGTCATTGCCATGATCAGCGGCGGAACCCCCGAAGTGGAAATAAATCTGCCTGCGGCCGAATATATCCGCCGGGAGCAGTTCGACAATTATCACTGCACATTTGATATCTATCCGGGCGAAACCTACCCGCTGAAACTAATCAGTGTCACCCCGAAAGCCAACGCAAACCAACTATACACCATGCGCCTGCAAGTAGTACCCGGCACACGGGCTATCCCTTCTCCCGGCATGAACACCATGGTAACCATCCTTTGCCGTACAGAGCAGGAGAATACTCTTTCTGTCCCTACCGGCGCCATCCTGCAAAAAGAAGGCAAAGCGTATGTGTTCGTCTTTCATCCATCCAGCAATACCGTACACAGACAGGAAGTATCCATACTGCGTTTGTTGAACAACGGACACAGTCTCATCACTTCCAGACAACTGCAACCGGGAGAGCAGATTGTATCCTCGGGCGTACACCACATTGAGGATGGAGAAATTGTAAAACCTTTGTCACCGGTCACTAACACAAATATAGGAGGATTATTATAATGGACATCAGTAAATGGGCATTCCGGAACAGGAATCTGATTTATTTCCTGATAGCGGTTCTGCTGCTCGGCGGAGCCTATTCCTGCTATCAGATGAGCAAATTGGAAGACCCCGAAATAAAAGTGAAGCTTGCCATGGTAGTCACCACCTATCCGGGTGCTTCCGCGCACCAGGTAGAACTGGAAGTAACGGATGTGCTTGAAAAGAACATCCGCACCATGGGCAACATTGACAATATAGAAAGTTATTCATACAACGACCTGTCCCTGATACAGATAGAACTGCTGAGCACCGTGCCGGACGATGACGTGGAACAATGCTGGGACATGCTGCGCCGCAAAGTAAGCGACGCCCGCGCCTGTTGCCCGAAGGAGCCACCACCCCGATAGTCAAAGATGACTTCGGAAATGTATATGGCATGTTCTATGCCTGACAGGTGACGGACTGTCCGACCGTGAACTGTCCGACTATGCCGAACTGGTAAAACGGGAAGTGAACGAACTGGAAGGGGTAGACCGTGTGGAACTCTACGGCAAACGTTCCGAATGCATCAATATCTCCCTGTTGCAAGACCGTATGGCAAACCTCGGTGTTAAACCTGCAGAAGTACTGGCAACCTTGAACGGCCAGAACAAAACCACCTATACAGGATATTATGAAAATGGTGAAAACCGTATCCGCGTCACAGTAAACGACAAATTCAAAACCGTAGAAGATATCGGAAAAATGCTGATTCAAGACACGATGACGACCAGCTTCGCCTGAGTGACATCGCCCGTATAGAGAAAGCCTACGAGAACCCCACACGCAATGAAATGTTCTATGACCATGAACGCGCTCTCGGTATACTCATCGCTGCCTCCAGTGGTTCGGACATTATAAAAGTAGGCCATGCCGTAGAAAGCAAGTTGGAAGAACTCAAAGCCGAACGTCTGCCCGCAGGAGTGGAATGCCACAAAATCTTCTATCAGCCCGAACGTAGGCAGCTCTTTGGAACCTTTGTCATCAACCTGATAGAATCCGTCATCATCGTAGTACTGATACTGATGATAGCAATGGGGTTCAAGAGCGGCCTTATCATAGGTATCAGCCTGGTCATCACCGTATTCGGTTCTTTTCTGTTCCTTTATTCGGCAGGCGGAACCATGCAGCGCGTATCATTGGCTGCTTTTGTACTGGCAATGGGCATGTTGGTAGACAACGCCATCGTCATCATAGACGGCATACTGGTAGACTTGAAGGCCGGCAAAAACCGGATGGAAGCCATGACCGCCATCGGAAGACAGACAGCCATGCCTCTTCTGGGCGCGACACTGATAGCCATTATCGCTTTTCTACCCATCTACATGTCCCCCGACACCGCAGGCGTCTACACGCGCGACCTTTTCATCGTACTTGCCGTTTCCCTGTTACTGAGCTGGATATTGGCACTGATCCATGTACACTGATGGCCGACCGCCGGCTGCATCCTGCCATAGATACTGACAGTACCGGAAAGCGAGTATACAAAGGTAAAATCTATGCCACCCTCCGTTCGGCACTGCGGTTCGGTCTGGCCCACCGGTGGAGTTTTGTATTTGCCATGACCGGTCTGTTGCTGCTTTCCGTTTTCGGCTACCAATATATGCGTCAGGGCTTTTTCCCCGACATGGTTTACGACCAGCTTTATATGGAATACAAACTTCCGGAAGGGAATAACTATACACGTGTGGTTCGAGATTTGGAAGAAATAGAAACCTATCTGAAAGGACGGGAGGAAATAACCCACGTCACTACCTCCATAGGCGGTACGCCCGGACGCTATAATCTGGTACGGAGCATTGCCAACCCCTCACTTTCGTACGGCGACTGATTATCGACTTCACCTCACCGGAAACCTTGGTAGAACATATAGACGAAATCCAAGCTTACCTCTCCCAAGCCTATCCGGACGCATACATCAAATTGAAAAGATATAATCTGATGTTCAAGAAATATCCCATAGAGCGCAATTTCTGGGTCCCGACCCTGCCATCCTGCACCAACTGGCCGACAGCGCCCGCGCCATCATGGAAAGGACTCCGGAAGTCTGCCTCATCACCACCGACTGGGAACCTCAAGTACCCGTACTGACCATCGAATACGACCAGCCGTCTGCCCGTGCCCTCGGCCTGAGCCGTAATGATGTCAGCCTTTCCCTGCTCACAGCCACCGGAGGCATTCCTATCGGCTCTTTCTACGAAGGTATCCACAAAAACAACATCTACCTGAAATGCCTCGACGAGAAAGGAGAACCGATAGAGGACCTGGGCAACGCACAAGTCTTCTCGTCTCTGCCTTCCCTGAACGGACTGTTGAACGAGGAAACCATGGTGAAGCTGAAAGCCGGCACACTTTCGAAAGAAGATTTGGTGGAAAGCATCATGGGAAGCACACCGCATGAAACAAATCAGCAAAGAGATTGATATCCGGTGGGAAGATCCGGTAGTTCCCCGTTACAACGGGCAGAGAAGCCAGCGGGCACAATGTTCGCCCGCACCCGGCATTGAAACGGAAAAAGCACGTCTTGCCATCGCGGAACAGATAGAAAACATACCATTACCCGAAGGTTATTCACTGGTATGGCAAGGAGAAAAGATAGCCAGCGACCAGTCCATGAAGTACCTGTTCCAAAATTTCCCGTTAGCCATCATTCTGATGATTGCCATCCTCATCATGCTGTTCAAAGATTATCGCAAACCCATCATCATCTTCTGCTGTATTCCGATGATATTTGTAGGGGTGGTAGCGGTCATGCTGCTCACAGGAAAAGTCTTCAATTTCGTGGCTATTGTAGGCACATTGGGATTGATCGGCATGCTGATTAAAACGGTATTGTGCTGATGGATGAAATCACCCTTCAGATCAATGAAGGAGTAGAACCGATCACCGCACTGATAGACAGTTCCCAAAGCCGTCTCCGCCCGGTCATGATGGCCTCGCTGACAACGATTCTGGGTATGATTCCCTTGCTGTCCGATGCCATGTTCGGTTCCTTGGCGGCAGCTATCATGGTGGATTGCTGTGCAGCACACTGATCACGCTGCTCTTTATCCCTATATTATATGCCTTGTTCTTCAAGATAAAAAACAATTGATTCATTTCACTGACATACAAAACCGAGAATAAATGAAAAAGACAATGATACTCCCCCTCTGCTGTCTGCTGTGGCATCTTGCCACCCCCGCATGGCACAGGAAACACTGAGTCTGAAAGAGTGCCGCGAAATGGCATTAAAATACAACAAGGAAATGGCGGCTTCCGTGAAACAGACGGAAAGTGCCCGTTATACTGCCAAGAGTTACAAAGGGAACTTCTTCCCCAACTTCACCGTCAGCGGAACAGGACTTTACAGTAATGCCGACGGTAGTTACGGCATAGCCGGAGGCAACCTGCCCGTCTTTCTGCCCGATGGAACAGGACAGTTCAATCCGGGACAACCCGCAGGCTTTGCCTACTTCCCCGGCATTAACCTGGACTATAAAATAGGATGGGTCTATATGGGCGGTGTGCAAATGGAACAGCCCCTCTACATGGGCGGTAAAATCCGTGCCGCCTACAAAATGTCCTTGCTGGGCAAAGAAATGGCACAAATGAATGAAAATCTGACCGCAACAGAAGTCATTCAGAAAACAGATCAGGCATACGCTCTGGTAGTAAAAGCAAAGGAGATGAAAACAGTAGCCGATGCATACCACGCTGTATTGACGGAATTAAAAAATAACGTAGAGAGTGCTTACAAACATGGACTTAAACCTCAGAATGATGTATTGAAAGTACAAGTAAAGCTGAATGAAAGCGAGCTAGGTATCCGAAAAGCCGAGAATGCTCTCCGCCTGGCTACCATGAACCTCTGCCACCTGATAGGGAAACCACTGACCACACAAGTTCATGTTTCCGGAGATTTCCCGGAGATAGAGAAAGACCTGGAAGTACAGGTACTGGATATCACCCGCCGTCCGGAATACGGAATACTGGACAAACAAGTGGCGATAGCCGCCAGCAGGTGAAACTGAACCGCAGTGAACTGCTTCCCAAAGTAGGGATCAAAGGCTCATACGACTATGTACATGGTTTGGAACTGAACAACAAGAATTTCCTGGACGATGCCAGTTTCTCTGTCCTTCTGAATGTAAGCATCCCCTTGTTCCATTTCGGAGAACGCAGCAACAAAGTACGTGCAGCCAAAGCCAAACTGGAACAAACCCGCCTTCAACAGCAAAACCTGAACGAACAAATGTTACTGGAACTGACCCAAGCCGCCAACAATCTGGACGAAGCAAAGCTGGAAAGCGAACTTGCCGACCGTTCCCTGCAACAGGCGGAAGAGAACAGGCGTGTCAGCAAAAGCCAGTACGAAGTAGGTCTGGAAACACTCTCCGACCATTTGGAAGCCCAAGCGTTATGGCAACAGGCTTACGAAACGAAAGTTGACGCCCGTTTCCAACTTTATCTGAACTACGTGGCCTATCTGAAAGCAGCAGGGACCTTGCATGACAAGCTGTAAGTCTCTTGTTCCGGATTCAGATTGAGTACAAATACAAGCAATCCCTCCTTCTCCGGAGTTTTATAAATGTGCTGCCACTGCTACCACCCACTCTACTGGAACCACCATGAACAAGGCGTTTCAACGGGTGGTGGCAGCACATTTTTATGGGTAAAAAGTGCTGCCACCACCACTTTCCCTCTCTTTTTATTCCCAAACGGATAAAAAAGGGGCTATACTTCGGCTATACCTTCCTGCCTGCGCAGCACATACACCGCATGAGAATGCTTTCCTTCTTTGTCCAATCTCTTCTCCTCATACCAAGCCTTCAGCTCGTAGGCCGCCGTAGTGCGCGCCACCCCCAACCATTCCGAATAGGCCAGACGTGTAATGGAACCGTGTTCTTTCAGATAAGCCTCCAGCAACGTCCAACGCTCCTCCTTGCTACGCTTTTTCACCGTAGGCAAGAAGCCGAACTCGGCACGGAGGATGTCTGTTTCCTGCCGCACCCGCTTCACCAGTTCCGGCACCGGACGGAAGTTCACCTTCTTTATCCTCACAGATGCCGCACGTATCTCCTTCCGGTCTGTCACCTCACGCGAGGACAAGGCAAGAGAAAACGTACCCAGGCCGTCCAACCGCACATTTTTCCTTGCCGCAAATGGGATACAACCATATCGGCCACCTCCTGTAGCACTCCCACCACACAGCCCGCCGAATATGCGCTATGCTTGGACAACTCCTTCACTATGTGATCGGTAGTAATCGTTTCCTTCACCACTACCGCCGGATAAAGCACCGGTTTGCCGTCCTTTTCCTTGAAAGGGTTGGCCTTGAAATCATATTTTATATCCATCATTAAAAGATTGATCTGTATCCGCAAGCCCTTTCTGCTCTATGGTTAAGGGTTCTCTTCCTTTTGTATTCTATCTCCATAAGCTTTGGACTTGACTCCAAAGGCTATGGAGTTATCTCCAAAGGTTATGGAGTCAACTCCGCAACCTATGGAGATAGAACACATCTGGACAAAGATACTTAATCTTTAGGGGAAAAAGGCTTAATATAAAGGAAAAGATGGATTAAGGAGAAAAATAATCAGGTAGTCGACCCATTCTTAAAAAACTAAATGAATAAACAAAAGGATACGCGATATACAGGGAGATACCCTGATAAAAAGATTGGGTATCTGCGGAGAACAACGGTTTCATTGTATTCTGCGGACAGACAGAACGGTTTATAACCAAACATCAAAGGAAATATATTTGATGCAAAAGAAAGAATATCATTTTTTTATCCTATTTTTGTGTTGGCAACAAACTAATACCATAATACACAGACTGATGAAAACCACTATTTTACTTGGCTTATTATTGACCCTTACGGTTCATGCAAACACCATTCCAACCCCGTAACTACCGAAGAAAACTTCCACACCCAAGAAGCCAACCGTCTGGTAGCAGAAGCGAGGAACCTATGGTTGCCTCCTTTAGACAGCACTTTCTTCTTTAATGACAGTGAACATATATCTATAAACGACAAGGAAATATGGGCTAAACTTGACAGCGCATTAGCCATTGACCCTACCAATATAAAAGTATATGTGGGAAGAATCAGTTATTTATCAGCCTGCAAAAAGTACCATGAGATTCTGTCTGTACTCCGGCAAGCTGAAAAACAATCCACCCTCAATGCCGACTTATGGTCAATGAAAGCGATGTTTGAAGATTATTTCGGAGACAGCCTTACCGCCCAAAAAAATTATCGGTCTGCCGATTCCGCCTATGCCATCCTCATAAAAGAATATGCTACAGACAGCCTCAGGTATGCCGGTTCCCGCATCAACCGCGCACTGAACATGGCATTGATGACTGATAATATTGCGATTCTTGAAGAAGAGGTGGAACTCACTAAAAAGATATTTCCCAAGACATGGAAAGGACTGGACAGTAGTTTTTACGGGAAAAATAAAAAAGACTTTTTCGACAAATGCTTTAACGTCCGCAAAAAGTAATCCAGCCTGCTACATCAAGAAAATTACAAATCATTGCATTTGAAAGAACAGACCTGTAATACCTACTTTCAATACAAAGACTTTTATAGCACAAAGGTGTAACTTCTCTTCTTTTCACCGACTAACCTAATAAAAACACCTTTGAAAGCTGATGAGTATAGAACAGGAATTTGCCGACAAGCTAGTGCAATACAAGCACATCATTTACAAGGTATGCTTCATGTATGCAGACAACAAGGACGATGTGAACGACCTTTTTCAAGAGTCTGTATTCAATATATGGAAGTCATACAAAAACTTCCGGGGGGAAAGTTCGTTTGTCACATGGGTTTACCGCATATCCCTGAACACGTGTATCTCGGACTTCCGAAAGAAAAAGAAGTATGACTATGTACCTTTGGAACAGCAGATAGATATTCTGGAAGATTGTGAACACAACGAACTGCTGAAAGAAATGTATTCACTCATCAAACGACTGAACAAGGTGGACCGTATGTTTATCCTGCTTTGGCTGGACGAGAAATCATACGATGAAATAGCCGAAATCACCGGAACGAACCGCAATAATGTCGCGATAAAACTGCACCGTATAAAAGAGAAATTAAAAAATATGTCGAACTTGTAATCATACAATTATATGGAACTTGAAGAATTGCAAAAAGCATGGAAAGAGTTGAATGAACGGGTCAGCCAGAATGAACTGGTTCATCAGCAACAGATTATAGAGATGTTGTCACGGCAAAAAGAAGTTGCCTGCAAAGAATGCTGAGGATGGACAAAATAGCTTCTATATTTATGTTAGGAGTAACGATTCTAATGTTCGTTGATTTTATTCATTTGAACGGTAAATTAGTGTTTTGGCCGGCAATATTCGGACTTCTGCTA
>ENA-OQDD01000016-OQDD01000016.1-human-gut-metagenome-genome-assembly--contig:-NODE-16-length-54885-cov-4.589996_pt1 | contig 54885 bp, 90 predicted proteins | sample MGYA00242507_ERZ504598 | MGnify/ENA primary metagenome ERZ504598 (study PRJEB26092, sample SAMD00036318) | human gut metagenome | host: Homo sapiens | study: EMG produced TPA metagenomics assembly of...
GCCGATTTTTGACGGAAGATATGGCGGCATCCCTGCCGGGACTGGTGACGGACACGGGCAGGGCGTTTGCCGTGGAAGAACAGCTTCCTATCCATGTGCAGCAAGTCATCAACGGCAGCAAGGTCACCGACCACCATGCGCTGCTGCCCACGAAAAGCATGGCAAACGCAGACCTTGCCGCACTCCCTGCCGGGGAGCGGAATGTTCTGCGGCTGATTGCCGCTCGACTGCTCTGCGCCGTAGGCGAGCCGCACCGCTATATACCGAGTGTTCCTGCATAATTCAGAATGCGACGCAGAACAGAGAGCACATCCGAGATTGTCTTGGGAGAAAGACCGGTTTTATCCTTTTTTCCGTGCAGTTCAAGGTGTTTGCAAAGCTTCCTTACCATTTCTTTTGTGATCTTCTCGATTTTTACTGTCTGGAATGATGGCATGAGATAGCATTCGATTAGCGTCCGATAACGAATGTAGGTGGATTCCTTGAAGTTAATGGAAAAGGCGTCAAGCCACTCCATGGAAACAAGTTCAAATGTACTGTTTCTGGTTCTTTCCTCGCTTCCGGATGGTTTACCTTGGAGCTGGAGCGTGTGCTGTAGATCACATCGCACTTCGCGGTAGGAGGAAGCATACAGATAACCATATTTGGGCTTTCCCAGCGCATTTCGCGACTTTATGTAGCGTGCTTCCCAGCGGCCATCCTTCCTTTTATAAATGTTCAATCCTTTTCTTGACACAAAAACCTTCCTTTCGTTGACGGCTTATTTGACGGAGCATACAATCGGATTGTATCGAATTTGTTGAAATTGTCGAGTAAGTACGACATTATTTTCTTTTTTTCAGAATTTCAGATTGCTTTCTCTTGACCATCCGTGTAATCGGCGGTAAAATTCAATTGAATCATCCTGTCGCAGAGTGGGCTACTCTGCGACAGGAAACATAAACCATGAATGTAAAAATTCATGGTTTTTATTTTTTCCATTTTCTTTTAGTCTATCACAGGTAGTTGATTATATCAATTAAAAATAATAGATTTAATCATTCGGTTTCAGCTATGCTCTCGACTACAATAGAGTTGAGAAGGATGGTGGTGGCCATGTACGAAGAACAGTTTTCTAAGAGGCTTACTGAGCTGCGCACACAGAAGGGTGTGTCTGCAAGAGACATGAGCCTCTCAATCGGGCAGAATCCCGGCTATATTCGTGCAATCGAAAGTGGTACTGCCTTTCCGACGATGGCAAATTTCTTTTACATCTGCGAATATTTCAACATTACTCCACAAGAATTTTTTAATTTCGGCGAGGAAACCTCCAATGGAATGAATGCACTTGTTGACCAGCTAAAACAGTTCGATGCCGAGCAGATCAATGCACTTACGGCTTTTATAAAAACAATCGTAAAAAAGTAAATTATCAAAGAACTTAATACTTGGTAAACCTACCGAAAGATAGGGCAACAAAGCCAAATGAGTCTAAAATCTCATATACGAGGTCATGGCAGCTGGTTGCTTTTTGAATGGGATAATTTTATCCCTCTACCATGTTAGAACCGTCTGTGAAGATTTCAACTCACAGGCGGTTTTTGTTATTTAAAAGCAAAATGATGGGGCATTCTTCAGCTTATGCGGTGGAGAGATAGCTTTACATAGCAGCATCCGGGATTCACCGTATTAAGCGGAAGAATGCCCGGATGCTGCTTTTTATTCAGGAGGTGTCTGTTATGCGGCAATCTGATTCGGTGAGCGAAGAACTTGACACGGAGAACGTTCAGTGTGCGCTTGATTTTGAGAACACAATGAATGAGCTGGAGACACAGTTATACTATCGCCATCTGCCGCCGAAGGAAGTTGCTCTGCGGGTCATGGAAGCGGCCTGTAAATTCTATGATGCCGACTGGTGCGGTCTAATTCAGGTTGATCTGGATTTGGGGCTGTGGAAGCCGCTCTGGTGGCACAATGAATGCCAAGAAGATAAAACCACTATCCTTACAAATGAGTTTGAATCGTCTGAATTTCTCGACCGCTGGGTAAAGGCAGTGCGCAGAGGAACCCCGATGGTCGTTTCTGATGCAGAAGATGTCAAGGACACCTACCCGGACGAATACCAGATCAACATCTCGTTCAACTTCGACCTTACTCCGTACATCGAGGGGGAGTGATACGTCCGCCTGCAAAACAGTCGGGCATCGAACAAGTATTTTCAAAAACAACGAAACAGCAAGAATTGGGGGTTGCCGTCCATGCGCCTGCAAAATCAGACTTTTGACTGATTTTTTCCGTAGCCTCCAAGAAATCAAAAAGAAAAGCACCATACTTCAAACGAAGTACAGTGCTTTTTTGGTGGAGCTATCAGGAGTCAAAACGAACATTTTAGCATCCGGTGACAGCCGCCATCGGGCGGGTCTTCTCCGGTCTCCAAAGGAATTTCGACGCTGTTCTGGTCTCCCATGCAGGAGAACACCAGCTTCATGCGGTTATCATCGTAGACATAGACGGCCACGAGGAAGTTCTTGAACAGTTCCATCTGGAAATCCCGGTCGTGGATGTCACCCTGCTGCAGCAGTTCCAGATAGGAGATGATTTGCTCCCGGTCGATTTTCACGACATCCTCTTTGGCCGCATTCAGTTGGACGCTCAGCCGGGATTGCTCAGTCTCAAGCTCGACCATCCGGGTGCGGGTGGCCTCTGTGATAATCCCCATCTCGATGGCTTTCAGCATATTCGAGGTGGCTTTTTTATTTTCCTCCAACTGCTGCTCCAGCGCCTCGATCTGGAGGTCATTGTCGTGCTTTTCCCAGTATTCGACCGTCCGATCTGCTATCCACGCAATGACATCATCGGTCAAGCAGTACATCTTGATGGCCTGAGCCACAGCCGGTTCAATGACATCCCGGCGGATGTTCTTCTTGTCACAGGCGTGCTCGGTGCGCCGCTTCTGGCAGGTGTAGTAGTAATGCAGCTCGCCGTTTCTACTGGTGCCAGATACGCCCGTCATGTAGCTGCCACAATGCCCGCAGCGCAGCTTCCCGGTCAGCAGATAATCTTCTGCCCCGACACGGTGCCGGGTTCCGACTGGATTCTTTTTCATCCTCATGGCCTCCTGTACCCTGTACCACAAATCATCGCTCACTATGCGTGGAATGCCATCGGCCACCCGGACATCCCCGTATATGTAGATGCCCCGGTACCGCTCGTTCTGGCAAATACTCTGGAAGCTGCCTTTGTTCCAGTTGGCTCCCTTGCTGGTCTTGATGCCCTGGGCATTGAGATCTCGCGCAATGTCCACGAACAGGTCACCAGCAGCCACACGGGTGAATATTTCCCGGACAACGGCCGCATTCGCTTCATCCAGCACCACACGGCCATCCTCACCCCGCTTGTAGCCCAAGGGCTGCCGACCGTTCGCCATGCACTTGCTGGCGTTATCATACAGCCCCCGGGTGATGTCCTCCGCCATGTTCTCGCTGTAGAATTGATTCACATTCATCATGTTCCTCAATGCGAAACGCCCGGCGGCTGTATCGTCAAAATCTTCCTCGGCGTAAAACACCTTTACGCCGTAATCGTCCAGCTTCGCCTCGTTGACCATGGCTTGCAGCATATTGCGCCCGATGCGGTTGGACTTCCACGCCACGACGGCCTGAAACTTCCCTTTTTCAGCATCCCGCATCATCTGCTGGAAACGAGGCCGGTTATCCGTCTTGCCGCTGATTGCCCTGTCCTCGTATGTACCGACAATGCGCAGTCCAAGCGCAGCTGCGTGCTTCGTACACTCTGCGATCTGCTGCTCGATGCTGACCTCTCGCTGGTTATGCGACGAGTACCGGGCATAGATGACTGCATCGAGGCCAGCAGCAATATTCTTTTTTCGGGCCATCAACCATCACCGCCCACATCAATATGGTAAATTCCATTATCATCTGCAAACGGAATTGGCTTTCCGTTCCACATTCCGAGTGCTTCCAGCTCTGGCATAAGCTCAAACCACTGCTGTTCTGAAATGACCGGAATATTTAGAGCTTTGGCCTGATCGATTTTCTTCTGCATTGGATTGCTGCACGCAACCAAAACACCAATCTTCTTCGACACACTCATATCCGCAGTCAAACCGTATGCTGAGAAAATATCGAGAAAATCTAATCGACTTCGCAACATAACCGGAGTTCCAGCTACATACACCCGTTTATATTCTCTCAGTCGAAGCGCGATTTCTTTCAAATTCATAAAACGGCCTCCGCAACGTAATTCACAATATTATGCCGGAAACGCACAAATTTTTCCGATTTTCGGTATAATTCCACGATTCCATGAAAAGCGGGTGCGTATTTGATATAATTCAGTTGCTGCCGGTGGTTATTTTATCAAGAAAGGACTTGCAAACCCATGAATGATACTGAATTATGCACATCCATTCAAAAATCGCTGGCTTTACTGACTGTTGCTGAAAAAATCAAGTTGCTTCGGCTCCTCAGGACTGCGCAAGGTACTGAATATAGCTCAATGCCTGCTGCTTCTTTTCCGGAGTAAGACCTGAAATAATTTTCATAATCTCTGCATCCAGCTCGTCCTCAATTTCGGGGACGAGTTTTTTGCTGTCTGCATCATCAAGAATGAGTTCTACTGGCATATCGTCAACCTTGACCAGCAAATCAGTCAGGCTCATTCCCATTCCGGATGCAAGCTGCTTCAATTTAGGGAGAGTTGGCGTGACCGGGAGCTTAGTGTTGGGTTCATTTCCTTTTCCAGCATCGAAATATAGCCATTAGACAACCCGCAAGCAGTAGCAAATTGCCGTTGAGACAGTCCGTGGTCATTCCGGTATTCAATGATCAAATCTTTCAAGGTCATGTTCAATCCCTCCGTTTTGTACAATCCATTATACAATTATAGTCGAGACGCTGTCAATGAGTTTTGTGTAATTTCTTAAACAAAATTTGTGTAATGAACTTGACAAAGGCCATGGGATGTTGTACTATGTGTGTGCAACCGATTAAACAAAATCCGTTGTGAACCGAAAAGATAGGAGGTGACAAGAATGGGCTTCAAAATTAAAGAGGTTCGCAAGTCTTTGAAAATGAGCCAGGAGGAACTTGCCGAAAAGAGCGGCATTAGCCGGGGCACTATCGTTGCGCTGGAAGCCGGTACTGAGCGAGTGACCACCACCAAGACGCTGGTTGCTCTGGCCGCAGCCATGAACGTGAGCATTGACCAGATTTTTTTGCCGACGATGTTTAATTGGTTACACAGGAGGATCACATGGACACCACAATTCATATCAACGTGGCCGATATTCCCCCGGAAGTCGGTGAGAGCTTTGGCCGCGTGACGCTGGCGGGATTCAAAAAATTCATCGCCCAGCCCGGGAACCGTGAGAGGCTGGAAGCCCAAACGGCTGCCCGCAAGGCACGCAAAGAAAGGGAGTGTAAGGAATGACCCGGATTCTGATGATCGTGTACGGCATCACCGCCGAACAGGCAGCAGCTCGTGCCCCGGCGGCGCAGTTTGCTGTGACCTCTGTTATCGCAGCCCTGTTTGTCTGGCTTGACAGCATGGGGAGGTTCGATGATGTAGGCCGCTGGATGGGGCGCAAGCTCCGGGAGGTGCTGGATGCTGTATCCGACTGACGAAGAAGCTGGCTACCCTGAGCCTCCTGTGTGCCCCCTCTGCCACCAGAGGTGCGATACCATCTACCGCACCGATGATGGCACAATCGTTGGCTGCGACCGCTGCTTAGAGGCCGCAGATGCATGGGAAGTCAACGAGTGCTTCCCGGAAAAGGAGTGATTTTTATGAAAGGATTGGTATTTGACGCTGAGAATCGGATTCAGCTCAAGGACTTCGGCGAACCGCTGCTGGATAACCTCCAGAAAGAGGTCGGCGGCTACATCGAGGTGGTTCATCCCAGGTATCTGCCGGAAGGCCTCTGCATGGTGGTAGATGATGAGGGATTGCTGAAAGGCTCCCCCGTCAATAACATTGCCAGCATCCTCTATGGCACGCCGGAACACGGTCAGCCCATTGCTGGCAACGCCGTGATTCTCGGCGAGGGCTTTGTGGACGGCGAGCGTGATTTTGTGAGCCTGACCGAGGATGATAAAACCAACCTGATTCTCTTGCTTTTCGCGCTCGGCATCAGCATCAAGGACGAAAGCGAGGCCGAATGATGGATCTGGAAAAATTCTACTTCACCTACGGTTCCGATGATGTCCAGCCGTACTGCGGTGGGTGGACGGAGGTTTGGGCACCCAACTACCAGATGGCGTGTCAGGCATTCCGGCAGTGCATCCCGACCGCATTCCCAATATCCTGAACTGCTCCAGCGTGTACAGCGCAAGGGAGTTCGAGAAAACCAAGATGTTCGGCCCGGGCGCAACTTCGGCCTCCGCTGCCGGGAGACCATCACTCTGAACATCGCTGTCAACAAGGCCGAGGAGGGGGTGATTTTTTGAAAGTAAGAGGCAAAAAGCTGACCCGCAAGCAGAAAGAGGCCCTTTCCGCACAGGGCTGGGATTTCCGCCTGTACCTCTGTGTCCGGGATGGCCCGGACTTCATGGAGCTGGTCAACCGCACCACTGGCAAGTACATCATGTTCAAAAAATGAAAGGAGAATGCAACATGGCACAGGATACCGCATTGCAGGTCATTGAACTTCAGCAGTTGCCCATCATTGTCGAGCGGCTTCACAGCGTTAAGGCCGATATTGAGCAGCGCACTGCCGAAGCTCTTTCACTGGTCTGCACCGAACAGACCTATAAAAGCGTCAAGGATGCCCGCGCGCAGTTAACCAAGGAATTCAAGGAGTACGAGGCCCAGCGCATTGCTGTCAAGGACAAAATCCTTGAGCCTTACAATGCCTTTGAGCAGGTCTACCGGGAGTGTGTGACGGTACCGTTCCAGCAAGCAGATGCCGAGTTGAAGCAGAAAATTGCGGATGTGACCTCTGGTATTGTGGCTCAGAAAACGGAAAAGCTCATGGATTACTACGGCGAGCTGGTGGAAGCCGCCAACATTGACTGGCTGGATAATCTGACCTACCGCCCGAAGGTCACTATGAGTGACAGCCTGACTTCTTTGAAAAAGCAGGCAAAGGCGTTTGTGGACGGCATTGTGGCCGACGTGGCCGCCATCGAGGGCATGGATAACGCCGCTGAGATCATGGTGGAGTACCGCAGCAATCTGGACTTGCCCACTGCCATCAAGACCGTGGCTGACCGGCACAAGGCGCTGGAAGAACAGCGCAGACGTGAAGAAGAACGCCGCGCCCGGCAGGCAGAGCGGGAAGCTGCTGCTGAAAAGGTTCGTACCGCTGCTGCGGCCGCAGCCAAGGCCCAGCCTGAACCGGCGCAGGAAATCTCCGCAGACCCGGAAATCGCCGTGCAGCCTGAACAGGAGCCGGTACCGCAGCCTAAGCCGGAACCTATCTTCATGACCCGCTTCTATGCAAAGGGCACCAAGGCCCAGCTCGTTGGTTTGAAGCATTATCTTGAAAAGGAAGGTATTGAATATGGCAACGCCTAATAATCAACTGCCAGCGCAGCAGAAACCCAAGTTCTCCGTAGCAATCACCACCAAGGGCTACCAGTCCTTGATCTCCAACACCCTGCGTGACCCGGCCCGCACCCGCCGTTTTACAGCCTCCATCACCAGTGCGGTGGCTGTCAACCCGGCTTTGCAGGAATGCGATGCCGGTACGATTCTTGCCGGTGCCCTGCTGGGCGAAAGCCTGAACCTCAGCCCGTCCCCGCAGTTGGGCCAATATTATCTGGTTCCGTTCAAGCAGAAGGCCAAGTATGACCGCAACAATCGACTGATCCGCCCGGAAATCACCACGGCCACGTTTGTACTGGGTTACAAGGGGTACGTTCAGCTGGCGTTGCGTAGCGGTCAGTATGCTGATCTCGATGTGATGGAAATCAAGGAAGGCGAGTACCTTGGCAAAGATTCGCTGACCGGCAAGGCAAAGTTCCAGTTTATTGAGGACGACGATCAGCGGGATGCACTGCCTACGGTGGGCTATATGGCCTACTTCGAGTATTTGAACGGTTTCCGCAAGGTGCTGTACTGGTCCAAAGAGAAGATGATGAACCACGCCGACACCTACTCCAAAGCATTCAGCCGCCAGAAGTACGAGGAATTGCAGGCAGGAAAAGTCCCGGAAAGCGAAATGTGGAAGTATTCCTCTTTCTGGTACAAGAACTTTGATGATATGGCAAAGAAAACCCTGCTTCGCCAGCTCATTTCTCGCTGGGGTGTTATGAGCATCGAGATGGCCAAAGCCTTTGAAAGCGACAACACCGTGTCCATGGTGGACGGCAACGGCGAAATCATCACCGAACCGGAATCTATGCCTAGTGCATCCGAACAGCCGGAGCTGCACACCGGGAAACCGGATGTCGGCGATGGTCAGGGCGCTCTGCCTCATGGGGATATTTCTCAGGGTGAACCGACGACCGTAGAAACGGTAGTTGACCTCAGCTCGTTATGATCGACTACAACATCATATCCACCGGAAGTCAGGGAAATGCGGTGGTGATCGAGCACAAAATCCTCATTGATTGCGGGGTTTCGTTCAAGGCACTGGCAGCGGAATACCGGACGTTGAAGCTGGTGCTGCTGACCCACATCCACAGTGACCACTTTCATCCATCCACATTGCGGCTGCTGGCCTCCAACCGGCCGACGCTCCGCTTTGCCTGCTGTGCTTGGCTGTGCAAGCCGCTGGTGGATGCAGGGGTGCCGGTCTCGCAGATTGACGTTCTGGATCCGGGACACCTGTACGGATACGGAATCTGCAACGTCATTCCGCACATGGTCAAGCACAATGTTCCCAACTGCGGGTGGAAGGTCTGGCTGGACGGGAGAAAGCTGTTTTACTGTACCGACATGAATAACCTAAACGGCATTTCCGCCCCGAACTATGACTTGTACATGGTTGAGGCCAACTATGACGACAAGGACATTCAGGCCAAAATTGCAGAAAAGAAGCTGACTGGCGAATACATTTATGAAAAACGTGTTCTGCGAGACCACATGAGTGTGGCCAAAATCAATGATTGGCTGTACGCCAACATGGGGCCGAACAGTGCCTATATCTATATGCACTGCCATCAGGACAAGGAGGATGCCACATGACCGGGCGGCTGGTGGACATGGCTTTTACCCTCGGCGGGAAACAGAAGGTCACGCTGGAACTCAACGGTGACTTCCGGGAAATCTGGGACAAGCTCCATCAGGAGCCGATTCTGGACGTGGAAATCAAAAAGCACAGGGAAAAGCGTAGCCTGTCGGCAAATGCGTATTTCCACGTTCTGTGCAACAAGATTTCTGCGGAGACCGGTGAGAGCGAGGATGCCGTGAAGCGGCGGCTCGTGGTTTCGTATGGAGCGCTTGCCCGCGATAAGGACGGCAAGCCTGTTGGTCTGAAGCTCCCTCCGACCGTGGATCCATGTGACTTTTATCCATATGTCCGGCTCTATGAAACCCGGCAGGAAAACGGCAAAGACTACTCCTGCTATTTTGTCTACAAGGAAAGTCACAAAATGGATTCAAAGGAGTTTGCTCACCTTGTGGATGGAGCAATCGAGGAAGCTAAGGAATTGGGTATCCAGACCGATACTCCGGAACAGCTGGCCCATTACAAGGAAGAGTGGGCTAAATAGTCAGCTTTTCATGAAAGAGGTGATTTTTAATGCTGAATAGTTGCGCTTTTCAGGGGCGGCTTGCTGCGACCCTGAGCTGCGAACCACCCAGACGGGAAAAACGGTGACAAGTTTCCGTATGGCGGTTGACCGGGATATGGTGGATGCCAACGGTCGCCGACCTACGGACTGGCTCACCTTTACTGCATGGGGTAAGACGGCGGAGTTCGTCAGCAAGTACTTTCGTAAGGGAAGCGCCGCTGTGGTTCATTCTCGCTGCCAGACGCGGCAGTTTGAGGATAAGAACGGCAATAACCGCACGGCGATTGAGTTTGTGGTGGACAACATCTATTTTGCGGGGCCGAAGCAGGAAAACCAGCAAGGGCCCGTGGATGATGGCGGGACGAACCCGCCACCGGCCACCTACCGGAACCAGCAGCCGCAGCCCCAGCAGATGGGTTTTGCTACCCAGAGCCAGCGCCAGCATGGCAGGGCGCGTCCGATCATCCCGGTAATGTTCAGGTCAGTCAGAACTTCTCGCAGGTAGTGACGATGATTTCTCAGTTCTGGACGATGCCGACGATCTGCGTTCTAAGGAGGTTCGCTGATGGCAACTGGCAAACGGTACTACTGGATAAAGCTCAAAGATAGTTTCATGTCCTCGGACGAAATCGACTACCTTATGAGCCAGCCGGATGGTGCCAACTATGTTGTTCTCTATCAAATGTTGTGCCTCAAGACCATCAACACAAACGGTTGTTTGGTTTCCAAAATCGGAGAAATGCTCATCCCCTACGATGCCGAAAAGATTCAGAGGGAATGCAAATGGTTTCCTTTGTCAACCGTCCGTCTGGCTCTGACCGTTTATAAACAAATCGGATTGATTTTTGAAAACCCGGACGGAACTCTGTCAATCTCTGATTATCAGAACATGATTGGCAGCGAAACCGACTGGGCAGCAAAAAATCGTAAAATTCGTAGCAATGCTGCAAATAAGGAGTTACAGGCGGGACACGACACCGGACACACAACTGGACACAATGTGTCCACTGATGGTGGTGAAAATGTCCCTACAGAGAAAGAGATAGAGAAAGATAAAGATATAGAGAACAGAGAAAGAGTAAAAGATAACGGTAGTCCGACCGTCGATGCTGGGCTGGCTGAGATCATCCGCTCTTTCGAGGACAACATCGGCAGCTTTCCCCCGGCCGCAAAGGATGCCCTGATGGGCTGGCGGGAGATTTTCACGGATGACCTCATTCTGATGGCCATCAAAAAGGCTGCTCTGGCCGGGATTCGCAAGTGGTCCTACGTCAACGGCATCCTGAAAGCATGGAAAAACGAGGGTGTGAGAACTTGGTGACGTGCAGTCCCGTGACGAGCGGCGCAAGCCCCCGGCGGGTCAGCAGCCCAAACGCTCCGCTGCCGAGGACTACAATGAAATTTTCGGTGAACTTTTGGGAGGTTCAACATGACAGACAAAAAACTGATGGAGTTGCTGGTGGTCATTGATGATCACTACGGCCGCATCCGCAGCAAAGAGGAACGCATGGCAGATACCAAAATCTATATCCAAGCGTTCGGTGCTATCCCGGATGAAATCGTGGAAAAGGCCCTGTACACTGCATTTACGCAGTGCCGCTACCAGAATCAGCTTATTGTTGACTGGTGCGCCGAGGTCAAGAAGCTGCTGGCCGCCGGGCTTCCCTCGGCAAACGACCTCTGGGCACAGGCTGCGACCGCCGCCAAGCAGATTACGGCAAATCTGTACTACATGACCCACGGCGGGCTGGTGACCAGCGAGGGCAAACTCACCGGAGAGAACTTCAAAACCCGGAATGCTGAGATCTTCGCCGCCCTGCCGGTGGCGGTGCAGCGCTGGGCTGGCTCTCCGGCAGAGCTGAGCATGACCTTTGGCCGTGACGGCGCAGACCTGCTCCAGTTCGTGAAGCCGGGCTTCGTCCGGGCGGTGTCCGAGGCTCCGATCGAGAGCTTGCAGCCCCCGGCCCTGCCCGGTGGGGCAGCTCCGGCGCAGATTGGAGGTGGCACGGCATGAGGCGGAAAAGTCCTTTTCACAGCCTGATCGTGGGCGTTTCGTGCGCAATGGTTGGCTGCATCCTCGCAAGCACGGCCTACTCCCGGCGAGTAGACGAGCTGGAAATCGAGCGGGACATCTACGCCAGCCGCTTCCAGAACTGGCAGACGCGGGCGATTGACGCGGAGGAAAATGTCGGCCGGCTTCAGACCGAGGTAGATAACCTGACCGCAGAGCTGAGCGCCCAGACCGATTTGACCTTACATACGCCGGGTCGTTCAGCTGCACGGCCTATTGTGCCGAAGAATACGCCCACATCTGCGGCGAGGGACACGGAATTACATCCAGCGGCGCAAAGGTGCAGCCAGGCGTGACCGTGGCAGCTGACACCAGCATCCTGCCCTACGGCACGGTAGTCTATATCGAGGGTGTAGGTCTCCGGGTCGTTCAGGACACCGGGAGCGCTGTGGTAGGTAACAAGCTGGACGTGGCGGTGAACACCCATGCAGAGGCTCTAAGCTGGTCTGGCTGGGGTTCCCGCCGGGTCTGGATCGTTTCAGGAGGTGCAGAGCCGTGAAAAAGTCGTTTCAGACCGAGATGGATGACACTCAACAGGCTGTCAGCCAAATCGTGTGCCTGTGTACCACCATTGCACTGCATCAGGAGTTCGGTGTTGGCAAGACCCGCCTTGACCGCATTACAGACAGGATTCACGAACTGGAAGATCAGAACACCGAAGTCATTATGACCCCAGATGCCAATGGCCGCCCCTCTAAAGCCAGGGCCGAGGCCATTCGGGAAAGCTGGTTGGCGGGGTATGTCACTTCCGACTACCGCATCCCGATGCTACGGGCACCTCGTGGCCGCAAAGAGCAGCAATATCAGATTGCTGGAAACAAAGCTGCAAGAATCGCATGGCAGATTTACGCAAAGGCAGTTATTGACATACTGCACTATGGTCCAGAACGGCTGGAACGGCTGCGCAAAGAAAGCCACGCCAACTATGAGCAGTTGAACCAGTGGGCGCACGAGGACGGTTTGGACGTAGCAATGGAAAAGCTGCGCCGCTGCGCTGCCGATGCCATGCAAGCTCCGGATCTGGAAGTTACAGATATTGATGGCAGCAAGGATGCCGCAGAAGTGGACAAGGAGTTCCGCAAGCAGCAGCTGAACTTTATCAAGCGCGTCCGGGCACAGACCCTTGGGCGCATCGGTGCAACTGCGCAGCCTGTCAATGTGCTGGCTGACCAGAGTATGCAGGATAAGATTCAACTGGTGATGCAGCAGGTTTCCCAGCAGTCTTTTGAACGTAGGAGGACGCATTGACATGGCAAAAAATGAGTACGGAGAGAAGCTGGACAGCAATGGCTATGCGCCCAGCATCCTCAGCAAGAGCCCCACCTGTCTGATTTGCGGGCGGTATCGCACCGCCCGGCACGAAGTCTTTTTCGGACCGTACCGGGATAAGAGCAAGCGACTTGGCCTGTGGGCAAATCTCTGCCTTGGTGCCACCAGAACGGTGTGACTGCCGTACATACCAACCGGGAGGCAGACCTCCGCTTGAAAAAGTGGGCGCAGAAAAAGGCCATGGAGTATTACGGCTGGCCGGAGGCGCGGTTCATCCAAGAGTTTGGGAGGTCGTACCTGTGAGCACCTGTCCGATTATCGCTATCGACCCCGGCAACACCCAGTCTGGCTACTGCGTGATTGATCGCAGCACCCTGCGCCCTCTGGAATTCGGAAAAATCGACAATGCAGAGCTGCTGCAAAAGCTTTCCTCTGCCAGGGCACAGGGCTGGCGGTGGGCGGTCATCGAGATGGTGGCTCCTACGGAATGTCTGTAGGCCGGGAGGTATTCGATACCGTCCTCTGGATCGGCCGCTTCTACCAAGCCCTGAACGCCTGCTGCCCGGTACGGCTGCTGTGCCGCATCGAGGAGAAGCGACACATCTGCCACAACACCCGCGCCAATGATGCTGCCATCCGGCGGGCACTCATTGACCGATTCGCAGACCACGACCTCAAAAATGGCCGTGGTACAAAAAAGAACCCGGATTTCTTTTACGGCTTCAAAGCCGATGTGTGGGCAGCCTACGCTGTGGGTCTGACCGCCATTGAAAACCGAGAGAACGATTATCATTTTTCTGCTACTTGAAAGGAGCACATACCATGGATAGCTACGAAAACGAAGCCTCTAAGTTCGCCGCCCAGCGCACCAAGCTGAAGAACATCTGCGAGGCGCACGACCTGACCTACACGTTCATCAAGAACAGCTACCCCATCAAGCTGATTATCCGCCCCATCAAGGGTGTGGGCGAACAGATGTCCATGCTGGAAACCGCCAGCGAGGACAGCTACATCTCCCCGGATGCTACCTCCTGTTCACCATGAAGGATGGTGTGCTGGTCTACCGCATGAGCAAGACCTTCACCATTGAGGATGCCCTGTTCGGCAAAATCAAGAACATCTTCAAGAATATGCACTCCTACTACTGCCAGTTCTTCTTCCGTGAGCTGATTGAGAGCGGCCGGCTGAAAGCCATCGGCGGGAAGATGCCGGAAATTCCTGAAACCACCGCAAAGGAGCCTGAGGAAAAGGCTCCCGACCTGCCCCCGGATGCCGAAAAGCTGGAAGAAATCGAGGATGATACCGATGATGCAGACGATGCCGAGGCCGAAGCGCCCGCAGAGGACGAGCTGGCAAAGGCCACCGAGATTGTCCGGCAGAACGACGGCATCACGCAGGCCCTGCTGGAACAGCAGATGGGTGTGACCGCAGAAAAGGCCATCGCCCTGCTGGATGAACTGGAAACGGCCGGCGTGATTGACTTCTACGATGGCCGCTACTACCTCGCCAAGGCAGACAGCGAGGAGGAATAATCCATGGCAAAGGCAGCAGTAACGCGCAGCATCCGGGACGACCACCAGAAGAATTTCCTCAAAATCTTCAATGGCCTGACCGGAAAACATAGCCGCTGGGAGATTTGGGAGGATTTCGTCACCCTGACGGCCATCGAGATCTCGAACAGCACGGACAAGGTAAATGCCCCGGAACGCACTAAGATGTATCAGACCATCGTTTCCAAATACTCCGCCAAGGAGCGGGATGGCATGGTTGAAATGCTGGCTGAGGTAATCATGGGCATGGAGCAGAATCCAGACCAAGACTTCCTCGGCTCGCTATACATGATGTGCGAGTTGGGCAACGACCACGCCGGGCAGTTCTTCACTCCCTATGATGTGTGCCGCTGCATGGCCGAGATTACGTTTGACCCGAAGCTGCACCCGGACATGGAGGCTTCATCTCTGTGTCTGACCCGGCCTGCGGTGCTGGGGCACGCTGCTTGCCTTTTTGAACGTCTGCAAAAGACGGAATATCTGCTACCACAACAAAGTCCTTGTCATAGCCCAAGACATTGACTTCATCGTTGGGCTGATGTGCTACATCCAGTGCAGCTTCATGGGCTGCGCTGGATATGTAGTCATCGGTGACACACTCGTGAACCCGGCAACGGCCTACGACAGCCGCGGATTGCTGCCCGCAGGACCACAAAACCGTATCTGGTATATGCCGCTTTTCTCCACCGATGTGTGGTATATGCGCCTCCAGATAGCGCAGATGAACCTACTGTTTGAACCGAAAGGCGAACCAGTAAAAATCGAAAAGGCGGATATTAAGCCCTCAAATTTGCAAAAATCTATCAAAAATGAGCCTAAAGCCCCGGAAAACGAACCCCTTAACGAAACCAAAACCGGGCAGCTCACGTTTTTCTGACCTGAAATAAGAAAGGAGTATCCCTATGGCAGACATTACTTACATCCCTATCCGGCAGCTGTACCCTCACCCCGATAACCCCCGCAAGGAACTGGGCGACCTGTCCGAACTTGCCGCCAGCATCAAGGAAAACGGCGTGTACCAGAACTTGACCGTAATCCCCGGCCACTACCTCAACAGCCGGGAGTACATCGCAAAGTGCGTTGACGAGGGCGGGGATGCAGCCGCAGCAGCGGCAGCATGGACACCCAAGGCTGTGTGTCCAGTGAGGACTACACCATCATCATCGGCCACCGCCGGGCAGCGGCAGCGCAGCAGGCAGGACTGTACGAACTGCCCTGCGCATCGTGGAGATGGACGAGCGGGAGCAGATGCAGACCATGATGATTGAGAATATGCAGCGGTCAGACCTCACCGTCTACGAACAGGCGCAGGGCTTCCAGATGATGATGGACTTCGGGCAGACAGTGGAGCAGATCTCCGACAAGTCGGGATTCTCCCAGTCCACTGTACGACGGCGCATCAAGCTGCTGGAACTGAACCACGACAGCTTCAAGAAAGCCGAAAAGCGCGGTGCCACCCTGTCTGATTTCGCCCAGCTGGACAAAATCGAGGACTTGGAAGCCCGAAACCGGGTGTTGGAGACCCTCGGCACCCAGAACTTCAACCGAGCCATGCAGGATGCGCTGAACACGCAGAAGTGGAACCATTATCGGGATGACATCATTGCTAAAATTCAGGAGTTCGCAAGGCGAGTCGATGATGCCGACAGGCAGAAATACGCCTACGTGAAAAGCTGGGGCAGCTGGAAGATGAACTGCAAAGACGAGTTCACCGTACCCGATGATGCCGGTAAGGTCGAATATGTGTTCGAGGTTGGCAAAACCGACATTATCCTCTACAAGAAGCGAGATGCAGCTGTCGAGGACGAGGAAAACGCCGCACGAGAAGCGGCGCGGGCTGCTGACGAGCTTGCTCACGAACAGTTCTCCAGCACAACCAAATTCATGTATGAGTTGCGCCGGGACTTTGTGAAAGACCTGACCCCAGCAGAGTGCAAAAAGCATTTTTCGGCCATCATGGAATACGCCACGCCGCTGCTGTCTGGGTAGGCCGAGTAAGGGATGATGAAAATGTGCTGCATCTGCTCGGTGTTGCCTTGGACGAACAGGTTCAGGATGACACCGAACTGGAAGATGCACTGAAAATGTTCAACGCCTATGATACCGAGTCGGAAAAAGTTCTACTGGCAATGGCCTTTGATGCACAGGACAGTGAGCGCACGGGTTATTGGAGCACCATCTGGAGCAGCGAAGCGGGCAAGAGCGTGTATAAGCACAACGAAAACATCCCCCTCAATCGTACCTATGAGCTCCTGACAGCCCTCGCTACGAAATGGCCGATGATGAAAAGGCTTTGCAAGACGGCACCCACCAGCTTTTTGCGGTGTATGGCCCCGGCAGCCAGGCTGACACGCCCTGCGATAAGTGCAAAGCTGCTCACCCTGAATGCGACAAGTGCTGCAAAACTTGCGATGACCACTGCAATGCGTTCCAGCTGTGCAGAAAGGAGTATGGCGAATGACCGACCTTGTAAAGTGTGACCGCTGCGGTACGCCGTTCAGCATCCAGACCGCCGGCATCCGCGCCACATGGAGCGGCGACTACATGGTGCAGTATTTCACCTGCCCTGGCTGCCACCATCGCTACCAGATTCTGACCACGGACACCGAGCTGCGCCAGACCATCCAGAGGCATAAGCCATCGCCGCAAAAATCAAGCTGGGCCAGACTAAGCATTTCCGGCCGGGAACGCTGAAAAAGTATCAGGCTGAAATGGAAAGCTGGAGGCTGAGCAGAAAAAGCGGCGGGATGAACTGCTGGACAAGGGCAACGAGATCCTCGCCGCACTGGGAAAGGAGTAACCCATGGACGACTTAAAAGAATATGCAGACCGCCTCAAATTTGAAATTGTGGCTGCCGACTTTCTGAGCACCGAAGACCGGGAAATGGTCTTTGACCTCATCGAGAAGTGCTGGGTGATACCGATGCCTGACCAGTTTTCATCAACATTGCGCTGCTGGCCGTTGGCGTGTCCATCGGGGCGCTGCTGGGCGAAACCAGCCGCCAGCAGCATGACCGTGCTCTGTTCCGGGAGTATATCAACTTCATGGCCGAATCAGAGCAGAAAAACGAATTGCTTTTCCGTGAAGTGATTCATTTCCAGACACAGAAAGGAGCCTCCCATGAGGAAGAACAGGAATAACCGCCCGCCGGAAGTCGGCGCACGGGGCTGCTGCGGCTGCGCTGCCCCTGCTGCGGTAAGGAGTTCGGTACATACCTCCACGTTTCGCAGATGTCCATCGGCTGCCGCTGCGGGGCCACGATCTCGCTTGAACGTGGGCTTGCCCACTATGAGTTTGAGTGTGGGTGCTGCGGCTGCACGCCAAAGGCCAGACCAACATCGAGGATTTGGAAATCACCATCCCTGCAAGTGCGGCAATCCCATCACGTTGCACTGGGATAAGGACAAGCGGAGGTACATCGAATGACCCTTGAGGAAGCCTGCCGCCTCATCGACCCGGCAACGGATTTGGACGCTCTGGCCGAGATTGAATATTACAACGGCTTCAAAGGCAAAGACGCTGCTGCCAAAGCCCTGCACGAGGCCAGCCAGATGGTCGTTGACTTTGTGCGCCAGATGTCATGGCATGATGCAAGAACCCGCCAATCGCCCATGAAGAAAGCTGGGAATGCGCCGGCGAAAAGCACTGCGCCGTGATAAGCGACATCGTATGGGTGTGCTGCGAGAGCGGCCACACCATGAAAGGCTGGGTCGAAAACGGGACGTGGCACATTGAGGATGGCCACCGTGCAGAGGATGGCCACTACGGGCATGTGAAGCTGTGGGCACCGCTGCTGGAGCCGCCGGAGGTGAAAAAATGAAAACCATCACAGTTAAGCATGAGGTTTCGCCGGGTCGTGAAAGTTGCGAATTCGGCGGAGATTTTTGGGGCAAAGAGGTGTGCAAGTACCATACGTTTCGTACTCAAACCCACGGACGCAAGGCTCCACCGGAGTACAGAAAACCGAAGTGTTTACTGTTCGACTGCTGGCTTGAACAGCCGTACAAAAAGTGTGAGGCTTGCAAAAAAGCGTGTATGGAGGCTGAATATGACAACGGAACGACTGCATTTCATGGTTGAATCTCCGGCCAACTTTGTCAGACTGGCCTGCACAATTCTCTTTGAAAAAAGAGAAGCAATGTCCGAATGGGCTGCCACATGGCATGACGTGTTCGATTGTGCCAATGGCGAACAACTTTTTCTCCAATTCATGGAAGAACTTTTCCCGGACGGCTGCACCATTGGAGAAAAGGAGCTAAAACAGATAACGGATAGAGCAGTCCGCTACTTGCAAACCGAAACCCGCTGCCTTGAACTGAAAGCCGGTCACGATAAGTCTCGGTTTACCTACTGGGTGTCTTTTATTCCTGAACACAAAGTCTATGGATGCGAGTTCGCCCGGCATGAGGAAACCATTATTGAAATCCTTACCGCATTCTTCGGGAAGTCGATCGCAGATTACAGTCTGGACACTTTGAAGCACTTCATTCTCCGCTCCTTTGAAATCCGCTCTGATAATTCATCGGTACGGTCTATTGCAGAGGATGCGGACTTTATCCAACGGGCGGTATTTGCCCGGAGTTTTGGCAACGGCAGACAGGAGGTGCCTGAATGAAATGGGTTGCGCTTATCTATGCAGCGGAGTGGATTTCAGTGGGGTTGGCGGTGTCAACCGCAATCCACGTCACAGGAGATCTGAGAGCGCTTTGGTTCTTTTTGATTCCGGCATTGTCCGGCGTTAAATATCATGAGGATGATGGGGGCGGGAAAAAATGAGTTGCTTGTCCTGTGAGAACTACATACCCCTTGAACCGTCCATCCAGCGCACCGATGCCCAGGGCCAGACCTATACTGTGCCCGGCCTGTGCAAAATTGGTGCAGACCACATAATTTGTGGACTTCCGGTCTACCTTCCGACAGCAAAATGTGATAAAATAATAGAGGCGCCGCCGCAAGACGGTAGCTGAATTATGACGGAGGTAGGTTGTGACATTACAGGAATTGTCCAAGTACTATGACATTCAGATGACCCTCGAAAAAGACCGTGAAGCCTTGGAGCGACTGCGACAAAGAATCACTCCCGCCTCCCCACAACTGACCGGGATGCCCCACACGCCGGGTGTCCGGGATAAAGTCGGAGATCTGGCTGTAGAGTTGGCCGACATGGACGAGCGCATCCGCTGGCTGGAAGAGCTGGCAGCGCAGGAAAAGCCCAAAGTCGAGGCCTACTGCAAGAGCATTGTGGATGCCCGGATGTATCTGGTTTTCAGACTGCGGTTTATCCGCTGCTACTCATGGGCCGAAGTTGCCGGAGTTCTGGGAAAAGGATATACCGAAGATGGGGTCAGCCGGATGGCATACAACTACCTCAACAAAAACTGACCGATAAGCCCTGCATTTGCGGGGCTTTTTATTTTTGCCCCAAAACTGAAATTCAAATCAGAAATCCACACAAAATCAGCTCAAAATTGAAATGAATTTAACTTTTACCCCCTGAAACGTTGAATTCAAAGTGGAAATCGTTGAGAATCAAGGGAGATTGTTTCACCCGATGACGGACGCTGTCGGATGGTTTCGGATAGATACCGAAGCTTACCGATGGATTCAGATGACAACGGACGCTCCAAGTGATATGATTAGGATGCAAAATTCAAATCAAGCCAAGCGGTGCTCACCATTCCCGGTGGGTGCCGCTATTTTATTGCCTGAAAGGAGGATTCCGGGCCGCACGTTGCTCCTTTGCGTGCGGCATCACCGTAGCACCCCGAAAAGCCGAGGTGCTGCAGCTGGGCATTTCGCCGTGCCCAGTCACAAAGAAGGAGATTTTCCATGTATCAGAAAATCAAGGCAAAATTCAAGGCAAACCCCACCATTTTCTACGCCTGTTCCATCGTTGCATCATGGGCAGGAGTCGGCTCCCTGATGAACTTCCGCACGCTGGCCATCAACAACGGCGCTGCTGCGGCTATCATCTGGGCGGTTTTCAACTCGCTGGCCTGTATCTTCTTCGGTCTGTTTGCGGAGTACATCCCGACCGTCCGGCGCATCATGCAGAGCAAGGTGATGTTCTACTTCATCGGCTTTTTGACCGTGTTCCAGACATGGACGCAGATGTCCGGCATCTATGAGATCTTCGGCGACACGCCGATCGGAACCACCGGAGGCACATTGATTGTCTACGGCACCTGCCTTGTGTTCCTGTTTATGCTTCTGAAAGAGGGCATGATTCGGAACGTCCTGTCTGATGGCTTTTCATGGGTGGTTGTTTACGGTCTGCTGGCAGTCGTTGTCATTGCCGCGCTGGTATACACCCACGGTGCATTCGTCAACATCGACCCCGGCCTGAATGCTGCCGGTATCCAGACGGGCCTCTACAAAGGCTTCCTGCTGCTGCCCGGCCCGTTCACTTATCCGTACTACTACTCGCTGTTCTCCTACAACGACAAAAATGAAGATGGCACCCAGCACGGCAACATGAAAAAGTCCTTTGTGCTGGCTGGCGTGATGTTCGGTGTCTACATGGTGCTGGCTGCGCTGCTCACATGGGTCAATTTCAGCCCACTGCTGAACACGCTCAAGGCTATCCTGATCACCATCATTGCGCTGTCCTCGCTGTCCACCTACCTCTATTCGGAGTATCTGGTGTTCGGTGAGAACATCGGCTTTCTCATTGACGTGCTCACTGTTACCTCGTGGCAGCTCGTGATCCCGCTGGGTGTCATGGGCATCTGGACGCTGATGAGTGAGCTTCGGGTGTACATCATCATCTTTGTGCTGCTGGCCTCCGTGGTCCTGCACCTCGTTTCTGACCGAAAGGAGGATGCACGATGAAAATCACGGTAAAGAAGCTGTCCGAGCTGCACAAGCCCGCCCACAACATCCGCCGGCATTCCGAGAAGCAGTTGACCGAGTACATCCGCAGCATTGAAATGTTCGGGCAGGTCAAGCCGCTGGTCGTGGCCGAGGACGGTGAGATCATCGCCGGTAACGGTCTGTATGAAGCGCTGCTCCGCATGGGCCGGGAAACCTGTGACTGCTATGTCATGGTCGGCCTGACCGATGTTCAGAAGAAAAAGCTCATGATGGCCGACAACAAGGTCTATGAGCTGGGATTCACTGATGTGGATGCCATCGAGGAACTGGTCAAGGAGCTGGACGGTGATGTGGATGTCCCGGGCTGGGATGCCGATCTGCTGGAAATGCTGAACAGCACCGAGGATGAAGCGGACGAAATGATTGGCTCCTACGGAGAATTCCCGGAGAGCGAGATTTCGTCCATCAACCGCCAGCAGAATGAGGAACACGTCCCCTATGCAGCAGCGCCTACCTATCCGGTAGCGCCGCCCGACCCACAGCCCGTGTCCACCGTCTCCGAGCCTCCGCAGCAGCCCTCCCCGGTGTTGGAGGTGTCTACACCTACCGAGCCGGAAACCGCTGTTCCTGAGGCGGCCAGCGGCGCAGAGCAGCACCGGTACATCCGCTGCCCGAAGTGTGGTGAGCTGATATGCCTGTGAAAGTAGTGGAAAGCAACCTGAACGTGTTGCAGGCTGCGAAGATCCGCATCCGAAATGTGTTCGCCAACGGCTGCAAAATCTACCTGAGCTTTTCTTCCGGCAAGGATAGCCTGTGCATGGCCAACCTCGTTTATGAAATGATTCTCTCCGGTGAGCTGGACCCCAAGCAGCTGACGGTGACGTTCATCGACGAGGAGGGGCTTTACCCCTCGATGGTCGATGCAGCATACCGCTGGCGGCGCAACTTCCTGTCGGTCGGCGCAAAATTCTTGTGGTTTTGCCTGCCGTTCAAGCAGGTGTCCGTCATTGACCACCTGTCCAGCTCCGAATCGTGGATAACGTGGGAGCCGGGCAAGGAAGATGTCTGGATGCGCAAACCGCCCGATTTTGCCATCATGTACAGTCCCTACCTCCACTATGCAGGGGAAATGAACTACCAGACGTTCTGCTCCAAGGCGTTTTCTGACGGCATCCAGCTTGTCGGTCTGCGCACGGCGGAAAGCCTGACTCGCTTCAAGTGCATTGCCAACACCAAAATGGAGCGCATCACCCGCGGCGGCAAGTTCTATCCCATCTACGACTGGAAGGACTCCGATGTGTGGCTGTACATCAAGGAGCGAAACCTTGAATTTCCTGAGATCTACATGAGGCTCTATGAGGCGGGTGTCCGAAAGAATGCCCTCCGGCTGTGCGCATTCTTCGGTGACTGCGGCACACAGGGCCTCCGTTGGATAGCTGAAACGGACAACGACCTGTGGGAGCGCATCCAGCGGCGAGAGCCCAATGCCTACCTCGTTCTGCTCTACTGGGATTCTGAAATGTTCCGGCGCACCACCCGCAAGCGTGGGGAGCTGGAAGAAGAATCCGAGAAAAAGGACTATAAAGCCCTCTGCAAAGACCTTCTGTTCCTGCACCCGGAGCGCTACACCATCGCCAAGGACACCCTGTCCCACATCGAGCACTGGCGTGGCCTGTTCATCAAGACCTACGGCATCGCTGAGCAGAAGCACTACAAGACCATGTACGAGGGCCTGTTGTACGGAGACCCCAAAATGCGTATCCTGCGCATTCTCTGGACCACCATCTACAACGACCACAACGCCCGCATCAAGGAGGAGCAGAACCATGGAAAGCATTGATGTATTCGCCCCGCTGGCATCCCTCCAGTGGGTAGACCGCAACACTATTCACGCCAACGACTACAACCCCAACAAGGTCAGCGAGGAAAACCTGAAGCTGCTTATCCAGTCTATCCTGACCAACGGCTGGACACTGCCCATCGTGGTACGCCCTGACGGAACCATCATTGACGGCTTCCATCGCTGGACTGTATCGGGCCGGGAGCCGCTGCTGTCCCTGCTGGGCGGCAAAGTGCCGGTCGTAGTCGTAGACCACCACGGCGACGAGAGCGCCGACGTGTATGGCACCATAACCCACAACCGTGCCCGTGGCACCCACCTGTTGGAGCCGATGAAAGCCATTGTCAAGAAACTCATTGACGAGGGCAAGACCGTGGAGGAAATCGGCAAGCAGCTGGGCATGAAGCCCGAAGAAATCTTCCGCCTGTCCGGCTTTACCAAAGACGAGTTCCTGAACATGATGACCAAGGGCCACGACACATACTCCAAGGCTCAGGTCATCCGCAGCGTATGAAATCGTCCTTGCCAGCGCTCATGCGGGCAGGGGCTTTATCTCGAGGAAAGGAATCATCACTATGGACTACTATGATTTTGTGGCATCCGCCATTGCTGCCGTCGCCAGCCTCTATAATGCAAACGCTGAGCTGGCACATCTCCAGAAGATCGGCGTGAAAGACGTGTGCGTACTCTGGTGCGGCAGCACCCTTCAGAACAACAAGGCTTGGCTGTCCACCACCGTCCCTGACTGTATGTACTACGAGGCAACCTACGACGGCGACAAGAAGGAGCTGCGTCTGGATGCCTATAGGAAGATTCAAAGCGCGAGCATTCCCTGCTGAAAGGAGCACGACACCATGAACACCGTAACCGTATACGCCTGTCCCAGCGTCCCTATGGACAGCATCGAGTGTACCATCGAGTATGACCCTGCTGTGTCGAAGCCTTTCTGCATCCGCCCAACAGCGGACAGGAGCGGGCCGACGATGGCTCGTTCGGTGACGAAAAGGTACTGTGACGGGGGTGCCCCACACTGAGCGGGCTCGACGACCCCGAAACTAAGCTAGTTAGTGAGGGAAAAATCAGCCATTTCGTTACGCTTTGTATAATAACTTTGCTGTGATTTTCCAAAGAGTTTTGCCAAAAGGAGGTGGTTTCTGAATGCCGACAAAAGAAAGAGTTGCTGACATGACTGTGACCACCACCCAACTGGCCGCCGTGCTGGGCATCACGAACGCAGGGTGCAGCAGCTCACACAGGATGGGGTGCTCACCACCGTCAGTCGAGGAAAATTTGTCCTTGGTGACGCAGTGCAGGCCTACAATGCCAGCACTGCCCGTGGCGGGCTGACCAAAGAGGAAGCGGCAGAGGCCAAAAAGCTGGACCACATCAAGCAGAAAGCAGAAGCTACGCTCAAAGCCAGCAAAGCGAAAATCGCTCAAGCTGAGGCAAAAGAGCTGTCCGGGCAGATGCACCGCAGTGAGGATGTGGCCGCTATGACCTCTGAGCTTATCTACACCGTCCGGGGTGCGCTGATGGCGCTGCCCAGCCGTGTTGCCATCAATGCGGCTGCTCTGTCTGACCCGGCAGAGGTGGCAGAGTATATGCGTGGCGAGGTGAATCAGATAGCCGAGGAAATCGCCATGTTCCGTTACGACCCGGCAAAGTATGAGGCCCGTGTCCGTGAACGCAAGGCGTGGGCTGAAAAGCTGGCTGGTGACGACGATGAGTGAGAATGCAGCGGTTGACCGTCTGAATGCTCTAGTGTCAAAGCTGGTGGCAGCTATCCGGCCCCCGCCCAATGTGTCCGTGAGCGAGTGGGCCACACAAAACCGCGTCCTGTCCACGGAAGCGTCTGCCGAGCAGGGCCGCTGGCGTAACAGCCGCACGCCCTATCTGGTGGAGATCATGGACGCATTCTCCGACCCGCGCATCCATCATATCGTTGTCGTTGCGTCCTCACAGGTCGGCAAGTCGGAGTTTGAAAACAATGTCATAGGCCGCACCATTGACGTTGACCCCGGCAGTATTCTTTTCATCCATCCCCAAATGACGGATGCCAAGGAGTACAGCAAGCTCCGTATCGCCCCCATGATACGAGACTGCCCTACACTGCGGGCCAAGGTCGCGGAGAAGAAGAGCCGGGACAGCGGCAACACGATTTTGCAGAAAAGTTATCCCGGCGGCATCTTGACCATGTGCGGATCTACCGAGCGCACGCTCTGGCATCAAAGCCCATCCGCTATGTGCTGGGTGACGAGCGTGACCGCTGGGCAGTGAGTGCCGGCACAGAGGGCGACCCTTGGGAACTGGCAATGGCCCGGCAGACCACTTTCTACAACGCAAAGGCTGTGGAAGTCAGCACACCCACCATCAAGGGACACAGTGCCATTGCCAAGTCCTACGTCAAGGGCACGATGGAGCGCTGGGTATCCCAGTGCCCTCACTGCAAGGGATTCCATGAACTGCGTTGGGAAGATATTCGGTACGAGTATGACACCATCGAAACCCACGGAGAGAAAACCTACAAGGTCAAGGACGTGTGGTATCTCTGCCCGGAGTGCGCCTGCATTTCGGACGAAGTGACCATGAAGCGGGCACCAGCTCACTGGCAAGCGGAAAATCCCGCCGCTATGAGAACGGTATCCGCAGCTTTTGGCTGAACAGCTTTGTTTCGCAGTGGGCAGCATGGAAAGATACCGTGCTGAAATACCTGAATGCCCTGGGCGATACCAAGAAGATGCAGGTTGTCTACAACACCCGTCTGGGGCTGCTGTGGGAAGATCGCGGCGATGTGCAGGACGAGGACACCATGCTTGGCCGCAGGGAGGAATACCCTGCGGAACTGCCAGATGGTGTGCTGGTGCTGACCGCTGGCGTTGATACGCAGGACGACCGCATGGAGTACGAGATCGTGGGCTTCGGCCACTTCGGGGAAACATGGGGCATCGAAAAAGGCATCATCTCTGGTCGCCCGGACAGTGACGAGGTCTGGCAGCAACTGGACGAGCTGGTTTTCGACCGCAAGCTGAAATTTGCTGACGGCCTAGAGCTGCCCGTTTCCATCAAATTTGTAGACGAGGGCGGCCATTTCACCCAAGAGGTGCGCCAGCGCTGCCATGACCGCATCGGCAAAAAGGTTTTCTGCATCAAGGGCTTTCCCGGCTCCGACCGGCCGTTCACAGGCCCGCCAAAGCAGGTGAAAATCACGGTGCAGAACCGCTACATCGGGATGTGCTGGCAGTACCAGTTGGGCGTTGACGCTGGCAAGCAAATCATCATGGACGATTTGAAAGTGCAGGAGCCGGGCCCTCGGTACTGCCACTTCCCACGCCGGGACGATTACGGCCTCGGCTACTTCAACGGCCTCTTGTCAGAGCATTTGATATACAAAGAGGGCCACCGCAACCCGTGGCAATGGGATAAAATCTCCGGCCATGAGCGAAACGAACCTCTTGACTGCCGAAACTATGCCATAGCGGCCTACAAGGTGCTGCCGAAAGACCTTGATGCCATCGACCGGGCGCTGAAAAGGCTGCGCGGCAAGGCACCAGAGGCACCGGCAGCCCCGGTGATAAATATTCAACAACCCGTCTCCCGTCCCCAGCCGTCCCCCGGCCGGAGGCGGGAGAACTTTTTAGACGACTGGTGAGGTGTGAGTTATGGATACCGTGACCATCAAAAAGCGGCTGGAGTTCCACACGCAGCGGCTTGATAACCTGTATGTGGCCTACAACAAGCTGCTTTCCGGTGGCGTGAAAAGCTACCGTCTGGACGACCGGGAACTCACACGTCTTGACCTCGGCAAGCTCAGCGATGAGATCAAAGATGCCGAGGAAAAGGTCGATGAACTGACCGCGCTGCTGAACGGCCAGAGTGCCCGCAAGGCATTCTCCGTTATCCCGCGCGATTGGTGATCCTTTAGGGTGACGGCCCGAAAGGGCCTTTGCCGCGGCTGGCTGCTTTTTACTCCTTTCCCCAGCCAGCCCGCTTAGTTTGAAAATTACGGAGGCGATTACTCTTGAGTGTCAGATACCGCGTCACCGCTGCACCGCAGGCCAGCGGCTACAGCGAGGCGGGCGCATCCTACAAACGGCGTGCGCTGCGGGCTTTCTTCCCCAACAGCAACTCTCCGAGCAGCGATATTCACGACAACGCAGATATTCTGCGGCAGCGGAGCAGAATGCTCTACATGAGCGCACCTGTTGCGACCAGTGCCATCAACACGAATCGAACGAAGATCGTTGGCACCGGGCTGACCTTGAAAGCGACCGTTGACCGAAACGTACTGGGGCTATCCCCGGAAAAAGCCAAAGAGTGGCAGAGTAAAACCGAGGCAGAGTTCCGGCTTTGGGCCGAAAACCGCCGCAGTTGTGATGCCATGGGGCTGAACGATTTCTACGGCTTGCAGCAGTTGGCCCTGAAAAGCTGGCTTATGAGCGGTGATGTGTTCGCCGTGGTGAAAATTCGTGACCCGGACAAGCTGCACCCCTACGGGCTGCGGCTGCATCTGGTGGAGGCCGACCGTGTGTCCACCCCGGATAAGCTCGGCGGTATGCTGGATGGCCTGGGCTATACCGAGGGCACAAACCCCAACACCGGGAACAAAATCTATGATGGTGTGGAAGTGGACAGCAGCGGCATGATCGTGGCCTACCACGTCCGCAACACATATCCGCATGAGTGGCGGAATGACATCACCAAATGGCAGCGAGTGGAGCGGTCGGTGCGACAACTGGGCTGCCCCAGATCCTGCACATTATGGAGTCCGAACGTCCGGACCAGTACCGTGGTGTCCCGCTAATTGCACCCATCATCGAACCGCTGCTCCAGCTTCGCAGATATACGGAGTCGGAACTGCTGGCAGCTCTGGTGCAGAGCTTCTTCACGGCATGGATTGTCACCGATACCCCGAAGAACGCTATCCCGTTTGACGAAACCGGCAGCGGAGATCTCGGCGGTGTTCCTGTGGACAACCCAAAGGCTGACAACGCCAGCCACAGCCCGAACGAGTATGAGATGGGGCCGGGTACGGTTGCGCACCTCGGCAAGGGCGAGGACATCAAGTTCGGAAACCCCAATATTCCCACCGCAGGGTTTGATACGTTCGTCAAAACGCTGTGCAAACTCATGGGTGGTGCCATTGAAATGCCGTATGAGCTGTTGCTGAAAGAGTTCAACGCCAGCTACTCGGCCAGCCGTGCCTCTCTTTTGGAGGCATGGGAAGGTATCAAGATGCGGCGTGCATGGCTGGTAGGCAGCTTCTGCCAGCCTGTATATGAAATTTGGCTTTCTGAGGCTGTGGCCCGTGGACGAGTAATCGCCCCGGGCTTTTTTGATGACCCTCTGGTGCGTGCTGCATGGTGCGGCGCACGGTGGATTGGGCCTGTGCAGGGCACCCTTGACCCGAAGAAAGAGGTCGAGGCCGCCGTGCTCCAGACCCATCACGGCTTCCGCACCCATGAGCAGGTCACGCGCGAGCTGGGCGGCGGCGACTGGGAGGACAATGTCGCAGAGCTGGCCCACGAAAATGAGCAGCTCAAAGCTGCGGGCAGCGAGGGCGTAATCGAAACCACAGAAAGTGTCACTACACAGGGAGGTAAAGAAAATGCCGAAAGCACCGAGTAGCACCCCGATGGTGAGCATCCAGCGGCCCTGCTATGCAATGGCCAGCACTGACGGCCAGAGAGCCGACATCACCATGTACGGCCAGATCGTGGACACGCAGCCCACGGATTGGTGGACGGGCGAACCGGTTCCGGGCCAGTACATCATCGAGAGCGAGTTCCTGTCTGACTTGCAGCAGGTCGAGCACTGTTCGGAGATCACCATCCGCATGGACAGCGTGGGCGGCGATGCTGGCGTTTCCATCCTGATTCACAACAGGCTGCGTGAGCTGGCCGCCAAGGGCACGAAACTGACCTGTATTGTGGACGGCGTGGCCATGTCCGGCGGCAGCCTTATCATGTGCGCCTGCGATACCGTCAAGGCCAACCCATCCAGCCTCGTGATGATTCACAAGTGCTGGTCGCTCATCTGGGGCAACTACAACGCCGATGAACTGCGCAAAGCCGCAGATGCCAACGACGCATGGGATAAGAGTCAGGTTTCCATCTATAAGCGGAAGACCGGCCTCTCCGAGACCGTGCTTTTGCACATGATGTCCGATACCACCTACATGACCGGCAAAGAGGCCGTGGAAAAGGGCTTTGCAAATGAGCTGCTGGATGATGCCGAGCCGGTGGAGATCTCCGCAAGTGCCGACCGGCAGACCATCTACGCCAAGGGCCACGCCCTGCACCTGAGACCGGGCACAAAACTGCCCGGCAATATTCCTATGGCTAAAGCGGCTGCACCTGCGACCGCTACTGCAAATACACCGGCGGCACCCGCCGCCCAGTCCAACGAAGGAGGACATACCACTATGGCAACTACCATCGAGGAGCTTCGCAAGGAAAACCCGGAGCTGTGCCGCCAGCTTGAGCAGAGCGCTTCTGAACAGGCATCCCAGAACGAGCGCACCCGCCTGTCTGAAATTGACGAGGTGGCCAACCTGTTCGACCCGACTATGGTTCAGGAGGCCAAGTACGGCAAGACCGCTTGCGATGCCCGTGAGCTGGCTTTCCGCGCTGCCAAGGCCGCAGCTGCGCAGGGCCACGAGTTCCTGAAGAATCTGGCGGCCGACAATCAGGCATCCGGTGCCCAGGGCGTGGAGGCCGTGCCGGGCGCATCCGCAACCGGCGACCCGGAGTCCCTGCCCGATGCAACGGGCAATGCACCCAAGACCCCGGCTGAACGCATGGCTGCGGCTGATGCTGCCGTCGCTGCGCTGCTTGACGGGGACGAGAAAAAGTAAGGAGGAACACTACAATGACTGAGCTGAACAAAAGACTGGGCAGCATGGATTATGACGGCCTGATTGCGACATCTATCCTAAGCTGGTGGTCAGCGGCGGCACCATCCGTAAGCTGGCCGAGGCTGCCACCATCAAGCGTGGCACCATTCTGGCAAAGTCCAGCGCACTTCCGGCGATGGCAAACTGGTGGTGCTGGGCACCGCGGCCACTGGCGACGAGGTGCTGACTGCCAACTGCATCCTGTGTGATGACGTTGAGGTCGGCACGTCCGATGATGTGACCGTCCCTGTGTACCTGACGGGCTGCTTCAACACCAACAAGTGCATTGTGGCCGACAGCTACACCATGACCGAGGCTGACAAGGATGCCCTGCGCGAGGGCGGCATCTTTTTCAAGGCCGCTGCACCGGCACTGTAAGGAGGATATATCATGCCTGCTGAACTGAATTTTTTCGATACCTACACCCTGATGGCCGTCTATAAGAGGGTCGTCCCCAAGAAGACTTTCTTCCGTGACCGCTATTTCCCGACCAGCGACGAGGACATCTTTGCGTCCAACAAGGTTCTGACCGAATACATGGACGGCGACCAGAAGATGGCAGCCTTTGTTGCGCCTCGTGTCGGCGCAATCCCGATGGAGCGCATGGGCTACGAGATTCATGAGCTTGAGCCTGCATTCATCGGCATGAGCCGTGAGCTGTCCACCGACGACCTGACGAAGCGTGGCTTTGGCGAGGCCATCTATGCCAACAGTACCCCTGCACAGCGTGCGGCCAAGCTGACCCAGAAAGACCTGGCAGATATGGATGCCCGCATCGTTCGCCGTGAGGAGTGGATGTGCGCCCAGACTATGCTGGATAACGGCTGCACCATGCAGGAAATGATCGACAACCAGACCAAGGGCGATACGAAGGTTGTGAAGTTCTACAACCCCGGCCACGAGAACGACCACATCTATGTCCCTGCTGCAAAGTGGAACGAGGAAGGTGGCAAGTTCTTTGAGGATGTTGCTGCCATGTGTGATATGCTGTCCAGCCGTGGTCTGCTTCCGCAGACCTGCTGCTGGGTGCCGATACCTACAATGCCATTCTGGATCTCGAAAAGGTGCAGCGCCTGCTGGACAAGAACTCTGGCATCATTGTGGGCCAGATTGAGGAGCAACTCAGCCCGTATCATGGTGTGGTCTATGGTGGCACCCTGAACTTCAAGGGGCACAAGCTGAACCTGATCTCCGTTGACGAGACCTATGTTGACGATGAGGCAAGGCGCGGCCTCAGTTCCCCAAGACCGATGCCTTGGTCACCGCTCCCGGCTGCGGCCACCTGATGTATGGTGCCATCACCCAGATCAACTACGGTGATACCAAGCATACCACCATCGCAAGTCGCCGTGTTCCGAAGTTCAGCCTCAATCAGGAGAACGACCTGCGCAAGACCATTCTCAAGGCCCGCCCGCTGGCTGCACCCCACAACTACTGCCCGTGGATCCGCGTCAAGAACGTGGTCGGCTAAGTCTGGCCAGAAAGGAGTATACCGATGCTTGTTGAGATTCTTTGCGGCGGCTATGGCTGCCGCACCAAGACGGGCATTCACACCGTCATGCGTGGTGAACAGTGCGAGGTCAGCGAAAGCGAAGCACGCCGCCTTATCGGGCTGGGCGTGGCAAAATCCCCGTACATCACCGACAGAGGCACGGCGAGCACCCTTGCGGCGGCTCCGGCAGCTGCGGAAGGTAACGACACCCACACAGCCGAAACCCAGCAGGGCGGCTCTGAGACGGCCCACCTTGACCCCAACCAGTTGCAGGACATGACTGTTGCTGAGCTGAAGAAGCTGGCGGCGGATATGGGCATCGAAACCAAGCAGCTCAAGACCAAGGATGAACTCGTCGAGGCTATCTGCGCCGAGGACGTTGTTCCCGGTGACGAGAGCACCGAGACCCCGGAGCTGTCTGCTGCGATGCCCACCGCATGAGCAGCTTCAAGGACGCTGTGCAGGAAGACCTGAACAGCGTCTTTCTGAATCTGGACGAGTTTGCAGAAACGCACACGGTCTACTATGACGGTGAGGAGTATTCGGATATTCCCATTGTCATGACCGGCCTCTCCGAAAAGGAGCGGGTGCGTCAGAGCATCAGTGACCATGCGGAGGGCATATACCGGGTAAGCCGGGTGTTGCATTGCGATATTGCAGCCATCGGCGGGAAGCAGCCGGAGCAGGGCTGCAAACTGGGCATTGACGAAAACGGATTTGTCCGCAGCTACTATGTGGCATCCTCTGTCTGCGAAATGGGGATGCTGCGGGTGGAATTGGAGGCGATTGACGAATGAGCGATGTGACAACAGACACCATGATGCACAGCGTGGCCGCTGGCATTGCTGTTGACATTGCAGAGGAGGGATTTGACCGCGTGTCAGCCATCCTTTCCGGGATTCCCGGTGGCGCCAATCGTGCCGTTGGCTCTGCGCTTGCCCGTGCCGCTGCTGCCGGAAAGACGGTAGCAAAGCGGGCGGTCACGCAGGAGTACGCCATCAGCAGCAGCGAATTCACCAACCGCACCAAGAACGTCAACAACATTCAGCGGGCCAGCAGCGGCGAGGTTTCTATCAACTTCGGCTACCGTGGCAGCGTCATCCCCCTTAGAGTTTTCGACACCAAGGTAGACCGCAGCGGCCGCGTTGTTACCCGTGTGAAGAAATCCAGTGCCCGACAGGCGCTGGACCACGCTTTCGAGGCGAAAATGGGTTCTCATTATGGTATCTACGAGAGGCAGGGCGAAAAAAGATTCCCGGTTAAGGAGCTTTTCGGCCCGGCTACCCCGCAGATGATGTATTCCAATGAGGTTGTCATGGACTCCATCGAGGCGAAAATGGCCTCCACATATGAGGAACGCATTGAGCATGAAATCACGCGAGTTTTGAACGGATGGGGTGTGTGATATGACCAGTGTGGTTTTGCTTGAACAGCTGAAAGCATTCACCGAGAAAATCATGGCCGACATGATTCTCCCGGTGGCTATGCAGCAGGGCGACACCGAGCAAGCCTACCGTGCCCCGGAAGTCTACCTGATGCGGCTGCCTGACAGCAGGGCGGCCAAGAAAAAGGCCCCCTACATCATCCACCGGGTCATTCCGCTGGCAACGGAACAGCAGCCCGGCAGCGAGGAGCGCACGGTCGTTTCCGTGCGCTCTATTTCTGCTGCTACAACCCGGACGAGCAGGAGGGTGACCTTGCACTCCTGAACATGATGGAGCGTTTCCGGGTAGAGCTGCTGAAAGTCCGCAAGGTGGGCGCTGTCGGAGCGGATGGAAAGCCCCGGTATCAGTTCACTCTCGATATTTCTCCCGACCACAAGTTGGAAAGCATTCCTTATGACGAGGAATCGAAGCCCTACTATGCCGGAGAAATGATTACCTACTGGAAGCTGCCGACAGTGCAGCAAACGGAGGACATTGAATTATGGCGGTGAAAAAGACCACGCGGAACAGCCCGCCGAAAACACCGTGAGCGCGAGCCTGCACAGAGCAAGCCCGGCGTTTCTATTTACGTTGGCCCGTCCATTCTGGGCTACATCCAGAAAAACACGATTTACCCCTGCGCTGCTGCGGAGGCTGTAGAGCGTGATGATGTGAAGATTGCCACCGAGAAATATCCCGGTGTGGCAGACTTCATCATCAATGTGGACGAGCTGCATACCACGCCTGAAAAGGCAAAAGCACGCGGCGAGGCCGTCCTTGCATTTGCACGGATGCTCGCCAAATCCAAGTAAGGAGGAATACATACTATGGCAGATCATGGTATCAATGTCAGCCGCGCCGATACCGCCGTGGCGACACCGAACACCGCAACCTGCGGCATCCCCTTTGTCATTGGCACCGCACCGCTGTCTAAGGCGACCGGTACTGCTGCGACCGCTGGCCTCCCGGTGCTCTGCACCAGCTATGATGAGGCAAAGGAACAGCTGGGTTATGACGACGACTGGGCCAAGTACACCGTCTGTGAGGTGATGTACTACCACTTCAAGCTGTGCGCCTGCCAACCGGTCATTTTCCTGCCCGTTGGCGAGACCGCCGAGGCTTCCGATGTGTCCGCCGCTGTTGAGCAGATTGAGCTGTGCCTGACCATGTTCGGCGTTGTGCCCGACCTGATTATGGCTCCCGGCTTCTCCCAGGATGCCACCGTTGCAGCTGTTATGGACGCAAAGGCTGGCTCCATCAACGGCATGTTTACCGGCAAGGCTCTGGTGGACATTTCCGCAAAGACCTATACCGCTGCGGTTCAGGCGAAAAACAGCGGCACCTATACCGAAAAGACCATCCTGTGCTGGCCCAATGGCACCCTCGGTGATCTGCGTTTCCACGGCTCCACCATCGAGGCGGGCTGCCTTGCAGAAACCGATACCGGCAACGAGGGCATTCCCTATGAAAGCCCCTCCAACAAGACCGTTCACATCGACGGCCTGTGCGACGACGACGGCAACACCATCAACCTGACCTATAATCAGGCCCTTGTTGTTGATGCTGCTGGCATCTGCACCTTCCTGAACTTCATGGGCGGCTGGACCGCTTGGGGCAACCATACTGCGTGCTACCCCAAGTCCACGGATGTGAAGGACTACTTCATCCCGCTCAGCCGTATGTTCGACTATGTTTCCAACACTCTCATCAAGACATTCTGGAGCAAGCTCGACAAGCCGATGAACCGTCGCCTCATCGACACCATTCTGGATAGCGCCAACATCTGGCTGAACGGTCTGGTGGGCGCAGGCTATCTGCTGGGCGCCCGTGTGGAAATGCTGGAAAACGAGAACCCGCTGACCAGCCTGATGGCGGGCAAAATCAAGCTGCACGTCTACATGACCCCGCCCTCTCCGGCGCAGGAGATTGATTTTGTGCTGGAATATGACGCTGACTATGTGACCAGCGCACTCCAGTCCTAAAAAGGAGGCACTACAATGGCAATCGATCAGAGCGTTATCAACTTCGCGGTCTATGAGGACAGCGTGGAGTATCTGGGTATGTCGAAAGTTACCCTGCCGGACGTTACCTTTCTGACGCAGAGCATTTCGGGCGCTGGTGTCGGTGGTAACGTCGAAGCGGTCATTCTGGGCCATTTGGAGGCTATGACCCTTGGTCTGGAATTCCGCACCACCACGCCGCAGTCCGTCCAGCTGTCGGAGCTGCGCCGCCACAGCATTGACCTGCGTGTGGCGAACCAGTATGAGGATCCTGTTGCGGGCACGGTCGAGGCACGGAAGGAAAAGCATATTTTCGTGGTCGTGCCCAAATCGACCAAGGGCGGCACCATTGCACCCGCAACGCCCACCTCTGGCTCCGGTGAATACGCTGTCCGCTACTGGGCAACGTACATCAACGGTAAGAAGGTGCGTGAACTGGACCCCCTCAACTTCATCTGCTACATCAACGGTGTGGATTATCTGGCCGGTGTCCGTGCGGCCCTGGGCAAGTAATCCGCATATACCGTTTCGCCGGAGCTGCATTTTGCAGTCCCGTCCTATTTTTTGAGCGTGAAAGGAGCTATCCAGCATGAACGCCGTCATTGACCCGAAAGAATTTGATGCAGCTCAGGCTGCCGCTGCAAAGGCTGCTGCCGCTGCTGACCCGTATACCTACACTCACAAGCTCCAGAAGCCCATTGACTATGAGGGCAAGCACTACGAATCCCTCACGTTCAACTGGGGCAAGCTGACCGGCAATGACTCCATCGCCATCGAGGCAGAGCTTACGGCTCTGAATCAGCCGGTTATCATCCCTCGATGAGTGCGGGCTACCTTATCCGCATGGCCTGCCGGGCGTGTACCGAGCCTATCGGTGTTGATGTCATTGGTGCTATGAGCATCCGGGACTACAACACCATCCGCACCAAAGCGAGAAATTTTTTGCTGAGGTCGGACTTGTAACCGGTGATGGCGGCGTGTGGCTGCGGCGACAGGTGCTTGCAATGGCACAGGTCAACTGTACGCCTGCGCCCTACTGGCTGGAAATGCCCCTGTATCAGTTCCGGCAATGGATTCGCAGCAGCAATGACCTCATTGCCGAGCGCCAGAGAGCGAGAAAGGACGGTAAGTAGTGGCTCGTAAAGAGTGGGAGCTGCTGTTCAACCTGTCCGCCAAACAGAACAGCAGCTTTTCCAGTACATTCAAGGCTGCTCAGTCTGCCCTTGTGGAAACGCAGGGAAAGATTCAGCAGTTGAACAAAGTACAATCCGACATTTCGGCGTACCAGAAGCAGCAACAGGCCGTTGACGCAACCCGTCAGCGGCTTTCTGTTTTGCAGCAGCAGTACGACAACATCCAGAAAGAGATTCAGGAAACCGAGGGCTACTCCTCCGCGCTGGAAAACAAGCTGCTTTCCAAACAGGCGCAGATCGACAAGACCACGGCCTCCCTGAACACTTATGAGCAGCGTTTGGCTGCCACCGGGAATGCTCTGCACGAAGCTGGCGTGGATACCACGCAGCTGACGGCGGAAAGCGTCCGGCTGGAAACTGAGGTCGATAAGCTCAAGGATAAGCAGGTTGACCTCAAGAAAACGATGGACGAGGCCGGTGAGGGCGCAAAGGGATTCGGTGAAAAATCGGTCGAGGCGCTTGAGACGGTCGAGGCCACGCTGGCCACGGTCGGCATTTCAAAGGCCCTCGGAGAAATCCGGGATGCCTACATGGACTGCATCAACACCGCAGGTGATTTTGAAGCATCCATGAGCAATGTCGAGGCCCTCTCCGGTGCTACCGGTGAGGAGCTGACGGCTCTGTCCGACAAGGCCAAGGAGATGGGCGCGACCACCAAATTCACCGCTGGTGAATCGGCTGACGCTCTGTCCTACATGGCTCTGGCAGGCTGGGATACCCAGTCCATGCTGGACGGCATTAGCCCGGTGCTGAATCTGGCTGCTGCCGCCAACATGGATTTGGCGCAGGCATCCGATATTGTCACCGACTACCTGACCGCCTTTGGCCTGAAAGCCTCCGACACCACACACTTTGTGGACGTGATGGCCTACGCCATGGCCAATTCCAACACGGATGTCATCCAGTTGGGTGAGGCTTACAAGGCGTGTGCAGCTACCGCTACATCCCTCGGCTACTCGGTCGAGGAAACCACCGCTGTGCTGGCTACCATGGCCAACGCCGGTGTCAAGGGCGGCGAGGCTGGCACGGCCCTGAACGCCATCTTCACCCGCCTTGCAACCAACACGAAAGAGTGCGGGGACACCCTTGCAGAATACGGTGTGCAGATTTATGATGCGCACGGCAATATGCAGAGCCTGTCCAGCATCCTCACAGGCATGGCCGGTATCTGGACACCCTGACCGACCAAGAGCAAGCCAACCTTGCAAAGGTCATTGCCGGCACGAACCAGTATTCCAAACTGCAAACCATCATGGCCGGGTGCAGTGAGGCCGCAGCCGAGGGCGGCAGTCTTTTGCGGACTACACCGCAGCTCTGAACGACTGCGCCGGATCTGCCGATAAAATGGCAGGCACCATGCTCGACAACATGAACGGCAGACTGACGCTGATGCAGTCCGCAGCAGACGGCCTGAAAATCGCCATCGGTGAGGATTTGACCCCGGTGATGTCGGATTTGTACGATGTCGGCGCGGAAGTCCTGGGCTGGATGCAGGGATTTGTAGAGGAAAATCCCGGTGTGGTCAAGGGAATTGCGGCAGGAACCGTCACGCTGGGCGGCCTGGTCGGCACGCTGACTGCGGTTTCAGCCGGCATAAAACTAGCTCATGCGGCGGCAACTCTGTTCACTGGCTCTCTGGCGGGACTTGCTGGCCCGCTGACGCTTGCATCTGTGGCGATTGCAGGAACGGTTACGCTCGTCACGGCACTGGCAACATCTGCCGATGCAACGGTGCCCTCTGTAAAGGAGCTGACCAGCGCCGCTCGTGACATGGGCGACAGCATGGAAGAAGCGAGCGAAAGCTACGATTCCACCTGTCCAACATGGCAGCGACCGCCAGCGTTGCGGACCAGTACATCAGCAAGTTGGAGCCATCGAGGCCGCCACAAATGGGAACACGGACGGAAATGCCGAATACCACGACACGCTGGCCCGGCTGTCTGTTCTGGTGCCCAGTCTTGCAGATGATATTGACCTTGAGACCAATTCCATCAAGGGCGGCACCGCAGCGCTGCGCCAGCACACGGATGCCTATGTGGCGGATGCCAAGCACAGGCCCGGCAGGAATACCTGAACACCCTTTATGACCCAGTACAACAATGTGCTGGTTGAGAGTGCTGAGAACGAAACCAAGCTGGCGACCGCGCAGGCAAAGGTGGAAAAATCCAATGCCGGCATGTCTGCTGCCTACGATAAGCTGCTGACCACCCTCGGCCTGACGGATGAGCAGTTCAAGCTCACCTACGGCACGGTGGAAGATCTGCCGTGGCGCACCATGAGCGAGGATGTGCAGCAACTGCGCACTGAGTATATGGGGTACTCGGATGACCTTGTCACTGCCCGGCGGGAGGTCGAGAACTACACCGCCGCCGTAGAACAGGATCAGGAGGCTATCAATGCATCCGAGTCCGAGTATCAGGAGGCCAGCGCCGCAGTCGATGCCCTGAACGCTTCGCAGCAGTCCGCCGCCGACAGCGCAGACGATGTTGCAGCGCAGCAGCAGAATGTGGCCAACGCCATTTCCGATGCAGAGCTTCGGATTCAGGACATCATTGCAGCCTACAAGGATGCCTATGATGAACCTACGGCAGCATCAGCGGCCAGTATGCGTTGTGGGATTCTGCGGAAAAGGTCGTTTCGACCTCCGCTGCATCCATCAACAATGCACTGCAAAGCCAGATCACCTACTGGGACAACTACAACCAGAACCTCGAAAAGCTGAACGAACGGGCGGCTGACATCGACGGTCTGAGTGAAGTTATCGCCAGTTTTGCGGATGGCAGCAAGGAATCCGTCAATGCGATTGCCGGTATGGCCTCGGCCTCGGACGCTGACCTCGCCAAAATGGTTGAGAACTACGCTGCGCTGAAAGAAGCGCAGGATACCACCAGCGAATCTATCGCCGACCTCAAGACCGGCATGAGCAATTCTATGGACGAGATCGCTAAGACCGTAGCCGATACCGTATCGGAAATGGACATGAGCGACGAGGCCACGAAAAGCGCCAAGGAGACGATTCAGGCTTCATCGATGGCGCATCCAGCATGATGCCCCGTGTGCAGGAAGCCTATGCCAAAATCGCCTCGGCGGCCTCTACTGCGCTGGCAGGCTCCAACGAGCGCTACAATGTCAACCACGGAATCCCCGGATATGCTGTTGGTACGGAAGATGCGGCTCCCGGCTTTGCCCTCGTTGGTGAGCATGGCCCGGAGCTGGTCTACTTCAACGGCGGTGAATCTGTTCTGACGGCCTCGGAAACCAGACGGGAGATGGAGAGCGCAAGCGTTACCCCCATGAGCGCTGAGCTGCCAGAGAGCAACGGCTCCTCTTCAGCACGCAGCACGGTTCCTATATCGCTCTCGCCGGTTTACCATATCTCAGGTATATCTGATACTGCCGAGCTGCAAAACGTCCTGAATGCCCAGAATGACAGCCTGAGAGAACTTGTCCTCGAAATCGTGAAAGATGCAGAGGACGATGATTTCAGAGGGAGGTATGCATGAGTAAAACCTATACGACTGTGCAAGGCGACCGCTGGGACAGCGTGGCCTATAAGCAGCTCGGAAGTTGCGCCTATGCTCCCAACCTGATGGCTGCTAATCCGCAGCACTTGGCTATTTTGTGTTCCCGGCCGGAATCGTTCTGACGCTCCCGGATACCGAGACACAAACCAGCTCTACCTTGCCCCCGTGGAAGAAGGTGGTCACATGAGCGACGAAAATACCGCCCGCCATGCCGAGTGTACTGTGGAGTTTGACGGCGTGGACATCACCAGCAGCATCAAGCCCTACCTGCTGTCGCTGACATTTACCGATAATGAGGAAGATGCCAGTGAGACCTGCAGATCAAACTCCAAGACCGGGAGGGCGTTTGGATGACCGACTGGCTCCAGAAGATGCTGGACGGCGATGTGTCGGCCGCATCTTCTGATGGCTACAAGGTTGGTGACGTGGTGCAGTTCCTTGGCGGTCCACACTACAAGGCATCTACCGACAAAAAGGCAAACGGAACACCAAAGGCTGGCCCGGCCAAGATCACCATCATCAAGCAGGGCGCGCTGCACCCGTACCATGTTATTCACACGGACGGAACGTCCCGGGTCTATGGCTGGGTCGATGCCAGCGAGATCTCCGGTAAATCTGGCGGCAGTTCTTCCGGCAGCAGTGAAGGTGGCCTGAAAATCCGGGCTACCATCACGGCCTGTAACTGGCACTCTGACGGAAAGGATGAGGCGCTGGACTGCGGGGAGTTTGAGCTGGATAGCATAAACGCATCCGGCCCGCCCGACATTATCACCATAAAGGCCACGGGGCTGCCCTATACCAGCCAGATCCGGCAGACCAAGCAGAGCAAGGGCTGGGAAAAGTACAAGTTATCCGGCATCGCCAATGAAATGGCGAAGAAGAACGGTATGAAGTCCCAGTTCCTTGCGAAAAAGGATCCTGAGTATAAGCGTGTGGAGCAGTACCGCTGCTCTGACATCGACTTCCTGTCGCAGTTGTGCCATGATGCCGGCTTGTCGCTGAAATGCACAGACGGCAAACTCGTTATCTTCGACCAGAAAGAATACGAGGGAAAAGATTCTGCATGGACTGTCACCAAAGACGACAAAAGCTATATCAAGTGGAGCCACACGCTCGGCCAGGCCGGAACGCAGTATGCGTCCTGCCGGGTGTCCTATGTTGGGCCGAACGGCAAGCCCATTGAGGGTATCGCCTACGTCAAGGACTACGATGCCAAGAGCAAAACCAACCAGCAGCTGGAAGTTTATGCCCCGGTCACGAGCAAGACCGAGGCCAAAGAACTGGCTGCCAAAAAGCTCCGGTTGCACAACAAGTTTGAGCGTCAGGTTGGCTTTACCTACCACGGCGACCCGGGCAAGGTTGCAGGCCTGACGTTTGAAACCAAGAGCTTCGGGCCGTGGGATGGAAAGTACATCGTGAAGCAGGCCAAGCATACCGTGACCGGCTCTGGCGGGTACACCACGCAGGTTTCCGGCCGTCATGTTTTAGGAGGGTACTGATGAACACCGCTGTTGACGTTCGCCTCGGTAAAGTCACCGATGTGAACAAAGAAAAGCGCCTTGTCCGCTGCAAATTTGAGGACACCGGCATCACGTCCGGCTGGCTCCCGGTGATGCAGCACTACAAAGCCATTGTCTATACGGAGTCAGCCGGCGAACACAATCACCAGTATATCCACCCCAGCCCCTACAACCTTGAGATCAAAACGACCATGGATGGCTCACGCCAGATTTGGGATGAGGAAGAAAAGGTCATCGGGGCGGACAACTCCACAAACCATCAGCACAAGTCCCATGTGGTGTGGTGGCTGCCGGCCATTGATGATACGGTGGTCTGCTTGTACCTCCCGTGCTTCAATGCTGATGGCTTCGTGCTGGGAGGGATTTATCCGTGATTGTCGGTTGCCTCGGAGACATCAGTTTGCCGTGTTCGATAGCCATGTCGAGACCATCAAGAACATGGTGCAAAATGTATCTGCCAGATATACTACCCACCAGCGCGCCGGAGGCCCGGCCCTGACCGAGTTTACAGGCACCGATGCTCAAACAATTACGTTTGACATTGAACTGGCCGCATACCTCGGCGTGAATCCAACCAAAGAGCGGGAACGACTGCAAGAATGCGTCCTCAATGGGACAACGCTGCCGTTCGTTCTCGGCAATGTGGTCTATGGCAGCTATCGGTGGGTTATCAAATCTGTAAAATTCAAGACCCTGCACACAGACGCTTTCGGTACACCGACATGGATTACCGCAAGCGTTTCTTTGTTGGAATATCAGAGAGAATGAGGTGATTTTTGTGAGCAACTACTTGGTATCGGCAAACGACCTGACCACCATTTCCCTTGGGGAGCAGGATACCGTGACCAGCGTTCTGCAGAACATCGCCGTCATCCTGTCTACACCGAAAGGCACAGTGCCTTGCTACCGGGAATTTGGCATTGATATTGCGAACATTCTCGACCGGCCGGAAAATGTGGCGCAGCCTATGCTCTGCGCTGCCATCAAGGAGGCCATCGAGCGGTTTGAACCTCGTGCCACCTACATGGGGACTACTTTCAAGGAAGCCCCGGACACTCCCGGGCGGATGCTGCCCGTCGTGGAGGTGAGCATCAGTGCGTAAAACCTACGAGTTCGTGTCTACGGACATGGATGAGCTGGACAGGCTGCTTGTCGCAGGATATGAGCGGTTCTTTGGCAAAACTGTGATGCCCGGTAGCCCGGAACGGCTTTTCATTTCGTGGGTCGAAGATGCCATCATGTACGAGCGTGCCCAGAATAACTGGACAGGCTGCCAAAACTTGCCCAGCAGCGCAGAGGGCGAGTATCTGGATGGCCTGGCCGAGCTGTTCTATTTGCAGGAGCGCCCCAAGCCTACGGCGGCGACCTGCACCATGCGCTTTTACATCAGCGAGCCCCGCCAGACGGCGGTGCTGATTCCGGCCGGCACCCGTGTCACAGACGACAATGCAGCCCTGTACTGGGAAACCTCCGCAGACGAGTACGTTCCCATCGGCGCAACATACACGGATGTTCAGGTGACCTGCCAGACCGTGGGCACGGCTGGCAATGATTATGCTGTGGGGGACATCCACACCGCTGTTGACATCTACGACTACTACTCCGGCTGCTCCAATATCACGGTCAGCGCAAACGGTTCTGATGCCCCGGACGACGAGGAATTTTATGAGCTGATGCGTGACAGTCAGAGTGCATGGTCTGATGCTGGCCCAATCGGTGCCTACAAATACTTTGCAAAGAGGGTTTCCACGGAAATCGCAGATGTCGTTGCAAATTCGCCCAGCCCTGGCACGGTTTGCCTGTATGCCGTCATGAACGATGGCAGCGTGGCTGGCGAAGAAACCAAGCGTGCCATGGTTGCGGCCTGCTCACCGGATGAAATCCGGCCGCTGACGGACTATGTGATCTCCGGCGACCCGGAAGAAGTGCCCTATGATATCGACCTGACCTATTACCTGACCCGTGACGGAAGCATTTCCGCAAGTGAAGCTCAGTCCGGCGTGAATGAGGCTGTGCAGCGGTACATCCGCTGGCAGTCCGGCAAGATGGCAGGGACATCAACCCTGACAGGCTGCGGTATCTGCTTCTTTCGGCCGGCATCAAACGTGTAGACCTCAAACAGCCCGCCTTTACTCCGCTGGAAGACGGTGCGCCATCCCTTGACCGCAACGACAAGGTTCCGCAAGTGGCAAAGTTGGGCACGGTGACGATAAAGAGCGGAGGGTATGAGGATGAGTAACCACGGCCTGACTGCTGACAACATGATGCAGCAGTTTCCGATTGCGCTCCAAAAAGACCCTAAGACGGTGGCTCTGGGACAGGCCATAGCCAAGGTGATGGGATCCCGGCAGGATGAAATCGACTCCCTGCGGATTTATACCCGCATCGACGAACTGCCCGAATGGCTGCTTGACATTCTGCTCGTGACTTCGCCGTGGACTGGTACGATAGATCCTACACCCTTGAGGAAAAAAGAAAAACCATCAAGGACAGCTTCTATGTTCACCGGCACCGTGGCACAAAAGCGGCTGTTGAAAGAGCCATTTCTGCGATTTATCCCAATCCCAAAGTTTTGGAGTGGTTTGAGTACGGCGGCGATCCGTACCACTTCAAACTCCGTATCACGGTTGATTTCGCTGCAATCAATGAGGCCAAACATCAGCAGGTTTTGCAAAAAATCATCTGCTACAAAAATCTTCGGTCGCATTTGGACAGCGTCATTTACTACACGGAAACGGAGCCGAAAGCGTGCTATGTTGCAGCGATTCCCTGCGCCACAACGATGTCCTACACGGTTCTTATGCCGGGTGTTATCGAGCCGCGGGCAGTCAGCGCACACGCCTGCGCCGCTGGTGCGGTCAGCACAACTCGGATGAAAACGACCATTGCGCTGCCCGGAACTATCCACGCCAAGGCTGTGTCTGCACAGGCGCTTGCATCTGGCAGACCTGCGCAGACCTATGAAACCGTCACCATCAAGTTAGGAGGGAAATCGTTATGAGCTGGGAAAAATATGCGTATACCAGCGCCGGTGCTGCGATGCTGTCCGAGTCCATTTCGGGCGGTGCGCTCACCATCACCCGTGCTGTAAGCGGCACGGGCACCGTTGACACCGACTTGTCCGAGGAAACGGCAGTCAGCGGTGATACCTATGAGCTTAAACTGCTGGGCATCGACACCGTGGAATACAAGGGCGAAAAAGCCCGCAAAGTCAGCATTTGGACGGGCGGTGCAGATGAACCGTACTTCATGCACCAGATCGGCGTGTTTGGCCGCCTCAATGATGACCCGGAGGACACGTTGCTCTTTCTGATGCAGGATGATCGGGGCATCGAGATCCCGGCCATCGGTACTGCTGACCATGAATTCCAAATTGCTGTGCTGCTGGCCGTTTCGACCAAAGCCAATATTTCGCTCACCGTTGACCCGCAGGTTGAAGCAATTATGCGGATGGTGCGGGAAATGGTGCTGAAGGAGATCTCACAGCACAACGATGCCCCGGATGCCCATGCCAAAATCATCACCGAAGCCACCAGTAAGGCTCTGAAAGAGCTGGAGGAATCCGGCCAGATCATGTCGGAAGACAGGGTCAAAGAGCTTATCAAGGAAAGCGGCGGCGGTGGTGGCGGCAGCTCCGGCGGCTACTATGGCAAATACGACCTGACCCTTTCTGTGGACGGCTGGAAAGCCGTATCGGACAGCGAGGGTGAAATGCCGTATGCGTATACCTACGATGCAGAGTTGGCAGACTGCACCCCTGAGCTTTGGCCCAGCGGTTCCGCAACTGCCAGCTGCTTTTCTATTTCGAACAAGGCGGGTGTCCTGAACGGGTGCGAGACTTTGAACGGTATTGTTCGCTTTTTCTCTCAGCGCATCCCGGAAGCTGATATTCAGGCAGTCGTCACTCTGTTCGGGAAAGGAGGTGGCACCGGTGGACTGGTAATTGCGACCCGTGACCGGCTGGGCTGCGTGAAAATTGGCGACGGCGTGGAAGTGACCAAAGACGGTGTTATTTCTGTCCACGCCACAGTTTCCGAAGACCAGATGGCAGCTACGGATGATGTATCCGAAATGCTGGCCGAAATCTACGACAAATAAACACCAAACAACAATTTACGGAGGATACTTATTATGGCTTACAATGTTGAGAAGCTCGCAAAGCTGGGCGCACTGAAGGCGCTGGGTCTGAAGCAGAAGGCCGTTGACGAGGCCCAGAACAAGCGCATCAAGGCTCTGGAGGATGTCGGCGCACAGGCCAACGTCTTGGAGGGCGTTAAGGTGAACGGCGTTGCCCTGGCCATCGCTGAGAAGATGGTGGACATTCTGGTTGCCACCGGCTCCAAGAACGGTAGCATTTCCGTGGCTGGTACCGATGTTGCCATCAAGGGTCTGGCTGCACTGGCCTACAAGGCGAAGATTTCCCAGTCTGACCTCGACGACGCTCTGGCTGCTGTTCTGGCTGCAAAGGCCGACAAGGCCACTACTCTGTGGATACGGCATCACCGACGCTTACACCAAGGACGAGATCAACGCCAAGATCAGCGCTGTCTATAAGCCCGCTGGCTCTGTGGTCTTTTCTGCGCTGCCCGCTCTGGCTGAGAATGTTCTGGGCAACGTCTACAACGTGACTGATGCTTTCACCACCACCAACAACTTCGTTGAGGGTGCGGGCAACAAATATCCCAAGGGCACCAATGTCGTGGTGGTCAAGGTCGGCGATGCTACAAGTATGATGTGCTGGCCGGTTTCGTTGACCTGTCTGGCTATGTGGAGAAAGAAGCGGGCAAGGGTCTGTCTGACGAGAACTTCACTGCGGCTCTCAAGGATAAGCTGGACGGCATTGAGGCTGGCGCAAACAAGTATGTCCATCCCACCCACACCGCTGCTGCCAGCGGTTTGTACAAGACCACTGTGGATGAAGAGGGCCATGTGACCGATACCATTCCTGTGACCAAGGATGATATCACCGGCCTTGGCATCCCGGCTCAGGATACCACCTATGACGAGGCGACCACTGCCAAGGCTGGCCTGATGTCCGCTGCGGATAAGACCAAGCTGGACGGCATGGATACCACCATCGATAAGGCCATTGCGAACCATACGGCTACCGATGCCGAGGTGTCCGAGATGCTGGCAGAGATTTACGGCGAGTAAGCCTCTGAGATCTCATGAGTAAAGGGGCGGCGGAGAATATTCACCGCTGCCCCTTATTTTTTTATGGGAGGTGACTTCTTTGAGCAATGCGCTCACAACTTTGGATCAGCTCCGCAGCGCTGCATCCCAGTCCAGCAATGCTACCGCCAAAGTCGCATCTACCGCCGCTGCTGCACTGGAAGAAATGCACGGACTGAAAGCAGACCGGGCAACATTCGTTTCGTTCTCCATCCCTGTCACCGGCTGGAAGTCCGATTCCAGTGTCCCCGGGTATACGAAGTACATCGACATCAAGGTGGATGGTCTGACGGCGGCAGATAGCGTGGGAGTGGATGTTGACCCGTCCAGCAGTGCAGTTGCACGGGCGGCGGATTTCACATCGACAGAGAGCATGGCCGGTGTTTTACGCCTCCGGGCGGCATCCGTTCCGAGTGCTGCGATTTCCGCTCAGTATCACATCATTGAAGCCGCATCAGCGGCAGAGGAGGCTTGATTTATGGCATGGGGCCCTTTTAATGCAGGTTCTGGCGGTGCACAGAGCGGCGGCGGGACTGCAAAAGAAATCGCCTACGAGGACACTCTGGGCATTTCTGCATCCAACATTCAGGAGGCGCTGGACAAGGTGCTGGGCAATACATTGCCGAAGCTCACTGTCACTACGACTGCGGGCAGCGCCTTGACCATCACTGACGGCCAGAGCACTATCACCGGCACGGCGACTGGTGGCAGCTTCACCACCACGCTGCCCCGGCTGGGCGAGTGGACGGTCACGGCATCACTGGCCGGTCTGACCACGGACGACACCGTCACTGTCGATGTCGTGGGCGGTCAGTATACGCTCAATCTGCCGTACTTCGCTGCCACGCTGGCGGTAACGGCGGCCACCGGCTCGACCGTCACCGCTACCATGACTGGTACGGGCAAAGCCTATAAGGCGGCGGCCGACAGCGACGGCGTGGCATCGGTGCGTATCAAGCGGGCGGGTACCTATACTGTTCAGGCGGTCAGGGGCGATGCCATCAGTGACACCGCAGAGATCGAGGTGACGCAGAACGGTGGTAGCTACACGACCACTGTACATTTTTGCGTTCTGACGCTGACCGCACCTGTGGGCAGCGAGGTCACGGCCTCCTGCGGAGATACCACCCTCACGGCCATTGTGAGCGGCAACAACGAAAACGGCACTGTCGTTTTCTATCCGCCTGAGCTGGTACATGGAGCATCACTGCAACGCTGGGCACCGACTCGACCAACGCCACGGTTGCCGCCACCGAGTACAAGAATTATGCTTTGACGCTGACCTACATCAACGCCGTTCTGGAGAAGAACGAGTGGAAAGTTATCCGCAAGGTGTCCGATGAGGGCAAGGCGAAGAACTGGTGGTCTGTGGGCGACACTAAGAGTGTAACCATCAATGGCAAGGTGGGTGCAACTACAATCTCCAGCTTGAAAGTTGATGCCTTTATCATCGGTTTCAACCACAATTCCGGCAAGGAGGGCAGCAACCGTATCCACTTCCTGTTGGGTAAGATCAGCGGCAAGTTTGTTGGTCTGGTGGATAGCAGCTACGGCAGCACGACTTCTACGTCTGGTGCGTTCACGATGAACACCAGCAACACGAACTCTGGTGGCTGGGGAAGCAGTCAGATGCGGAGCAAGGTGCTGGGTAGCGCAAGTTCTCCCACCAGCCGACCGCGAACACGCTGATGGCCGCACTTCCCTCTGATCTGCGGGCAGTGATGAAGTCCTGCACGAAGTATACGGATAATAAGGGCGGCGGCAATACCGCCAGCAACGTGTCCTCTACCACGGATTATCTGTTCCTGCTGTCCGAGTATGAGGTTTTTGCAACGCACCAGTATTGCAATGATGCGGAGCCGAACTATCAGGCACAGTACGATTACTTCAAAGCGGGTAACAGCAAAGTTGCCAATAAACATTCCGCCACCGGAACGGCGGCGGTCTGGTGGCTGCGGTCGCCGTACTACTACTACATCAACTACTACACCTACTTCTGCGCGGTTTCGTCGTCGGGGTCGTTGGACTATCTCAACGCTTACATTGCGTATGGTGTTGTGCCCGGCTTTGTTGTCTAATCCCCGCAGGGATTCTCGACTTACTCAAGCCCACGGAAGTGGGCGGAAAACAGCAAACTTTCCTAAAAAAATCAAAGGGCGCGTCAGCGCCCCGCTAGAATTTTTGAAAAAAGATGCTGAAAGTGCTATCACTCAGCTGTCTTTTGAGTGCATACACGCCATAAAAAACGCTATACAATACTTTCAAAACCTGTTCGTTAGGAGGTATTGTATGGCAACTAACAAGCGCGTCTTTACGTTGCGCCTGTCCGATGAGGTTTTTGACAAAATCGGTGTTCTTGCGACAAAAGAGCATCGGTCCATCACGAACTACATAGAGTATGTGCTGCTCAAGCATCTGGAAGAAGTTGAGCGAGAGCAAGGGGAAATCAATCTTGATGACCCCAAAGGAGACTAAAGCATCATGTCAGTTTTGAAATCCAAGCGCACAGAAAGCAAGGCGGAGTATGTGAATGTCGCTAACGCGATTTACATTGAAACGATAAACTTCCTGACCCGCATTTCCGCAAGGTATTCCAGATTGATTGCAGAACCGGTTGCAAAGCTGGCGGGTGAGGTGATAGACCATGCCGAAAAGGCAAACAGCATCTATCCATCCGACGATCAGCGGCGCCAGCTTCGTAAAGCACATCTTCTGGAAGCGCGGGCATCTCTGATGGCGCTGGATGTTCGGTTGACTCACTGCTATCTCATCATGACCCAGAACCCGCAGGATGTTTCACAACTCCATCAGGAAAAGTGTCGATGCGAAGAAAGCAACTGAAAGACTGGACAAAATGGCTCAAAAGTTGGGTGAGCTGATTGACAAGGAAAACGACCTGCTGCAAGGCATGATCGGAACGGTCAATCGGAAAGCCTGATTTTTAAGTGGGTGTATCTCTGTCAATTCCTGCGGCGGCGGTCTGGTGGCTGCGGTCGCCGAACTACAACAACATCAACAACAACAACTACTTCTGCGCGGTTTCGTCGTCGGGGTCGTTGGACTATAACAACGCTAACAATGCGTATGGTGTTGTGCCCGGATTTTGCAATGCTTGGTCACATGGAGTAGCCATAGGTGAAAGACGACCATAGCAAAAGGAGAGGTACTTCCCTGAGGGTCAAACCTCTAAAACTGCTTTTCGATATGCCGACACGGACGCTTCTTGCATGGCGCGGGATGCATCTTACCGCGTTTCATGTGCCGGCATAAAGCAGATTAGACGATGCCCTACAATTCATCTGTACGAGGAGCGAATACTTTTATGACAAGTCAGGAGCGCCATGAAGCACGATACCAGCGCCGCCGGGCAGCACGCCGAGCCAGACAGGAAGCTCGTTGTGCCGCCCTCGGTTCGTTGGGAGAAGTATTCAGTTACCACACGATGTTCAAATATGGCCGGAAATGCTGCAACGGTGTACGCTGGAAGCAGAGCACGCAGAACTTTGAGCGGCATCTGTTTTCCCACACAGCGAAGCAGCGGCGGCTTATTTTGGCCAAAAGGTGGCGGCCTAAGAAATACGTTCATTTCACGGTCTGCGAACGCGGCAAGATTCGTGGGATTGACGCTCCTCATATTACAGACCGACAAATCCACAAGGTCATCAGCAAGGAAGTGTTGGAGCCGCTTTACGACCCCAGCATGATCTATGACAACGGTGCAAGCCGGATTGGTAAGGGACTGCACTGGCAGATCAAGCGCATCAAACAGCAGCTGGCACGGCATTACCGCAAGTATGGCCGTGCGGGCGGGGTGTTGCTGCTCGACCTGAAGAAGTTCTTTCCTTATGCACCCCATTCTATCATCTATCAGCGGCACCAGCGGTATATCCTGAACCTGATTTTCGGCGGATAGCAGATACCATTATTGATACTGCTCCCGGCGAATTTCCGGGCCGTGGGATGCCGCTGGGCGTTGAGCCGAGCCAACAAGAAATGGCGGCAATGCCCAGTGCTGTGGACAACTGGATCAAATGCCAGATGTCCACGCATAGCGCCGGACACTACATGGATGATTACTGCATCATTCTCCCGGATATCGAAGATCTGAAAAATCTGGGCCGCGCTATCGTGCGCCAGTTTGAAATCCGCGGCATCCCGGTCAACAAGAAGAAATGCAAGATCATCCCGCTGACGAAGCCGTTCCGCTGGTGCAAGGCTCGTTTTACCTTGACCGAGACCGGAAAAATCAAAGTCAATGGTAGCCGTGATGGTGTGATACGCGCCCGGCGGAAGCTGAAGCTGTTTCATCGGGAATGGCTGGCCGGGAAACGTACCCTGCAGGAGGTGGCGCAGTATATGAACTGCCAAGAAGCCTACTACAAAAATTTTGATGACCACGGGCGGCTGCTGCGTCTGCGGCGGCTTTGCTACGCTATTTTTGGAGGTAGAGTGCCTTGTTCAACAAAATCATCAAAGCCAGTGATGGCACCGTCCTTGCCTTGACCGAGGACGTGACCTACATCAAAAAAGCCGACAACGGCTGTTATATCCTCTGCCCGGAGCCTGATGCTTCGGGCATTTCTTATGCCGGCACTCCGTACCACCTGTTTGGTCGGAAGCCTCTGGATGATGCAGAGAGCGTCATTCTGGAGCCGACCGACATTGGTGGCTGGATTATGGGGGCGAAAGCTGCCATCGAGGATGCCGACGAGATGAACGTGGATCAGGCTTATCGCCTGACCCTTCTGGAGTTGAATGTCTCCGATACGGATGACACTGAGAATACCTGATAGGAGGAAAAGGCAATGAGCAAAGCAACGGAAATGGTTCTGTATCGCACCTGCAAGCGCATGATCGAGCGCGGCAGTACCGATGGTCTGGCGGAGAAGATCGATATTTTCTACGCCGCCGGCAAACTGACCGATGAGCACTACGCCGAGCTGACCGGTATGCTCGCCGAGAAGAAAGAGCAGGTCTAACCCATGGTGGAGCATGAACGCTTTATCGCCCGCCGCCGGGCGCGCTTCGACGGCATAGATGGAAAAGTGAATATTCCTTATGGAACCGCCCTGACCTGTCAGGACGGGTTTTCTTATGCACAAAAACCAGCGTGTGTGTGCTGTGGGGAGCCAGAACGCTCTGGACTACTTCGTGCAGGACGACGACGGCGCTGGTGACCTGCGGGGGAAGCTGGTTGACAGCATCCAGCGGTGCTTGAGCGCCGGGATGCAGCCTACCAGACCCGCTGGGATAAGGTCTGGTCGTCGGCACTCTGCCAGCGGTACCGCCGCCCTGAATCCGATGATCACTGGCTGTGGGCACGGGCGTTTTATGATGCTCCAGTTATCGACCTGCGGGCAATCGCTACGCTGGTCCAGTTACCAGTCAAATAATCGCACAGGGGGTGCCGTTTTGGTGCCTCCTTTCTTTAGACGATGTAGAAGGAGGTTCAGATGGACCAGCCTATCACACGGGCCGAGCATGAGGAGTTCAGGCGGCGGCTCGAAGAAGAAAACTCCCGTCAGGACAGACGAATCGCCTTGCTGGAGGAAAGCGTAAGCAAAATGGGCGCACTGTCCACCTCTGTTGAAAAGCTGGCCTTGAGCATGGAAAGCATGGTCAAGGAACAGGAAAAACAGGGCAAGAGGTTGGAAACGTTGGAAAGCCGTGACGGTGAGATGTGGAGAAAGGCAGTCGGGTATGTGCTGACTGCAATTCTCGGCATCGTCATTGGCTTTGTGTTCACCCAGATTGGCTTTTAGGAGGTGCAATCATGAGAGTCATTGTCTATCAGGCCAGCGACACATCTGCCCTGAGCAAGAACTTCACCCGCAAGGACTTCAAGTGCCCCTGTGGATGCAGCCGCCAGATGGTCGATTCGGAGCTGGTCGAAAAACTTCAGGCCATCCGGGACAAGCTGGGCAAGGCCATCAAGGTGACCAGCGGATACCGCTGCCTCTCGCATAATGCGGCAGTCGGCGGCAGCTCTGGCAGCAAGCACCGCTATGGTATGGCTGCGGATTGGCGGCTTGTAGACCGCAGCATCAATCCTGTGGCCTTGGGTATCATCGCCGCCCAGTATTTCAAGGCGGTGGGCATCTACTGGTATGACGGCTGCGCATCGTACACACCGATACCCGCGATGCAAAGGCAACGTGCTGTGCGATGCCCCGCGGCACTACCCCAGCACCACCTACCAGAAGTTCATTCTGCCGACCATCCGCCGGGGCTGCACCGGGGATGCAAGCCGTACAGCCACGAAGATGCTCCAGCGGCTGCTGGGGCTGACCCCGGACGGCATTTTCGGCGAGGGCACCGAGAACGCGCTGCTGAAAGCGCAGGAGGCACACGGACTGACCGTGGACGGTATCTGCGGCCCTGCCAGCTGGAAGGCCATATCCGGGGCTTCCAAGTACCTGTGAAACATCCGATATAACCAACACGACAAAACGGCGCAGGGGTGGCTCTCCGCGCCGCTGATACTTATAGGAGGCAATATCATGGAAGCTATGCTGAACTTCATCCCCGCGCCCATCGCCATCGCTCTGATGCTGCTGGGCTTCGTTGCTCTGGCGGTCGGGGGCATCCGGCTGGGCTACAAGGCCACCGTCAAGGATCTGGCTCTGGATCTGGTCAAAAAGGCCGAGCTGTCCATCATGGGCAGCGGTCAGGGAGCCAAAAAGAAGAAGCAGGTGTTCGCTGCTCTCCGCGCCAAGTGCCCGGCGGCTATCCGTTGGGCCATCACCGACGAGGTGCTGGACGCAGTCATCGAACACGCCTTTGATGTTATGACCGCAGCACTGGGCAAAAAGTCTTGACTGCTGCATGAGTGCCGTGTAAAATAGAGGCACTTGAAAAGCTTCGGCTTTTGTAGAGAGCGGCCCGGCATGGTCCACTCTTGATTTTATATTTGGCTACCTCGGTAGCGCGCAAAAATCCCCCTGCATTGACCTTCGGGCCAGTGTAGGGGGATTTTTTGTTTGTTTAGAACTTCATCTGTGCAGCATCTTCAACACTCACATCGTCGAAGCACCGGGTCAGTTCATCGAGAACTTTGCGCTGCGTCTTCTCACTCAAACCGGCGTTGCGCATTGCCATGGCACAGTAGCCGATGCAGGCTGCATTTGACCACGGTCCATTCAGTGACAGGAGCATTTCTTCCATATCGATTACCTCCGAAGATCTCCATTGTATACGCGAACCAGCACCCAGTTGGACAGCGGTTTGACGTTCCCGGTCCAGTCCCGGAGCTTCGTCGGTTCCGCAAGCCTCACAGATGTACACGCCCTTGGCGTGGCGGCTCAGTGCTCCGTGGGTCAGTTTGTCCGGCATCCTCTCGCCGCAGCGGGGGCACAGCGGCCAGCCCTGCTGCTGGTCATAGAGCATCTTTTCGATAGCTTTTTCGTCCGTCATTGTACTTCCTCCTTAAACATCTCGCTAACCGAGTGATATGCAAACCAGTGACCGCGCCGCCGGAATAGATAGAACCAATTCGTGAACTCCTGCCCTGTGCAGTCATAGGGACTGTTGTAACTCTTCAAATAACGATGGTTAAGAAACCAGTTGGTAGCGTCCATCTCGTGCGCCTCGTCCAGCTTATCAGGTAGCTGAACAAGCTCCAGACGGCCGTCATAGTCGGCACAGATGATATGCACATCAGGGGCGGGGCGGTTATTGTAGGCCCGGATCTCCATCTTAACGGTTGCCGCCAAGTTTTTCACGGCAGCCCTCTTTTCGGCAGAGGCGGGAATGTCGCTCTGCATGAACATCAAGAGTGCGTACGCATCCCGCAGCCTCTCGTTATCGGTAATACTGAACATGGTCACCACCTCCTTACTTCATGTTCTGGCGTTCCCAATCGGACCAGCGGTAAATTTCCTTGCAGGACATGGATTCCGGCTTGCTGGTCTGGATATAGTCCTGCTGGCCGAAGATCTCCAACTGGTCGATGTTGTCCGGGCTCTGGGTGATGATTTTCGCCGGGCGGCCAACCTCACCGCCGGGAATCTCAATGCGGCGCAGATACAGGTTGCTGTCAAAGTACCAATCACTCTTGATGTATCGCTCTTCGGCATCGGTTCCCTCGATGGCCTCAATGTACTTGCCGAGCGCACCGAAGACTTCCAGTCTGGTTGGTGCTTTGTCGAAGTCGGTCACATCAAAGAGTTTGATATAGGAGATTCGGCCGCGTTCAACGGCAAGCTCCTCGATGGTACCGGAGTATTTGTAAAGTTTCATTGTCATATCCTCCAAATGCCCGTATAGCCAGATAGCGCAGCTTTTCGGTTTTTAGGCGGCGGTATTTTCGCTCTCGGCCTCTGTCAAAAATGCAGAGGTGAGATGCAACCGGGCGGTCTTGAATTCCGGGCCTCTCATGCCCAGACGCTTGGTCAGCACCCGGAGCATGAGGTCGTGTTTCTGCTGCTGGGTGTACCCGGCAACGGATT
>ENA-OQDD01000017-OQDD01000017.1-human-gut-metagenome-genome-assembly--contig:-NODE-17-length-54331-cov-5.742473_pt1 | contig 54331 bp, 63 predicted proteins | sample MGYA00242507_ERZ504598 | MGnify/ENA primary metagenome ERZ504598 (study PRJEB26092, sample SAMD00036318) | human gut metagenome | host: Homo sapiens | study: EMG produced TPA metagenomics assembly of...
CGCAAGTCGCAGTGCGGCGAGACGTGCGTCCCTGCGGGAGGCCGCGAGACGAGCCGCCGAGCCGGCGAGCGCCACGAACGGCACGATGAGTAGCAGACTGGCGAATGCGGCGAGCATCACATAGCCGTCGGAATAGGTGTTCATGACGGCTGTGGCCTGGTCGGCCGTCCAATGGCCGTCGCCGACCGTGGCGACGAGCTTGTCGCGTGCGCCAGGCTTTGGACCATGTTTCGTATGTACCGGGCGCGCACCTGTTGGAATCGATCATGCAACCGAACGTGTGGTCGGCGGAGGCCCGCCAGATGAAGCCATGCAGGCCTCCGAGCACGGTTAGGAAGACGGCGGTGGCGGATGCGAAGGCAACGATGGCCAGCGCAGAGGTGCGGCCGGATGTGCCGCGGGTGCCGGAGCGGTGGAACAATCGCCATAATCGGAACATGTTCATCGTGCGCCTCCGGCGGTAGGTTGGGATTGCTGCGGCGAGCTCAACCTGCCGTCACGCATGGTAACGGTGGCATCGCAGAATGCGGCCACGTTCGAATCGTGCGTCACCACGACCACGGCCGCGCCGGTCTGTCGTGCGGTCCGCATGAGAATGCTCATGATTTCGTGGCCGGTGGTCTGGTCGAGCGCGCCGGTCGGTTCATCGGCGAAGATGACTGCCGGCTGCGCGGCGAGCGCACGTGCGATGGCGATGCGCTGCATCTGGCCGCCGCTCATTTCGCCGGGACGTTGTTGCGCGAGCTGGCGCAATCCCAATCGTTCCAGCCATAGCACGGCCATGTCGGTGGCCTGCTGGTAGCTTGCGCCGCCCAGCATCATCGGCAACGCGATGTTTTCGATGGCCGGCAGTTCCGGCAGCAGTTGTCCGGATTGGAAGACGAAGCCGAAGGCGCTGCGGCGCAGTTTGGTGCGGTCAGCGTCGCTCAACCGCGCTAGGTTGGCACCGCGAAACATCACATTGCCGGCTGTCGGGGTGATGATGCCGGCGAGTGCGTGCAGTAACGTCGATTTGCCGGAACCGGACGGTCCCATGACCGCGATGCTTTCGCCTGCCTGGATGCCGAAATCCACGTGATTGAGCGCCAGCATGTGTGTGGCGTTTGGTGTCGCCTGTTGGGTCGAATAATCCATGACCAGATCGGTCGCCTGAAGTATGTGTTCCATGTTTCCTACGGTACGGAAACGGATTGGCCCCGGCCATCAGACGGCGGGATGAACTTACAGGTTTCCTTCCGGCATGCATCATCCGCAAGGATTAGCGTAATCGCGGACTGCGGATGAGATGCCGTATGTCAGACGAGGTGCCAGGACAGGCGGTGCAGGTCGCTGGGCCCGAATTCAGCGATGGCGTCACGGTGTGCGGCCGAACCGTAACCCTTGTTGTGGGCCCATTCATATGGTTCATATTGGGGTTGCGCTCCCAGTTCGACCATGAGCCGATCCCGGGTGACTTTGGCGATGACCGCGGCAGCGGCCACGGCGACGCAATACCGGTCGCCTTTCACTTTGGTGGTAACGTTCGCCGGCACCGGCACTTCGGGCGCGTCGAAGGTGTTCAGCGTCTTGGTGATGTAATCGTTCGGTCCGTCGAGGATCGCGCCGACCTTCACCGGTTTGCCGGAGAGCATGCCGTTGCCGTCAATGCCGAGCTTCGCCTCCGCCTGTGCCAACGCACGTAACGCGGCTACGCCGAGTGCATGGGAAATGCCCCACTCGTCAATCTCCTTGTTGCTGGCGGCGCCAACCGCCCAAGATGCGCACCAGGATTTGAGTTCGTCGAAGATGGCTTCGCGCTTGTGTTCGGTCAGCATTTTGGAGTCGGCCACGCCTTTCGGCACTTCCAGATGCGAAGATTCTTGCGAGCCTCCTTGCGAAGCTCCAGCCGGCCCGTCTAAGTCACGCGCCCAAATCGCAGCCGCACCAACCATTACCGGCCCTGCGAGAGATCCACGCCCCACTTCGTCAAAGCCGACGATCACATCGTAGCCTTGTTCGGCAATAGCACGTTCCAAATCCAATGTGGGAATTACGGAAACCGCCATCAGGCCGCCGAGCCTCCTTCCGGAACGTCGGCAAACACTTCATGGTGCGCATCGAGCCCGCCGATGCGGTTCAACGGCCAATATTTCGCGAGTCCGACACCCACTACGTCGGAAATAGGCACAAGTCCATGTGAGGAATCACCCTGATGATAGCGTGAATCGGCGGAATTGGCGCGATTGTCGCCCATAACGAACACGTGTCCTTCGGTCACGGTCACGTTGAACGCGAATGAGCTGGGATCCACGTCGGGGCGAATGTATGCGCTTTCGTCAATCGCCACACCATTGATGGTGATCGGCTTACCTGGCCCTTCGCATGCCACGGTGTCTCCTGGCAATCCGATGAGCCGTTTGATGAGGTAGTCACCGCCGAGTTTGCTGCTGTCTTCCTGCCGCAGCCAGTGGTCGGGGTCCTTGAACACCACCACGTCGCCGCGTTTCAGATCGAAGACTTTCGGGGTGAGTTTCGAGGTGATCACGCGGTCACCTGGTTCGATGGTGTTCATCATGGATCCGGAGGGAATCACGTAGAATCCGAGCAGGAAAATGCGTATCAGCAGCACGATAATAATAGGAATTCCGCACCAGACCAAGGTGTCGCGCAAGCCAAAGCTGTCGCCGCTATTGTTTTCTTCTTTGGCATGCCTCATACATGATTCCTTTATCGTCCGGTTTGCACACTGACCCCTATCATAGCGGTCTAGAATAGAAAAAGGCCCTCCTGCCGTGAGGCTGAGGGCCAATTTCACGCTTTATTTGCGTTTGAAACTCACTTCTCGGAGTTGTCGCGGCGCTCAACGATACGAGCGGCCTTACCGCGCAGGTTGCGCAGGTAGTACAGCTTGGCGCGACGCACACGGCCCTTGCGGACCACCTTGATGGAGTCGATGACCGGGGAGTGCAGCGGGAAGCGACGCTCCACACCGGTGCCGAAGCTGATCTTACGAACAACGAAGGTCTCACGGACGCCGCCGCCCTGACGAGCGATCACAACGCCGGTGAAGGCCTGGATACGGGAGTTGTTGCCTTCCTGGATCTTCACGTTGACTTCAACGGTGTCACCCGGACGGAATGCCGGGATTTCCTCGGCCGGCTTCATGTGCTTGGCGTCAAATGCCTCAATAGCGTTAACCATTGTGTTTCCTCGAGTCGCCGCCGCATATCAGCGCACAGGTAAGGGCTTCACGATTTTTCAATTTCGTTCTGCCTCGTATGTTCTCCGCAGGTCTGCCTGCGAAGGATTGCCAATCCGCCGAAAATCACGGTAACTTGCGTTTGTGCAACATTCCGTTCAATCTTGCGATTGTTCTCGGCTGGACCGAAGGGAATCAGGATTATGCGGCGTCCTGAATCCCGGCACAGCAATATTCAAAAATACCTCACCCGCCAGACCTTTTGAAGATGGCCAGGGGTAGCAAAAAGGGCTCTGCATCCCGTGCAGAGCCCTTTCGAAGGCTATTTAATCCTTAGAGAAATCAGAACTTGCGATTTGCGCGGTAGAACTGGATCAGGGACTGAGTGGAAGCGTCCTGAGCGGCCAGTGCTTCGTCATCCTGGGAGATGGCCGGGGTGATCTGCTTGGCGAGCTGCTTGCCCAGTTCGACGCCCCACTGATCGTAGGAGTCCAGACCCCACACGGTGCCTTCAACGAAGGTGATGTGCTCGTACAGGGCGATAAGCTCGCCGAGTGCGAACGGGGTCAGTGCCACGCCGAAGATGGAGGTGGTCGGGCGGTTGCCGGTGAACACGCGGGCCGGAACGATCTCTTCCGGAGTGCCCTCTGCACGCACTTCGTCAGCGGTCTTGCCGAAGGCGAGAGCCTTGGTCTGTGCGAAGTAGTTGCCGAGGAACAGCTCGTGCACGTCCTGGTCGCCGTCCTTGGTCGGGTTCGGGGTGTTCACGAACGCGATGAAGTCGGCCGGGATCAGCTGGGTGCCCTGATGGATCAGCTGGTAGAAGGCGTGCTGGCCGTTGGTGCCCGGCTCGCCCCAGAAGATTTCGCCGGTTTCGGAGGTGACCGGGGTGCCGTCCCAACGCACGGACTTGCCGTTGGATTCCATGGTCAGCTGCTGCAGGTAGGCCGGGAAGCGGTGCAGGTACTGGTCGTACGGCAGCACGGCGTGGGATGCGACCTTGAAGAAGTTGCGGTACCACACGTTCAGCATGCCGAGCAGCACGACCACGTTCTTCTCGAACGGGGTGTTGGCGAAGTATTCGTCGATCTCATGGAAGCCGTGCAGGAACTCTTCGAAACGTTCCGGTCCGAACACCACGGCGAGGGAGGTGCCGACGGCTGCGTCCACGGAGTAGCGGCCGCCAACCCAGTTCCAGAAGCCGAAGGCGTTGGCCGGGTCGATGCCGAACTCAGCGACCTTCTCCAGGTTGGTGGAGACGGCGACGAAGTGCTTCTTGATGGCTTCGGCGTTCTTCTCGTCGGAGCCGTCGACTGCGCCGGCGGCTTGAGGCGTCGAGCAGCCAGGTGCGGGCTTCGCGAGCGTTGGTCAGGGTTTCCAGGGTGGTGAAGGTCTTGGAAACGACGATGAACAGGGTGGTCTCCGGGTCGAGGCCCTTGGTCTTTTCGGCCAGATCGTTCGGGTCGATGTTGGAGATGTAGCGTGCGGAGATGCCTGCGTCAGCGTACGGCTTCAGCGCTTCGTACACCATGACGGGACCCAGGTCGGAACCGCCGATGCCGATGTTGACGACGGTTTCGATCTTCTTGCCGGAAACGCCGGTCCATTCGCCGGAGCGAACCTTGTCGGCGAATGCGTAGATGCGGCCGAGCACTTCGCGCACGTCCTTGACGGTGTCCTGTCCGTCAACGATGTACTTGCCTTCGTCTTCGGCCGGGCGGCGCAGTGCGGTGTGCAGCACGGCGCGGTCTTCGGTGTTGTTGATGTGCACGCCGGTGTACATGGCCTTGGTGCGCTCGTCGAGCTTGACGGCCTTGGCGAGGTCTGCGAACAGCTGCAGGGTTTCCGGCTTGATCAGGTTCTTGGACAGGTCGAAATGCAGGTCGCCCGCGTCGAAGCTCAGCTTCTCGACGCGCTCGGCGTCATCGGCGAACCACTGCTTGAGGCTGATGCCTTCGGACTGCAGCTCATCGTAGTGCTTCTGCAGTGCGGCCCACTCCGGGGTCTTGGTGGCGTCAACAGGAGGATTGATGGCCATGGTGTATAGGTCCTTTCATCATCACTATGAAGCGGATGCGATTGCGGCTTCTCTGCGGATTTCCGCGTGTCGCATTCCGTATCTCTTCACCTCACAAGATACTCACAAAAGAAGACAGAACAACACAAAAATATTTCCTGAGTTAACACATTCGCCAAGATTCGCAATATAGCGCGGTTCCGACAACCTTCCGTCTTCGACATGCGCATTTTCGACGATTACTGAAATCGTATGCATGGTTCCGGCGCAAGTCTTCGTAACACTTCCAAACATGTAATAAACGAAACGATCGCATTATGCAGTGAACGACAAGAAAACGGCACTGCAACTACCAGCAAGCAAGCATTCAACGACTTCGTGCTCTGCGGGGTCACAAACAATCTCCCGCACCCGGTAAAGATCTCCTTGCCGCTCTTATGCGAGCGCGACGAACAAGAAGTGAGCGCCGGTCATCAGCAGCAAACTGATAATCGCAGTAATCGACAGCGTAAAACCAGCAAGCTTCGCATTACCAAGCACCTTGTCGGTAAACAGCGTGGAAAACACTGCAATCGGCGCCAAACAACACATTGCAGCCGCCTCACGAATCTCAGCGCCAAACGGCAGCAGCAGCCAAGCCGCAGTAGCAAACGCAATACCAAACGGCAGTCGCCAGCCAATCACCTTCAACAACTGAAGCACATCCTGCTTGCCAGATGGCAAATCCATAAGCATGCCCACCATCAGCATTGCGCAGAACGAATTCGCGTTCGAAAGCGGCTGCACGAGCGCGGCAATAATGTCAGGAATCTTCACGTTAGCGAGCGTGAGAATAATCATCACCAAGTACGTGTCGAACGGAACCGAACCGAAGAAACCCTTGAACACGTTGCGGGCCAACGCCTTGCGGGCAAGACGTTTGGCATCCTTGTCTTTCGGCTTCACATACGGGAGCGTGGGCGCATTGCCTGATACTGTTCGGTAAGCGGCATGCCAGGCTTGATGTGCAGCAGCGTTTGCGTCATCACATTCGTACCGGCGGCAACCATTACGCAATTGCCAATGTCGAACATGGCGGCGGGCACGATCGCGCCCGTGCCAAGAAACGCCTGCACCACCGGGAAACAGAAGCAGCCAACGTTGAAGCCGGAACCATTCAACATCATGAACGCACGATTCTGCACCGGTCGGTGGCGGGACGTCAAGAAAACCACGACCGGCGGAATGAACGCAACAATCAGGCCGAACAGCGAAATCAACAGCATGCTGGAATCATGCGGATTCGTAGCAAACGAATAGACGATCGCGCCTGGCAGCACCAGATTGAAAATAATGGTCTGCATAATGCGGTAATCGCGATCTTCGAACAGGCCGGCACGTTTGAACAAGTATCCGGCGAGAATAATCAGCAGTAGCGCAACAGGCTGAATCAGCGCAGACACGACACTCCCCTAATCTCTAATCATCTCTTTCTCTTCCTACCCGAAGCCATCTTAGGAGCATCCCCTGCCACCAAGCCGCCCATCACCGTCCTGTTTCTTCCACCCACTGGAAGAAACACTCCGCTCACGCGCCCCTCAGCGTCCCAATTCCTCCACCCGCTGGAAGAATTCACCCGCAAATAAGCCTGCCACCGTCCCAAATTATCCAGTCAGTGGAAGAATCCACCGCAAACGAGCTCCCCAACGTCCCAAATCCTCCAGTCAGTGGAAGAATTGGGACGCAAACGGGCAAAATGTTTTCAACATGTTCTCAAAAAGGCTTATTGAGTGGACTACAATGACCAAGAACTGGCGGAATTCCGCCGTTTTCTGAAAGTGCGCGAGATGGGACTTGAACCCACACGTCAAAGACACAGGAACCTAAATCCTGCGCGTCTACCAATTCCGCCACTCGCGCAAGTAGCCATATCGGGGCGAAACGCTCCTGATACGCGAAACCCTAGATGCTTTCACATCTAGGGCGCTGGAGCCACTTGACAGAATCGAACTGTCGACCTGCTCATTACGAGTGAGCCGCTCTACCGACTGAGCTAAAGTGGCAATGCCCGGAAGCACACGCCATCCGCGCACAAGACATAAAGCGTACCAGAAAGTCTCACCCCACGCAAATCCGCGTCGCGCCAAGCATGGCTGAAACCCCCTAAAGCTAGTGGCGCAGGAGTTTGTGGGCCAAATCGCTCACGCCGTAGCGCAGCTTGCTCACCGGAAGCGTGAATTCGCCCGGCAGTTCCTCAACGTAGCCGTTGAAGCCCTGCTTGAACTCGAGCACGCCGCGTCCATCGTCTTCCGGATCGTCGAACACTCCCGAAATGCCATAGAAGTTGTACCGCGTCACTCCGCGTTCCAAGCAACGCGACATCATCTCATGCTGTAAGGCGGTGGGCGCGTAGAACTTGGCGTAACGATCGTCGGATCCGCTGGAGAAATACACCAGCTCGCGTTCATGCCACATGAACAGACCTACGGCGACCGGCACCACCTCGCCATCACGAGCGATGCGCTCGTTCGCATCCTCAATGCGGCGACGTGCGGACTCCACGTTCTTCTGAGCCGTATCGAGCTTCTTGCGCACATCATCCGGGTACTTCGTATGCTCAAGCGAACGCTCCAAGCGTTCCACGTCTTTCGAGAACTTCGCCAGCTTTTCCTCCCAGGATTGCAAATAGCGGTCAAGATGCACTTCCGCCACCATGAACTCGGCCTTGTCTCCAAACGCATCATATACGCGTTCGAAGTAATCAAGGCTACGGTTGGCGAAATGCTGGCGTTCGCTACTCAGCTCGCAAATATCGTGGAACACGTTCAGCTCACTGCGATTCAGGCGTCGAACCTCCACGCCGCTGTTCCGCGCGATCTTGACGTTACGACGCGTGTTCTTCGCATACGAAGCGAGCAGCTCGCCGGCGTTCGAGAACTCTCTCAAGTCCTTGACGTAATTCCAACGGTTCATCAGGGCATCGTATCCACGGGTAAAGCCAGCATGCTTCCAACCCAGCCGCTCGTACTCCCGCACCATCTCATCATTGGGTTCGGCCATGGCCTTGCCTTGCGAATCACGAACGCAATACACCTGGTTGGGCCAGCACGTCAGGCTGATGGCGTGAACCCGTTCGGCGGCCTCGCGCAAACCTTCGGTCAACGCGGTCATCCGCTCTCTGTTATTCCCATTGCACAACGGGCCAAGCCATAACGAGCCTTCCACGCCGAAACACCCTTGCGAAAAAGCCACCAACGCGCCAGCCACCGGAGCATCGTGCGAATCCACCAATCCGACGTATTACGTTTGCATGCCGTCGGACTGAGCCAATGCCGCCATTTCGGAAGTCTGCTGGAATCCGCCGTATCTGCTCGCGGCGGAAAGCTCATCAAACTCACTACCGCTCAGCTCGCGCACATTCCATTCAGACGATTCTTGCTCTTGTTCCTCACTCGCATTCACTTCGCGCATCACGATCCGTAACTGCCTTTCACTATCCCAACTGGCTAAAATCCCTTTTCGCCAAAAGCGATAACCTAGTCCGGCCTACAGTCGCCGTCAACAGCGTTCACATAACCCTCGCGCACCTATAAGCCCCCACCCAGAATCCTCCAAGCGGAAGGTGAGCTAATAGCTAGTGGCGCAGGAGTTTGCGGAGGGCGGTCTTGAGTTTGAAGGTCAGCGGGCGTACGGGAAGCACGAATGAGCCCATGAGTTCCTCGACGTACCCGTTGAAGCCTTGCTTGAATTCGAGTACGCCACGACCCTCATCTTCCGGATCGTCGAACACGCCGTTGATGCCGTAGAAGTTGTAGCGGGTCACACCGCGTTCCACACACAAATGCAGCATGGCATCATGCTGAATGAGCGCGGAAGCGTAGAACGGCTTGTACTTTTCCACACTGCCTGAGAACAGATACACCGTTTCACGAGCGTGTTCCACGAATAGGGATGCTGCCGCCGGAAGCACGTCACCGTCTTTGGCGTACTCGGCCGCCTCGGTCAAACGTTTTTCCGCCGCCGCCAAGTTTCGGGACTCCTCCCTAGCTGGCGTTCCGTTTTGGTGGTCGGATGCTCGTCGTACTTGGCCTGCAGCACATCGACCTTCTTCCGCAAGGCGTCACACTTGGATTCCATGTCGCAATGTATTCGCCGATGTGAATCTGCGCCACCATGAAGTGCGCCTTACTGCCGTAAGCTTGCTTGAACTTGCGGAAGTAGCTTCACCGCGATATTCGAAATTACGGCGTTCGGCGGTGGCCTGCTCGATGTCGGCAAACACCTGCAGCTCGTCTTCGCCTAGCTCGCGCACATGCACGCCCATGGATGCGGCACGTTTCACGCTCCACTGCGTGCGCTTGTCATACGACTTGAGCAGTGACTTTTCGTCGGTAATGCCAGTCAGGTCTTTCAGGTAACGCCAGCGCGGCACCGCAGTGTAGCCGATGGTGAAGCCGTCATGCATGAAGCCGAGGTTTTTCAACGTTTCTACGGCATCATCAGCAGGAGCACCACCTTGGTCGGCTGGCAGTTCGCCGCCACGCGAGTCATGCAGGCAGTATGGCATTTCCGGCACGATTTCCATCTGTGCGGAACCTTTCGCCTTCGCGTGCTGCTTGAGTTGGGTCATGAAATATTCGGTCAATTCGCGATCGCGATAGTCACACAAGGGGCCGTCGTGCACCACACTGAAGGTGGAAAGGCGGCTGCGATGCGTTTCGAATAATGCTCCCGCAACGATTGTGCCGTTTTCTTGAACGCCAAGGTATTCCACTTCGATCCCTTGGCCGGCACGCAGACGGCCTGCGGCAGAGGTCTGTTGGAAGTTGCCGTCCGCGTGATGTGCGGAAAAATCGTCAAACGCCTCCGGACTCAACGTAACCAGAGAAAATGCTCGCATGTAATCCTACCCCTTCATGCTGGTTGATTACGAGATTGATTGCCGTACGCAACCAGCATGATGGTAGCACGAGTCAAAGGACGGTGATTTCGGTAGGGATTACCGGGTCGCCCTTCATGAGGCTTTGCGCGCCGATCGGCAGTTCGGCCAGCGCCTGGGCGCGGTAATTATGCGCGTTGACGATGGCTTCGTGTCCTGATAATCGGAGTTGATTTCGCCGTTGCTCACGTAGCCGACCAGCAGATCCTTCCAGCCTTCTTCCGGCTGATAGGCGGCCAGCTGCTCTTCGGAGCCGGAAATCACATGTTCGCAGTCGGCCAGCGCATACTCGTACGAACGGAAGGCGAGCTTGCGGCCCGGAACCGTGGCCTTGTCTTTCGACTTCTTGGCCACCGGCTGCATGTCACCAGCGGAATTCTCGCGTTCAGTCAGCTTGTACACCATCGCACAGGTCGGAGCGCCCGATCCGGTGACGAGCATGGTGCCCACGCCATACGAATCGACCGGCGCGGTCTGCAGCGAAGCGAGCGCATACTCGTCCAAATCGTTGGTAACGGTGATCTTCGTGTTGGTAGCGCCCAACGCATCCAGCTGGTTGCGCACGCGCTGCGCCAACGACGCCAGATCGCCGGAATCGATGCGCACGCCGCCCAATTCGGGTCCGGCCACGTCAACAGCTGTCTTCACGGCCTCTTCAATGTTGTACGTGTCAACCAACAGTGTGGTGTTCTTGCCGAGCGCGGCAATCTGCGATTCAAACGCGCTGCGCTCATCATCATGCACCAGCGTGAAGCAGTGCGCGGCCGTGCCGATGGCATTCAAGCCATACATTTGCGCGGCCAGCAGATTGGCCGTGCCCTTGAATCCGCCCACTACCGCAGCACGGGCAGCGGCAACGGCGGCCCACTCGTTCGTACGGCGCCCGCCCATATCCATGCACGGGCGATCCTTCGCGGCGCTGACCATGCGGGACGCGGCCGACGCGACCGCGGAATCGTAATTCAGAATGCTCAGCAACAGCGTTTCCAGCAGCGTGCACTCGCCGAACGTGCCTTCGACTTGCAGAATCGGCGAATTCGGGAAGAACATCTCACCTTCGCGATAGCCTTGATCGAACCGGAAAAATGGAAATTCTCAAGCCATTTGATAGTTTCGTGGCCCACTACTTTGCGATCTGCAAGGAATTTCAGATCATTATCGTCAAGATGGAAATTTTCAAGCGCGTCAAGAATACGACCTTGGCCGGCGGCCACCCCATAGTGGCGGCCAAGCGGCAGATGACGGGTGAAAATCTCGAATACGCACTTGCGATTGGCGGTGCCGTCCCTCAGGCACGCGTCAAGCATGGTGTATTCGTACATGTCGGTCATGAGTGCAGGTGAATAATCCAGCATTTCCAAAGCCTTTCTGACTTTTGGTGAAACTGACCATAAGTGTAGGCCTCGCCGTGGCCAAGCACAGGTTTTCGTTCCATCATACGTGCTTGCATGCCTGTATTACGTGAGACAAACGTGAGATGCGCGCAAATTCGGGCACGACGCAAATTGGGATAGGCAAATTGAGGTGCAGCAAGAGGCGAGTTCAAGACGGAAAGACGGGTTTTCGGCTGGTGATACTGTTTTTTCGGAAAATACAAACGATTGTTGATCGTGTGATCAATCGAAAGCAGAGAAGTCAGCGATGGTAGCGATTAAAGACTTGTTGGGCGAAACGATGATTCGTACGGACGGACGCAAGGTGGATGAGCTGCGTCCGGTGCGCATCACCCGTCATTTCACGGATGTTCCGGAAGGATCCGTGCTTGTGGAATGCGGCAATACGCGAGTGATGTGCACGGCCACGTTCACCGCAGGCGTGCCGCGTTGGCGCAAGGACTCCGGCTTGGGCTGGGTCACCGCGGAATATGCGATGCTGCCGCGAGCCACTGCAGACCGCACCGATCGTGAATCCGTGCGCGGCAAGATCGGCGGACGCACGCATGAGATCAGCCGACTGATCGGTCGCTGCCTGCGTGGCGTGGTTGATATGAAGCACTCGGCGAAAACCAGGTGCAGATCGACTGCGACGTGCTGCAGGCCGACGGCGGCACCCGAACAGCGTCGATCACCGGCGCATATGTGGCGCTCGTGGACGCCATGCGCTGGGCCGAGAAGCACAAGCACATCAGGTCCGCCGAGCGCGTGATCAAAGACAGCGTTTCCGCCGTGTCCGTAGGCGTGATCGATGGCACACCGATGCTTGACCTGCCGTACATCGAAGACAGCAAGGCCATGACCGATATGAACGTGGCCATGACCGGTTCCGGCGAATTCATTGAAATTCAGGGCACTGCCGAACACCGCCCGTTCAACCGCGCCGAGTTGAACGCGCTGCTTGACCTGGCGGAAAAGGGCAACAAGGAACTGCAGGCCGCACAGCAGTCCGCGCTCGCACAGGACTGAAGGCTGCAAGTCGGACGTAAGCCGACCGCAGGCTGGCCTCGCAAACCAATCGTAGGTTAGGCAAGTCAGGGCACGTCAAACGCACGTCAGGCAAGCCGACATCAACGAAGCAACGAACAGCAACGAAAGGAATCGGAACGTGAGAATCATCGTCGCAACGCATAACGAGGGCAAACTCGTTGAAATCAACCGCATTCTGGAAGATTGCCTGGGTGCGGACGCAGATCAGGTGGAGCTGGTGTCGGCCGGTTCGCTGAATCTGCCGGATCCGGTGGAAGATGGCGTGACCTTCCAAGAGAACGCGCTGCTCAAGGCCCGTGATGTGGCCGCACGTACGGGCTGCCCGGCAATCGCCGACGATTCCGGTCTGATTGTGGACGTGATGGGCAATGCCCCCGGCATTCTTTCCGCACGTTGGGCGGGCAAGCATGGCGATGACAAAGCCAACAACGCGCTGCTGCTCGCGCAGATCGCCGACATTCCGGATGCCAAGCGTACCGCGCGTTTCCGTTGCGCGGCCGCGCTGGTGGTGCCGCAAACCGAAGCAGGCGCAGGCGCCGATGGTCGTTATGCGATCGCTCAGGAAATCGTGGAAACCGGCGAAATGCCGGGCGTGCTGTTACATGAGCCGCAAGGTGAGCATGGATTCGGCTACGACCGCTGTTCGTGCCCGACGATCAGCCGGCGCGTGCCGTCGAAGCCGGCGAGAAGCTCACGTCCGCGCAGATGGAACCGGCCGAAAAGAACGCCATCTCCCATCGCGGCAAGGCGTTGCGCGCCCTGCTGCCATCCGTGGCCACTCTGCTGAAGTAGGCTGAAACGAGTCGCAGCAGTCTCTATTAGACGTTCTGCTAGGTGTTCTAAAGGTGTGGAACTGTAGTTTGCGGTTCCACACCTTTTATTTTCCGCTTTTTCGCCAACTGGGCGTCACCGCCCTTCGCCAACCAGTCTTCACTGATCTTCGTCAGTCCACCGAACTTCACCGATCGTCGGCGCGAAAATCCTTGCCATCATAATTCGCCCAATCCGGGTATGGCGCCCCCGTTTCGATGCTGTGCTGAATATCGCGATACAAGTGCAGTTTGCGCAACACATGCATGTACGCCTCTTCCAGCGCGGCCCGCTGTTTCAAAATCGCTTGATGCCGCGATTCCAACAATTCCAGCATGTCCGCAATGTGCGCACGCTCGTCTTTTTCGTATGCGAAGAAGCGTTTGAGTTCATCGATGCTCATGCCCGCATGTTTGAAGCAGGCGATCGCCTCGAGCCGCCCGATATGCGAGTCGGTGTACACGCGTCGCCCCGCATCGTCGCGCTCCACGTCGCACAGCAGCCCCTGATCCTCGTAATAGCGCAAGGTCGACGTCTGCACATGGAATCGTTGCGCGACTTCACGAATCGTATATGTTGCCATTCCCCTTCTCATTTCTACGATTTTCTAGGTTTTTCTAGCGATTTTGCGATTCCTTGCGATTGTCAATCATCGGAAAACACACTATCGACGATACTTGCATTCAAGTTTACTTGAAGTGCGACGATAGTATCGTCGACAAACTTACGACATGCGCCAACTCAAGCAACACAGCGCACAGCGGAACACGCAGAGTTTTCAAGGAGGAACCATGCTTGAACCGACCACCGTCTACACGCCGTCACCCGCTCGATACGATTCCATGACCTACAATCATGTGGGCGAGAGCGGCCTGAAACTTCCAGCGGTTTCGCTCGGCTTTTGGCATAATTTCGGCGATATCACGCCGTACGCCACTATGCGTGACATCGTGTTCACCGCATTCGACAACGGCATCACACATTTCGATCTCGCCAACAATTACGGTCCCGAGCCGGGCAGTGCGGAAAAGAACTGCGGCCGTCTGCTGCGCGAATATTTCCATCATCATCGCGACGAACTGATCATCAGCACCAAAGCCGGCTACGAAATGTGGCTCGGCCCCTACGGTGATCTCGGCAGCCGCAAATATCTACTCGCCTCGCTCGACCAAAGCCTCGAACGCCTCGGTCTCGACTATGTCGACATTTTCTACCATCACCACATGGATTCCTCCACGCCGCTCGAAGAAACCATGGGCGCGTTGGCAACCGCCGTGCAAAGCGGCAAGGCACTCTACGTGGGCCTGAGCAATTACGATGGTCCGACGCTGGAAAAGGCCACCGCGATCCTCGATGAGCTGCATGTGCCGTTCATCATCAACCAGAACCGTTACAGCATTTTCGACCGCACCGTGGAACGCAACGGATTGAAGAAAACCGCCAAAAAGCTTGGCAAAGGTCTTATCACGTTCTCGCCGCTCGAACAGGGTCTGCTCACGAACCGCTATCTCAACGGCGTGCCCGCAGACAGCCGCATCGCGCACGACGGTCGATTCCTGCAGGAAAGCGCGTTGACGCCGGAACGCCTGCAGCAGATCCGCGACCTGAACGATCTTGCCGCCGAACGCGGGCAGACGCTTGCCGAAATGGCGCTCGCCTGGCTGCTGCACGACGGTTACGTGACCTCCGTGCTTGTCGGCGCTTCCCGCCCGCAGCAGCTGCTCGACAATATCGGCGCGTTGAAGAACACCACGTTCAGCGATGAGGAATTGCGTCGCATCGACGAAATTTCGTTGCGCTAAACGCGGATATTTCAAAACGGCAAGCTGACAATAAAACGCGACAGCAATAAAAATCTGCCGAGACAATCTCAATCATCGAAAAATAATTTCGATATAGAGACCATCTCGGCAGATTTTTTATATGTAATCATGTTCGGCAATCTTCAGAAATTTCAACGAAATTCCAAGATCACCATACGATGAAAGAGATAAAAAACGATTAGAAATTGGAATTCATCATTTCGTCGTAGATACGCTTGCAATCCGGACATACCGGGAACTGCGAAGGATCACGCTTCGGCACCCACACCTTGCCGCACAACGCCACCACCGGGCGTCCGGTGCGACGGGACTCGGCAATGCGATCGCGCGACACATAATGCGCGAAACGATCCGCATCGCCGTTGCCGCCATCATCCAGCTTCGTCTCCTCTTCGGGGCGTTCCAACACCGCAGTGCCGGTACCCGCGTCGGGATTGGAAAGCGGCGAGACCGGGTCGGCCTCGTCAATGAAGCCGTCGCGATCATCGAATATCGAACATGCCATAATCAACTCCTCAAATACGCCGCAACCGCGGCACCACTGCCTCCATCATAGCCATGAAAACCCACATATTCGCCGACACTTCGCGTAATTTCACGCAATCGCGGTACGCTTGAAGCTATGACAATTGCAGTTTGCCCCGGGTCGTACGACCCAGTGACCGCCGGACATTTGGACGTCATCGAACGTTGCGCGCGTTTTTTCGATGAAGTGCATGTCGTAGTGGCGGTGAACGCGGCGAAAACACCGATGTTTTCCGAAGAGACCCGCGTTGAGATTATCCGTAAGGCGCTTGAAGAGCGGAATTGCCGCAATATCAAGGTTGCTTCAACAACCGGACTGATTACCGACTATTGCAAGAAGGTCGGTGCGACGGTTATCGTGAAGGGGCTTCGGCAGAATGGCGATTATGAAGCCGAGTTGGGTATGGCGCTGGTCAATCGCAAGCTTGCCGACGTGGAAACGCTGTTTTTGCCGGCGGCGCCCGATTTGGAACATATCTCCAGTTCGATCGTGAAAGATGTGGCACGTCACGGCGGCGATGTGACCGGCATGGTGCCCGATTGCGTGATTCCGCTACTCGGAGAAGCGCTCAATAATGAAAAGAGGGCATGATGGGTGAAGAAACGAATGCGTACGATCCGGCCGGCAGCCAGTTTGACGACGACGTGACGCCGAACGCCCGACCGATCGGGCGGCCCAATCCGGTCAGAAGGCACAAGCCACGGCACGCGCCGCCGAGCCGGTCAAACCGTTGATTTCCATGTCTGATCTGCCGGATTTACGCAACACGTTCAATCCCAACGCGCCGCTGGACGATTCCAACGATTTGAGCCGCGACGAATTCACCACCGTGTACGACATTATCGACAAACTCGAATCGGCATTGGACGAAGCGAAACCGATACTGTTCTTCCCCGGCAGCGTGCGCGTCGACCGCGACGAATTCACCGAACAGCTCGACCAGTTGAAGAAAATGATGCCGGTGCAGCTGGAACGCGCCTCGGCGTTGATGCGTGAGTCGGAACGACGTTTGGAAAGCGCGCAAACGCAAGCCAACGCCATCGTCGCTTCGGCGCAATCGCGTGCGGCAGACACGATACGTGAGGCCAACGAGCAGGCGCAATTCCTCGCCGGGCAGGAAAACGTGACCGAACTGGCTCGGCAGAAGGCGCGTGCTATTCTCGACCAAGCGCAAGCCAGGGCCGACCATCTCACGCAGGGAGCTGACAAATACTGCACCACGGTGATGGAAACGCTGCAACAGCAGCTCGGCAAGCTTGGCAACGACGTGCAGGCGGGATTGAACGTACTGTATGATCGCCAGCGCGAAGCGAGCACGCATGTGCCGCATCTTGACGCAAACGACTATCCGGAAAGCTGAATGGAAGGCTGAACATGGCACGTATCGAAGATTCCCCGTGGGCGATTTCCGTGGCGCAAGTCGCCTCACGAGCCGGGCAAAGCAAGGAGATCGACGCAACGTTCCCCGCACCGAGCGGCATCGGCGATGAGATCGTCGGCGTTGAGGAGGGTGCGGATGTGACCGTTGTCGGCTCGTTCGACTCCATTGTCGACGGCCTGATTTTCACGCCCGCATCAGTGCCCCCGTGCACGCCGAATGCACCCGCTGTCTGAAACCGATCAAGCGCGATTGGACGGTGAACGTCACTTCGTTCTTCCCATATGAAGACAAGTCCGCAAGCGTTGCGTCCGGCAAGGGCGGCAAAAACGGCAAGGGCGGCGTCAAGGAAGAGGAAGTCGACATTATCGCCGGCGAAGACGAGTCGGAGGATTCGTATCCGTTGCTTGAAGGCGGATCCTGGGCCGATATTGAGACGCTTCTGCGCGACACGTTGGTCGAGGAACTGCCGTTGCAGCCGCTGTGCAAGCCTGATTGCTTGGGATTGTGCTCTCAGTGCGGCGCCGATCTGAACGAGGATCCGGACCATCATCACGATGTGACCGATATTCGTTTCGCCGCTTTGGAAGGCTTGAAGGCCCGGCTGGAAGGCAACGAGTAAGGTCCATCCGGGTGCTGGCAGGCTGATTTTGCTCGGTTTTTGCAATTTGTACGGAGCACAAGTTAAGATACTGAACGCTTAAGCTCAATCGTTCGAACGAAACAGAGGAAACACAATGGCACTGCTAAGTACAAGACCTCGCGCGCGAATACTCATTCTCGCCGCGCAAACTGGAAGGCCAAGCGCCCAGACCGTTACCTGCCCGAACTGTGGCGCTCCGGCGCTGCCGCACATGGCCTGCCCGAGCTGCGGCGCCTACCGCGGCCGCGTGTACCGCGAGGCTGTCCGCTCCATCCACACCAAGTGAGTGGCTGCCGAGTAACGGCATGAAGCATTGAAACCCTGCCATCGACGGGTGGCAGGGTTTTGTATATTTCAGGCTGCGCACTTGGCCATATGCATTCGCATGCACCGACCATCTCACCTCGCATCCGCCAAGTATCGCATCCACCTAGCATCCGCGCATTTCCCTGCATTTCCGCCTCGACATGGGTGGAGAGTAGACTGAACGGGATCGTTGTTTGCATAGCAATCGGCCAGATTCGCTGGCTTGTTGCCACGTACGCAACGTCCCGAACAGCGCGGCGAGCTTCGCCGTCGCATACCCACTACGAAACCGAGGACGATTATGACCCAGAACAACGCCGACGCATCCGCCGTTTCCGAAGGCGAGATGACCGCCAACGCACTGCTTGAAGCGCTCGGCACCACGCTCGAACCCGACCTGCTGGTCGAAGCGCTCACCCACCGCTCCTTCTCGCACGAGAATCCGGGCGCAAAAAACTACGAACGTTTGGAATTCCTTGGCGACGCCGTGCTTGAGCTCGTCTCCACGGAAACCCTGTACAAGGCACACCCCGACATGAACGAGGGGCAGCTTGCGAAAATGCGCGCGAAAGCCGTTTCCGAGGAATCCTTGAGCAAAATCGCTCGCGAAAAGCTCAATGCAGGCCCGTACATTCTGCTCGGTCATGGCGAAAGCGATCAGGGCGGCGCTGATAAAAGCTCGATTCTGTGCGATATCGTCGAATCGTTGATCGGTGCGACGTTCATTCAGCATGGCATTGACGAGGCACGTCGCGTTGTGCATCATCTTGTTGACGAAACGCTTGCGGAAGTCGCGACGGAAGGCCCAGCCCTCGATTGGAAAACCTCGCTTACCGTCAAAGCGCATGGCATGGGCTTCGGCGAACCGCGCTACCAGATGTCGGTTTCCGGTCCGGAATATGCGCAAGTGTTCACTGCGAACGTCATGCTGGGCGAAAGCGACGAAATCATCAGCACCGGCACAGGCACCAGCAAACGCAAGGCGCAACTCGCCGCAGCCGAAGAAGGTTGGAAGGCACTGGACAATCGCAAGCCTGAAGCACAAAACGTCCGTAAGCATCGCAAACATCATCACAAGCACAACGGCAACGAAAGTAACGGCAGCAACGGCGAAAACACCAGTAAGTAGTCGCAGGTAGATAACAAGCAGCTACGAATCCGCCCTCTCATACCGCCGCGGAACGCAATACGCCAGAATATGGCACGAATCCGGCATATTCTCCTGTCAGCCGATAGCATAGACTGATTACTAGCGAAGGATTGCGATTCGCAAGTCGCCACAAGCGATTGCGCCGCTTTCCGATGATGGGGTTCGGCTGATTGCGTGCACCGAAACGCGGCAGCATACCCCTGTAAGAAAGTTCCACGAGCGAATATGAGAGGGAACATGGTGTTACCTACGCCCCTGCAGGCATTCAGCGGCATGCCCAAGGCAGCCGCAACCACTGAAAAGCAGACCATTGTTGACGGCGAGAAGATGACCGGCGCCGAAGCGCTGGTACGTTCGCTGGAAGATCTGGCGTCAAGGATGTTTTCGGCGTTCCAGGCGGCGCGATTCTGCCGGTATACGATGCAATCAATGATGAAACCAGCTTCCGTTTTGTGCTGATGCGCCACGAACAGGCCGCAGGTCATGCGGCTGAAGGCTATGCCGTATCGACCGGTCAGGTCGGCGTGTGCATCGTCACGTCCGGCCCGGGCGCCACGAACATGATCACCCCGATCGCGACGCGAACATGGATTCCGTGCCGATGGTGGTCATCACCGGCCAGGTCGGCGTGAACGCCATTGCACCGACGCCTTCCAGGAAGCCGATATCGTCGGCGCAACCTACCCGGTGGTCAAGCACTCCTATCTGGTCACGCGTGCGCAGGACATTCCGCGTGTGCTGGCTGAAGCGCACTATGTGGCACGTTCCGGCCGCCCTGGTCCGGTGGTGGTCGACGTCACCAAAACCGCGCAGACCGGCGATATGTACTATTCGTGGCCGCAGCGCATGATTCTGCCCGGCTACAACCCCACCACGAAGGCGCACGGCCGTGTGCTTTCCGACGCTGCGAAGCTGTTCGAGCAGTCGTACCGTCCGGTGCTGTATGTGGGCGGCGGCGCGGCACGTTCCGATGCCGGCAAGCTCGTGCAGGAGCTGGCGGAAGTCACGAACGCTCCGATCGTCACCACGCTGCCCGCACGCGGTGTTGTGCCTGATTCCGATCCGAAGGTGCTTGGCATGCTTGGCATGCATGGCACGATTGCCGCTACCGGTGCCGTGCAGCGTTGCGATCTGCTTGTTGCGATCGGCGCTCGTTTCGACGATCGTGTAACCGGCAAGCTTGACGCTTTCGCTCCGGGTGCACGTGTGATTCACATTGATATCGATCCGGCGGAAATCGGCAAGAACCGTCAGCCGGATGTGCCGATCGTTGGCGATGTGGCAACCGTGCTGAAGGATCTCATTCCGGAAATCAAGCGCGAGCAGGCCGTGCATGGCAAGCCTGACACTTCGCATTGGTGGGAGATCATCAACGATTGGCGTGAAAAGTACCCGATCAAGTGGGATGAGCCGACCGATGGTTCGCTCGCTCCGCAGTGGGTCATCAAGCAGCTTTCCGACCTGGCTGATTCTGACACGATTTGGGTTACCGGTGTGGGCCAGCATCAGATGTGGGCCACGCAGCTCATCGATTTCGAGAAGCCGCATTCTTGGCTGAGCTCCGGCGGCCTTGGCACCATGGGTTACGGACTGCCGGCCGCCATCGGCGCTCGTGTCGGTTCCGAACGTTTCCATGAGGGCGAGAAGCGGTGTGGCTGATTGACGGCGACGGTTCCTTCCAGATGACGTCTGAAGAGCTGGCGACCGCGTTCCACGATCACACGCCAGTCAAGATCGCGCTGCTGAACAATTCCGTGTATGGCATGGTTCGTCAGTGGCAGACCCTGTTCTACGGCGAGCATTATTCCGCCACCAATCTGATGGATGGAGAGAATACGCCGGAAATCGTGGATGTTCCTGATTTCGTGAAGCTTGCCGAAGCGTACGGTTGCATCGGCATGCGTGCGTTCACGGAAGAAGAAGCCATTGAGGCGATCAAGAAGGCCAACGAAATCAACGATCGCCCGGTGCTTATCGACTTCCGCGTGTGGAAGGACGCTATGGTGTGGCCGATGGTCGCAGCTGGCGATTCCAACGACAATGTCACCTATATGCCCGGAATCAAGCCGCTGCAGCGCCCGAAGGCCGCTGCCGACAACGAGTAAACGAGTAAGTAGTAAGGAAGGGTCTACCAATGTATCCTGCATCTCAGCCGGGTTCCAAGCGCCATACGCTTTCCGTGCTCGTAGAGAACCGTCCGGGCGTGCTGGCACGTATTGCCGGCCTGTTCGCCCGTCGTGCGTTCAACATCAACTCGCTGTCCGTCTCCCCCACCGAGCGTCCTGACATTTCGCGTGTCACGGTGACCGCCGATGTGGATGAGGTGCCGCTCGAGCAGATCATCAACAGCTCAACAAGCTGCTGCATGTGTTGAAAATCGTGGATTTGGATCCGAACACCACTGTGGAGCGCGAACTGGTGCTTATCAAGGTAACTGCCGACGAATCCAACCGTTCCGACGTGCTTGAGATCGTGCGTCTGTTCCGCGTGCGCGTGGTCGATGTGAATCCGGAATCGCTGACCATCGAAGCCACCGGTGCCGAAGGCAAGATTGATGCGCTGCTGGGGCTTTTGGAGCATTACGGCATTATCGAGCTGGTTCGTTCCGGCGCGGTCGCAGTGACGCGCGGTCCGAAGGCCTTGAGCGAAAAGGTGCTCGGCTCCGAAATCACCGGTCGCTGATCCAATCAGCTAATCCCAAACCTACAGGGCTTTCCCGTTTCAACGCGGGAAAGCCCTTTTTGTTGTCAGATCTGCGATATTCAGAAAATATCTGATCATTGGAGTCATGCCAGCTGCAGTAGCATCTTTTGCGCAAAACAACAGTCTCATAGACGTTCGCCAGGCGCAAGAAGATATCAAACAAGGTTCATCGAGCGCTTAATAATGTATTGGCAGAGGAAAGTTATCACCTTCACCAAGGATTAGTTTTCGGCCCCGGCAACATCGAAACCAACCACAATATTACCTACTACCCCATCTACCTACTGAGCCAGTTTTGCAACAACTAGCCCAGTAGCATTCATTGTGATGTCACAAACTATGATGATGGCAGCACGACAGGGAGCATTATGACTGAAATTATTCATGATGGGGTTCCTTTACTTCATATACGGAAACAACAAGATCCGTATTGCCGATATTGATAATGGACAATGAGGTGGCATCTGGGAAATTCTTCGCCGGAAGAGAGATCGTTTCTATTCCGTTAGATGTACAGGCCTCCCTAGTGGTTAGGGTGTGTGGCTGTCCATCTTTGTAGAGAACAAACGAATAAGGAGCCTGCTCCTTCTGCTTACACATGGAGATGACATAATACATATTGCTGTCATCAACTGTTTTTGTAAATGAAATAGCATCATCGCCATGTACGGATTTCGCACCCAACTTGTTTACTAGAACCAGTTTGCCCGAGCTATTGAGATCATCGACGGCGACACGATCCAGAGCGTCCACAGTAAATGCTTTATATGCCTGTTTTGCGGCATCATCATTCTCGCTGCCGCTCTGTACGGAGCCATCACCGAAACTTTCATGTGCAGCTTTCGTGCAACCAACGCATGACCACAACAACAAGCTGGACAACAAGCAACAGGCGCTTCTTCGCATCACTTGATTCATAAGGCACCTCCATTGGTCTCTCCGACAAGAATAGCTAAGGTTTCCTGCAATAACAAGAATATGACATTGGCACATGGAATGCCACGCATCGCTGTCGCACGAATGGCCAACATTCACCGGAAACGATGGAGGAGCTGCGCCGCCGCCACAACATGCACACCCTGTCCGGTAATTGACGCGGACGATACGAATGCTACTCGAGCTGTTCGGAGAGTTCCATCCATTCGAGTTCAAGTTCTTCGGACTCGTCGGTGACGGCTTGAAGCTGGTCGTTGAGCTTGCCTAGGCCCTCGTAGTCGCTGGGGTCGTGCGCGGCCATTTGCTGCTCAAGATCGGCTTTCTGCTCTTCGAGTTTGGCGAGTTTGCGCTCGATTGCCGATACGCGCTTGGAGCTTCGTGAAAGGCCTTGCCGGAAAGTTTCGGCGTAGAAGGCGCGGAAGATGCGGTTTCAGCAGTCGCAGACCCACTTGCGGAGTTGCCTGCGGTGCCTTCGGTCGTGGAACCGGCAGTCCCAGCGGAACCGCCCTTCTTGCCTTTGCCGGCACCTGCCTTTTCGTCCGCAAACGGATCCTTGCCGTTCTTGATGGCCTCAGTCATGTCCAGATAATCCTGCACGCCACCGGCAGGTGGCGCACCTTGCCGCCGATCAGCGCGAACTGCTGATCGGTGACGCGTTCGAGCAGATACCGGTCATGGGAGACGACGATCAGAGTTCCCGGCCAAGTGTCGAGCAGATCCTCCATCACGGCGAGCATGTCGGTGTCGAGATCATTGCCGGGCTCATCCATGATGAGCACGTTCGGCTCGTCCAGTAGGATCAGCAGCAACTGCATACGACGCTTCTGACCACCCGATAGGTCCTTGATCGGCGTCATCAGCTGCGCCGACTCGAATCCGAGACGCTCCATCATCTGCCCGGCGTGGTTTCCTTGCCGTCCACGATATAGCTCGGCTTGTAACGGCTCAGCACTTCCTTGATCTTGTATTTACCGAGCTTCTCCAATTCGTCGAGACGCTGTGAAAGCACCGCGAATTTCACGGTTTTGCCGATATTCACATGACCTACAGTGGGGGTGATCGTGCCGTCAAGAATCTTCAATAACGTCGATTTTCCGGCACCGTTCGCGCCGACGATGCCGAAACGATCGCCCGGCCCGATCAGCCATGTCACGTCGTCAAGAATCTTACGACCGGTAACAGTAATTTTTTGCGCTGCAGAAGTAATTTCTTCTGCAGAATCATCAGTATTATTTTCTTGCGATTCCTGAATTTCTTGCGATTCTTTCGCAGCTGCAGCAACTTGCGCCGCTGCAACACCGGCATCCACCAATCGCGGATCAGTCAGATCGTCGACGGCAACTTCCACGGAACCATGCACTTGCGGCTCGGCATACATGGCCGGCACCACATCGACGCGCGACGCCGACGCTTCCATGTCGCAACGTCAGGATCGATATCGGCCTCGCCTTGCACATGTTCGAAAATCTGCGTCACGTCGATCAGGTCAACCACCTGCTTGCCCAAGCGAGATGTGGCCATTTGCTTCAATTCCAGCGTATTGCGCACCGGAGGCACGTCGGCGATGAGCTCACGCGCGGCCTTCACATGGAATTTCTGCTTGGTGGAACGGGCGCGGGCACCGCGGGTAAGCCAGGCAAGTTCCTTACGAGCCAGATTGCGACGTTTCGTTTCACGCACGTCGGCTTGGCGATCGCGTTCCACGCGCTGCAGCATGTATGCGGAATAGCCGCCTTCAAACGGCTCGATTTCGCCGTCATGCACCTCCCACATGGATTCGCACACTTCGTCGAGGAACCAACGGTCATGGGTGACGAGCAGCAGCGCGCCGGATCCGGCCGGCCAACGGTTCTTCAAATGTTCCGCCAGCCAGTGAATGGTCACCACATCCAAATGGTTTGTAGGCTCGTCGAGTGCGAGAATATCCCAATCCTTGAGCAACAGGCGTGCCAAATCGGCGCGGCGACGCTGACCGCCGGAAAGCGAACCGATTTTCGCTTCCAAGCTGATGCCGCCAAGCAATGCTTCGACGATTTCGCGCGACTTGGTTTCCGCAGCCCATTCGTAGTCTTCACGGCCTTCGAGCGCAGCTTCGCGCACGGTGGCGTTGTCGTCGAGCGGGTCACGCTGGTCGAGCATGCCGAACGTAAGCCCGCCGCGAATGGTCACGCGACCGGAATCCGGCTCCTGCGTGCCTTTGAACAAATGCAGCAACGTGGACTTGCCGTCGCCGTTCTTACCGACGATGCCGATGCGGTCGCCTTCAAAAACACCCTGCGTTACATCGTTGAAAATATTCTTGGTCGCAAAAGCAAGCGAAACGTGTTCAAGTCCCAAATCATAAGTCGGCATAAGTCACCAATGTAGCGGGAACATCTCCCAAACCTGCAGGCAATGCCGCAACTTGCGAATCGCCACCAGCGCTACGCAGCAATCGGAGCCGCACGCAACTCGGCGATCAGCTGCTGCGCCTGAGCCAAATTCTGCCCATACGAATTACAACGAGCGGCAAAACTCGAAAACACCTGATCCGCAAGCGGCTGCAACTGCGGATTATATTCGGCGAACGCCTCGCGCAACTGCGATTTCGACCCGCCGGCAGCCTTGAGATCCTTGACCATGCTTGACTCGTCAAGCCACTCCTCCAACAGAGTAGGGGTAACCTCCAAGTGGAACTGCATGCCCAGAGCGGAACCAAAACGGAACGCCTGCACCTTGGTCTTCGCGGATCGCGCCAATGGCTGCGCGCCCTCCGGCAACGACACCACGTCGTTATGCCAGTGCAGCACATCCACGGTTTTGTTCCACATCGAGAAATAATCATGCTTGTCGATGCATTTAATCGGCGCAAAACCGATTTCCGGCGCTCTCCCGACTTCAGCTTCGCCCCCAGCGCGGTGGCGATGATCTGATGTCCCAGCACACGCCCAACACCGGCTTGCCAACGCTGACCGCAGCCCGCGCGAGCTTGGCCTCGGCCTTTAATCCCGGATACTTGTCGTAGTCGAGCGCACCCATCGGGCCGCCCATGATCACCACGCCGGAAACCTCGCCAAAATCAGGCAAATCCGGTTTCTTCTGCTTGGCGACATTGATGATTTGATACTGCAGTCCCAAATCATCCAGACTGTCTAAAATGCGTCCCGGTCTCTCCCACGGAACGTGTTGCAAAATCAGCACCTGCGATTGCGTCTACATTCTATTGTTGCATCACCTACGTAAACGATGTTCACAAATCCAACAAAAACCGTTTTGCCGTTCATTTTCATCTCGCATGCATGTCCGATTCTGGCAATACTCTCGTGGTTATGACGAACACGCAAGAACCGCAGAATATCAACATTTCTAGCGTCGCAACCGCAGTTGACGCAGTGGCGAGCGCCGCTGCCGATCTGAAGCTGTACGACACCGCATCGCACGCCGTGTCGAATTTCACGCCGATCAAGCCTGGTCAGGTCGGCATGTACGTGTGTGGCGCCACCGTGCAGAGCTCGCCGCATATCGGCCATATTCGTGCGGCTGTCGCGTTTGACGTGGTACGCCGCTGGTTCGAGCGTTTGGGCTACAAGGTCACGTTCGTGCGCAACGTCACCGATATCGACGACAAGATTCTCGATAAGGCTGCGGCCGCCGGTCAGCAGTGGTGGAAGCGCGCGTACATTTACGAGCGCGAATTCACTGAGCTTACAACACGTTGGGTGTTGAGCCGCCTACGTATGAGCCGCGTGCGACCGGCCACATGATCGACATGATCGATCTGATCAAGCAGATCATCGACAATGGCCACGGCTACGTGGTGACTGATGAGAACGGCAATCCGACCGGCAACGTGTATTTCGACGTTGCCAGCTGGCCTCATTATGGCGAGTTGACGCATCAGAAGCAGACCGCTGTGGCCGATGCCGCTTCCGAGGTGGCCGATGCCATGGGTCCGTCTGTCGACAATACGGGCAACGACAAGTACAATCCGGTTGATCCTGCGGACATGTCGGAAGACAAGCATGATCCGCGTGATTTCGCATTGTGGAAGGCTCCGAAGGATTCCGATCCGCTTGACGCGCGTTGGAATACTCCGTTCGGCACGGGTCGCCCGGGTTGGCATATTGAATGCTCGGCGATGAGCCACCGCTATTTGAAGGATATGTTCGACATTCATGGCGGCGGGCTGGACTTGCGTTTCCCGCACCATGAGAACGAAATGGCGCAGACTCGTGCCGCCGGTTACGATTCGGCGGCTCGTTGGATGCATTCCGCATGGGTTACCGCCAAGGGTGAGAAGATGTCGAAGTCGCTGGGCAACGGCTTGTCCGTGCCGGCGGTTTTGGCGGAAAATTCCGCTTGGGTGGTGCGTTACGCGCTTGGTTCCGTGCAGTATCGTTCCATGTTGGAATGGTCGGATCAGACGTTGACCGAGGCTCAGTCCGCGTACGATCGTGTGTCGAATTTCATCGAACGTGCCGGTGCCGCCGTTGGCGGGCAGCCGTCCCGTGAGGAGATCGTTTCGGTTTCCGCCGATGAGCTGCCGGCTGATTTCGTCGCCGCAATGAATGACGATATTAATGTTTCCGGCGCCTCCGCTGCGATTTTCACGGCGATTCGTTCTGGCAACACGTTGCTTTCGAAGCTTGCCGATCGTGTTGATTCGGATGTTGCGAAGGATGAAGTTCGCGCTGTTTTGGTGAATGTGCGTGCGATGCTCGATACGCTTGGTTTGGATCCGTTGGCGGAACCGTGGGTAAGCGAGGGTGCGGCCGGCGGCGCCGCCGGAGCCGGTGCCGATTCCGCTGAGCATACTGCGCTTGACCGTTTGGTTTCCGAACAGTTGGAGGAGCGTGCCGAAGCCCGCAAGGCCAAGGATTTCGCCCGCGCCGACGCCATTCGTGATGCCTTGGGCGCAGCCGGAATCGCCATCGAAGACACTCCCCAAGGTCCCACCTGGACCCTCAAATAATCCGCAGCGCTCTTAATAAGCAATAATCCCGTCTTCTCCTATTGGAAGAGACGGGATTGTCATTTCTCATGCAAATAGCATCAAGCATCTCACCGAATATCAACCGAACATCATCAACACCATTAATTGGAATGCGAAATTTCCCGCGGGACGGCTAGACTGAGGGACATTATGGCAGCATTTAGTTCTTTGACAGATAGGCTCTCGAATGCGTTCAAGCATCTGAAGAGCAAAGGCAAGCTTTCCGAGGCTGATATCGATGGTACGATCCGCGAAATCCGCCGCGCGCTGCTCGACGCCGACGTGGCGCTCGACGTGGTGCGTTCCTTCACCGGCCGAATCCGCGAGCGTGCGCTCGGCACCGAGGTTTCCCAGGCGCTGAATCCGGCCCAGCAGGTCGTGAAGATCGTCAACGAAGAGTTGACGGCCGTGCTTGGCGCTGGCGTTGACCGACCGCTGAATTTTGCGAAGAATCCGCCGACCGTCATCATGCTCGCCGGTCTTCAGGGTGCTGGTAAAACCACCCTCGCAGGCAAACTCGGCTACTGGCTGAAGGATTCCGGCCACACTCCGCTGTTGGTCGCGGCCGATTTGCAGCGTCCGAACGCAGTGACGCAGCTGCAGGTGGTTGGCGAACGTGCAGGCGTGCCCGTGTACGCTCCGGAAAAGGGCGTGCAGTCCGACGGTGGCGAAGCCGTTGCTTCCCCGGGTCTGACCACCGGCGATCCGGTGAAGGTGGCGCGTGACGCTGTTGCGCTGGCCAAGCAGAAGCTGTACGACACGGTCATCATCGATACCGCAGGCCGTCTCGGCGTTGACGAAGAGCTCATGAAGCAGGCTCGCGATATTCGCGACGCCGTGCAGCCGAACGAAATCCTGTTCGTAATCGACGCGATGATCGGTCAGGATGCCGTGCAGACGGCGAAGGCGTTCGATGAGGGCGTGGACTTCACCGGCGTGGTGCTTTCGAAGCTTGATGGCGACGCCCGTGGTGGTGCCGCGCTTTCGGTCGCCTCCGTTACCGGCAAGCCGATTCTGTTCGCTTCCACTGGCGAAGGTCTGAAGGATTTCGAGGTTTTCCACCCGGATCGTATGGCTTCCCGCATTCTCGATATGGGCGATATTCTTACCCTGATCGAGCAGGCGCAGAAGCAGTTCGATGAGGAAGAGGCTCGTAAGGCCGCCATCAAGATTTCCGATGGTTCCTTTGGTTTGGATGATTTCCTCGATCAGCTGCAGCAGGTGCGCAAGCTTGGTCCGATGAAGAATCTGCTTGGCATGATTCCGGGTATGGCCGCGCATCGTAAAGAACTTGAGCAGTTCGACGAGAGGGAAATCGATCGTACTGAGGCCATTATTCGTTCGATGACTCCTGCGGAACGTCGTGATCCTTCGATTATTGACGGTTCTCGTCGAGCTCGTATCGCTTACGGTTCCGGCGTGACCGTTTCGCAGGTGAACGCGCTGTTGCAGCGTTTCGAGCAGGCCGCGAAGATGATGAAGCGTATGAGCAACAAGGCCGGCGCTGGCATGCCTGGCTTTGGCGGCCCTGCCATGGGCGGGGGCAAAGGCAAGGGTAAAGGCAAGAAGGGCAAGAAGAAGGGCGGTAAGTCCGGCAATCCGATGAAGCGCGAGGCTGAAGAGAAGGCATTGCGCGACAAGCTTGCCGGCAAGAACTCCGACGGTAAGTCTTCCGGCGGTTCCGCTTTTGCCAAGAAGCCGCAGAATCCTGCACTTCCCGCCGGATTGCAAGACTTGATGGGGCGATGCCGGTGAGCTGCCGCCGAACTTTTGGCGGCGGACTGTCCGGCTTGCTGCACTAAAGCAAGCGACGCGAAAACGGTAACGTATAAAAAGGGGATGTGGTTCAAGACGAATCGCATCCCCTTTTTGCGTACTCCAATCAGCTGTTTTCAGCTGAATCGACTACCTTATAATCGCCATCAACTACTTCAACGTCAACGTGGCAGCAAGCGCAAGATGATCGCTACCTTCAACGCAGAACGAACTCACGTCGGAAGCGTCCAATCCCTTGGTGAAAAGCACATGGTCGAGAATGATGCGCGGCCACGGCAGCCATGATGGGAACGTGGCATGACGGCCCTTCGCCTCGCACAAGGCCGCATCCTTGAAGCCCGCATTCAGCAGCTTGCGGAAGCTGGATGATCGGTACCGGAATTCAAATCACCCAACACAACGGTGATGTCGCCCTGCTTCTGAGTGGTCGCCAACTCCCCCAAACCGATGATGCCGGCGGACCATTCCCTGCATCCGCGCATCGGAGACTTCGGATGTGCCGAAACAAACGTGATGCCGCGCATCGAATCGATCGGGAAGCACACGCCCGGCACGTCGGCCGCGGGAATCACCGCAGTGACCGGAGACATGTCGCTTGGTTCAATACGAATCCACACACCGTTGAATCCGCCATTGTCCGTTCCCTTGCTCTCCCCCAACTGACGGTACGGAAGCAAATCAGACAATCCCGAAGCGTCCAATTGCGCAACCAGATCGTCCGTCAATTCCTGCAATGCAAGTACTGCAATATCATGTTTTTGACCGCACTGACGATTGCCGCAGCGTTGGCGCGACCAAATCGGCAGTTCAGCGTCATCACACGGAAACGGCCATGTTTCGCGGATTCCGTAACAGCTTCATTGCCTGTTTCACGAGATGTTTCACGCTTTTCCGCAAGTTTTTCGGCAACCCTCTGCGCAGTATTGGGAGAATTAAGATTTTCCATCCAATATGCGATTTTGCGTAGCAGCGACGCAAGACAGACCACCGCAGCGACTCCCCCGAGAGCCGGCTCATGCAACGCGAAACCGGCGACGGCGATCGCAAGCGTCGGAATCCACAGCAACGGAATCAACGCAATCAAGTACGGCAGCGGCAAATGGCCATCCCAACCAGCCGGCATCTCGCCAAGCGCAATCCATACAACGCAAATAATCAACGCAATCCAAAGCGCGATAATCATTCAGGCAACTCCCCCTATGCAAACCGTTCACTCCGAACGGACATACGCAAACTCGGAACCTCCAAGTGTAGCCAGCCTGCCTGATTCCGACGATTCCGCCATGTAGACCCACGCAAACATCTCACGAATGCCAGCAAATGTCCGATTCTGCCGATTCGGTCATTCAAGGCATCACATTCGCCGCATAATTGACCGTTTCCGCAGAATCAGACAAACGACTTCCCGGTTTTGCACGGATTCGGAAAGTCGCATAGAGCGGGAAACATCCTAAGACCCATCCGTCCGTACCCCACGGTTATACTTGGTAAGTTATTCGCGCGCGCGAGGCCCTCTAACTATCGCGTGACGTGAGGAACATGTGGGTTTCGGATTCCGTGCCCCACACAGAAAACGAAACGCACACCCCTAGTTATACAAGGAGAGCCATTTTGGCAACCAAGATTCGTCTGAAGCGCATGGGTAAGAAGTTCTACGCGTTCTACCGCGTGGTGATCATGGATTCCCGTACCAAGCGTGATGGCCGCGCCATCGAAGAGATCGGTACCTACAATCCGAACACCCAGCCTTCGACCATCGTTATCGATTCCGAGCGCGCTCAGTACTGGCTCGGCGTTGGCGCTCAGCGACCGAGCAGGTGCTGAACCTGCTGAAGATCACCGGTGACTGGCAGAAGTTCAAGGCCTTGACGGTGCTGAAGGCACCCTGAAGACCGTTGAAGCCGGCCCGGATGCCGCCGCTCGCGTTGAGGCCGTTGAGGCTCAGGCTCAGAAGCTGAAGGCTGCAAAGTCCGAAGCTGACGCCAAGGCCAAGGCTGAAGCCGAAGCCGCCGCTACCGAGGAAGCTCCGGCTGAAGAGCCGGCTGCGGAAGCTGAGTGATCATGCTCGCCCAGGCTGTGGAACATCTGATTAAGAACATCGTCGATTTTCCCGACGACGTTTCGGTGAAGTCCCATGAGAACGCGCGTGGCGAACTCATTCGCGTGCGCGTCAACCCGGAAGACATCGGTCGCGTCATCGGACGCAGCGGACGCACGGCAAATGCGATTCGCGCCGTGGTGCAGGCACTGTCCGACCACAAGGTGCGCGTCGACATCATGGACGTGCGCAGGTGAGATCCTAGCGTGGTGCGTGATATGCATTCTGACGACCCTCAACAGCCCGAGCTGCTGAGGGTCTGTCGTATCGGGCGTGCGCAGGGGCTCAAAGGCGAAGTCACCGTGCAGATCTTTACGGACGAACCGGAATACCGGTTCGCTCCCGGTGCTGTGTTGTACACGAAAGACGGCGAAGAAGAGTATGTGGTGGAGAACTCCCGTACTTTCAAGAACCGTTGGATCATCAAGTTCGAAGGCATTGACAACCGCGACCAGTCCGAAGCGGCCAACGGCATTGTGCTGTATGGCGAGGCGGACGATCCGGAAGACATGCTTGAAGCCGACGAATGGTATCCGAAAGACCTTATTGGCCTTAAGGCGCGACTGGCTGAAAACAATACGCTTGGTCTCGAACCGGGCGTGGTGGTCGGCAAAGTCGTTGACGTGATAGAAGTGGCCCAATGGCTGCTGAAGATTCGTCTCGCCAATCCGGTGAAGGATGCCGACGGCGTTGTGGTTGAGAACAGCGCGCTCGTGCCATTCGTGGACGAGCTCGTGCCAGACATCGACCTCGAAGAGGGCTATCTGACCCTCGATCCGCCTGGAGGTCTTATTCCGGGTCTGTGATCGTTTGCGATCCTGCGTAAGCATTCATGATTACGCGCTTTCGATCACATATCCATTCAAGTGGGCATTGGAATCCAGTGCCCACTTTTTATGTTTCCTGCTACTTGGCAGGCATCCCGGTATTCTGAACATTATGAAGATCGATATCGTGTCTGTTTTCCCGGAATATTTTGAAGTGCTGAACCTCAGTCTGCTCGGCAAAGCGCAGTCGAAAGGGCTTGTGGAGGTTACCGCGCACAATCTGCGCGACTGGACGCACGACGTACATCATTCCGTCGACGACACTCCTGTCGGCGGTGGCGCAGGCATGGTGATGAAGCCGGAAGTGTGGAGCGAATGCCTCGACGAGCTGCTGCAGCTTGAGCCTGCGGTAATCGAAAATACGGAAAATATTGAGGATTCTGCGGATTCCTTCGATACTGGCGATTCTTGCGATACTGCAGATTCCGACACTGCACAATCTTCCGCAGGTCCTGAGAATTCCGAAAAAACTGATATTGCACCATCTTCCGCAGGTCCTGTGCTGATTTTTCCGAATCCTTCCGCCCCGCTGTTCACACAACAGGATGCGACGGAACTGAGCCATGCCGATCATCTGCTGTTCGGCTGCGGCCGTTACGAAGGGTATGACGCGCGCATTCCGCAGTATTACCGCGCGCAAGGCATTGACGTGCGCGAATATTCGATCGGCGATTACGTGTTGAACGGCGGCGAGGTCGCAGTGTCGGTCATGTTGGAGGCGATCACGCGGCTGCTGCCCGGTTTTATGGGCAATGCAGAGTCAATTGTTGAGGAATCGTATACGGGCGAGAACGCGCTGCTGGAGCATCGCCAGTATACGAAGCCCGCGGAATGGCGTGGCATCAAGGTTCCGGACGTGCTGCTTTCCGGCAATCATGCGAAAGTGGATCGTTTCCGCCGCGATGAGGCATTGGCCAAAACCGACGAGCTGCGTCCGGATCTAATTGAAGCGTTGGATTGCACCAAGCTCGACAAGGCCGATCGCAAGACGCTTATGTCGCTCGGTTGGGAAGTCTCCGGCCCCTACCCCCGCAAGCGATAAAAGTCGCGTATTCCCAAAAGCGCAAATACGAAAGACGTCAATCCAAGATGCAAGTAACATCATCGGATTGACGTTTTCTCATATCGACTCGGCAACGATTTGGCAGCAGTTCGGTAACCTTACAGCATTACCGCATTATCCGCCAGTTTCACAAACGCTTCCGCAGCCAATCAAGTACCAACCCGATTGCCTTGTCACTGCGGAATCCATAGGCGGCATGGCTGGCATTGTCAAGCTTGTAGAAAGTCACGTCTTTATCAAGCACCTTCATGGTCGCATACAGCCTGCAACTCTGGTTGAACGGTACGAGCAGATCACGACCGCCATGCATAATCAAGGTCGGCGGAGTCGGCCTGTCAGCGCTCAAATAGGTCATTGGCGAAGCTGCACGCTCAGTTCCGGGTTTTCCAGCACACTAACGCCGCCGAGTTCCATACCTTCCGGGCATTGCGCAGGATTGTGATCTTGCGAACTCGGATAGTAGTTCATTTTCACAAAATCGGTGGGACCATACCAGTCGATGATACAGCGCACTTCAGCACTGGTCTCGCCGTAATCTGGAGTATCCGGCTCGCGATCACCGGTAAAACCTGCCATAAGTACGGTATGGCCGCCAGCAGAGTCACCGAATAATGCGATGCGATTAGGATCAGCATCCAGCCGTTCGGCATTGCGGCGCACATAACGTACAGCGGTTTTGCAGTCCTGCATTTGTGCAGGGAACGGATCGACGGTGCTTGGACGATATTCCGGCACTACAACCATATATCCCTTTTCCGCCAGTCGAATATATAGACTGTTGAAACTGGACAGGTTCGGCTTAAAGAAAGCGGCTCCACGTATGATCACGATTACCGGCCAACCTGCTTCTGGTTTACCGTCGGGCATGTTGCCATCGTCATGGAACGGTGTGTAGATGGTCATCTGCAGATCGAGGTCGTTGCCGTCCACGTCACGTCGCGTCACATATGTTTCGTGCGTTATATACGTGGAGTAGAAGAAATCGTCAGTGTTGATGTCAAATACTTGGCAACCTTCCGGCAGCTCATCGGAATGGGGGAATTCCGCGACTTTATCGACTGGTGTGAAGATTGGTTTGAGTGGCTCCGCCGCGGGTGGTTCTACCATGGTTTCGATATCAATCATTATTGTTTTCTCCATTTTTCAATATGCATGTTGCAGTACACGAATTGCCGTCAGGCAACAATTGCTGCAGTCTTCTTCTTTTCCGACGCCATGAATGCCAGGATGAGCACGATGCACACGACCATGAATGCGGCACCCATGTTCATGGACTTCCACGGGCTGGTGATACCGGTGATTGCGCCCAGTGCTGCGAATGCATACGGCGGAATGAAGGAACCAACGGAGTTGCCGAAGAACGCATAAGAAGTGGCCTGTGCAGAGATGGATGGATCGGTATGCTCGTTCACCAGAATGTTCACGTATGGCATGAACCAGCAGAAACCCACGCCCAGCAGCACACCAGCCACGTTCCAAGCGGCAAGCGAAGTGGTATTACCCCAAATGAGCAGTGCAATACCTTGCATGGCGATGGCGATCACGCAACCCACATGCCGACGAAGCTCTTGACAAGTCCGAAGAACAGACCACCAATCAGGGAAGACACGGAAATGATGGTGATGACCGTTGCCGCTTGTACTGCGGTGATGGTGCCGGTTTCTTCAGCGGCAAGCGACAGATTGATAGTGTAGAAGCCGTAACCAGTGGCAAAATGATCTGTAGCAACATGCCGAAATACGCGGAAATCGGCATCTTCTTGCGCTGCTTCGGAGCTGCGTTAGTTTCAGTGGAAATTACTTCTTCACGACCCAAGTCGTTTACTGCGTTCGGAATGAAGAACAACACAATCACCATAACCACCAGTGCGAAGAAATACACGTAGTAGAAGTAGTGCCAGTCGAACGACATGATGCCTGCAATGGTGGAAGAAATAATAGTGGCGCCCAAACCAACCGCAGAGGATTGGAAACCCATCAGTGTGTCCGCTTCCTTACCTTTGAAGCAATCGACAATCAACGATGCAGACAACGGCTGGATCAAACCCAAACCAAAACCTGCGAACACACGAAGCGCGGTTTGTCCATCAAGTATCGGCACGAACATTGGCAGAAAACCACCGATGAAGCACAACAACGTACCGATGATACACAGGTTTTTCTTACCGATTTTTGTGGCGAAGCGTCCTCCAATCAGCGTGGCAATGATGTTACCCAGCACAGGCACTGTCACAAAGCATTGCAGTTCCATGGCAGAAGCGTTGGGAAAGTCTTGTTTAAGACTGGACACGACTGCTGCAGTAACGGAAATGCTTTGTAGCAGCAGAGCCAGAGACAAGATTGCACCTTTAAGCATGACTCGTTTCGGTCCGGATTGCGGCAGCTGCGACATTGGGGCAGCTTTAGCTGTCACGGTGGTATCACTCATAGTTCGCTCCTTCGCTATTTCTCTTTATGCACACTGTTCACGTGCACTGTGCCGCCTGTCTGCTTCGACATGCGGCTGTGATTTCAGCTTACGAGAGCACATATCAACTATTTAGGTGACTTTTTGACAGAAAAAGTCGGTTTTGTGACACGCTGAGAATACTTGATTTTGCGAAAAATCACTCAAGTTAAGCATAACGTTACGCAAGAGTTAAGCATAACGTTACGCAAGCGCCCGCACTACATATTTTATGCGTTGTGAGCACGTCGATATACTGCAGGAGTAGCGGAAAAACGTGCTGCAAATGCTGTTGTAAACGATCGCACGTTGGGAAATCCATTATGCTGCGCAATTTGCGCAACGGTATCGCCAGTATTGAGCAAATCATCAAGAGCCGATTGCAACCGGATTTCCGTCAGATATCGGTCGGGCGTAACTCCTGTGCCGCGTTTGAATAGTCGAGAGAAGTGCTCACGTGAATAGCCGAACTGTGATGCGAGCTGCCCGATAGACAGATCCTGCGCGTAATGCCGTTCCATATATTCAGTGATACGACGCACGCCAACACCCGAGCCTTCGCTGACAGTCGCAACATCGCCAGCATTGAAAGCATGTGCAGTACTGCAGACTGCGTTACTACTGATATGTTTTGCCTCACCATCAGTAGTATAGCAATCCATCACCGTACACTGGGTACACACATGATAAAGCAGCTCATACAGCAACGCATTGAGTTGCAGCATCTGCAGCGCCGAGCCATCATTTTCCACACAACCGACAATCTGCTCGCACAAGCCAAGGAGTTGACCGTCCACAATGCCATCTACTCCGTAGACAACCCCTTGATTCAGCCGTATATTCGCTAATTCCGGACACATGCGAGACAAGTATTCACCATCGAAGGATATGGATAACACGTTCTGTGAATCATCATGCGGCATTGGATGAATGGAATGCAGGGCTTTGGGACTAATCAAGCACAACTGCCCGCTGCGCAGAGTAACGTCCATGCCGTCGATGAACAAACGAACGTCACCATGACGCGCATATACCAGTTCCGAGCCAAGATGCCAATGCAATGGCACATTCTGCGCAGGCATTTCCGTATGCACACGCACAATTGCTGGATACAGCTGATTACTGCCCCAAGATTCGCGGTGATCGGAGTTGATCACCGAACTGTAATCGAGTTCGCTGTCGACATAAAACATTCGCGACGATGCGGCACTGGTAAACATGCTGACATCATAGCGCCGAATTTACGATTCAGCGATTGGCTTGCTTAGTTCGATGTAGTAGACGGCGGTTTCGCCATAATCGCGCCGATCGGTGATTTCCCAGTTTTCTGGAGCCGTGGGCTCTTCGGAACGGGTGGATCGTTCCAGCATGATCACCGTGTTGTTGGAAGTCAGTTCACGGCTGGCAAGATCGGCGAGCAGCTGGTTGCAATCATTCGTTTCGAAGGCGTACGGCGGGTCGATGAACACCATGTCGAACGGTTCAACGGCCGAAGCTGAAGCCGCGTATTTTTCTGCGCGAGCCTTCACCACGCGGGCACTCATGCCATGTTCCCACGAACGGTTATGTTTCAACGCGGTCAGCGTCTGCGCGATCAATGCGGCCGCCGGAGCGGATGATTCCACCGCCACCAGCTCTCGTGCGCCACGGCTCAATGCTTCGATGCCCAAAGCGCCGGTTCCTGCAAACAAATCGAGCACGCGGGCATCGTCCAACACTCCCCATGAATCGAGATGCGAGAAAATCGCCTCTTTGGTGCGATCGGTGGTCGGTCGAGTGCCCGCTTTCGGCGTGGTCAATGCAACGCCTTTGAATCGTCCTGAAATTACGCGCATACGCACCACTCTAGCGTGCCAGGCGATTAATTAATCGCACCAAACTAATTACTGGTCAGGAACGTTTCATTGCCGCGCGTGAAATCAAGCACCGCCCCGGCCAACTGCACATGTTCGAGTAAATCAGGATCCTGAGCGACAAGCCTCGTAGCCTCAACCCGCGCATGCTCAATAATCTTCACATCCTTAACCACACGAAGCAGCTTCAAACCTGACTTTCCGCCAGATTGCGCGTCGCCGAGCACGTCGCCGGCGCCGCGGAATTCCAAATCGGCCTGCGCTATTTCGGCACCATCCAACGTGCCCTGAATCACGTCAAGACGGCGGGCGGCATCACTGTCCGCGGGCGCACGCGAAATCAGGAAAGCCCCCGAATCGGTGCCGCCTCGGCCGACGCGCCCACGCAACTGGTGCAATTGCGAAAGCCCATACCGGTCCGCATCGAAAATCACGATGCAGCTGGCTTTCGCCACGTCCACGCCGACCTCGATCACCGTGGTCGCCACCAGAATCGGTGTTATGCCGGATTCAAAATCGGCCATGACCTGCGATTTTGTGGTGTCATCGTCACGCCCGGTCAACGTGGCGAATCGAATGCCTTTGAACTGCGGCAGCGATTGCAGACGCTCCACGATTTCCGCCACGGAATGCAACGGGGGGCGTTGTGCGCGCCGGTCGTCGTCTTCGCCAAGATCGTAGGCGTCGTCAAAAGCCGCGGCCGACGAACCTGCGGTTTTCGAGCCTGAAGCCGCTGACGCCGCCAGCGCGCCGTCCGCATCTTCGGCATCGGCGTCAATGCGCGGGCAGACCACGTAGGCACGTTCCCCCGCGTCGATGCGCTTGCGAATCAGGGCAAACATTTCGCCCATCAACGACGCATTGTCTTCCGGCACCACGAATGTGCGAATCGGCTTGCGGCCGCCGGGAAGTTCGGTCAGCGAGGAAATGTCGAGATCGCCGAACCAGGTCATGGCTGCGGTGCGCGGAATCGGCGTGGCCGTCATGACCAACAGATGAGGCGCCGTAGAACCCTTGGAATTCAACGATTCGCGCTGTTCCACACCGAAGCGGTGCTGTTCGTCGATCACCGCCAAGGTGAGGTTCGGCGCCTGGAAACTCTTGGAAAATGCGGCGTGCGTCGCCACGACGATACAGGGCATGCCCGATGCGGCTGCTGCGAGCACGCGACGACGTTCGGCAAGTCGCATACTTCCCGTGAGAAGAAATACAGGAATCTCCCCATCTTTTGTGCCAAATATATCGTTTCCTTTGCCGGAAAATCCGGTTTCCATATCATCAGATGCGGCCAAATCAAGAAGGTCTGCAAGTTGTACACCTTTATCCACAGCATTATTGTGAATTGTTTTTGCGTCGAATTCCCCATCTTTCGAACTTTGCGCGGACCGTTTATTGCTTCGCCGCGCATTGGCATCATCTAGATTTTTTTGATTATCACTCGAATTTGCGTCGCTTTTTCCCAGTTTGGATACCATTGTGGAAATGCTCGCATAATGCTGTTCGGCAAGAACCTGCGTTGGCGCTACAAGCACGGCCTGGCCGCCTGATCCGACGGCCTGCATCATGGCAGCAACCGCGACCACGGTCTTACCGGAACCGACCTCGCCTTGCAGCAATCGTTGCATGGGGTAATCGTGCGCCATATCGGCGGAAATATCGGCGATGACCTGCTGTTGGCCGTTCGTAAGGGCGAATGGCAGCGACGCGATGAAATCGTCTTTCAACCGCGTTTCAGGGCATGCGGTAGCCTTGGATTTGCGCGATGCATCGCGTGATTTGACGAGCGCGGTCTGGCAGATCAGCGCTTCCTCATATCGCAACGTTTGCAAGGCGTTATCGAAATTCTTGCGATCAACCGGATCATGAATCGCCATGAATGCCTCAGCACGATGCATAAGCCATATTCCTCACGAAAATCTTCCGGAATAATATCGGGAATAGCATTACCGAGTACTTTAATCTGTATTTCTCGATCAATTTGGGGAATATCAAAATCCCCTTCTTGCGTAGGATTATCTAAGAAATTCCCTGCATTTTGCGTTGCCAAATATTCGGCTCCGCGCAACGCATCCATATATTTCAATACCGATTCATGAATATGTTCGCTGGAAATTCGCGAAGTTGCATGATATACCGGTCGTGGACGGCAAACTCGTTTCAGCGCTTCGTCGATCGTTTGCGCATCGTATTTCAGATTGCCGAGAGGCGGATTCGCAGGATCGCCGAAACCGTCGTTCCATTCCCCGTTTTCCGACTGCGATTGCACGGGATTGATGGTGAGCAGGTCGGGATGCGTGAATTGCAGACGATTGTCGTACACGCTTGGCTCGCCTGCGACGACAAGCAGCGCTCCCGCGTGCAGTTTGCGCTGCACCCAGTCAACATACGATTTGCGATACGAAAAGAAGACCAGCGACGCCAACGATTTTGGGGTGTTGCGACGCGCTGCGAAATCGTCGTCCGTGACTGTTGCGATCAGGCGGAAGCCTCGACGTGCATGGGGAAAACACGCGTTTCGAGCACATGCGCGGCGAACGCCATTTTCTCCCCGATTTTCGCTTCATGCAGTGAGCGCGCGGGAACCGGATCGGTTACGCGGAACGGATAATAGGTCAGGGCGTCGCCAACTGACACCACACCAAGCGATTTCAGCGCGCCGACTCTGCGGCGGTTGCTCTCGATTGATGAAATCGGTGTTTCCAGTGTGGTGCTCATAACGCACCATTCTCCCCAGTTATGCCGACAGATGCGGCTTCTACCACTGGGTACGACTCAAACCGCCCAAATTCCCCACTCGCTGGAGGAATACGGACGCAAACCAGCCCCTCAGCGGGCAAAAACCTCCACCCACTGGAGAAATCAGGACGCAAACCAGCCAACCAATGGGAGTATTCCTCCACCTACTGGAGGAATACGGACGCAAACGCCACTGTAAGCGGGAAGATTTCTCCATCGAGTGGAGAAATCCGAACGCTTAAAGCCCTGGCGGGATCAAGATAAAGCAAAACCCCGGTGACCATTGGTCTACCGGGGTTTCAAGCTGTTATTTCGCGATTCACGCTTCAACGCGCTGAACCTTGCCAGCCTTGATGCACTTGACGCAAACGCGAACGCGAACGTTCTCGCCGTCGATGGTGGTGCGAACCGGCTGCAGGTTCGGGCGGAAGGTGCGCTTATTGCGAATATGTGAGTGCGAAACGGTGAAACCGGTCTGCGGTCCCTTGCCGCACACTGCGCAACGAGCTGCCATAATGGACTCCCTATAATTACTATTGACTTGCAAGTCTGCGCGTTCGATGCCCCGCAACTGAATGCAAGGCAGAACACACAACTTCTCAACTATACAACCAGCCCCAGCCAATCGCAAATTTGTGGATAGCAATCGCCTTAAATTCCCCGGAATGCCGCTGTCTGGTCAACATGCGTCAGGTCGGCAGACAGCGCATCCAAACCACCATTTGCCCGCGCATAGACGCCGCCAGCCAGTCATAGCCCGAGCCGCCAGCCAGTCAAACCGCCCAGCACACCCCACCCGGCGTCGTCGCGCTAGTTCTTCGACCGCCCTTCGGCTCCAAAACGCAGGCTCATCGCAACCGCGCCGATCACATCACCGCCATCGCGCATTCCAAGCATCCAAGCCGCATCCTGAGCCAGTAGCGGGAAACCAGCATCCGTCAGGCAAATCGCGGCGCGGGCAATCGTATCTAACACCTTGTCTTCCGGCGCAACCGGCACGCCGCCGGATCGCAGCGCATCGCACGCATCCCCATATTTCATATCCGGCGAAGGCAATCCCATCTGCCTACTCACTTCTTCGGCCTCATCGCGCGCGGCCGTACGGAATGGCGTGCCGCCGTTGACCATCATCGCATAGCAGGCGAGCGCTTCCGGCAGACGTCCCAACTGCCACAATGCGTAGCCAAGTCGATAGTAGAGTACTTCGCAATCGACAGGCAGCACTGCGATTTTCAACGCGCCGATGAGCACGTCGGCCGCTTTGCCGTATTCGTCGGTTCTTGCGTATACCTGCGATAGTTCCTCGTAGAAACGTACGCTGGTTGGGGCAAGTTTGATGCAGGCGCGCAGCTCACGTTCCGCGCGCTCATAGTCGCCATTGTTTTTGGCGAGTTCCCCAAGATTCTGGTGTACGTCGACTACAGCATCCGGCAGTTTCCAGTAGCGCGTGTGTTCGTCGCCGTCTAGCAGGGAGATGATGAGTCGCACGCCTGGACGGCTGCAGTAGAGCGGAATTTCGCCATTTTCGCCAATTTTCGCTACACCTGTCTCGTCAGTTCCGCCCGCTTCGCACACCCCACCTGCTTCACCGCTTTCGCCAAGTTGCGCCAACGCGGCTTCCAATTGGAGTTCGGCAACCATGGGGGATCCTTCGTTTTCTTCCATAATCGCGTTCACATCATCGGTGGAAACCGGCGATTCGTCATGCATCACGTCAAGTTCGCAGGCACGGTCGGCACGTAGGAATCCCCGCAATCCTTCAGGCAGCGCACGTTGATCCTGCCATTCGGAAACACGTTTCTCCAAGAATACGGCTGGCGTTGCCAGCGGTGTGATTGGCGTCAGGGCACGGTTCCCATCAAAGAAACCCACATAACGCACCGGGCGCAGCAAATTGAGCAGCGCCAGCGGATCGACATCCAACGGAACCACGTCGCATTGTCCGTTTTTCATGGCAGGCAGCGCACCCATCATGAATGGCACGCGATCGAATCCCATGGAAATCACGGGAATGCCGTCAGCATCCCCCACGCAACCGGTCAGATCGACTTGCGTCAGTCGTACGCTTGACGAGAACGCCGCCCACGCAAGCATGCCCGCCAATCGCACGGCATACGCGGAGGCGAATCCGTCGCGATATTGCGACGCAACCGGCATGATCGCCGTGTTCGGTATGCTGAAACGCACTACCATCACGCCGCTGGACGCATCGACGTCAAATCGGTAATGCAAGCGGAAAGGCAATTCGAGATTTTCGCAAACATTGGCGAATCTGGTGCTGATATCCCAATTTCCGCCGCGTGCCCCTTCCGTACCCCTCATTCTACGGAAGTTGTTTTCACCTTCCTGCAGACCGTCGATTGCCACGATCGCACCCGACACGTTTCGCAGATACTGTTGCGATTTCGCAATATAGAAGTTTTCGTCGATGCACGCTTCCGGCATACCTCCGTGCACCGCCCTGCGTGCTTCGTCGTCGGCATAGTCGATGCGGTTAAGCGCCGATTCGACCGCCTGCACAACATTGAATTGTTCATTGGAAAGATCGTTGCCGTTGCAGCGCAGCCAGAATCGTTTCGTCGTGCTCAGTCGGATCACATCAAAATCGTTTTCGGCAGCAATGTCTCGGATGCCCGCAGCACCGGCTTCCACCAAAAGTCGTGCCGCGAATCGTTCGAATGGCAACGCTTGCGCGGAGTTCGTGACGCCACGCCAGATGATCATGTCAAGCGTGTCAGGCAATGGCTGGCTCAATATCGAGCGCAATATTTCAGCGTTCGCACCAAGCATGTCCGGAACTTCCCCACTCATACAGACTCCTCGACTCTTCGCAGAAATATGCCGACGCAACAGCGCGGCGGCAGTCACACACAGCAAACTTAGTTCGTGTTTTCCCAGTATTTTGACACGTTCCAATATACCGTTCTGCGAACGTTTTTCACGACATCAACATACGACATCAACATACAGATGATGCAATCTACAATCTGCACATGTTCATCTCCGTCATTTCAGTATTCCCAGTATTATTTGCAGCATTTCGATATTTCAGATTTTTTATGTCGATCACACATCAGTCGCAATGTTCATGCAATGTTCATGCGTAACGGCAGAGCGCTCCCCTTACAGCCGCTTAAGATGAACTGTAGTATATACAATAGTGAATTGACGGTTTATTCGAAAGAGTCAACAATCATGTCCGAACGCGCAACAGCGCCCGCATCCGCACCTACGTCCGACATGGCCACAGAGACTGCCCCAGAGCATATGCCGGACCCCAACGCAAAACTTACCACCCGCGAAAAGAAGTGGATCGTCTACGATGTCGGCAATTCCGCATTCGTGATGCTGTCGACCGCAGTCGTGCCAATCTACGCAAACTCGCTGCTGCAGTCCGCCGGCCAATCGAATATCGTGTCGACATGGGGGTACGCGCAGACCATCGCGTCGCTGATCATCGCGGTGATGATGCCTGTGCTTGGATCCATGGCCGACGTGCAGGGCATGAAGGTGAAGTTCTTTACCGGATTCTTCCTGACGGGCGTGGTCGCCTGCTGTGCGATGGCGTTGCCGCTCAGCTGGCTCGTTTTCTTGGTGGTGTGCATTCTCGCCACGGTCGGCCTGAACGGTTCGCTCACGTTCTACGATTCCATGCTGGTCGATATCACGTCGAATGAACGTATGGACCGCGTGTCCTCGCATGGTTTCGCATGGGGCTATATTGGCTCCACGATTCCGTTTATCGCCTGTATCGCGCTGATTTTCGGCGGTCCGTCGTTGCTTGGATGGTCCACGGTGGCATGCACGCGCGCTTCGTTCGTAATCACCGCATTGTGGTGGGTGGCGTTCACCATTCCGCTGCTCACCAGCTATAAGCAGGTGCACTACCGCGCTACCGCGGGTCAGACCGGTGAGGCCATCCGCGGCACATTCGCAGAGCTCGGCTCCACTTTTCGTGCAATCCGCAAGAACAAGCCGCTGTGGATGTTCATGATTGCGTTCTTCTTCTATATAGACGCGGTGAACACGGTGATTTCCATGAGCACCTCATACGGCACGCAGCTGGGCATCGACTCCACGCATCTGGTAATGGCGCTGCTGGTCACGCAGTTCGTGGCATTCCCGAGCGCGATCGCTTATGGCAAGCTTGCCGGTCGTTTCGGCGCGAAAACCATGATCACCACGGCTGTGGTCGCCTATATCTGCATTGTGCTGTTCGCCGCGTTCTTCTTGCGTTCCGCAACGGAATTCTGGATTCTTGCGATTCTCGTAGGCCTGTTCCAAGGCGGTATCCAGGCGTTGTCGCGCTCGTATTACGGCAAGATCATTCCAAAGAATCGTGCCAACGAATATTACGGTTTCTATGATATTTTCGGCAAGACCGCTTCGATTATCGGCACCTTCCTCGTTGCGACCACCACGTCGCTGACCGGCAACGCTTCGGTGGGCGTGCTTTCGATCGCAATCCTGCTGATCGTCGCCTCATCTTCCTTCTCCTGCAAAAAGACCCCACCCGCAAGTAGCGTAAAGTAACACTTGCTTGCAACTGCGCATGCAAATCCAATCACCAAGACTGATTGATTCTGCATGCGAATTTTGCTGCAATAGTGAAGCTTTCTCTTGGCAACAAGGAAGGCTCCAAGCCGCCGGGGGTATTCCCCGGCATCTTCATATTCACCGAAAGAAACGTTGGCAGAGCTGCCTTCATGCCGTATTTCCGATGTCGCCTTACGTCTGAAAAGTCGCGCATGGCAAGAGTCGGCCGCATAGTAATCGCAATTGCGATTTTTCACTGAAGAAAGCAAGTTTGGCGCGAAAATCAGAAGAAATTGAGGGCACGTGCCACTTCGTCGACGATGTCGAGCATGGCGCTGCGCGCACGTTCAGGCTCCCCCTTGGCGATCGCGTCGGCTACGGCATCATGCGCGTCAAGTGCGTCGGACTTCGGCTTCATCGGGTATTTGCCGAGTTCCACACGCCCGCGCAGCACGGTGGCGATGGTGTCGGAAAGCGCGGCGAACAGCTCATTGCCGCTTTCATGCAGAATCAGCGTATGGAATTCCACGTCAAGATCATGGAATTGCGCAAGCCCGGCTTCGCCTTCCTCGTTGGCTTCGGCGATCTGCCGCATTCGCGCCGCATACACGGGGAATTTCGCCTTGACGTCGAGGGGGGCAAGACGTGCGGCGGAAGCTGCTGCAGCCGGTTCGACGGCCAGTCGCAGCTCAGTGAGGGATGACAGCTGCCGTTCGCGTTGCGTGGAGTGGAGACGCCATTCGATCACCTGATGGTTGAGCGCCTGCCATTCGCCGAATGGACGTGCAACAAGTCCGATGCGACGTTTGACGAGTACCGCATTCATGGATTCCAGTGTTTTCGCGACTTCTCGCGCCACGGTTCTGGAAATACCGAAACGACTTTGCAAGGCTTCCAACGTAAGGCTTTCGCCAGCCTTCCACACGCCGTCAAGCATTTCGATGGCGAGCGTTCGACTCACCGAATCCTGCATCAGCTCACCGACGGTATTTTCTGCGATTACCGTGCCTTCAGCCATCGATCGCTCCTCCCTTGTCCACTTCACACCATGCCTGCTTTGTTTCACGGTATGTTTCACGTATTCTGCGACACGCACGGCAATCACCAATCGCAGATGATTGCGTATCTGCGATTGCGTGATTTACCGCCATTTTGCACTATCTTCAGCATAGCAAGTCACACGATTTTTCCAATTCGTAGTACTTTTTATTTGACTGATACTACTTTTATGGTTTATAGTAGTCTTATTCCTGGTGCGGAGCGGCACAGGATCGTCAATAGCAAGGAGAGCAACATGAGCATTCACGTAGTGGTGATGGGCGTTGCAGGATGCGGCAAATCCACCGTCGCAGAAGCCATCCATGAACGACTCGGATACGTGTACGCGGAAGGCGACGACTTCCACCCGCAGGCAAATATCGACAAAATGTCAGCCGGCATTCCACTCACCGATGAGGACCGCTGGCCATGGCTGAACGTCATCAACTCCTGGATGGTGGCACGCGAGGCGCTCGGCGAAAACACCGTGGTGTCCAGCTCCGCGTTGAAGCGCAGCTACCGCGAGGTGCTCGCCAAAAACGTGCCCACATTCTTCATTCACCTCAACGGCAGCCACAAGCTCATTCAGCAGAGGCTCAGCGAACGCAAGGGCCATTTCATGCCGCCCGCGCTACTACCAAGCCAGTTCGCCATTCTTGAGCCGCTTGCCCCCGAAGAGAACGGCGTGGAAATCTCCATCGAAGGCAGCGTCGACGAAATGGTCGACCGTGCCATCAAAGCGTTGAACGCCTACGCCGCAACTGTGGCCGCCCAAACCGCAACCCAGGCCGCCTAACCCACCATTCCCCAGTCCGCATGTGTCCGATTCGGCAGAAACGGACAGACAAAACCCAAAACCGGTGCATGTTTGTCCGATTCCACAGAAACGGACAAACAGGACCCAAAAACAGCAGCCCAACTGTCCGATTCACCAGAAACGGACATGTACGCACCCAAAATGGGCTTCCATATGTCCGAATCTCCAGAATCGGACAAATCTAGCAAGCCAACCCCATGAATCGAGGAGGATTCATGAACCTTATTGCTGCGGCGATCATCGGCATCGCCATCATCGTTCTCCTTATCGCGGTATGCAAAGTGCATCCGTTCCTTTCCCTGCTTGCCGGCTCATTCGCGATGGCCGTGTGCGCGGGCGTGGAATACGACAAGGCATTCGACAGTTTCACGTCCGGCGTCGGTTCCACCATCGCCAACGTCGGCCTGCTTATCGCATTCGGCTCGATCATCGGCACGATCCTGTTCAAGTCGGGCGGCGCCGACACCATCGTCGACACCATCATGTCCAAGACGCCGTTGCAGCGTCTGCCGTGGGCCATGGCACTGATCGCGTTCATCGTCGGCATTCCGATGTTCTTCGAAGTCGGCGTGGTCATTCTCATTCCGGTGGTGCTCTTCGCCGCCCGCCGCGCCAAAGCTCCGGTCGTACTGCTGGGCATTCCAGCCCTCGCAGGCCTGTCCACCCTGCACGCATTCGTGCCGCCGCACCCCGGCCCGCTGACCGCCATCGGCGCACTGAACGCAAACCTTGGCATCACCCTGGCGCTCGGCCTGATCGTCGCCATTCCGACCGTGATCATCTCCGGCCCGCTGTTCGGCAAGCTCGCCGCCAAGTGGGTGCCGATCGCGGCCCCAGAAAACACTGCTGAGGCAGAAGCCCCGAAATCCGCGGAAAACCGCCCGTCTTTCACTTCCGCAATCGCCGTCATCCTGCTGCCGGTCGTGCTTATGCTCGCATCTTCCATCGTGGATCTGACCGGCCAGAGCGAAACCGTGTGGGGACGCGCGCTCGCCTTCATCGGCACTCCGCTGGTGGCTCTGCTCATCACCACGATTTTCGCGATGGTTGTGCTCGGCTACATGCAGAAGTTCACTCGCGACGCGGTCAATGGCATGGTCGGGCAGTCGTTCAGCTCCGTCGCCGGCATTATTCTGATCGTCGCCGCCGGCGGTGGTTTCAAGCAGACGCTTGTCGATTCCGGCATTGGCGACGTGATCGCCAATTCGATCACCGAATCCGCCATGAATCCGCTGATCGCAGGCTGGCTGGTCGCCGTGCTCATCCGCCTGGCAACCGGCTCCGCAACCGTCGCCACCGTCACCGCATCCGGCATTATGGTGCCGCTCGCCACCGGCATGAGCCCGACGCATCTGGCGATGCTGGTGCTCGCCATCGGCGCAGGTTCCGTATTCTTCTCGCACCTGAATGATGCAGGATTCTGGCTGGTCAAGGAATACTTCGGTATGACCGTCGGTCAGACATTGAAGACCTGGTCGCTGATGGAAACGATTCTGTCGGTCACCGGCTTGGGTTGCGTCATGCTGCTTTCGCTGGTGCTTTGACGCAACACTTCGCACACGAATTGCGATTGCGATTCGCGCGCATCATATCTGAAAAAACATATCTGAAATACAAAAAACTTGCCGTCCATTCGTTTTCCGCATCTTCTTTTCTGCGTTGCGGAAGATGCTGAAAGCGGGTGGATGGCACCAATCCCAATCAAATTCCATATCAAACAAAACCGTAGAAAGAAGAACATCATGCAGCTGGCAATGATCGGTCTGGGCCGAATGGGTGGCAATATGGCGAAGCGCATCGCGGCGGCCGGGCACGAGGTGGTCGGATATGACCGCTCCCCCGAATCGGATCGCACCGTGGCAAGCCTCGAAGAGATGGTGGCAGCGCTCACCGCGCCGCGCATCGTGTGGGTGATGGTGCCCGCAGGCGAGGCGACCGACAGCACCATCAACGAATTGGCGGAGCTGCTGGAACCCGGCGACATGATCATCGATGGCGGCAATTCCCGTTACACCGATGACGCGCGCCACGCGGCCGAACTTGAGCCGAGGGGCATCCATTTCATGGATTGCGGTGTTTCCGGCGGCGTATGGGGCATTGACCGCGGATACGCGCTTATGGTGGGCGGCAGCGAAGAGGATTTCGAACGCGCTCGCCCGATTTTCGAAGCGCTCAAGCCTGAAGGCGATTCCGGACTGGTGCTCGCAGGCCCGGTCGGCGGCGGCCATTTCGCCAAAATGGTGCACAACGGCATCGAATACGGCATGATGCAGGCGTTCGGCGAAGGTTTCGCCACTATGGTGAAGTCCGATCTCATCAAGGATCCGGCGGCCGTGATGACTTCATGGCGAGACGGTTCCGTGGTACAGTCCTGGCTGTTGGATTTGCTGGCGATCGCGTTCAAGTCCGATCCGACGCTGGAATCCATGCCGCCGGTGGCCAACGAATCCGGCGAGGCGAAGTGGATGATCGAGCTGCGCTCGAACTGGGCGTGCCGACACCCTCCACCGCGGCCGCGCTGTATGCCCGCCAGACTTCCCGCGGCGGCGCGGACGACATTCTGCGCGTCGTCTCCACCATGCGCGCCCAGTTCGGCGGCCACGTCACCAAGATCGACGAAATCGCCACCCACTGAGAGTGCTTTGAATGTCCGATTCTGCAGAAACGGACAAACAGGACCAAAACAATCAGCCCAACTGTCCGATTCACCGGAAACGGACATCCAAACACCAAAAACCAGCCTATGAACGTCCGATTCTGCAGAAACGGACACTCCACACAGCTTAAGAACGCCTATCTCGCTTATATATGGCAGACGTCCTCAGCAAAACAGCACTTCGGGGGTACGTTTTTGGCTGTTTTAGCCAACCGACCTGCCATATATAAGCGAGATAGCTCCGGACAGGGGTGTGTTTCTGCCATATATAAGGCAGAAACACACCCCTTTGGCTTATTTGCGTCCGAATTCCTCCAGCGAGCGCACACAGGCTCAGCGGCCGTAGACTTCGTGCACGACTTTTCGAATGCGGCGATGGAACGCTCCACCTTTTCCGTGTCGATGCAGTAGGCCATACGGAAGTAGCCGGGCACGCCGAAACTGTCGGACGGCACGAGAATCAGGTCGTAGTCCTTGGCTTTCATGCAGAACGCGTTCGCATCATCTTCTAGCGCCTTCGGGAAGATGTAGAACGTACCGCCCGGGCGCACCACGTCGAATCCGAGCCTCACCAGCGCGTCGTACAGGAGGTTCATGTTCTTTTCGTATACGGAAAGATCGCTGGTCTCGTCCACCACCTTGGCCACGGCCAGCTGCACGCTGGATCCTGGGCAGTTGTGTCCGGTTTCACGGCTGACCTGCCCGCACATCGGCACAATCAGCTCGGCATCGGTGGCACGCGGATTCACCGCCACATAGCCGATGCGCTCTCCCGGCAACGACAGCGACTTGGAGTACGAGTAGCACGAGAGCGTATTGTCGTAGAACTTGCTCGGATACGGCTGCACACCCCCGTCGAATACGATTTCGCGGTATGGTTCGTCGGAGATCAAGAAGATGTCATGGCCGTATTCAGCCTGCTTGGCGCGCAGGATTTCTGCCAGTCGCGTCAGCGTTTCGGCGGAGTAGACGGCTCCAGAAGGATTGTTCGGCGTGTTGATGAGCACCGCGGCGGTACCCGGGTTCAACACCTGTTCAAACGCTTCGAAGTTGATTTGGAAGCTTTCGGTATCGGCTGGCACCACGGTCAGGTGCGCGCCGGTTCCGTTGACGTATGGCTGGTACTCAGGGAAGTAGGGGGCAAACGTAATGACTTCGTCTCCCGGCTTGGTCACCACGCGCAGTGCGTGGGCCAGCGCGCCGGCTGCTCCCGTAGTCGGGAAGATGTAGTCGGCCGTGTAGTCCATGTCGAAACGACGGCTGAGGCTTTCTGCAATGGCCGCACGCACCGAGCAATGCCCAGCGACGGCGAGTATCCGTGCAATGCGACCGGTTCCGACTCCTGGTACAGGGCGATCATCTCGTCGGTGAAGCTTTGCGGACAGGGCACGCTCGGATTACCCAGCGAATAGTCGAACACGTTCTCATAGCCGATTTCGGCGCCGCGCGCGGTCGCATATTCACTCAGCTCGCGGATTACGGATTTTCCGCCGAGCATGGCTTTGTAAGCTTCGTTGATCATGGACAACCTCCCCGTCGTTCGTTCATTTCGCGCTTTCGCACGTTCGCGCTGCCACGCATGTTCGCATGTTCGCACATTTGCGTTTTTCGCAGGGCAATCCGCGGAAAAACGCCGCTATATTGTTTTTACCACCGGATTGTCCCAGCCGGCTTTCGATGGTCACTTGGCAGACGGCGGCTGCTGTTGCGAAATTGCTATGCCAGGTACGAATCCTTCGCTGAAGATCCTGCGCCAATATTCGAGCATGTCTGCTTTCGACATCGACATGAACATGCCCGCCGCAAGCACGGCGACGTCCTCGTTGAATACGGTGTCGATCGGCAGTTTCTCATGCAGTTTCGGCCAGCGCTGCAGTACGGAAAGCATTCCGCCGACTGTGAAGTCAAGCATGAGATCGGTTTTCAGATCGAGGTTGTCGGCGTTCAGTCCAAGTACGGAAATCATGGTGAGTCGCCCGAATTCCTTGAGTGACGAGACGAGTTCCGGTGAGCTGTGCGGGCCGGCCAGCAATGCCAGTCGGTCGAGGCGCTGGCGCTGTTCGGGGTCACGCAGCAGCGCGGTGACATGCTTGCGCCATTCGGTGTCGGGATCAAAATCCCGCCCTGGCATACCCGGCATTGGCGTGTTTTCGACGGCGTGCAGAATGGCGGAATCGGCCAATTCTGGCAGCCCGGAGAAATGGTAGTAGAAGGAATTGCGATTCACGTCTGCCGTGCGAACGATGTCGGTGACAGTGATTTTGTTGTACTCACGTTCCGAAAGTAGCTCCCAGAATGCGTTTTCGAGACGTTCTTTCGCTGGCAGGATTTCTGAATCTCTGCGTGGTCGTGGCATCAGTACCCCCTGATAATTAGTCACACTGCCTTATAACCACATTTATTGTACAAGTTGTCTAGACCGAATTTCGACAAATGTCGTATACGAGTTCACGCTTACAACACAAGTACGCTACGTGCACAGTGCTCGCCCACGTTCGCACAGTGCTCACGCCTCATTCGCGCTTCACTTTCGCTGAACTTTCGGATTGCGCGCGAGCGCCGCCTGCAACAGAATCACCAGCGCCTGATTGATGTTGTGCCGATCCGCACTGCTCAAGCCAACATATGTGCCGAGCATTTCAGGAATCACTTTCGGACCGGCCGCCACGATCGCAGAAATACTGCCCGCACCGGAAGCCTCAAGCACGGAGAACAGCGCGTCGACCGCATGCTCACGCTGTTCTTTGGAAAGTCCCGCAAGCCAGCCGTTCAGCGACTTGTTGAACACCACCGAACTGTCGGCCACATCTTCGGCCTTGGCGAATTCACCCCCGTGCATCTGCCACGAGAAGGCGAAATGCTGCATGATGCGTCCACGTCGGATTTCACCACCACGCAACGTTCGGGGGTTTCAAACACCATGCCCACCACCGAGGAGTCCGGCACGATTTTCACAATGCGGTCGCTCACGCTCGCATATTCGAAACTTTTCACCACTTCTTCGGGGAAACCCGGCCCGTCGAGCGAGTAAATGCGTTCAACGCGGTCCTTGATCTCGTCTTCGGCGTTCATGGCCGCATATACGGCCAGATTACCACCTTTGGAGTGACCGGTCAGCAGTATCGGCCCATCCCACAGCGAGGCGACTTTTTCAGGTATTCAGCTGCGGAAACCTGTGCTGGAACCGGGTATTGGAAGGCCATGTTGAAGTCTTCCTTCCATCCGACCAGCGAATCATCAGTACCCCGAAACGCCACAACCAGCGTTCCCGACGCAGCCGGAAAGTCACTGCCGCGAACTGCGTTTGCGCACCACCATCGAACTGCTCGCAATACGCGCTCATCTCAACGTCGGAAAACCGCGGATTCGCCGCCACAGCATGGTAGAAGTCGTGCGTCACCTGCGGATCGACCAATCCCACGTTCTCCACATCATGGTCGGCCACGGGCTTGTCGTGGTTCAGCTCGTCATCGGCACGCGCAATCGTCACGCCGCCAAACGGGGGCTTGCGCAGCATACGCAACGATGCAATCGGACGCCGAATATCGAATTGCTTCGCACGCGCCTGCAACGTACCGTATTTCGCTACCAAATCGTCCAATCGCAGCACGCATTCCGGTACTTCGTCGTACGAAAGCTGCGCCAACACCAATGCGTCAGCCTCACGGAACGGCAATGCCTCGAAACTGCGCGTTTCCGTGCGCGCATAGTCAATAATATTGCCCATCACGCATCCCCCTCCTTGTCGTTGCGCAGTTCCCCGACAGCGACTTTCGCCGCACTGGCTGGAATCGCCTTGAACACGTCTTTGATGAGTTCGCGCGTTTGCACGTCGGTACCTCTGGCGGCTGCCACGATTTTCGGCAGCGAATCCGTCCAATTCGCCACCAGATCAGCGATATTACCGTACCCCGCGGCTGCGAAGATGTCGTATATCTGGTTGATGGCCCGTTCGCGTTGTTCCTGGCTTACGCGGTCGAACCATCCGTCAATGGTTTTGCCGATGAGTTGCGCACCGCCTGTCAGCTCGCTTGCCCGCTCGAATTCGCCGGATTGCGTCACTTGCCAGCTTGATCCCATATGCTGCAGAATGCTTATGGCGTCGGCTTTGACGAAGGTTGGTTTGATTTGCGATTGCAACAGCATGCCGATAATGGAGGATTCCGGCACGGTTTTGTCGATTCGTGCCGCGATTGCCTGATATGCGCGGCTATGCACCATGACTTGAGACATTCCAGGACCGTCATGCGAGAAGATGCGGGAGATTCTGCAGTTGCGTCCCGGCACGCTTCCTCCGAGCGCCGGCAGCAGTCCGAGCCGTTGCGCGCGTTCGTTGGTCGCTTCAATATCGCTTTGCGTGATTTGCATGGCCGCATATACCGCCATATTGCCGCCTTTGGAATGCCCGCCGATCATAATGTCGGGTGATTTTTTCGCCGAGAGGAAACGTTCCGTCCTGTCCAGAATCGAGTCCGCATATCGATATGCCGATTCTTGCGACGGCACTGGGCAGCGCACCGCCATATTAAAATCCTCTTTCCAACCGACGAGCGTGCCGTCAGTGCCACGGAACGCAACATATAAGCCGAAATCGGCACCCAAATCGAAGTCATCGCAGCGAATTGCTGCTGCTCGCCCTCATCCAAACGTTCGGCATACTCCCCACCGCAACCCGCGAATCGCGGCGATTCGCAAACCGCACG
>ENA-OQDD01000018-OQDD01000018.1-human-gut-metagenome-genome-assembly--contig:-NODE-18-length-54075-cov-4.044969_pt1 | contig 54075 bp, 75 predicted proteins | sample MGYA00242507_ERZ504598 | MGnify/ENA primary metagenome ERZ504598 (study PRJEB26092, sample SAMD00036318) | human gut metagenome | host: Homo sapiens | study: EMG produced TPA metagenomics assembly of...
TTTTCAGCGTCTATTGGTTCTTTTCAAGGGCTTCCTGCTGAGGCTTTGGAAGTCATTCTTTTGCCTCAGCGCTTGGCGCTCAAGTATAATACCACACCCCCGCCTCCTTGTCAACACTTTTTGACAGGTTTTTTCCATCTTTTTTCTTGCGCTGCTGAAAAACGTTCATTTTCTTGTATTCAACGTTCTCTTTTTACGCAAAAAGCCGCCTGCACATTCCTGCACAGACGGCCTTATATTACTTCTATAATAGAGTTAGCGGATCTCGATGCCCAGCTTGAACTTCAGGTTGCCGAGGATCTTCTTGACCACGCGCTCCACTTCCTCAGTGGAAACTTCCTTCTTCGGGTCGGACAGAGACAGGGTGAACGCCATGCTCTTCTTACCCTCGCCCAGATTTGCGCCGCGGTAGATATCGAACAGCTTGATCTCACCCACCAGAGGGCTGGCCTTCTTGATGGTCTCTTCGATCTCGCCGCAGGTGGTCTTTTCATCGCAGACCAGTGCCAGATCACGCTTGACAGCAGCGTAGGGACTGAGCGGCTGATAGCGCAGCTCGCCGTCCACGCAGGACATCAGAGCCTCGTAATCCAGCTCGCCCAGATAAATATTCTGGCTATCCTTCTGATCCTTTGCAATTTCCAGCTCGCCGTTGATCTCGTTGGACAGCTTGCCAAACACACCCAGACGCTTGTCACCACAGTAAACAGCGGCGCTGATGCCGGGGTGCAGCCACGGGGTGGTCTCGCGCTTGTAGTCAAAGCTCAGGCCAAAGCCAGCTGCCAGTGCTTCCAGTGCACCCTTAACGGTGAAGAAATCTTCTTCAGGGCCGAATGCGCCGATGCACAGGGTCTGGCGCTCGTGCGGATGCTCATTGATGGGCAGTTCCTTGGCAAGATACACCGGTGCCATCTCGAACAGACGGCCTTCCGTGTTGCCCTTCTTGAGATTGTCCACAATGACGTTCAGCATGGAGGGAGCCAGCAGGGTACGCATGATGGACAAATTCTCGCTGATGGGGTTCAGGATGCGGATGGCCTTGCGGGCTTCATCATCCGCCGGGATGTGCAGCATATCCAGTTCTGCGTTGGAGTAGAAGGCCAGCGTGGAGGCCTCATAGAAGCCTGTGCAGCCAGCAAACGCTTGGTCTTGAGCTGCTGCTTCTGGTCATAGTTCAGACCGCCGTTTGTAACGGAGGCAGTGTTCAGGAAGGTGGGCACAATGTGGTCGTAGCCGTACTCACGGATGACCTCCTCGGCCAGATCCGGGAAGCTCTCCACGTCCTCGCGGTACAGGGGTGCGGACACGTCCCAGCTGCCATCGGCCTGTACATCCACCGTGAACTCCAGACGCTGCAGAATGTCGATCATGGTCTGATCCGGCACGGTGATACCAGCACGCCGCAGATCTTAGCCGGAGTGGTAACGATGTGCTTGCGCTCCATCGGGCGGCCATCGGTCAGGTCATATTCCAGCGTGGTGATGTCGCCGCAGTCCAGCTCCTGGATCAGGTGCAGGGCACGGGCAAGGCCCAGTTCAGGAGAGTGACGGTCCACACCCTTCTCGTAGCGGGCAGAAGAGTCGCTGTTCTGGCCCAATGCGCGGCTGGTCTTACGCACGCAGTCACGGGCGAAGGTGGCGCACTCAAACAGCAGGCTGGTGGTGTTCTCATCCATGCCGGAGTTTGCGCCGCCCATGATGCCGGCAAGTGCCACCGGCTTTTCGGCATCGCAGATGACCAGATTGTTGGGGTTCAGAGTGAACTCCTTCTCATCCAGCGTGACGATCTTTTCGCCCGCATGGGCGCGGCGCACATCGATGGTGCGGCCGGCGACCTTGTTCAGGTCAAAGGCGTGCATGGGCTGACCCATTTCCAGCAGGGTGTGGTTGGTGATATCCACCACATTGCTGATGGAGCGCAGGCCGCACAGAGCCAGATGGCGCTTCATCCAGCGGGGAGACTCGCCCATGCGGATGTTGCGCACATAGTGTGCCATATAGCGGGGGCACAGATCCGGAGCCTCCACCTTGACGGTGATGGGCGCATCCGGTTCGCAGACAGTCTTGTAGTCCATGGCGGGCATGTGCAGGGGCTTGCCCAGAACGGCAGCCACCTCGCGGGCGATGCCCAGAACGGACTGGCAGTCCGGGCGGTTGGCGGTGATGGAGATATCAAAGATATAGTCATCCAGACCCACCACGGGAGCAATGTCGGTGCCGGGGACAGAATCCTCGGGCAGAATGAGCAGGCCGTAGACCTCAGAGCCCGGGAACAGGTCGTCGTTCAGGCCCAGCTCTTCGCCGGAGCACAGCATACCGTTGGACTCCACGCCCTGCATCTTGCGGGCCTTGATCTTGATGCCGCCGGGCAGGGTGGAGCCATCCAGAGCAGCGGGCACGCAGTCGCCCAGCTTCATGTTGGCGGCACCGGTGCTGATGCGGATGTCGTGGCCGTAGTCGCCGCAGTCCACCACACACTTGGTCAGGTGGGTGCCCTCCTGCTTTTCCATCTCCACGATCTTGCCGACAACCACCTTGCTGATGCCGGCATCCAGCGGGATCAGCTCTTCGACCTCAAAGCCGCAGGAGAAGAGCTTTTCCTCCAGTTCCTGCGCAGTAACGTCGATATCTACAAATTCTTTTAACCAGCTGAAAGGTACTTTCATTGTCTCTTCTCTCCCCTCTTATTCGTGGAACTGCTTGAGGAACTGCAGGTTGTTCTCGAACATCAGGCCGATGTTGTTGATGCCATACTTCAGCATAGCGATACGCTCGATGCCAATGCCGAAGGCGAAACCGGAATACTCGTCCGGGTCGATATTGCAGTTCTCCAGCACCTTGCGGTTGACAACGCCGCCGCCCAGCACCTCGATCCAGCCGGTGTGCTTGCACAGCGGGCAGCCCTTGCCGTGGCACTCGAAGCAGCTCACGTCCACCTCCACGCTGGGCTCGGTGAACGGGAAGTAGGAGGGACGCAGGCGGGTGCGGGTGTCAGCGCCGAACAGCTTCTGCACGAAGGTATTCAGTGCGCCCTGCAGGTCGCCCAGGGTGATGCCCTTGTCCACGACCAGACCTTCCATCTGGTGGAACATGGGGCTGTGGGTAGCGTCCGAGTCGGAGCGGAACACACGGCCGGGCATCAGGATCTTGATGGGCGGCTTCTGAACGTCCATGGTGCGGATCTGGCCGCCGGAAGTCTGGGTACGCAGCAGGAACTCCTCCGACAGGTAGAAGGTGTCCTGCATGTCGCGTGCCGGGTGATCTTTGGGCACGTTCAGGCGGGTAAAGTTGTGGTCATCGTCCTCGATCTCCGGGAAGGTACCCACCGAAAAGCCCATGCCGGAGAACACGTCGATGATCTGGTTGGTGATCAGGGTCAGCGGGTGCAGACCGCCCACAGAGCGGGTCTTGGCGGGCAGGGTGATATCCACCGTCTCCGCAGCATTGCGGGCAGCAAGCTCTGCCTGCTTCACCTGTTCTGCAGCAGCGTCGTAATCTGCCTGAACCTTTGCCTTGAGTTCATTGATGATCTTGCCCATAGCGGGGCGCTCTTCCGGCGCAACGGTGCGCAGGTTCTTCATCAGGCAGGGATCTTGCCGTTTTTGCTGAGGTACTCCTGCCAGAAGGAGGCCAGCGTTTCCTTGCCGGACACCTGACCAAGGCTTTCAGCGGCCTGTTTTGCCAGCTCGTCGATCATTGCTTGCATGGATGTTCTCTCCTTTATTCTTCGTGTTGATGAGCGGAGTGCAACAAAAAAGCTCCGTCCCCTGCCCGATTTCTCAGGCAAAAGGGACGAAGCTGTTGATTCTTAGCTCCGCGGTACCACCCGGTTTCCACCCGTGCACAGATGCCGGGCGGCTCTCAGAACGCCGTAACGGGGCGTGGCCGTTCTGTACTACTGCTGTTTCGCACAGACCGCTCAGGAGCGAACTTCAGCACAGATACACCCGGAAGCCTCTCAGCCGGTGAAGCTTCTCTCTTTGCCGTGTACGCCATGCCTACTCTCTCCGTCGCTGCGTTTGGGAGTATTCAGGTTTTATAACCAAGAGCTATGTTACCACATTTCGGGACAGTTTGCAAGGGCTGTGCAGTCACTTTCCGCAAAAGTCGCGTTCGTTGGAGGTTTTTTCACAAAGCCGCAGCCATTATGAATCGTTTATGTCATCCATTATGAGCTGAAACAATTCTCCCAGGTCGATCAGTGGCGCAAACTCTTTATCAACTTTGTAATCATCTGAAATTTTTACCACGACCACACCGTCGATCTGCTGGATATATCCTTCCTGCGGATAGACTGGCATCTGTTCCAGCTCTGTTCTGCTGTACAGTTCCCCGTACTGTTCCACCGAGCAATGCTTGAGTTTTGCCGGAGTAATATCCCTGAAAACCGCTTTCCAAGACGCTCTGGCCGAGTAATCGTTCAGCCAGAAGCGGCCCATCTGCGCATACGGATTTGCATAGAGGTAATACTCCCTCTTCATAAAACTGGAGTTCGAGCTGGGTCTGCCCACAAACAGTACCGGCAGCTGCTCGTTATCGTCAAAATATCCGCTGCTCATCAGGTCGTCCGCGATGTGATCCGACATGCTCTTGAGTGTTTTCCTTCCCTCATACATAGCTTCCTGATCGATCACGGCAGAGCAGACATTGCCATAGACGACCAAAACCGCAAGTACTACAGCCCCTGTCCGGGCAGCACGTACATACTTTTTTACCATAGGCTGATTTGTGCGCGTCCCTTCAAGCAGCAGCAGACATACCGGCACGAACAGATTCAATCCTTCGCCCATCTGCAAAAGCCAGACCGCCTCGCTTGTGATCAGCATGATGGCATTGCACATGATGGGCAAAACGATCAGCGCTGCCACTCCCAGAAGGATATATTCCCAATTTTTCCGGTGAAGCATTTTTCTGAAGCGGTTCAGCAGTCCGATGCTCAGCGCCAGAAATACCAAAACGAAAAAGTCCACCGGCTGCAGAATGTTATGCCGATAGTAATTCTGAAAAAAGTAAGCTCCAAACAGTTGGTAGGTCTCTGCAATGGCATTGGGCAGATTTTTCAGTATAGAAAGTACCGAAACATCCGCTCCTCCATTATAACTTGCCATCTGCCATCCACATGCCCATACGATCAGCTTTGTGAGCAGGAAATACAAAACCATTCCTGCAGCTGCGCTGCAAAGACTTCTTCCAATGTGGGCATGGACCTTTTCTCTGTCCACATTGCGGAACAGAAGCAGCAGAAGATATGTCAGCAGGAGCAGACAAAAGTTATCAAGCTCGTCTGATAGCACGCAAGGCTCATGACCAGAAGCAGTGCTCCCTGTACGACCGCTTTTCTAAAATCTGCGGCACGAACCACACGCTCTGCCGCCAGAACAGAAAACAAAAATGAGCAGCCAAACACCGGCGACTGAAACCGATATGACAGCTGTATTCCAGTGACCGTGCTGGCCAGAACAGCCATACCCGCCAGATAGGTCACGACAGAATCCTTCTCTGTAAAAAACTTCCGAAGCAGGGTAACCGCCAGCGCCGACATGGAAAGCGTCAGCAATGAATTGAAAGGTTCCGTCTGGATGCCAAACCGCAGCGCATCGATCACCGGCCAGAGCCATCGGCCCGTGACTACCTGCCAATAGCCGCCGAAGAACCATGTATTGTTCCACAATCCGTCAAATGTATTGGTCAGCCGCTGGCTGATCAGCAGGAAAAACACTACCGCCGAAAACAGCAGCATCACCAGAAAATATCTTAGATCCGATATATCCAGCCCAAGGTCGTCCGGTTTCTGTACATCGATTTTTTCTTTCATCGTTATTTTCTCCATCTGTCCTGTTTTATGTTCTCAGGCTCATTTGTTATTCATCGATCAGATAATCCTCTGAAATTTTGATCACATATACGCCGTCCATTTCCTGCATGGAGCCTTTCTCAGGGAATGTCGGCATTCGTTTGATTTCTTCTGTCCGGATCAGTTCGTCATATACCTCATCACTGCACAGCTCCAGCTGCATCGGTGTGAGGTCACGAAACACCGCATTCCATGAATAGCGCATTGTAGCGGCATTTTCTTTTTCGAAAAGGCCCACCTGTGCGTAGTCGTTCGCATCCCAATAGATGACGTGTGTCCGGAACAGTGGGCTTGCACTGGGGCGGCCTACCAGCATCACTGGCAGTTTTTCCGGCAAATCATAATAGCCTCTGCCACCAGCTCATCGGCCACAAGGTCCGCGATTTGTTTTGTTGCCTTGCGTCCCTCATACATCGCCTGCTGATCGACCGCCGACATGAATACGCTCCCGTAAACGACAGCAGCCGCCGTAAGCAGGATCAGTGCTTTTTCTGCTTTATTCCAGCATTTGCGGAACGCATCACAGGCTGTTTTTCCCTCCCGGCTGCTGTCCAATAGCCAGAAACAGACCGGCAGGAACAAGGCCAGACCTCCGGACATGGGAATATAAAACGACGCCTGCGAGGTTGCCACCATAAATACCGTGCACATCATGGGCAGCACCAGCAGCGCTGCTGTGCCATAGAAAGTGTTTTCCCAATCTTTCCGGCGTATGAGCCGAACCAGTCTGCACGCAAGCGCGGCACCCACCACACAAAAAATCAAAGCAAATACAACTGCAGTTTCCTGCAGCATATTGTGTTTTACAAGGGTACCAAAGAAATACCGATAAAAAAGCTCATAGCATTTTTCAACGCTGGAAGGAAGATTTTTCAGAATTCCAGACACTGAAATATCTGCACCACCCTGGTAATCGGCCATCGCCGTTCCCGTCGCCCACAGTGTAATCTTTAAGATCAGCAGATACAGCACTGCGCCGGATGCAGCACTTGCCAGGCTTTTGCAAATATATTCCCGAATCTTTTGTTTTTCTCCATTCTGGAAAAGTAGTAGGAGAAAATAGGCCAGCAGCACCAGACAGAAACAGGCAAGGTTCGTCTGGTACAGGCCAAGGCTCAGTGCCAAAAGCACCGCTGCCGGCACAATGCTGCTTACGGCTGATTTTCCCCGGATCACGTGCTCTGTAGCCAGCATTGCAAAGAAAAACGAAAATCCGTACTCCGGTGCAATGAAGTGAAACGAAAGATAGCACCCGACCACAACATTGGAAACATAGCATAAACCTGCGAGCCAGTCAATGCAGGATGTTCTCATCCATGCCGGTTTGAAGAGCATATGAAGCCTGGTGACTCCAAGAGAAACCAGCACCAAGCACACCACCGCATTGATGGGTTCTAGCTGCAGACTGAAACGCAGAAAACTGGTCACCAGCCAGAACCATCGTCCGTTGGAAAGCTCCCATGCTCCCGCCATGTACTCAGCCGTTGTCCACAGACCATCCACTGTGTTCGTCAGCTTCAAGCTGATCAGCGGAAAATAGACCATCACCGCAAAACCCAGCATCACACAGAAATATTTCTTATCCACTCCCGCAGCCAGTGTCTGATATCTGCTTTTATTTTTACAAACATGATATTCCTCTCCATCCATAAACTTCTGCTTTTCAGTATATCAAACTCTTCCACATGGTTCAATAAAAAATCCCCTGCCGGGCAGTCGGCAGAGGATCTTGCGTATTTTTCCAGAGTGCTTTATTTTGCCACGATTTCTGCAGCCAGAGCATCCATCTGGGCTTCTGCGGCGGCATTGGCGGCAGAACGGATGGTGACCACAGTATCACACACGGTGATGTTCTTCATGCTTTCCAGCTCGGCGCGCATGAGCTTTGCGGCCATAGGTGCCCATGTGCCATTCTCCATCAGACCCACCGTGCGGTTCTGGAAGCTCTTGGTCTTGAGGTGGGTCAGCAGATTTTCCATCGGCGGGAAGAGGAAGCGTCGTAGGTGGCGCAGGCCAGCACGATCTTTCCGCAGCGGAAGGCTTCGGTGACAGCATAGGACACATCGGTGCGGGTCAGGTCCATCTCCACGACCTTTGCGCCTTTGCACGCAGCTTTTCGGCCATGAGGTGGGCTGCTGCACGGGTGTGGCCGTGGATGGAGGCACTTGCCACAAGGATCTTTTCCGGCTCCTCGGGCTTGTAGCTGGACCAGATGTCGTAGTAGTTCAGGTACTTGCCAGATCTCCGGTCAGCACCGGGCCGTGCAGCGGGCAAATGGTCTGGATGTCCAGAGCCGCAGCCTTTTTCAGCAGCGCCTGCACCTGCGGGCCGTATTTCCCCACGATGTTCAGGTAGTAGCGGCGGGCTTCGCTGGCCCAGTCGGCCTTTTCGTCAAACTTTGCCACAGCGCCAAAGCGACCGAAGCCATCCGCGGAGAACAGCACCTTTTCGGTGGATTCATAGCTGACCATGACCTCCGGCCAGTGCACCATGGGGGCAAACACAAAGGTCAGGGTATGTGCACCGAGAGAAAGGCTCTCGCCGTCCTTCACCACTACACGGCGCTCCTTGGCAATGGCATCAGCGCCAAAGAACTGATCCATATACAGGAAAGTCTTGGCGTTGCCCACCACCTGCATCTCCGGATAGAGTGCCGCCAGCTTTGCAATGTTGGCACCGTGGTCCGGCTCCATGTGGGAGACTACCAGATAATCCGGCTTACGGCCTGCCAGAGCTTCGGTCAGGTTTTCCAGCCACGGCTCGGTAGCGCGGGCATCCACCGTGTCCAGAACGGCGGTCTTTCCGTCCAGAATGACATAGGAATTATAGCTCACGCCGGTGGGCACCGGATACTGGCTCTCAAACAGGTCAATGGTGGTATCGTCCACGCCCACACCCAAAATGGCTTCGCTGATTTTCTTCACGCTCATAGCTTTCCGTCTCCTTTTTATGATATGCCGCAGACTGCAGCAATTATTTCTAAGAACAGTTCCTATTATAGCACATTGTTAGAAATTTCGCAAGAGATATTATTCTTCTCCATTTTCCGGCAGCTTTGCCGTTACCGGCCTGCCCGGCTCAGCATCCAGTTCCAGCAGAGCGGCAGCAGCGCTTTCGTCCATGGTCTGCACCGCGCGCAGCTTGCGGCTGATGGCACGGCTGCGCACGCCAATGAGATTATCCAGCTCTTCGTCGGTCTGGCGCAGGCGCTGCTGCATCTTGGAAAGTCCCTGCCCGAACTTGTCAAATTCGGTCTTTACCGCACCCAGCAGCTGCCACACCTCGCCGGAACGCTTCTGGATGGCAAGGGTCTTGAAGCCCATCTGCAGGCTGTTGAGCAGCGCCGCCATGGTGCTGGGGCCCGCGATGTTCACCTGATAGTCCCGCTGCAGCACTTCCAGCAGGCCCGCGTTCACCACCTCGGCATACAAACCCTCGAAGGGCAGGAACAGGATGCCGAACGCCGTGGTGTAGGGCGGCTCCACATATTTTTCCCGGATGTCCTTGGCCTCGGCCCGCAGCACCAGCTCCAGTGCGTGGCGGGCGTTCTCCACGGCCTGTGCGTCGCCGGATGCCTGCGCATCCTGTAAATGGGCATAGGTGTCGCCGGGGAACTTGGAGTCGATGGGCAGCCACACCGTGCCGCCGTCCGCGCCGGGCATCCGGATGGCGTACTCCACCCGCTGGGTGCTGCCCGGAATGGTGGCCACGTTGGTGTCGTACTGTTCCGGGGCAAGGATCTCTTCCAGAATGGCTCCCAGCTGGATCTCACCCAGGATGCCGCGGGTCTTCACACCGGAAAGCACCTGTTTCAGCCCGCCCACATCAGCGGCAAGGTTCTGCATTTCGCCAAGACCCTTGTACACCTGTTCCAGCTGGTCGTTCACCGCCTTGAAGCTTTCGGTCACCCGCTTCTGCAACGCATCCTGCAGCTGTTCGTCCACCGTATGGCGGATCTCGTCCAGCTTCTGGGCATTCTGAGCCTGCAGGGCAGTCATGCCCTCGGCAAGGGTGCGGCGCATCTCTTCCAGCTTGCGGGCGTTGGAGGCTTCCAGCCCTGCAGGCGCTGCTCCATGGTCTGCTGCTGGGTGCCCTGCCCTGCGGCAAGGGCGGTGCTCATACTCTGCACCGAAGCCTGCAGCGTTTCACTGATGTGGCCCATAGCGGCAAGGTTCTGCTGAGACATCTCTGCCAGCTTCGCTTCCATCTGACGGTTCTGCGCATCCAGCTGCTGGCGCAGCCATTCCTTCAGTTCCGTATCGTCCCGGCTGGCCGTCGGCTTTGCCGAGCGGTACAGCAGCAGTGCCATCATCAGGCAGATGGCCACCAGAAGCACCGTGTAAAGAAACGCTAAAAATTCCATAATGTCTCCTATTGCAAAATCCGGGCTGTGCAGCTGCAAAGCCCGGATCTGCGCACCTTATATTATTTTGTCTGTTCTTCCCAGAAGGCAGCGGCTTCGTCCAGCCAGCCATCTGCAGCCGTGCCGCGGCCAAGGCCGATGCCATGGGCTGCGTGGTCATATACCACTTCTTTGTAAGGTACGCCATGCGCGGCCAGTGCCTTGCTGAGGGCCGGCCCCTGCAGCGGCCAGCACAGCAGGTTCAAGGTCAGGTCATCCCTGCCATACCAGAAGTACACCGGCGGATAGTCCTCTGTGATCAGGTCGGCAAGGCTGTATTCATAGTAGAACCGGCCGCACACAAAGGGGTCGATGCCCACACGGTAGATCGGTGTGATCTCGGAAAACTGCACGATGGGATACGCCAGGATCACTGCGCCGGGCTTGGGCAGGCCATAGTTTTTATAGCCCAGAGCGTCCGATGCAAACAGGCCCGCCAGATGTCCGCCGGAAGAATAGCCGATCAGGGCGTAGCTTTCCGTCTGCACACCGAACTGCTGTGCGTGGCCGGTGATGTACTTCACCGCCCGTGCAATGTCCTCCATGGGGCCGTTGTTGTCGTTATCCGGGTAGGCGCGGTAGCGCATCACGAACACCGCATAGCCTTTCTGGTGCAGCTGGTAAGCTGTGGAGATGCACTCCTTTAACTCTGCCGTGCGGTTGAAGATGTTGCCGGAGAGCACCAGCGCATACTTTGCATCCGGCGTGCTGGCCGGGTAGTAATAGAACTCCGCATTGTTGCGGGAGCTGTCCTCGGCGATCTCCTGCTCCGAGTAGAGCTTATAGGTGATCTGCACGCCCGCATTGTAATTGCGGATGAGCAGGTTCAGACCATCGGCACAATCCTGTGCCACATGGCTGCTCACATATTTTTCCAGCGTCTGGTCATTGCACCAGTCCTCGGTGCCGGGCAGGTTCTGCTCCTTGGAATAGGTCCAAACGCCTGCACCAAGGATGCTGGGGTTCGAGCGGATCTCGCCCATGGTGGTCTGCGGCGTGATATCCGGCTCGCCATACTCTGCTGCAAATGCGGGCAGCGCCATCATCAGCAGAAGACAGATACAGGCTGCTGCGGTGCATATCCTGTGTTTCAACTCAACATCTCCTTTTCAGCCGACCTGTTCCTCCCAGAAGGCAACTGCTTCATTCAGCCAGCCATCCGCAGCCGTGCCGCGGCCAATCGAGACCGCATGGGGTGCATCCGCAAAGGCCGTTCTCTGGTACGCCACACCGTGTTTCTGCAGAGCCTGTTCAAACGCTTCGTAAAAGCTTGTGTCCGGCCCGAGGATCGTGTCATTGTCGCCCCGCCAGAAATAAACCGGCGGGTAATCGTCATCCACTGCCTGATTCAGGTCGGTCCAGTAATAGCGCCATCCGCATGCGGTCGGATCATATACGATGTGATACACCGGCTTTATAATAGAGAAATCAACGATCGGGTACCCCAGAATCAGTGCGCCCGGCTTCTGGGCACCAAAGGCTCCGTAGCCGCGCTTCTGGTTGGCAAATATGCCCGCGACCTGCGCGCCGGACGAGTAGGCAACGATCGCGTAATCCTCCGGCTGCACCCGGAGCTGTTCCGCATGGGCGGTAATAAAGTTCACCGCATTGCCAAGATCCTGCAGCGGTGCATTGTCGCCAAGGTCGGTCCATGCGCGGTAGCGCAGAACAAACACGGTATAGCCTTTTTCATGCAGTTCCCACGCTGTCGGCAGGCCCTCGCCAAATGTGCCGTTGATGGTCAGCGCATTGCCGCCCATCACGATCGCATATTTGCCATCGGGATCGCTCCCCGGAAAATAAAACAGCTGTACGCATCCGAGCGAAGGATCCACCTCGGTCTCCTCCGGGCTGTAGACCTGCCACGTCACCTGAACTCCGTCCTTCACATTCTGTGCCGCAAGGTTCAGCGCCGCCGTTGTTTCCGGCACCGTCTGCCCCCATGCGTATTCCTGCAGGGTCTGGTTTTCCAGTCGCTGCGGGTCCATTGGGTCCCCTCGCCGAAGGAGCCATACAAAAACAGCCCGCTCTGCTGCATCACAGGTCGCTGCGGATCTCCTGCATCGTCATGTCCGGTGTGATGTTGGCCTGACCAAGCTCCTCCGCAAACGCCGGCTGTGCCAGCAGGATCATCAGGCCAATACCAAACATCACCGTGCGCAATCGTTTTCTCACAGCAATCCCCCGTTTATCTCTTTATTTGCACTGTTTTTCCCAGAATGCCGTTGCCTGCCGGATCCAGCCGTCCGCATCGGTGTGGCGGCCCGGGCCAATGGCGTGGGGTGCGTTCTCGTACACATGGCACTCATAAACAGCCCCGCTCTCCCGGAGCTTGCGCTCCAGCAGCGGCCCCTGCTGGGAGTAGCACATGCGCTGCATATAAAGATCATTTTTGCCGTAGAAGAAATAGGTAGGGGTAAAGTTTTCGTTCACCACATCCGAAATATCGGTCCAGTAGTAACGCCAGCCAAGCACCAGCGGTCAATGGCCAGCTGATATAGCGGCTTCACCTCAAAGAAATCGTTGATGGGGTAACCCAGCAGCAGCGCTGCAGGCTGTGGGAGGCCAAATGCCTTATAGCCGAACTTTTCGTTGTCTGAGCCGATCAGGCCCACGATGTGTCCGCCGGAAGAAAAGCCCATCAGCGCATAGTTTTCGCGCTGAACGCCAAACTGATCTGCATTTTCGGTCAGGTACTTTATGGCATTGGCAATATCGTACAGTGGCGCATTGTCGGATGCATTCAGGAAAGAGCGGTACCGCAGCACAAAAGCCGCATAGCCCAGCTCGTGCAGCTGGTTGGCAATGGATGCACCTCGTTCAGCTCTGCGGTGGTGTTGCCGCCGTTGCCGGGCACCACGATGGCGTACTTTGCGTTGGCTGTTTTAGCGGGGAAATAATACAGCTGCACCATGCCCAGAGAAGGATTTTCCGCAATTTCTTCCGGGGTATACACCTGCCATGTGATCTGTACGCCCTTGTTGTAGTTTTCGATCACAAGGTTCATGCCTTCGGCGGCATCCTCGGCAGCCGCGTAGCTACATAGCCCTCAATGGGCGTATCATCGTACCGCGTGCTGCCCTCGATCCATTCGTTGCAGTAGGTATAGTAGCCGGAGCCTTTGATGCTGGGGTTCTCCCGCAGCTCTTTCATGGTCGTCTTTGTTGTGATGTTCGGCTCGCCGTACTCTGCAGCAAATGCCGAAAGCGATACGCACGCCAGCATTCCCAGCGCACACACCATCGTTCTGATCCACTTCATTTTGGGACATCCTCCATTCTGCAGCGGCGTATCCTGCCGTGCTTTTCTTTGTTATGATTTATTGTATCACAAACCTTCTGCTTGTCAAAGAAATTTCTGTGCAGTACGGCGCTTGTACCGCACCGCAAATTCTGCTATACTGGAGCCGGATATTTTTGAGAGTTGAGGGCGCGGAAAGCTATGCACTTTCCGCCGGGATCGAAATATGAGCAAAATCGAGATCCGGCCCATGGAGCCGGAAGACTGGAGCGCTGTTTCCAGAATTTATTTGGAGGGCATTGCTACAGAACATGCCACTTTTCAGACCACCTGTCCGCCGTATTCTGCGTGGGATGCTTCCCACGCAAAAGAATGCCGACTGGTACTGCTGGCCGACGGCGTGATCGCCGGGTGGACGGCGTTGCGCCGGGTGGACCCGCGCTGGTGCTACCGCGCGTTGCCGAGGTGAGTATTTACGTGGGTGAGCAGTTCCGAGGCCATGGCCTTGGCTATCACCTGCTGACCGAGCTGTGCCATCAGGCAGAAAAGGCCGGCTACTGGACACTGCAGTCCACCGTGCTGCAGGACAACGCTGCCAGCCGCGCCCTGCACACAAAATGCGGCTTTCGCTTAGTGGGCCGCCGGGAACGCATTGCCCGCGACTGTCACGGCCGCTGGCTGGACACATTCTTAATGGAATACCGCGCTGCCGCCAATGAACCGGAAGGCTATAAAAAGCTGTAAGATGCAAAAGAACTCCGCGCCCTGAGGCTGCGGAGTTCTTTTTGTCCATTGATAAAATGATAAAGGTAAAAACAGGCTTACCACTCTTCGCCGTCGATGTCCACGCTGCCGTCCACCACGGCACCGGCGCGGGAACGCTGGAACATGCTTTCCACCACGGCGCAGTACTTATCGGCAAGACAGACGATGACGCTTCGCGGCAGGTGGGCACATGACGGAAGGTCAGCGGCCACATGTGGCTTGCAATGATGCTCTGTTCCTTTCTGGTAATGCTGAACACCCGCTTTGCATTGACGCAGGCATAACCCGGATGGGAGAAGCCGTGCATCTCAAACAGGCGGCGCAGGCCGTGAAAGGTACCGGTGGTGTGCCAGTCGTACAGATAAAAATCATGCAGCAGGGCACCCACTGCCAGCGAGGTCTCGTCAGCGTGCAGATGCAGACGGCGGTTGAGCCAGAAGCTCACCAGCGCCACATTCTTGCAATGCTGGTAGGTGGTGACAGAGCCGTGCTGGATGTACTCCCGCATCCGCTGCACATCCGGGTGATGATCGTATTTTTCAACGATGGCATAAAGCTGTTCGCGCTCGATCTCAGAAAGCTGCATGCTGCAAAATTTCCTTTCGCTTTAAGGTGATGTTTTCAGGAGCGGAGCTGGACCGGATTGGAATTGCCGAAGTTCTCTGCACTGGAAGGGTTCTCCCGCTTGAGGGAAAAATCTACCAGATACTGCTTGCCGTCGCCCAGTTCTTCCAGCTGGGCCAGTTTTGCCTTTGCGGCGGCTTCGTCTGGGTACCACTGGATCAGGAAGAAATTTTCTTCCTCTACACCGTAGTACAGCCACTGGCCGTCGGCACGCAGCCAGTCGTCCAGATGATCCACTTCTTCGCCGTCCGGCAGGCCAAGGCCTTCTTCGGCATAAAGGTTTTCCGGTTCCACCTGCAGCATTTCGATCACCTGAATAGAGCTTTGCAGGTATTCGTCCTGCGAGACTGTCTTGTCCGAAAGCTCCCATCCGGTGAGAAAAGCCTGCATCATCAGGTCGCGCACAGAGATGCGCGGCAGGGTCGGGTCCATAACCATAGGTACTTCCTTCTTCCTTTAGTTTGTCCCTGCTGACCAGTATACGTCAAAGGCTTATGCAAGTCAACAGTTTAATTGTGAATTTTTTGTAGGTTCGTTCAAATATATCCAGACTTAACAGACGGAAAAGGCAAAAGTGTCTCCCAGCCATTCCACTGCCAGTTCCACCAGTGATGCCGGTGGCGGCTGGGCTGGTCCACCTCTGCCGTGCTGATGCTGGTACCGTGCACCCCCTTTTCAAACAGATGCGCCTCGCATGGCACACCCGCCCGGTGCAGAGCGTTCACCAGCATCAGAGTGTTCTCCACCGGAACGGTGGCATCCTCCATGGTGGTCCATACGAACACCGGCGCGTCTGCGGCGTGATCTTATCCTCCAGCCCGAACACCTGCTGTGCCGCTGGGTCGGCGCTGCCCGCCAGCTGCACAAAGCTGCCGCGGTGGGCATACTGCCCTGCCGTGACCACCGGATAGCCCAGAATGACCGCATTGGGCCGGGGCTGGGCCGCTTCGCCGGGAATGTCCAGCACAGCACCGGAAAGGGCCAGGTGGCCGCCCGCTGAAAAGCCGCACACGGCAATTTTTCCGGCAGGATATGCCACTGGGCCGCGTGCTGCCGCACAAGACCGATAGCCTCGGCCAACTGGCGCAGCGGCATGTAGTCCTTTGCCTTTTCGCAGATGGCGTAGTCCAGCACAGCGGTGTGGTACCCCGCCGCCGCAAACTGCAGCGCCACCGGGTCGCCCTCGCGGGCACTCACATGGGTATAGCCGCCGCCGGGCACCACCAGCACCAATGGCCGGTCAAGCACATTCGGCATCCGCTCACAGCAATCACGCAGATAAACGGTCAGCGTCCCACCGCCGGCCAGTTCCAGCTGTTTCAGCTGCATGATATTTCCTCCTTTTACAGCATCCTTTGCGGTTCATTATAGCACAAAACGAACCATTTTTTAAACTTTTTATGAAAGCCCTTGATTTTTGCTTTTTGTCGGTGTATATTAGCACTCGAAAGTTACGAGTGCTAAGTATTCAAAAGCAATATCCTATTCCGAGTGCTTGGTGCCGAATACAGATAAAAAGAGGTTTTGCATTATGGCTAAGAAAGAATTTCAGGCTGAAAGCAAAAAGCTGATGGATATGATGATCAACTCCATCTACACCAATAAGGAAATTTTCCTGCGCGAGCTGATCTCCAACGCATCGGATGCCATCGATAAGCTCTATTATAAGAGCCTGACCGATCCTTCTGTGGGCATGAACAAGGGCGATTTCCGCATCCTCATCACCCGCGATAAGGAGAACCGCATCCTGACCATTGAGGATAACGGCATCGGCATGACCAAAGAGGAACTTGAGCAGAATCTGGGCACCATTGCTCACTCCGGTTCTCTGGATTTCAAGAAGGACAACAAGGACGAGAACATCGATATCATCGGTCAGTTTGGTGTCGGCTTCTACTCTTCCTTCATGGTAGCCGATAAAGTCACCGTCATTTCCAAGGCTTATGGCTCGGATGAAGCATGGCAGTGGGAGTCCTCCGGTGTGGACGGCTACGAAATGACCCCGCCAGAAGGACACCGCAGGCACCCAGATCATCCTGCACATCAAGCCGGATACTGAGACGGACCACTACGACAACTTCCTCGACGAGTACGGCATCGTGGCCATCGTGAAGAAGTACAGCGACTATGTGCGCTATCCCATCCAGATGGAGCGCCAGCACGAGCGCCAGAAGCCGGAACCCGATCCCAAGCCGGAGGATTATAAGCCCGAATGGGAGACTTACACCGAGCTGGAAACTCTGAACAGCATGGTGCCCATCTGGAAAAAGCAGAAGAGCGAAGTGACCGACGAGGAGTACGCGAATTTCTATAAGGAAAAGTTTGGTGATTATACCGACCCGCCCGCGTCATCGTCAGCCGCACCGAGGGCACTGCAAATTATAATGCCCTGCTGTTCGTGCCCAGCCACCGTCCCTACGACTTCTACACCAAGGATTATGAAAAGGGTCTGGCCCTGTACGCATCCGGCGTGCTCATCATGGAGAAGTGCGCCGACCTGCTGCCCGATTACTTCAGCTTCGTCAAGGGCATTGTGGACAGTCAGGATCTGAGCCTGAACATCAGCCGCGAGATGCTGCAGAAGGACAACCAGCTCAAGCTGATCCACAACGCTCTGGAAAAAAAGATCAAGAATGAGCTGCACGCCATGCTGGCCAATGACCGCGAGAAGTACGAGGAATTCTGGAAAGAGTTCGGCCGTCAGATCAAGTTCGGTGCTTACTCCGACTACGGCATGCACGCCGAGCTGCTGCGCGACCTGCTGCTGTTCTGGTCTGCCAAGGAGCAGAAGATGATCACTCTGCAGGAGTATGTGGACAAGATGCCCGCTGAGCAGAAGTATATCTACTTTGCTGCCGGTGATTCTACCGACCGTCTGGCAAAGCTGCCCGCCGCTGAGCTGGTCATGGATAAGGCTATGACGTCCTGCTGCTGACCGAGGACGTGGATGAGTTCTGCCTGCAGATCCTGCGCACTATCCCCGCAAGGATGCCGAGGGCAAGGACGGCACCGTGGAGTTCAAGAATGTCAACAGCGGTGATCTGGCCTTGAGACCGAGGAAGAGAAGAAGGCCGCCGAGGACGCTACCGCTGAGAACAAGAACCTGTTCGATGCCATGAAGGACGCACTGGACGGCAAGGTGAAAGAGGTCAAGGTCTCTACCCGCCTGAAGGATCACCCTGTGTGCCTGAGTGCTGACGGCCCGCTGTCCATTGAGATGGAAAAAGTGCTGTCCAAGCAGCCCGGCAGCGAAGGCGTAAAGAGCGATAAGGTTCTGGAACTGAATGTCAACCACCCCGTGTTTGCCGTGCTCAAGGCCGCACAGGAGGCCGGTGACACCGACAAGCTCAAGAAGTACAGTGCTCTGCTGTACGCACAGGCTCAGCTGATCGAAGGCCTGCCGGTGGATGATCCCGCCGCCTACGCCGAGGCCGTCTGCAGCCTGATGAAGTAACTTTTCCGGCAGGCAGCAGACTTACTCCTCTGCCGCTTCCACGCACATCAATATTTCCCCCTTAACAAAAAGGCCGTGCTCCGCTATAATAGAGTGGAACGCGGTCTTTTTCTGTTCTTTTGCCGGACAGTCAGGATAAATTGAGAGGTTTTTGCTCATGCAGCCCAAAAAACATTATTTTGCCCACATTCCCACCATTGCCATCTTTATTGTGTTTGCCATGTCGGCACCGCTGGGCGTGCTGCTGTTCATCTTAAAAAGCATCGATAAAAGCGCCGAAAAAGAGGAAACGGCTGCTGCGCAGGCGCAGGCAGACTATCGTTCCGACCTCGGCCCCGCACCTGCGCAGACGGCCCCCCGGCAGGAAAACGAGCCAGCCTACGGCCACGATGTTCCCACCAAAGAGCAGAAGGACGCTAAGGAGCGTCATAAACTCCTTACCACCCTGTGCACCATCGGCGGTGCCGTCTTTCTGTTCGCGGGCTTCAGCACCCTGTTCATGGATGGCGCTGACAGCATGATGGAGCGTTTACCGCCATTGCCCAGATGCTGGGCGGCGGCGCTGCTCTGCTGACCGGCCTGCGCATGGATCGTACCCGCAAGCTGGAACGCCTGTTGGACAAGATCGCAGGCGACCGCGACAATATTCCGCTGGACGAGCTGTTTGCTGCCGCGGGCATCGATGCCGCAAAGGGCCGCACCGTGGTGGAAAGTGCTATTTCCCACGGTTACTTCGGTGCAGATGCTTACATTGATAACCGCACCAATACTCTGGTAGTGCGCGGCGCGGCTCCCCAGCCGCCCCGGAAACCGAAGCCTGCGCCCGCCCCAGAACCTGCACCAGCGGACCAATATACCGCAATTCTGCAGCAGCTGCGGCAGGTCAACGATGCCATCCCGGACCCCGTGATGACCATCAAGATCAGCCGTCTGGAAGCGGTCAGTGCCCGCATCTTTGAGCTGGCAAAGCAGGACCCGGCAAAAAGGCTCAGCTGCAGAAATTCATGGACTACTATCTGCCACCGCCCTCAAGCTGCTGAACACCTACGCCAGCCTTCCTGCGCAGGATGTGCAGGGGGAAAACATCGCCGATGTCAAAAAGAACATCGAGCGCAGCATGGACCTGCTGGTGACCGCCTTTGAAAATCAGCTGGACAAGCTGTTCCAGTCCGACGCACTGGACGTTTCGGCAGATGTGGCCGCACTGGAAGGGATGCTGAACATGGACGGCCTGACCGGAAACGAGTTTACAAAATAATATTTTGGGAAACAGGGAAAAGGCCCATGAGCTTTTTCCCTGTTTTTTCAAAGCGCAAATCTCCATGTTGTGCAGGCCTCGTCCGTCCCACGCAAAGCCGTGGATTTGCAGGCATTTTTGCCAATGGTTTTTCCGTTTTATATCTAATTTTATTTCAACCGTCAAATTCCACTCTGTGCGCCAATTTCAGTCTTTTTGCAACTTTTCATCCAGATGCAACAATAACACATGGTTTTTTCTGTCCGGATTTTATATGATAAGGACAGAAGTGTGCAGAGCATCCTGTATGCGGCCCTGCACTGCAGTTCCAACCCGCTCAAAAGGAGGATTATCCTATGATGAAATCTGTTTCCGCATGGAAGCAGGAGCTTTCCAGCGGCGCTCACGCTGCCCGGCTGGCAGCACTTTACTGCTGTGCGCCCGACGAAACTCCTGCACAGGCTGCCCGCTACGAAGCTGTTCTGAATGGTCTGGATGCCACCTTTGGCCCCCATGCTGAAGCTGGTCTTTACAGTGCCCCCGGCCGCACCGAGATCGGCGGCAACCACACCGACCACCAGCATGGCCGCGTGCTGGCCGGCAGCGTGAATATTGATATGATCGCTGCCGCCGCGCCCAACACCCTGAACCAGCTGCGCGTGCAGAGCGAAGGCTACGACCTGTGTGTGATCGGCCTTGATGACCTTGCTGCCCGCAAGGAAGAGGAAAACACTACCCTCTCTCTGCTGCGCGGCGAATGCGAAGCCTTCCGTCAGCGCGGCGCAAAGCTGGCCGGTCTGGATGTGTACATTTCCTCCAACGTGCCCAAGGGCAGCGGCGTTTCTTCCTCCGCCGCCTTTGAAGTGCTGATCGGCGTGATCCTGAATGACTGCTTCATGACCGATAAAGTCTCCCCCATCGAGATCGCGCAGATCGGCCAGTGGGCAGAGAACGTCTACTTTGGCAAGCCCTGCGGCCTGATGGATCAGATGGCTTCCAGCGTTGGCAACATTATTACCATTGATTTTGCGGACCCTGCCCACCCGAATGTGGAGCCGGTGGCCGTGGATTTCTCCAAGGCAGGCCTTGCCCTGTGCATTCTGGATTCCTGCGCAGATCATGCCGACCTGACCGACGAATATGCCGCTGTGCCCGCCGAGTGCCGCGCCGTGGCTGCTGTGTGCGGCGGCGAAGTGCTGCGGGATGTGCCGTTCGAGACCTTCCTTGCAAAGCTTCCGGAGTGCCGCAAGCAGTGCGGCGACCGTGCCGTGCTGCGCGCCTTCCATATCTATGCCGATAATGACCGCGTGGCAAAACAGGTAGCTGCCCTGCGCGAGGGCGATTTTGACACTTTCCTGCGTCTGGTCAACGAGTCCGGCCACAGCAGCTGGGAATACCTGCAGAACGTGATCCCCGCCGGTTACAAGGAGCATCAGGAGATGGGCGTGACCATTGCAGCTGCCAAGCATTATCTGAACGGCAAGGGCGCTGTGCGCGTGCACGGCGGCGGCTTTGCCGGTACGGCTCAGGCCTTTGTGCCGGTGGAAATGCTGGCCGACTTCAAGGCCCACATGGAAGCCATCCTTGGTGAGGGCCGCTGCCATGTGCTGAGCATCCGCCCGGAAGGAGGCGCAGTGCTGTGATCTCTACCGCCATTCAGCAGCTCGTGAATTACGGGCTGGACACCGGCCTTATCCTGCCCGATGATGAAATTTACATCCGCAACCAGCTGCTTATGACCATGCAGCTGGACGACTTTACCGCGCCGGAGGGCGAGGTGTGCTATACCGATCTGGAAAGCATCCTCAAAACGCTGGTAGATGATGCCGTTGCCCGCGGTGTGTGCGAGGACAACTCCACCGCCCGCGACCTGTTCGACACAAAGCTCATGGGCGTATTGACCCCGCGGCCCAGCATCGTGCGCGCCAATTTCGAGGAACGCTACGAAAGCGAAGGCCCGCAGGCCGCAACCGACTGGTTCTATAAATTCAGTCAGGACACCGATTATATCCGCCGCTACCGCATCAAGCGCGACCTGAAATGGGTCACCAAGACCCCTACGGCGATCTGGATATCACCATCAACCTCTCGAAGCCCGAAAAAGACCCCAAGGCCATTGCCGCCGCCAAACTAGCTCCCCAGAGCGCCTACCCCAAGTGCCAGCTTTGCGCCGAGAACGAAGGCTATGCAGGCGCATGAACCACCCCGCCCGCGAGAATCACCGCATCATCCCTCTCACCATCAACGACAGCGCTTGGAACCTGCAGTACAGCCCCTACGTCTACTACAACGAGCACTGCATCGTGTTCAACAACCAGCACACTCCCATGAAGATCGAGCGTGCTACCTTCCGCAAGCTGCTGGATTTCGTGGGCCTGTTCCCCCACTATTTCGTGGGCAGCAACGCCGACCTGCCATCGTGGGCGGCAGCATTCTCAGCCACGACCATTTCCAGGGCGGCCACTATGAATTCGCTATGGCAAAGGCTCCCGTCGAGAAGAAGTGGGTCTTCCCCGGTTTTGAGGATGTGGATGCCGGTATCGTGCACTGGCCCATGAGCTGCATCCGCCTGACCAGCGAGGATGATGCCCGTCTTGTGGAGCTGGCCGATAAAATTCTGACCGCATGGCGCGGCTACTCGGACGAAAAATGCTTCATCTTTGCCGAGACCGACGGCGAGCCACATAACACCATCACCCCCATTGCCCGGATGCGGGACGGCAAGTATCAGCTGGATCTGGTGCTGCGCAACAACATCACCACCCCGGAGCATCCGCTGGGCGTGTTCCATCCCCATGCAAAGCTGCATCACATCAAAAAGGAAAACATCGGCCTGATCGAGGTCATGGGCCTTGCCGTGCTGCCCAGCCGCCTGAAAAAGGAGCTGTTTGAGCTGGCCGATGCACTGGTGGCCCGCACCCCGGTAAGCCAGTATCCGGAAGAACTGCAGAAGCACGCCGAGTGGGCCGAGGATATTCTTGCCCGCCACCCGGAACTGAACGGCGACACCGTGCACCTCATCCTGCAGGACGAGGTGGGCCATGTGTTCGCTCAGGTATTGGCCGATGCCGGTGTCTATAAAATGGACGAGGCTGGCCGCGCAGGCTTTGTGCGGTTCCTTGCAAGCGTGCAATAATCTATTAAAAAACGCTCTCCCCCTTTCCCCCGCCGGTATGCCTTGCCGACGGGGGATTTTTATTGTTCAGTGGAGGTTCCAAGCCGTTTTCAGTCCCGTAACACAGCACAAAAAAGCCGCCTTTCGTGCCAATTAGCACAAAAAGCGGCTTTTTATCGTCTTATTTCAGGAGCAAAGAGCCTTGCGGAAGGTTATTCCGGCAGATCCTCTTCGTTCTCCAGGCTGTGCCAGACGTTCTGGACATCATCATTGTCTTCCAGCGCATCCAGCAGCTTGCCCATCAGCTTCAGCTGGTCGGGGTCGGTCAGGCGGGTGGTGGTCATGGGCACCATGGCCAGATCGTCGGAGAGGATCTCGTAGCCCTTCTCCTCCATGGCCTTGACCACAGCAGAATAGTTTTCGGGATCGGTGGTGATCTCGGCTGCATCCTCGCTGGCATCGAAGTCCTCGGCACCAGCATCCAGAGCATCCATCATAGCCTCGTCGGCATCCTTATCTTCCAGAGAGATGTCAATGACACCCTTCTGGCTGAACAGGAAGCCCACGCAGCCCATAGCACCCAGATTGCCGCCGTTCTTGTCGAAGTAGTGGCGCAGGTCGCAGCGGTACGGTTGCGGTTGTCGGTCAGGGTCTCCACCATGACAGCAACGCCGCCGGGGCCGTAGCCTTCGTAGGTGATTGCTTCATACTCGGTCTTATCGCCGCCCTCAGCCTTCTTGATGATGCGCTGGATGTTATCGTTGGGCACGCTCATGCGCTTTGCCTTGGCGATCAGGTCAGCCAGCTTGCTGTTGGAAGCAGGGTTCGGGCCGCCGGTACGCACGGCAACGCTGATCTCGCGGCCGATCTTGGTAAAGACCTTTGCCTTTGCGCCATCGGTCTTTTCCTTCTTGCGCTTAATATTGTTCCATTTGCTATGTCCAGACATGGGAAAGAGCCTCCTGTATATTCTCAAATCTCCGCCTGCGGGCAGACGGGCTGTGGTCGCCCGCATTGTGGCAGCACACAAAATCTAACTCTATTATTGTAGCACAACCGGGCAGAGCGTTCAAGCCTTATCCGCCCGGTTTTCAGCATTCTGCGCGGAAAAATGCGCTTTTTCTGCCCGTTCACAGCAGCCGCAGCGCCTTGGGATAATGGTTTTTCACCCGCCCGCCGGACACCTTGCCGCCGCCCAGCGGCCAGCCGTCCACCGTCACGCAGCACCAGCCGTCAGCAGCGATGCGGGCTTCCACCTCACGGCCGGAAAGATACTCCACGCAGCGCGGGTCATCAAGGGTGAGTTCTTCGCGGTTTACGCACTGTGCGCCAAATGCCGTGAACAGATGGTGCTCCGGTACAAAGCGGCCTTTCTGCACGCTGCCCACAAATACGCCCGCCCGCAGCACATGCAGGTTCGTCTGCGGGAACGGCACCGGCAGCAGCACACCGCCGCCGTGCACCACAGCCGGGCGGTCAACCAGCGCCGGGAAATACTGCCCGGCAAACGCGTGCCATGCTGCAAGGCTCTGGGCAGGACTTGTCTCCCCTGCCTGTGCTTCGCGGCTACGCTTGTCACCCTGCACCGCTTCCCGGCAGGCACGGGCATTCTCGCGGCGGGCACTGCGGGCATCCGGGGTCCTGGCAGCTTGCCGCCCTTCCCCTTGGCCTTTTTGCCCGCAGCTTCCGCTGCTGCCAGCCAGAGCTGTTCTTCGGCAGTGTACTCGCCCTCTGCGGGCAGAACGCGCGGAGTGCCAGCTTTGACGAGCCGGGCCATAAAGTGGCCCTCGCCGCCCTGACAGGGCCAGATACGGCGCACCTTGCTCACATCCAGCGGCAGGCCGCCGGTGCGGTTGCTTCGCCCTCACTGCCAAAGGTGTAGTCCACATTGCCAAGCGCATCCGCAAGGGTGAACTCCGGGTGGCGCTGCAGGAATGCCGCCACCTGTCCCTCGTCCTCCTCGGGTGCAAAGGTGCAGGTGGAATACACCAGCTGCCGCCCGGGGCCAGCACAGCGGCTGCACAGTCCAGAATTTCTGCACCCAGCTCAGCACACTGCTTCACCAGCGCTTCACAGTGCTGCTGACGGGCCACCGGCTCCTTGCGGAACATTCCCTCGCCGGAACAGGGCGCGTCCACCAGCACCCGGTCAAAAAATTCCGGCAGCGCATCCGCAATGCGGGCAGGTGCTTCGTTCAGCACCACCGCATTGGGCACGCCCATGCGTTCCAGATTGCTTTTCAGGATATCCGCACGAGCTGCAACGTATTCGTTGCTCACCAGCACACCCCGGCCCTGCAGCGCCGCCGCCAGCTGGCTGCTTTTGCCGCCGGGCGCGGCGCACATGTCCAGCACACGCATCCCGGACTGCACGCCCAGCAGCGGTGCCGCCGAGGACGCAGACGGCTCCTGCGAGTAGAACACGCCCGCATGGTGGTACGGATGCCGCCCGGGCCGGAATTTCAAATCATCCGGCTGATGCACCACGAATGCCGCCTTGCAAAAGGGCGATGCTTCCAGTGGGAAATCGGCTTTTGCGGCAAACTGCTCCGGTGAGCTGCGCAGGGCCGACACCGTTACGCCGCGCTCCGCCGTTTCCTGCGGGGCTGCATACAGGACATCGAACCGGTCTCCCAGCAGAGCGCGCTCCCGCTGTTCAAAATATTCCATGGGCATTCTGCATTCCTCCTGTGGGATGTATAAAGCCGCCGTCCGCGGCCAAACTAGGTCTTGTGAGGGGCACACCGCCCCGCACGGAAAACCGAAAGGAGATCATTCACTATGGCAACCGAAAACCGCAGCAATAACTGCAAGAATCAGACCTCGAACCGCACGTCCAACCAGACCACCAACAGCGCCACCAACGAGCACAAGCACCCCAACCAGTACACCAAGGGTGCCGACGATGAGAGCGCCAAGAACTCCACGAGCAGCCGTTCCAGCAACGCCAAAAACAGCCGCTGACGCTGCCCTTCGCGCCTGATGGACCACGGGCGCGAACCTCTGATCTTTCTCAAATCGCAAAGCCCGCTGCCCTCCGGCACTGTTTTCCAGTGCGGAAAGCAGCGGGCTTTCGCGTCAGAAGTTGTTTTTATAGTCAGGGTGCGCCGAATGGGCGCGGCTTGCCGCCAGACAAGGCGGTTTTCCGCAGCAATCCTGATGGATTGCAAGGAAGAGCAACGCTGTATGGCAGCAAAAAGACCGTTCAGGCGGTGTGCAATGATTATGAAAGCAACTTCTCAGGTCTCGTTGGGGTCGAACTGCTGCCACAGTGTTTCAAACAGCTCGTGCACACGGCTCAGCTGACCGTTCAGATACAGCCAGCCCAGCAGGCACTCGAAGCCGGTGGAAGCACGGTATTCCTCCGGGGAAGTGTGCTTTGCCACGCTGGCCTTGCTGGCGTTGCGGCCCCGCTTGAACACGGCCAGTTCGTCCTCAGTGAACAGCGGCTCCAGCAGCTGTTCCTCCCGGAACTGTGCCCGGGCCGAGACATATTTGACCTTTTCTGCGTTGAGCTTTCCGGCAGACAGGCGGTGATGCTCCACCAGACGCTGTCGCACCAGCAGTTCCAGCACGCTGTCGCCACAAAGGCCAGCGCCAAGGGGCTAAGCTCCCGCGGTCGATCTTTTCAGGTTCGTTCATAAATATTCTCCAACCCTCTCAGACTCGCATCCGCTCGCCAGCTCCCCCGAAAGGGGGAGCTTTTATTGCACGTACTTTTTAGATGCGTGAAACCTCGCCCTTCGGGAGAGGTGGCAGCGCGGCAGCGTTGACGGAGAGGGTTCTTCTTTAGAAGATATAATCGAACTGGTAATCGCCGATGAGAATGGTGTCGTTCTCCTGCACGCCCTTTGCCACCAGAGCGTCCAGAATGCCGCTCTCGCCCAACTGACGCTGGAAGAACTGCAGGCTTTCGTAGTCGTCCACATTGCTGCCGGCCAGAATGTATTCCAGCCACGGGGCTTCCACGCTCCATACATGGGCTTCCATGCGCTTGATCTCAAATGCACGGTCGTTGGCCTTGGGTTCGGGCTTCTTGTACTCGGGAGCAAACACCGGCACCGGCGGGATATCCTTCAGGCGGTTATACACGAGGCCCGGCAGTTCCTTCACGCCCTGCATCGTAGCGGCGGAGATGGGCACAAAGGTCAAGCCCTTGCCCTCCACATACTTGCGGAAAGCTTCGATCTGCTCCTCGGTGGCCAAATCGCACTTGTTGCCAATGACGATCTGCGGGCGCTCAGCCAGCACAGGCTGAACTTTGCCAGCTCCTCGTTGATCTTTTCAAATCCTCAATGGGTTCACGGCACTCGCTGCCAGAAACATCCACCACATGCAGCAGCAGGCGGCAGCGCTCCACATGGCGCAGGAAGTCATGTCCCAGACCGATGCCCTCGCTGGCACCCTCGATCAGGCCGGGGATGTCGGCGCAGACAAAGCTTGCGCCCTCCGCCACGGACACAACGCCCAGCGTGGGCACCAGTGTGGTGAAGTGGTAGTTTGCAATCTTAGGCTTGGCTGCGCTGATGGTGGAAATGAGAGTGGACTTACCCACATTGGGGAAGCCGATCAGACCCACATCGGCGATCAGCTTCAGCTCCAGCGTCACCTGAATGTCTTCGCCGGGCATACCGGGCTTTGCAAACTTGGGGATCTGTCGGGTGGGAGTGGCAAAATGCGCATTGCCGTAGCCGCCGCGGCCACCCTTTGCAATGGTGACTGGGGTGTGGTCGGACAGATCCGCAATGACAAGACCGCTCTCGGCGTCCTTGATGACGGTGCCCAGCGGCACTTGATGACAAGGTTCTCCGCGTTTTTGCCGTGGCACAGGCTTGCACCGCCCTTGCCACCCTCCGGGGCCACATACTTGCGCTTATAGCGGAAATCCATCAGGGTGGTCAGGTGATCATCCACCACAAAGATGATATCGCCGCCGCGGCCGCCGTCGCCGCCGTCCGGGCCGCCAGCGGCCACGAATTTTTCACGGTGAAAGCTCACCGCACCGTCGCCGCCCTTGCCCGCGTGGAGCCATATCGTGGCGATGTCGATAAAGTTGGTTTGTGCTGCCATACAGCCCCTCCTTAGTTTTATATGTTCGTTTATTCCCCTTCCCTTGCCGGGAACTCCTTCCGGCATCGCTGCACGATGCCACCTCCTCAAGGGGGGAGGCTTTAAGGCCCCCTCCCCGAGGGGGCTGTCGCCACAGGCGACTGGGGGAGTTTCTGCCAGACAGTCAAAAAGAGAATTCTTCATCAAAAAGAGCCGGGCCACGAGGTCCGGCTCTCTACGTTTTGCAGTTATCCGAAAGAAGTTACTGCTTGACGCTGCACTTCTTGCCGTCTTTACCCACGCGCTCGAAACGGACGGTACCGTCCACCAGAGCAAACAGGGTGTCATCGCTGCCCTTGCCAACGTTCTCACCCGGCATGATGTGGGTGCCACGCTGACGAACCAGGATGTTGCCGGCCAGAACGAACTGACCGTCTGCACGCTTGGTGCCCAGACGCTGTGCTGCGGAATCGCGGCCGTTCTTGGTGCTGCCTACGCCCTTTTTATGTGCCATTGTAATTTACCTCCTTAGCCGTTGATCGCAGTGATCTCAACCTTGGTGAAGGGCTGACGATGGCCCATACGGCGAGCACTGTGCTTCTTTGCGCGATAGGTGATGATGTTCAGCTTCTTGCCCTTGCCATTCTTGATGACCTTGGCAGTAACGGTAGCACCCTCAACAACGGGAGCGCCAACCTTCACAGAACCCTCCTCGCCAATAGCGAGAACCTGATCAAACTTCACTTCGGAGTCGGCCTCAACGTCCAGCTTTTCGATGTAGACGATGTCGCCCTGCTCCACGCGGTACTGCTTACCGCCGGTAACAATGATTGCGTACATTTTGTTCATTCCTTTTCGTTGTACTCGCTGGTCGTAAAGGCAGGCCCTTACACTGGGCCATTTCAGGCGCCCACACCATGCGGCTAGAATAGTATAGCAAAAAAACGATGGAAATGCAAGAGGAATTTTCCTCTTTCCGAAGGATTTTTTATTTTTCCGTCTTCCCGCTTTCCGCGATGGTGCGTTTTACTTCGGCATTATACGCTTCGGTGCGCTCCACGAAGAGCTTGCGCGGGCTGGAAGCCAGTAGTTCAGTATCTGTATCCGTCATCAGACCGATAACAGTTTTTTCTTTGCTCAGCTTATTGACTGCGGCTTTGTTGTCCGCCGTCATTGCCAGCTTTACCATCAGGGGCTTGTCCTTGAACTTGTGGGTGAAGTAAATTTCCGCAGCCACACCGACTACCACAGCGATACCTGCCACCAGCTGGGATACCCGCAGACCAATGGAGGCACCAGCATCAGACTGTCGGTGCGCAGGGCTTCGATCCAGAAGCGGCCCGCGCCGTACCAGATCATATACCGCAGGGCAATGTCACCGTTGAACTTGCGCTTTTTAATGTACCGGAACAGCAGGAGAAAGCCCACGAAGCACCAGATGCTTTCGTACAGGAAGGTGGGATGCACCGGCAGATTCGGGTCAATGGTCACGCCGCTCTGGGCCGTGACCGTGCTGCCCATCAGGTAAGCGCGGGTCGTTTCGCTGAACATGCCCCACGGCAGGGTGGTATTGCAGCCGAAGGCCTCCTGATTGAAGAAGTTGCCCCAGCGGCCGCAGCCCTGTCCCAGCAGAAAACCCATAGCGGTCAGGTCGAACATGGGCAGCACCGGCACGCCCCGCCGTTTGCAGGCCAAGCCGCCGAACAGAAAGCCGCCGATGATGCCACCGTAGATGGCAAGGCCGCCATCCCGAATGGCGATCATCTCCCAGATGCTTTCGTATTTAAAGGGTGCCATGGCCACATAGTAAGCGCGGGCGCTGGCAATGCCCAGCACGATGCCGATCAAGATCACGTCCACCATGCTGTCCGGGTCCACGCCGAACTCGATGCTGTGGCGGAACGCAAATACCAGCGCCAGACAGATGCCAAAGGCAATGCACACGCCATACCAGTAAATATTGAACCCGCCAATGGAAAGGGCCACGCGGTTGATCTCAAAGCTCAGGCCCAGCCCCGGGAACTGCACCAGATTTGTCATTCTGCTTCCTCCTCGTTCTCGGCCAGCGGCGCAGTGCCATCTGGCAGAATATCCATCACAGCCATGCGGTCGGTGCTGAGGATGTGCTGCAGCGCAGCGTCCGCATCCTCGGCAGTCAGCCCTGCCAGCATGGTGATCTGCTGCGCCACCGTCTGGCCGGAGAGGGCAAAGTCTGCCATCTGGCTGGCCGAGTCCTCCACATTTTCCAGATTTTCGATCAGCTGGCCGTACTTTTCGTTCTTGCACAGGGTAAAGATCTCCCGGTCCACACCCGCGGCGCGGATGCGGGGCGATCTCGTCCAGAAGCATCTGCTTCACGGCATCGGGGGCATCGCTCTCGCCGGTGAACAGGATGCAGCAGCAGCCGTCCACCCGCAGCACTTCCCCGCCAAAGCCGGGGTTCACAAGGCCTCCGTCGTACAGGCGGCGGTACAGCGGCGACATGCCGCCTGTGATGCAGCTCAGGATCAGATCATACAGTGCTTCAGTGCGCAGATCGTTCGGGGGCAACGGCTTCTCCTTGAAGCCACGCCGAAGCAGGGTTTGGACACCGGCATTTTCAGGGTCTTATGGGCTGCCGCCAGCGTCATGGTTCCGGCTTCCACAGCCGCTGTACCCTTTCGGTGCTGCGCGGTCTCATCAGGCCGTGGCGCTCACAGGCAGCCAGGATCTGCTCCATGGTAGTGTCGCCGGCAGCCGCCAGCACCATATTGCCCGGTGCATAGAAGGCTTTGCAGCTGTCGTAAAGCATCTCCGGCGTGATCTCAGCAATGCTCTCCACCGTGCCCGCGATATCGCTGCGGATGGGATGCTCGTGGTACAAGCACTCGAACAGACCGGTGATGAGCCGCCAGTCCGGGCTGTCATCGTACATTTTGATCTCCTGTCCGATGATGCCCTGCTCCTTGGCGATGGTCTGCTCGGTAAAGTACGGATGAGTCACCATGCCCAGCAGCACATCCAAGCTTTCGTCCAGCTGCTGGGTCGCAGTGAACAGGTAGCAGGTGCGGTCAAAGCTGGTAAATGCGTTGGCATTGGCACCGGTCTTGGCATACTTTGCAAAGGCATCGCCGTCCTGATCTTCAAACATCTTGTGCTCGAGGAAGTGTGCCACGCCTGCAGGCAGATGCACCTCTTTGCCGTCCAGCCGGAAATCCCGGTCAATAGAGCCAAAGCGGGTAGCAAAAATGACATGAGTGCTGGAATAGCCCGGCATGGGCCGCACGATAACGGTCAGTCCGGAGGGCAGGGTCTGCCACTGGTCAGCCACGGTCTTTTCCAGCAGGGTCTGGTTATTCTGCGGCATGAGCGGCCACCTCCTTTGTGAGCAGATAGCTGACCGAGAGGGTCAGTTTGCGCAGGATGGCGCGCACGTCGTCCTTGGTCACGGCCTGCAGAGCGGCGCGGGCTTCGGCGGGTGTCTGCACCTTGGCCGGGTCGCCGCCGCGCAGCACTTCAATGTAATACCATGTCTCGATGCCGCCCAAGGTATCCTCTACCCCCTGCATCCCGCTCAGCAGACCCCGACGGCAGTCTCAAATTCATCGTCGGTGATAGGGCCATCGCACAGGTCGGCCAGTTCCTTCAAGATGGCCTGCTCTGCCCGGGCTGCGTCGGCGTGCTCCACGCCGCTGTTCACAGCCATGCTTCCGGTAAAGCTCTGGAACGAGGACGAGCAGTAGTAGCACAGATGGTCACGCTCGCGCACATTCAGGAACAGGCGGCTGGTCACACTGCCGCCGTACAGCGCCATGGCAAGGCGCACAGCAGCCAGCTGTTCGGTGCGCATGGGTTCGCCCAGCGTGAACAGCATACAGAGCTTCGCCTGCACCATATCATAGGTTTCGGTTTTGTGCACCGGCTCCCGGCGGGGCATGGCAATGTTTTCCGCCAGCGGCAACGGTGCGCGGTCAATTGCCGCAAGCTCTGCCAGCAGTGCATCCTTTACCGCAGCGGTCTGCTCTGCCGTGCAGCCCAGCACAAGCAGTTCAATGTTGGCGGTGCGCAGCATCTCGTAATAGGCTGCGGTAAGCTGTTCCGGTGTCAGGCCTTCCACCTCTTCCAGATAGCCCTCCTGCCGCACACCCGCCGGGCTGTCGCCAAAGAATTCCCGGTTGGCCTGATGCAGGCAGTAAAGGCGCTTATCGTTGATCTCATCTTCCAGCGCCTTTTTCAGCATCTGCTTTTCAATGCCCACGGCTTCCGGATCAAAAGTGCCGCCCACAAAATACGGGTGAAAGGCCGCACCCAGTGCAATGGATGCATATTCCCTTGTAAGGGTCTCCCCTTCCAGCGCAAACTGATCCTTGATGCCGGTAACACTAACACACAGGTTGTGGCTACAGCCCATGGGCCGGGCATCCACTGTGAGGTCTGCACCGTAGAGCTTGGCCAGCTTTTTGGTCAGGCGGGTCATATCCGGGCAGTCGGCATAGCCGCGCTCCAGCACCAGCGGCAGCAGCGCATGTGCTGTGGCCGTTTCCCGCTTTGCCGGAAAGGCAAAGTGGACGCTGATGCGGCAGCGGTTGAATTTTTCCGCCGGGTCACAGGAAAGATGCACGCCCGGCGCAATGAGAGTACGTTCCAATTTGTTCCTCCGCCCTGCTTTCACAGGGAGCTTTTATTTTTATGATGCCTTCTGCAAGGCAAGAAATTCTTCCAGACTCAGGCCGCTGGCACGGATGGCAAGGGCATTTTCAACGCCCACATACCGCCAGTGCCACGGCTCAAACACCACGCCGGTAGCAGCCTGCCTGTCCTGCGGATAGCGCAGGATAAAGCCGTATTCGGCGGCGTAGGCGGTGAGCCACTCATAGGCGCGGGTCGTATCAAAGCCGGTATCACGGGTCGGGTAGTCCGTACTGAGGATATCCGCCGCATAGCCGGTGCCGTGATCATTGCATTCCGCAGGCGGCTGGATATCTGCCGCAAGGCTGGCGGCTTCTTCCTCGGTTTTGCCCTTTTCCAGATACTGCTGCTTCTGCGTCTCATAGGCCGCGCTGCGGGCATCTGCGTCCTGATAGCCTGCCGTCAGCACCAGTGCAACGCCGTCCTCGGCCGCAGCCGCAGCCATTTTCTGGTAGGCTGCAGCTGCTTCGGCTTCCAGTTGGATACCGCTGGCTTCATCGGCATCGGCAAGGGCCGGAGAGGGTTCCTCGGCAAAAGGCAGATTGGTGTTTACCAGCACAAAGCGCTCATCGTCAGCATCAAAGCTGTAGCCGGTGCCATCGTAGCTGGCCGCGTCAAAGCTCTGCGGCCCTGCAAGCATGGCGTTCACCTTTGGCAGCAGCCAGAGGATGCCTTTGGTCATAAGCGCCACAATGACGGCGCAGACGAGAATGAGAATGGCCCAGTTGCGGGCCAGACGCAGCCGCTTGCGGCGCTTCCACTGAGCGCGGGTCAGGCGGGGCTTTGCAGCATTTCTATCAGTCGGTTCCATGGTGCGTTGCAGCTCCTTTTGCAGAATTTGCAGCGCACTGCGCCGCACAGATACAGTGTATATTATACACCCCTTTGCATTTTGTGTAAACGCCGGAAGTGTAAAATAAGTATGACCGAAAAAACTCCTTCCGTCTGCTCGCACGCTCGCATCCACCTCCCTCAATGAGGGAGGCTCTGGCGAAACAGAAAAGTTTCCCGCTCTGCCAAAGGCCCCCTCTCAGAGGGGGCTGTCGCCGCAGGCGACTGGAGGAGTTTTCCACGCAAAAATGCCGCACCACCTAAAAGGCGATGCGGCATTCCTATATTTTTATTTAATCAAACAGCATATCGTGGATCGCAGAAACAGCCTTGTCGGCATCGTCGCGGTTGATGATGCAGGAGATCTTGATCTCGCTGGTGGAGATCATCTTGATGTTGATGTTGTTGTTGGACAGTGCCTCAAACATCTTGGAAGCAACGCCGCTGTGGCTCTGCATACCGGCACCCACAATGGAGACCTTGGCGCAGGTGGTGTCCACGCTCACATCGTTGAAGTGTGCGCTCTCCTTCAGCACGCGCATGGCCAGATCGGCTTCGCCCTCAGAGCAGGTAAAGCTGATATCCTTCTTGCCGTCACGGCCGGTGGACTGCAGGATGATGTCCACGTTGATGTTCTTCTGGGCCAGCAGACCGAAGATCTTGAAGCTCATGCCCGGCTCATCGGGAACGTTCAGAATCGTGATAACAGCAACATCAGTGTCCTTTGCGACACCCTTGATCAGCATACCTTCCATGTCTTTTGTAACCTCCTTGACCACCGTACCGGGCACGGGATTCAGGCTGGAGAGCACCTCCAGCTCCACATTATACTTTTTGGCCAGCTCCACGCTGCGGTTGTTCAGCACCTGTGCACCCAGAGATGCCAGCTCCAGCATCTCGTCAAAGGTGATCTCATCCAGCTTGCGGGTGTTGCGCACCTTGCGCGGGTCGGCCGTGTAAACGCCTTCCACATCGGTAAAGATCTGGCAGCGGTCTGCGTGCAGGGCTGCTGCAATGGCAACAGCGCTGGTGTCGGAGCCGCCGCGGCCCAGAGTGGTGATGTCATCCATCTTGTTCAGGCCCTGGAAGCCTGCCACAACGACCACACGGTTGCGCTCCAGCTCAGAAGAGATGCGCTCTGTCTCCAAGCGGGTGATGCGCGCCTTGGTATAGGCGCGGTCGGTGCGGAAGCCAGCCTGCCAGCCGGTCAGGCTGATGGCATGGCAGCCCAGCTCATTCAGTGCCATGGCCAGCAGCGAAATGCTGATCTGCTCGCCGCTAGCCAGCAGCATATCCATTTCACGGGCCGAAGGGTTGTGGGTGATCTCCCCAGCCTTGGCGATCAGGTCATCGGTGGTATCGCCTTGAGCGGACACCACCACAACTACGTCATTGCCCGCGTTGTGGGTGTTTGCCACAATGCGTGCCACGTTGAAGATACGGTCACGGTCCTTCACCGAAGAACCGCCGAACTTCTGTACGATCAACGCCATATCTTGTCACTCTCCTCTTTTTGTCCCTTTGTCAAAAGGGGGTACACCGGGCGGAAGCGGTCAGCAGCGCCTTGCACTTTCCTTACCCATTTATCATTCCACCGTTGCGCCGGTGTTATCGGCATCCAAACGCAGCAATGTAAATGCTTCACATCCGTCCAGACCTTCCAGCAGCTCCAGACCCTTTTCCAGCTTGGAATAGAACTTTTCGGCCTCCGCCTTTTCCGCTACGGCCATCACGGTGCTGCCCGCACCGGAAACGTAAACAGCCTTTGCACCGCACAGGCGTGCCATATCGAACACTTCCTTGGATCCGGGCATCAGCGGCATACGGTAGGCTGGTGCAGCTTATCCTCGGTGGCAATGGCCAGCAGGTCGTGTCTGCCCTCGCAGAAGGCGGCGGGCACCAGCGCAGCGCGCGAAAGGTTATATACTGCGTCCTTGTGGGAGACTTCTTTGGGCAGGGCCGCACGAGCGGCTTCCGTCAGCAGCTTGTAGTCCGGCACGATGGCGGCAAAGCACAGCGTTTCATCCACATTGCGCTTGACCGAGTACACCTTGCCCTCCTCGAACACGCTGCTGGTCAGGCCGCCAGAAGAGCCGGGGCCACGTTATCCGGGTGGCCCTCGATGGAGGTGGCCAGCGTGAGCAGCTCCTGCGTGTTGAGCACATCGCCCAGCATCCGGTTGGCTCCCAGCAGTCCCGCAATGATGCAGGCCGAAGAAGAACCAAGGCGCGCGCCATGGGGATGGGATTCGTCTGGGTGATCTTGAGGGGCGGGATCTGCTTGCCCACCTTCTCAAACAGCCCCTTTGCCGAACGGTACACGAGGTTCGATTCACCGCGCGGGATGCGGGTACCGTCCGCAGACGAGATATCCAGCACTTCGCTCTCTTCAAAGGTGACCGTATTATACAGCGTCACCGCCAGACCCAGCGCATCAAAGCCGGAGCCGATGTTTGCACTGGTGGCCGGGACAGAAACCTTGATCTTCATAGCCGCCGCACCTTTCCTTATTCCGTTATCAGTTTTCTTCCGGCAGACGCTTGAGCACCAGCTTCACGCTGCCGCCCACGGCTTCCACCTTGCGGGCTGCTTCGGCCAGTGCCTTTTCGTCGGCGCGCTCCACAAAGTAAGCGCAGCTTCGTAGCGTTCGTCCACCACCCTGCCATAGCCGTAGATGGCTTCCACCACCGCCGGAGCAATGCCTGCTACACGCACATAATATGCAGCAGGAGCCGGGTCGGTGAGCATTCCCTCCACCGGCTCAGCAGGCTGCCAGAACAGGCTGTCGTGCACCTTGGAGCCATGCTTCAGGGCATCCACAACGTCGGCCACCACGGCGCTGGCGGTGGGCAGCTTGCCTGCGCCCTTGCCGTAGAACACCACGTCGCCCAGCATATCGCCCTTGACCAGCACTGCATTGAACACATCGTCCACGCTGGCCAGCTGGTTTGCCTTGGGCACCAGACACGGCTCCACACCGGCAGCCACGCTTCCGTCCTTGCCGCGCTTCATCCATGCAATCAGCTTGATCACACAGCCCAGCTTTTCCGCCGCTTCCACATCTGCCGTGGTAATGGCACGGATGCCGCGGGTGGGAATGTTCTGGGGGTAGATCTGATGGCCGCACACCAGCGAGGACAGAATGGCGATCTTGCGGCAGGCATCACGGCCGTCCACATCGTCGCTGGGGTCCTTCGTCTCGGCGTAGCCAGCTCTTGCGCGATCTTCAGCGCATCGTCAAAGCCCAGATTTTCGCGCACCATCTTGGTGAGCATGAAGTTGGTGGTGCCATTCACGATGCCCTCCACCTCGGTGATGACGTTTGCCGCCAGACACTGGTGCATCGGGGTAATGATGGGCGTACCGCCGCCCACAGAAGCCTCGAACAGGAAGGCACAGCCGTGCTCTTTGGCAAGGCCCAGCAGCTCTGCGCCGTAGGTGGCCACCATCTCCTTGTTGGAAGTGCATACGCTGCGGCCGCTCTCAAGGCAGGCCTTTACATACGGATACGCAAAGCGGGTGCCGCCGATGGTCTCCACCACCACCTTGATCTCCGGGTCTTCCAGAATGGTATCGAAGTTCTTTATAAACAGGTGTGCATCCGGATGGTTTGAAAAATCCTTCGGGTCAAGGATGTACTTGACCTCCACCGGCTCACCTGCACGGCGGGAGACACCCGCAGCGTTGCGGCACAGTACCTCGTACACGCCGCTGCCCACCGTGCCAAAGCCCAGAATTGCAATTTTAGCCATTGTTGTTCTCCCTCGTTTTCTGAAGACTGCTTACAGATTGTACCCGCAGTGCACACCTACCACCATACGCTGACGCGAAAGTTTTTCGGTCAGCTCTTCGGGGGTCATCTGCATGGTATCGGTGCGGATGGTGACTGCCACCAGTGCGGCACCGTTTTCCGGTGTGGACTGGTTGATGGTCACAATGCTTGCACCTGCGGCGCTGATGCCGGCCAGCAGGCTCTGCAGTGCACCGGTCTCGTCCCGCAGAGTAGCCATGATGGTGATCACCTCACGGCCATTCTCGGAGTCAAAAATGCAATCCTTATACTTATAAAAAGCGCTGCGCGAAAGATCGACTGCGCGGGTGGCTGCGGAAATGCTGCGTGCCTCCCGCTGGCCAGAAGTTCCTTGGCACGCACCACCTTGAGAAATACCTCAGGCAGCACCTGCGCATCTACCAGATAAAAGCGGCGTTCCAACTTGTTCACCTCACAAACACAAGTGTTCTTGCAGTGAATATAATAGCATCCGGCCCCCTGCAATGCAAGAGGTCGGATGCGTTTTTGTCAGATTATCCAGTTTTGCTGCGGCAAGCGCGGTATTTCCTTGCCGGATTCACTCCGCGCCGGTGCCGATAGTACGCCTTTTGTCCTTCATATGGCTACAGATCAGTCTGTATCCTGATTACCTGTATCCGCAGGAATGACAGCCTGCTCCGGTGCCGCAGTCTCCGCAGGTGCAGCCGCTGCAGGAGCTGCTGCATGGGAGTAGTTGCAGGTACCAGGCAGATCATCGGCGCGGTAGTAGCCCACGGCGGTGCTGGGGCAGGAGCCGCCTGCCAGCAGGCCGCTCTGGGTGCAGTAGCGGCGCTCCACCACACCGGCAGAGGTCGGGAATGCCTTATACGGCAGGTCTGCCTGCACCTGTTCCATCAGCGCCTTCCACGCCATAACACAGGTACGGGTCTTGGCCTGCTGCTTACCCAGCGTCTTGGTCATATCATAGGGTGCATCGTAGCCCCACCACACGGCGGTAACGTAGTACGGCGTGCCGCCCACGAAACACAGATCCTTTTCGTCGCTGGCGGTACCGGTCTTGCCAAAGGCTTCCATGCCGTTGGAGTTGGGGTAGCGGCCGCCGGCGGTGCCCACGCTGGAGTACAGCACGTTCTTCAGCAGGCGGTTCATCACATAAGCGGTATCCGGGGTCAGGGCCTGATAGCTGGTGGAGTTGTTCTCCAGATAGATATTGCCGTCACGGTCCAGCACGCGGGTATACAGGTGCGGGGTGGTGTACTGGCCATCGTAGAAGATCTGGAACGCAGCTGCCAGCGCCGTGGGCGTAACGCCATGGGTCTGACTGCCCATGACCATCTGCGCCAGACCCACATCGTTTACCGGGTCCAGCGTGTTCAGCTGCAGGGTGTTGTACACAAAATTGAAGATGTTGCTTGCGCCCACCAGATCACCCACACGCACCGCAATGGTGTTCAGCGAGCGGGCCAGACCGTTCCACAGCGGCACATCACTGTTGTCGCCGTAGCTGCCGTCATAGTTGCGGGGCCAGCTGCGCCATGCGTTGGGATAAGCGCGCAGCTGCTTGTCGGAAAGGCCCATCAGGCCGTTCTTGCGGCAGTAATCCTCATCGCGGATCACCATATCCTGCTTCTGATACAAGGGCGAGTTGTTGAGCATGGTGGACCAGTTCACCAGACCATACTCTACACCCAGTGCATACGCACCGATAGGCTTGATGGTAGAACCCGTCTGACGAGTGACACTGTAGGCACGGTTCAGCGAGAGGCTCTTGTTCTTTTCGCCCAGACCACCCACAATGGCGATCACATTGCGTCATAGTCCAGCGTGACCATGGCTGCCTGAGTACGCACATTGCGGTAATAGTAAACGGTACCGTCGTCGCCGGTGCGGGTCTTGGGCGTACCGTCCTCGTTCATCACCTGTACATCGTCATCCGAGATAGAGGTCACCTCTTCCTCATGCCAGCCGGCCGGGAAGTAGGCATCATCCGTGTTGAGCATCAGGTTTTCCATGGCGGACTGCACCTTGGTGTTCACAGTCGACTCAACGGTAAAGCCGCCGGTGTACAGCAGCTTCTGTGCCTCGGATTCCGAAATGTTTTCCTTGTCCATAATGTCCTGCACCAGCTCGGTGAACAGTGCATCGGTAAAGTAAGAGGTAACGGAAGAATTCTTCTTGGTATCCTCTTCCTCGGCCAGTACCAGCGGCTGGGCCGCTGCGTTGCGGTAGTCCTCTTCGCTGATCACGCCCTGCTGCCACATGTTGTACATGAGGAAGTTACGGCGGTTGATCAGGTTTTCGGGGTTGGTGTAGGGGTTATAGTTGGTGGGGTTTTTGGTGATGGACGCAATGGTCGCACACTCCCACAGGGTCAGCTGGCTGACATCCTTATTAAAGTATTCGTTGGCCGCAGTCTGCACGCCCTGAATGGTGCCGGTAAAGCTGATGGTGTTCAGGTACGCTTCCAGAATGGTCTCCTTGGAATAGCTGCGGCTCAGGCAGAGGGCGCGGTAGATCTCGCGCAGCTTGCGCAGTGCGCCTTCAATGCCGCTGGCGCTCTTGTCGTCGGTCAGGTTCTTGATCAGCTGCTGCTCCAGCGTGGATGCACCCTGCTTGGAGCTGTAGATGGGCAGCAGGTATTCGTTGACCATTGCGCCGATGGTGCGCTTGAAGTTGACGCCGGGCTCGTTGTAAAAGTCCTTATCCTCGGTGCAGATGAACGCATACTGCAGGTTCGTGGGGATCTGCTCCAGATCCGCCCACACGCGGTGGCTGTTGGAAGAGCGCAGCGTGGCATACTCCACCTGTGCACCGGTGTCCGGGTCGGTAGCCATCACCACACTGGACTGGCTCAGCTCAATGTTGTCCAGATCCAGCAGGTCGCCGTCGTTGGCGGTAGCCTGCACCACGTAATATACAGCACCCACTGCCACCAGACTGCCTGCCATGATGCCCAGACAAATCAGTGTAGCAATGGTTCGGCCAATGAAGCGCAGAATGGGATGTCTGCCCTTTTCATGGGGTTCCTTTGGTTCTTTGGGTTCCCGGCCGCGTTTGGGTCCCGGCTGGGACTCCCGGCGGCTGTTGCTCACATTTACCTTCCGCCCCGCCGGTGCCGGGGAATGCCCCTCACCGGCACGGTTGATCTTTCTCATATCGGAGATAGAAATCGCCTCCTAACATTCAGGCTGCTTTTTCAGCGCCATGCGCTGGTACTTTTCCATCAAAGCGCACAGAACTGCACGCAATACCATATTATAGCACGTGCACAGAACGCGGGCAAGAACCAATCTTCGGCCCTGATAGGTCTAATCATCTGTAGTATAACACAATCTGCCGGACAAAGTACAGCATTCCCGTGTGAAAATTGACTGTTCTCCCCTGTTTTGGGGCATACTTCAGCCGGAAAGGAGCGTGTTTCTCCATGCGCAAACTGTGCACCTGCCTGTTCTACGGGCTGTGCGTATTCACCATCGTGTTCAGCCTGTTCTGGATGGCCCTGCCCAAGCTCAGCCTTCCGGTGCCCGACCCCGGCAGCGAAGCACCGCCTTCCTCCGCAGCAGACCTTGCCGCACAGGCCATGCCGGAGCTTGCTGCCCAGAGCTACCGCCTGTGCGACAAAGGCGGGCGCGTGGCCGTTTACCGCTGCGGCACCAATGGCCAGCCGGATGTGCTTGTCACCGTCACCGGCATCTACACCAATCTTCTGCCGGAGAACGATGCCGTGCGCATCAAGCGCGGTGTGACCGTGTACAGCGAACGGGAGCTGGACCTGCTGCTGGAAGATCTGGGCGGTTGAGTGCAGAATGCTCAATTTTTATCTACTTTTACGGATTATTTTTATTGACATTCCGATGTAAAAATTATATAATGATAATAGAAGTAAAGTTTCTTAAAAGCCTGCAGCGATCATAAAAGGAAGTGCTTCCTCATGTCAGAACAGATCACCCTCCATTACCAGTGCCGTCTTTGCGGCAAGCAGCTGGACCGCGGTATCCACCTCGGCCCGCCCAGCCCCGGCACCTGCAGCAAAGCCGCCAAGGTAGACGGCTTTCACGGGCCGCACCGCTGGGTCATTGTCTCTTTGCCCAAAAGTGCCTGATTTTTAACGCAAAAACCTCCGGGAAAAGCGTCCCGGAGGTTTTTCTTAGTTTCAGGCTTCCATTTCTTCCAGCGGAACAAGGTAGCCTTGCGGCACTCCTCGTATTCCAGCATGTAGTCCTTGGTGGGGTTGTGGTGCATGATGCTCTTGAGGGTGTGGGAGTCGTAGTCCTCGCCGGCATCCATGCCGATCAGGCGGGCAGCAACGTTGGAGCAGTGATCCGAGATGCGCTCTGCATTGTTCAGCACATCCAGGAACACGACACCCGTATCAATGGAGCACACGCCGTCTTTCAGGCGCAGGATGTGCTGGTCACGCAGGCGCTCCGCCATCACATCGATCACTTCCTCCAGCGGTTCCACCTGAGCCGCCAGACGCATATCGCTGTTTTCAAAGGCATCGTTGGTCAGGTTCAGGATGCGGTTCAGCGCATTCTCCAGCAGCTGCAGCTCCTTGGTGGCGCTTTCACTGAAGGACGCTTCCTTTTCCTGCAGTTCTTCTGCCTTTTCCATAATGTTCACCGCATAGTCGCCGATGCGCTCGAACTCGGTAACAAAATTCAGCAGTTCGGTCACAGTGTGGCTCTCATCGTCGCCCAGCTCCTGATCGGTCATCTTGATCAGATAGTTGGAGATTGCCACCTCCATGCGGTCGATCAGGTTTTCACGTACCCGGATGGCGCTGACGGTATCCTCGTCCATCTTCAGCAGCAGCGGTGCAGCCAAATTCACATTGCGGGCAGCGCGGCGGGACATCTTGATCACAGCGCTCTTAGCCTGCTGCAGGGCCACAGCCGGCTTTTGAACAGGCGCTCGTCCAGCACCGGCATGCTCAGCTCCTGTGCTTCCTCGGCGCTGTCCGGCACAGTGAGCAGTGCCAGCTTGGACAGCACACCGCTGCACGGCAGGAACAGCAGCATGGCGCACACGCTGGAAAGGGTGTGGATGTTTGCGATGGTGCTCTTGTTCATCACGTCGTTCCACATGGGGATGCCAACGGTAAACTGCACCGCATACACCAGCGCCAGCAGGATCACGCTGCCAATGATGTTGAAGTACAGATGGATCAGTGCAGCGCGCTTGCCGTCCTTGGAGGAGCCGCCAATGGTGAGCAGCGGCGTAAAGGCCGTGCCGATGTGTGCGCCCAGAATAATGGGGATGGCAGAGCTGAAGGTGACCAGACCCGTGCTGGACAGTGCCTGCAGGATACCCACCGATGCCGAGGAGGACTGGATGATCACCGTGACCACCACGCCCACCAGAATGCCCAGAACGGGATTCGTCATGGTAACGAACAGATTCTGGAACACGGCGCTCTCACGCAGAGGAGCCACACCGGTGTCCATCAGGCTCATGCCGGTAAACAGGATGCCGAAGCCCAGCATGATCTGGCCGATGTTCTTCCTTTTAGCGCTGCGCAGAAACACATAAAAAATGCAGCCGATAAACGCCACCACGGGCGCAAAGGTCTTGGGCTGGATCAGTGTCAGCCAGAGACTGTCACCGGAGATATCCGCCATGCGGATCAGCTGGCCGGTAACAGTGGTACCAATGTTTGCACCCATAATGACACCTACCGACTGCGTAAGGGTCATGATGCCGGAGTTTACCAGACCGACACAAATAACGACCGTGCCGGCCGAGGACTGGATGACACCCGTGATGAGGGTGCCAAAAATAACGCCCTTGAGCGTTGAGGAGGTCAGCTTTTGCAGCACGCCCTGCATTTTGCCGCCGGCCAGTTTTTCCAGACCAGCGCCCATAATGGACATGCCGTACAGAAACAGCGCAATTCCACCCAACAGAGAGGTAATGTGTGTGATATCCATAACGATACTCCTAAAATGATCTTCCTTTTGATCCTTGTACATCTGCCCTGCCCGCACACCGGGCCTGCTTGATCCGGCAGATGCTGCGGCCTGCCGCTCTGCTGCGCAGAACGGCGCACAATGACCGCGCTTGGATCTATTATATCATTTTTTATCCTGTCACAACAAGGTTTATTTTACAAGAAAATCACTTTTTCTACACATTTTTCCGTCTCTTAATGAATTCGTGCTCTTTCCTTTTCAATTATTTTACATCAATTTTACATTTGCACCGAAGTCCCTGCCTGTTTGCGGGCGCTTACTCTGCCAGTTCTTCCATTGCTTCCCGCACCGTATCGGCCGAAAACAGGAACACCCCACTGCCGGTGTATACTTCCACATGGCTTCCGACATAACGCAGTCAAAATCTTTCATCCGTGTTCCCTCCTGTATCTCGTTTTTTGCAGCTTTTCAGAACGTTTTTGTTCCATGGCTGTATTATCGCACACAGCAGGTACCATAAATCGGATTTTCAACGTATTTTGCAGACAAAAAGCCGCCCGGCTTCAGATGCAGAACCGGGCGGCTGGCCACCTATTTATATCGTTCAATGCACAGCGGCATATTCCGGGATGCGCTGCTCATGGGCCTGCTGCTCTGTGCGGGCCTTCTCATAGCAGTAACGGATGATCGCCTGCCTGCGCACGATGCCAATGAAGATGCCGCGGTCATCCACAACCGGCACAAAGTTCTGGTTCATGGCCGCTTCGATCAGCTGATCCATGCTGGTGGTCACAGTGACAGCCTTGTAGTCGCGCTTGTGCGGGAAGGCCGAAATGGGACATCCTCAGCCGCTTCCAGATCCAGACCATGGAACTTTTTCAGCCCCCAGAGAATGTCGCCCTCGGTCAGGGTGCCCACATATTTTCCCTGCCGGTTGAGCACCGGAATGGACGCGTAGCGGTTATTCTCCCACTTTTCCAGCGTCTGCCGAAGGGTGAAATCGTCGTAAACATACATCAGATCCTGCTTGGGTGAAAGGAAAAACAGAATATTCATGACAACAGCTCCTAAACATTGTTCCACGCGCCGTGCGCAAAAAATAACGCAGTCATCCGCACAAGCGGACCCTGCGCCGCAGTCCCTATCCTTGTTTCTATTTTAGCACTTTTTCATAGTCGGATAAAGAGTTATCACCCACCTTTTATATTTTTTTAACAGATTGTTTGCTTTCTTTCGTCATACTTTCGATTTTGATAAAAAGCAACCAGCGTCCGTTATGCTATCACCTTCCCGGTGCGAAGCCGCCCGAACCATGCCGTCAATGCAGAAACCTGCGCAAAAAGTTGATATACCAGCATTTTGCGCTGTACAAGCGCGCCCCAAAGTTGTATAATAATGTGGGTGTTTCTCGGCGCAGTATGTGTATCTGTCCGCCGCTGCGCCCCAGACCTTGAATGTGTTTTATGAAAATAACATAAAGGAGCAGAGCGACTATGATCACTTCCCGTTTCCCTCTGGGGGATGTCAGCTTTACGTCCGGGTATTTTGCTACTCTGGTAGGTGAAGCAGCCAAACAGTGTTACGGTGTTGCCGCAATGGCACCCCGTGATATGACCGATGCCGTCAGAAGCATGGTGCACGGTTCTGATTACCCGGAAAAGGGTGTCCGTGTCACGCAGGAGGATGGTCGTCTGGTGATCGAACTGCACATTGCAGTGAGCTATGGCCTGAACATTTCTACCGCCGCACGCAGCATCTCTCACCGCGTCAAGGACGAGGTGGAGCAGGCTACCGGCTGAAGGTTGCCCGCGTTGTGGTTTCGGTAGACGATGTGATCGCCTGATTTTTGTTGGTTCATCCGAATGCGCCGGGCTTTTCCGGCAAGTACAAGGAGTAAAAAAGAATGATTTCTGGTAAGATTTTGCGTGACGCCATTATCTCTGGCGCCAACAACATCAACAATCAGCGCTCCCGCGTGGACGAGCTGAACGTTTTCCCTGTTCCTGATGGCGACACTGGCACCAACATGGGCATGACCGTGGGTGCTTCTGTGCGCGAGCTGGAAGCATTGGACGACAGCTGCACCGTGGGTGAAGCTTCCAAGACCGCTGCTTCCGCCATGCTGCGCGGCGCACGCGGCAACTCCGGTGTTATCACCAGCCTGCTGTTCCGCGGCTTCTCCAAGGCGCTGGAAGGCAAGAAAGAAGCCACCGCTGCCGACATTGTCGAGGCCCTGAAGAAGGGTGTTGAGGCGCTTATAAGGCCGTTATGAAGCCCACCGAGGGCACCATCCTCACGGTTGCACGTATTGCCTCTGAGGAAGCTGCTGCCTGCGGTGCCGAGGATGTGCCGCTCTGTGGGATGTGGTGATGACCGCCGGCCAGAAGGCTCTGGAGGACACCCCCAACCTGCTGCCTGTTCTGAAGAAGGCCGGTGTTGTGGATGCCGGTGGTCAGGGCATCATGGTCATCTTTGAGGGCATGGGCAAGGTGTTCCATGGCGAAGGCATCGTGCAGGCGGCGAGGCTGCTCCCAACAAGGCAAAGCTCTCCACCGAGAACGCCGGCAAGGGCGTGTTCACCGACGACCTGATGAAGGTGGAGGACATCAAGAACGGCTACTGCACCCAGTTCCTGATCAACAAGTATGAGGGTGCAAGCGCCGCAAAGATGCGTGCCTTTGCAGAATCCAACGGCGACAGCGTGGTGTGCATCGAGGACGACGATGTGATCAACCTGCATGTGCACACCGCTGACCCCGGTAAGATCCTGAGCGAAGCCATCAAGTATGGCTACCTGACCAACTTCAAGATCGAGAACATGCACGAGCAGTTCCTGGCCCGTCAGAAGCAGGGCAAGAGCCTGGAAAAGCAGGCTTCTGCTGAGAAGGCCCCTTCTCAGTCCAGCGAGTTCGTCTACGCTGCTGTGGACCCCAGCCGTGACTATGGCTTTGTTGCCGTTGCCGCCGGTGAAGGCCTGAAGGCCGTGTTCACCGATCTGGCTGCAGACGCAGTGGTCTCCGGTGGTCAGACCATGAACCCAGCCACCGAGGATATCCTCGCCGCCATCCAGAGCGTGCCCGCAAAGACCGTGTTCGTGCTGCCCAACAACAAGAACATCATCATGGCTGCTGAGCAGGCCCAGAAGCTGGCCGACCGTCAGGTGGTCGTTCTGCCCACCCGCACCGTGCCCATGGGCATTACCGCCATGCTGAACTTTGATCCCTCTGTGAACGCCGAGACCAACACCATCAACATGATGGCTGCTGCCGACAAGGTGTCCACCGGTCTGATCACCTATGCTGCCCGCGACAGTGAGTACGACGGCAAGCGCATCAGGAAGGGCGAGATCATGGCTCTGGAGAACGGCAAGATCGTTTCCACCTCCAACGATATCACCAAAGCTACCTACCGTCTGGCACGCGGCATGTGCAAGAAGGATTCCAGCTTCGTCACCATCATCTCCGGCTGCGACGTGAGCGATGAGGATGCCGAGAAAGTGACCGAGATCGTAAAGGCAAAGTGCCCGAACCACGTTGAGGTCAGCCACATCCGCGGCGGCCAGCCCGTTTACTATTATATGATCAGCGTGGAGTAAACACTCCCCCGTTCTGCTGAATTTTTAAGCACCTGCGATTTTTGCCGCGGGTGCTTTTTTAAAGCAAAAGTGCCTGCACAGCTAAAGCCGTGCAGCACTTTTGCTTTCAGAATCCTCAGAAGAAGCTTACCTGACTGCTCTCCGGCAGGTCGCCCAGAGCGCCCACCTGACGCAAACGGTCTAGAATGCTGCTGCCGACACCGGAAGCCTGCTGCAACTCTTCCACCGAGATATATTCTTCGCCGTGGATGGTCACCTTTTCCAGTGCATCGGCGGCAGCACCGCCAAGACCCTTCAGCGAAGAGAAGGGCAGACGTACCTTGCCGTCCTCCACCACATACTTGGAGCCGCGGCTCTTGCCCAGCTCAATGGGTAAAAACTCGTAGCCGCGCACCAGCATCTCGTTGACGAGCTGCAGGCTGACCAGCACATCTTCGTCCTTGGCGTTCTTCTCTTCCTTCAGGCGGCGCTTGACTTCTTCCATGTGGGCGCGGGCCACTGCCGCACCGCCCACAGCGGCTTCGTAGTCGATGTCGTCGCCGCGTACGGTAAAGTATACCGCATAGAACTCCGGTGGACGGTAGATCTTGAACCACATCAGACGAATGGCCGACATCAGGTAGGCCACGGCATGGGCCTTGGGAAACATATACTTGATCTTGCGGCAGCTCTCGATGTACCAGTCCGGCACCTCGTGCTCCCGCATGGCTTCCTCCCAGCCATCCTTGAAACCGCCCTTGGCCACCTTGCCCTTACGCACAGCCTCCATGATATCAAAGGCCATCTTGGTTCCAGCCCCTTGCGCAGCAGGTACAGCATGATGCTGTCACGGCAGCCAATGACCTCCGCAATGGTGCAGGTGCCGCTGCGGATCAGCTCGTCCGCGTTGCCGGTCCACACATCCGTTCCGTGGGACAGGCCCGAGATCTGGATCAGCTCGGAGAAGTTCTTGGGCCGTGCCTCCACTAGCATACCGCGCACGAAGTTGGTGCCCATTTCCGGGATGCCGAAGGTTCCGGTCTGGCTGTCGATCTGCTCCGGGGTCACGCCCAGCGCTTCGGGGCTGGTCAGCAGGCTGTACACCTTGGGGTCGTTCATGGGGATGCTGTCGATGGGGATTCCGGTGTACTCCTCAAAATACTTGTAGAAGGTGGGCATATCGTGGCCCAGTTCGTCCAGCTTGAGCAGGGTATCGTGCAGGTACTTGAACTCGAAGTGGGTGGTCAGCAGGCCGCCTGCCACATCATCCGCCGGGTGCTGGATGGGACAGAAATCGTAGATCTCGTAGGTGTCCGGCACAACGACCATGCCGCCGGGGTGCTGACCCGTGGTGCGCTTGACGCCGGTGCAGCCCAGAGTCAGGCGGTTCTCCTCCGCATGGTTCACCGTGCGGCCGCGCTCATCCAGATATTTTTTGACATAGCCGTAGGCGGTCTTGTCCTGAATACCGGACACGGTGCCCGCCTTGAACACGTTGGCTTTTCCGAACAGCTCCTCGGTATAGCGGTGCACATTGGACTGATATTCGCCGGAAAAGTTCAGGTCGATATCCGGCTCTTTATCGCCGTAGAAGCCGAGGAAGGTCTCGAAGGGGATATCGTGGCCGTCCACCAGCATCCGGGTGCCGCAGTTGGGGCAGTTTTTATCCGGCAGGTCAAAGCCGTCGTCCACGCTGCCGTCGGTGATGAACTCGCTGTGCTTGCACTTGGGGCAGCGATAGTGGGGCGGCAGGCTGTTCACCTCCGAGATGCCGGAGAAGTGGGCCACGGCCGATGAGCCGACCGAACCACGGCTGCCCACCTGATAGCCGCCCGCGTTGGAATAGGCCACCAGTTTGACCGCAATGACGTACAGCACGGCGTAGCCATGACCGCAGATGGAGTCCAACTCCTTCTGCAGTCGCTTTTCCACAATTTCGGGCAGCGGGTCACCGTAATCGCGCTTGGCGTGTTCCCACGTAGCATCGCGCAATTGCTGCTCTGCACCCTCGATGCTGGGCGGGTAGGTGCCGCGCGGGATGGCACGAACATTGTTGTCGATCATCGCCGCGATCTTGCGGGGGTTCTTCACCACTACCTCGTAGGCTTTTTCCTTGGGCAGATAGTAGAACTGCGCCAGCATATCCTGCGTGGTGCGGAAGAACAGGGGCGGCTGATTGTCGGCATCTTTAAAGCCGTTGCCCGCCTGCAGCACGGCACGGTACGCCGCATCCTCCGGCTCAGTAAAGTGCACGTCGCCGGTGGCAATGACCGGCTTGTGCAGGTCCTCGCCCAGCTTGATGACCGTGCGGTTGAAGTTTTTGATGTCCTCTTCGCTGTCCACCTTGCCGTCCCGCACCATGTAGGCGTTGTTGCCCAGCGGCTGGATCTCAAGAATATCGTAGTAGGACGCGATCTTTTTCAGTTCTTCATAGCTGGTGCCATCCACGATGGCCCGGTACAGCTCGCCGGCTTCGCAGGCGGAAGTGAGCAGCAGGCCGTCCCGGTATTTGTTCAAAAGGCTCCGGGGCACCCGGGGCTTTTTAAAAAAGTAGTTCACATGGGCTTCGCTGACGATCTTGTACAGATTTTTCAGGCCCATCTGGTTCTTGACCAGAATGATGAGGTGGTAATACTTCTTTTTCAGCACCTCGCGGTTGCCGCCAAGGCCGGTGTTGATCTCACTGACCTTTGCTACCTGCTTTTCTTTCAGGTCGTTCAGCATGACCCCGAAGATGCGGCCCAGCGCGGCAGAATCCTCACAGGCACGGTGGGCCTCGTAGGCAGGCAGCTCCAGATGCTTGTTGATGGTGCCTGCTTGTAGTTGTGGAGGCCGGGGTACATGGCCTGCGCCATGGTCAGGGTGTCGATATAGGTCGGCTCCAGCTTGATGCCGCTGCGCTTGGCGGCGGCGCGCAGGAAACGCATATCAAAGGCGTGGACGTGTGGCCCACAAGGATGCGGTCTCCCGCAAATTTGAGGAAGGCTTCTAGTGCTTCCTTTTCGCCGGGAGCATCCGCCACCATTTCGTTGGTGATGCCGGTCAGCTCGGTGATCTTGGGGGTGATGGGCTTGCCGGGCTTGACAAAGGTATCAAATTCTCCACCACCTCGCCGTTTTTCACGATGACGGCACCGATCTCGGTCATATACTCCACGCCGGGGTCAAGGCCGGTGGTCTCGGTATCAAACACGCAGAACTCCCCGTCCAGCGGCTGATCCTTCACACCGTATACACAGGGGATCATGTCGTCCACAAAGTAGGCTTCACAGCCGTAGATCAGCTTGAAGTCCGGGTCTGATTTATGGATATCGTCCGCTGCCAGCATGGCTTCCGGGTAACCCTGACACACACCGTGGTCAGTGATGGCAACGGCCGGATGTCCCATGCGGTGGGCCAGCTTGACGATGCCGCCGGGATCACAGAAGCCGTCCATGCTGGAAAGCTTGGTGTGCAGATGCAGCTCCACACGCTTGACCGGTGCGGTATCCTCCCGCTTTTTGCGCTCCACGATGAGCACATCGTAGGGGTAGACGATATAATCGTGTTCGTACTTGTCGTAGGAGCAGTCGCCGCGCACGATGAGGGTGGTGCCTTTGCCAAGGCTCTCCCACTTGGAGCAGTCCTCACCTTCCTGCGCGCGGATCTTCAGGTTGATGGAGCCTGATAATCGGTGATGGATACGGTATAAATTTTGCGGAAGTTGCCCTTGACCTCCGAGAAGAACACATCGCCCCAGATCGTGCACTTGCCGCCCTCGCCGCCAAGGTCTTTCAGCGGGGTGAGGTTCTTGGGAGTGAACATCTTGCCGTGGAAAATGGTGACGGGCTTATCGGTCAGGTCCAGACCATCCACCTTGATGGACGGTGCTGTGTTCTTTTTCTCAAACTTGACCACCGGTGGCGCGATCTTGCGCTCCAGCTTTTCTTCCATCTGGTGCTGCTCGGCTTCGCTTACAGCGCTTTGCAGCGTTACCTGCGGCGTTACCCCGGTGTGGGCCGCAATGCGCTCTGCCAGCAGCTTTTCAAAGTGCATCTCCTGCAAAAACTTGGTGCCATGGCATACGCCGATGGTGATCTTCTGTCCGATGATGTTGATCTTGCACCGGTCCAGAAAGCCGTTGATGGGCACGCCGTCCCGCTTCATCTCTTCCATCAGATCGCGCAGGGCCGCTTCGTCCAGCATGGCATAGCCAAACAGGTTCTGGATGCGCAGCTCAAAGCCCTCATAATCCGGCTGCAGGGATGCCAGCAGCCGGGCACAGAGATTTTTGTCCAGCGGCGCACCGCTGCGCAGGGTAAAGATGACCTGCCGCTCCTGCCGCAGCATCTGCGCATGCTCCACAATGACCTGCCCGAAGCAGGCCGCAAATGCCGGGTCCACCATGAACTGCGGCCACAGGTTGGATACGAGTGGTGTCACAAATGGTACTCCTTTTTATACAGCACAAACTGCCGCACCCGTTTTTTGCAGGTGTGGCAGCTGTGAAAAAAGCCAAATTACAGTTTATAGATCTCATCCATGAACTGATCCAGGATGTTGTCTCCGGTCAGCTTTTTGATGGGCTTGCCGTGGATGAACAGCACCGCCTCGCCCTTGCCGCCGGCAATGCCGATGTCTGCTTCACGGGCTTCACCGGGGCCGTTGACCACGCAGCCCATCACGGCCACCTTGATGGATTTTTTGCAGCCCTGCAGCCGCTTTTCCACCTCATTGGCGATCTCGGTGCAGGGATACTGGGTGCGGCCGCAGGTGGGGCAGGTGATGACCTCCGGGCCTGCTACCGGGAAGCCACGGCGCGCAGGATGTTGTAGCCCGCTTCCACTTCCTTTTCCGGCTCTGCGGCCAGCGAGACGCGGATGGTATCGCCAATGCCTTCCAGCAGCATTCCGCCGATGCCCATGCCGCTTTTCAGCAGACCCATCTGGTAGGTACCCGCCTCGGTAACACCCACATGGAGCGGGTAATCCGTGACAGCGCTGAGCTGGCGGTAGGCCTCCATCATGCGGGGCACATTGGAGTTCTTGATGGAAATGACGATGTTGTTGAAATCGAATTTTTCCAGCAGGCGCACATGGTACAGTGCACTCTCCACCATGGCCTCCGGCGTGGGTGCGCCGTATTTTGCAAGGATGTGCTTTTCCAGACTGCCGCCATTCACGCCGATGCGGATGGGAATGTTCTTGCGCTGACAGGCATCCACCACAGCCTTCACCCGGTCATCGTCGCCGATGTTGCCGGGGTTGATGCGGATCTTATCCACGCCTACATCTGCGCAGGCCAGAGCCGCCTTGTAGTCAAAATGGATGTCTGCCACAATGGGGATGTTCACCGCATTCTTGACGCTTCGATGCACTTTGCATCCGCCGGGCTGGGGCAGGTCACGCGCAGGATCTGACAGCCAGCAGCTTCGCACCGCTTTGCCTGCGCCACATTGCCCTCAATGTCCTCCACCGGCACGTTGAGCATCGTCTGCACCGCAATGGGATTCTTGCCGCCGATGGTCACATTGCCGATTTTCACTTCCCGTTTTAACTGCCGCATAAAGTTCCCCTTTCTGTTTTTGCTCACATTGCACCGGTCACAAGCCGGATGATATCATTATAGGTTGCAAAGAGCATCAGCCAAACAGCAGTGCAAAGGCCGCAATGGTCAGTGTGCCCTGCAGCTTTTCCGGCACTGCATGGCCGGTAACGCCCTCAATGATCAAAATACCACCTTGCCGCCATCCAGTGCCGGGAAGGGCAGCAGATTGAACACGCCCAGATTGATGGTGATGAGGCCAGCAGCTCCAGCAGATCCTGCCAGCCGTAGCTTGCCGCCTGACCGATCGCTGTCACGATACCCACCGGGCCGGACAGATTGTTGATGCTCTCACGTCCGCGCACAAGGTCTGCCAGCGAGATAAACGCGATGCGTCCGTAGTACAGGGTGCTGTTCCATGCTTCTTTTAACACATTGAGCGGTGTTTTTTGATGCCGTACACCGTAAAGCCAAGGGTCATATGGGTCTGGCCGTCCTCGTCCTGCCAGGTGTCGAACTGCACGTCCGGCAGTTCCACCTTTTGGCCGTCCCGCTTCACGGTGAACCGGGCGCGATAGGCTTCGGTGCGCACCAGCTCATAAAGGATGTCGTTGGCCACAAAGCAGCGCCTGCCGTTCACGGCAACGATCTCGTCCCCCGCCTGCAGGCCGGTCTGGCCGCAGAGGGCATCGTTCTCAATGGAATAGATGGTCTTGCTGGTGATGGCTCCTTCCTGTGCTGCCACAAGAATGACCAGCACCACAAAGCCCAGCACGAAATTCATGAAGCACCTGCACCATCACAAGCACACGCTGCCATACCGGTGCCTCGTTCAAAGGGATGCCGGTGCGCTGCTCCGGCGGGACAGGGTTTTCGTCCTCTGCTTCCCGTTCGTCGCGGGCCGCTTCGGCCTGCTGGCTCTCGGGGCTTTCCTCGCCTCCAGCGCCACATAGCCGCCTACCGGCAATGCACGCAGGCTGTACTGGGTGCCCTTGTAAATTTTCTTCCACAAAGCCGGCCCCATGCCGATGGAAAACTCGTTGACCTGAATGCCGCAGAGCTTTGCCACGGTAAAGTGCCCGAATTCATGAATGGCGATCACGGCGCTGAACACGATCAATGCGGCGATCAGGGTGATAAAAATTGACATTGCGTCTCCTAAAGCTGAAAAGTCGGAACCCCTCTCAGTCAGGGCTGCCGCCCTGCCAGCTCCCCCAAAGGGGGAGCTTTTGCACATCTGGCCTTACGCTTTTTGAAAGCTCTCCCTTCGGGAGAGCTGCCGAACGCAGTGAGGCTGAGAGGGTTTTTATAAGTGCGCTCTTACAAATTCCCGTGCCATGCGGTCGCACTCGTACACATCGCTGAGGTATACCCGCCGCCAAAGCTGTCGCTGTCCACGACTGCTTCCACCAGACGGCCAATATCGAGGAAGCCAATTTTGTCCTCAAGGAAGAGCTTGACAGCTTCCTCATTGGCACCGTTGGCAGCACATGGGCCGAGACCGCCCTTTTTGATGGCCTTTTTGCAGGCGGCAAGGCAGCGGAAGGTCTCGTCGTCTGCCACATCGAAGGTGAGCACCTTGAGTGCGGCAAAGTCCAGCTCCGGCACAACGCCGGGTACGCGCTTTGGGTAGGTGAGCGCATACTGGATGGGAATGCGCATATCCGGCACACCCAGCTGAGCAATGACCGAATTATCGCTGAACTGCACCGCCGAATGCACGATGCTCTGGCGCTGGACAACGATCTGGATCTTCTCCGGCGGCAGGCCGAACAGCCACACTGCCTCGATCAGCTCCAGACCCTTGTTCATCAGGGTGGCAGAGTCAATGGTGATCTTTGCGCCCATGTTCCAGTTGGGGTGCTTGAGGGCATCCGCCTTGGTCTTACCGCGCAGCTCCTCGGTCTTCATCCCGAAGAAGGGGCCGCCGGATGCGTGAGCAGGATCTTGGTCAGGCTGGGGGCACTCTCCTTATCCTGCAGGCACTGGAAGATGGCCGAATGTTCACTGTCCACCGGCAGCAGCTTTACACCATGCTTTGCCACGGCCTGTGTGACCA
>ENA-OQDD01000019-OQDD01000019.1-human-gut-metagenome-genome-assembly--contig:-NODE-19-length-54035-cov-2.349559_pt1 | contig 54035 bp, 59 predicted proteins | sample MGYA00242507_ERZ504598 | MGnify/ENA primary metagenome ERZ504598 (study PRJEB26092, sample SAMD00036318) | human gut metagenome | host: Homo sapiens | study: EMG produced TPA metagenomics assembly of...
ATTCCCAGTATTGTGTGGGAATCTAAATTGGAGTACTTTACAACTTATGACACCGTAATTGTCCAGTTGGGAAAAATACATTTAATTTTGTGTTGAACCGTTATTTGTCTACTAAGTTGTTTGTTCATGCGCGTTATGATGACGGTGTGACACTGACAGAAGATAACAAGAGTTATTTCCAGTTGCAGGAATTGCTTAGTTTTGGTTTGAATTATACTTGGTAAGAAAGGAGAGTGTAAGCGATATCGATGGAGCACCAAATAAAACACGGATGCGCAGAATATCAAATTCTGCGGCATCCGTGTTTTATTGGTGCTCCATTTTATTTATGTTCACCCAGCAATGTTTGCACAATTCTTTCTGCTGCGTGTCCGTCCCAGCGTTCCGGCAAATGTCCCTTCTGCCATTCTCCTTTATTCAGAATGTCAAGGGCGTCTGCAGGATTTCAGAGTTTTCCCCCACCAGCCGGTTTGTGCCGATTGTCACTGTTTCGGGATGTTCTGCATACGTGCTTAATGTCATGCAGGGGATTCCTAAAAAAGTAGCTTCTTCCGCTACATTGCCCGAATCTGTAATGATACCCCAGGCATGGTTCACTAAATATCCGAATGACAAATAAGGTTGCGGTGGTAATATATATAACCTTTCGGAAGTAATTCCTAAAGCAGACAGCTTGTTTTTTACATATGTATGGAGCGGCGCCACGATCGGCTTGTCTGTTTTTTCCAGTATAGTGTGGAAGATGGCTTTCAGTGTTGTGTCCTTGTTTAGCAATGAATGCTTGTTCAATGTTAGCAAGAGGTATTCTTTTTCTTTCAGTCCCATAATGGAGAACGCTACCGGGCGCTGTAAACGGGTACGGTTATAACGCAGCGTATCAATCAGGATGTTTCCTACAAAATGTACATGTGCCTGTTCGGTTCCTGTTTGATTCAGATTGCGGTTGGCTACCATTCCGGCCGTGAACAGATAATCGGACAAGCCATCTGTTATCATGCTGTTCACTTCCTTTGGCATATCCATATCGAAAGAGCGGGTTCCGGCCACTAGATGAGCGACTTTTATCCCTTTCTTTTTAGCTACGATAGAGCACGCCATAGTAGGAGTCAGGTCATCCACTACAAGTACTACCTGTGCAGGATGCTGTTCCAGTTCGCGGGCGAAAGCTACCAATATACCTGCCATTTGCTGGAAAAAATCTGTATTATCTACATGCAGATATACATCAGGACGCGGCATATCCAGGTCTGTAAACAGAGAAGGTTCCAAACTTTTATCTTCGTCCGAACCTGTGTAGACCAGACGGGCAGTGATATTTTTTCCTGCTGCCTTTGCAGCCTTGATAGCACGCATTAATGGGGCAATTTTCATGAAATTGGGACGTGCACCTGCGATAATTGTTACTTTCATCTTATTTTAAGCTATTTTCTGAACACAAAAATACATTTTCTTATCGAATTTATTCGTTACTTTGCAGACAAATAACAACCATTATGCTAACATTTGTTCAAGTTTTAGATTTTATAGGCACGTTTGCCTTTGCCATCAGTGGTATCAGATTGGCGTCTGCCAAACAGTTTGACTGGTTTGGTGCATATGTAGTGGGTTTGGCAACGGCTATCGGAGGAGGTACTATCCGTGATGTGCTTCTAGATGTGACTCCGGGTTGGATGACCGACCTATATATTTAATATGTACAGGACTTGCATTGTTTTGGGTAATTGCTTTCGGCAAGTATCTGATTCATATGCATAACACTTTTTTCCTGTTCGACAGCATCGTCTGGCACTATTTACAGTAGTGGGAGTAGGCAAAAGTATTGCTCTCGGATATCCTTTTTGGGTAGCTATAATCATGGGTAGTATCACTGGGGCCGCAGGTGGTGTGCTCCGCGATGTTTTTATTAATGAAATTCCGCTTATTTTTCGTAAAGAAATTTATGCAATGGCCTGTGTGGTGGGGGGATTAGCCTATTGGATATGTGATCTGTTTGGTCTGGAAGCCTTTATTTGCCAGATAATAGGAGGTAGTACTGTGTTTTTGGCGCGTATTTTAGCTGTTAAATATAGTATCTGTTTACCAATTTTAAAGGGGGAACAACGCTAAATAGCACCTGAAAACTATCAAAACAGGGGGTAAAAACTGATAAATGACGGTTTTTACCCCCTATTTTGATAGTTTTTTCTTTGACACCTATTTAAAATGCGCTATCCTTGCATTACCGAGAGCATGGAAAAAGAATATGAACCTAAACTGAAAGACTTATGAATAGCGTTAGTTTTAAAAAGAACCTGCTGGGTGTGCAAGAAGAATTACTTCGGTTTGCATACAAACTCACAGCCGACCGTGAGGAGGCTAATGACCTGCTACAAGAAACTTCATTGAAAGCGCTGGATAATGAAGACAAGTATATCCCCGATACAAACTTTAAGGATGGATGTATACCATTATGCGTAACATCTTTATAAACAATTATAGGAAAATCGTGCGTGACCAGACATTTGTGGACCATACAGACAATCTCTACCATTTAAGTATGCCTCAGGATTCCGGCTTTGATAGTACCGAGGGAGCTTATGACATGAAAGAAATACATCGTATAGTCGGTTTGCTTCCTAAAGAATACCGTATTCCATTCGCTATGCATGTGTCGGGATTTAAATATCGTGAGATTGCCGAAAAGCTGGGATTGCCGTTGGGTACTGTAAAAAGCAGAATTTTTTTTTACCAGACAACGCTTGCAGGGACAGCTCCGTGATTTTGTATAATCCAAGGGGGAAAATTATCAAAAAGGTAGAGTGAAAATCTTTTGCTCTGCCTTTTTTGTTTTTGTTGGTTTACAATATGATATTAAACATGTTTTTGGAAGCTAAAAAACAGCTTCGAATATTAACTTTATTTTTATTCATTTGTTATATTTGCAAAAGGACAAGACACCTTTAAATCAAGTAATAATTATGAAAAAAGAAATCAAATTCAGTTTGGTCTACCGCGATATGTGGCAGTCATCAGGGAAGTACCAGCCAGAGCTGATCAGTTAGCCAAAATTGCTCCTCTAATCGTTGAAATGGGGTGTTTTGCCCGAGTCGAAACTAATGGAGGTGCTTTTGAACAAGTGAACTTGCTATATGGTGAGAATCCTAACAAGGCAGTGCGTACATTTACCAACCTTTACGTGAGGCGGGTATTCAGACGCATATGTTGGACCGTGGTTTAAATGCATTGCGAATGTATCCTGTTCCAGCTGATGTACGTCGGTTGATGTATAGGGTAAAACATGCGCAAGGAGTGGATATTACTCGTATTTTTTGTGGTTTGAATGAAGTTCGTAATATTATTCCTTCCATAAAATATGCTAAAGAAGCGGGAATGATTCCTCAAGCCACTCTTTGCATCACTTATTCTCCTGTACATACGGTGGATTATTATTCTTATATTGCCGACCAGTTAATAGAAGCGGGGGCACCCGAAATCTGTTTGAAAGATATGGCAGGTATCGGCCGTCCTGAAATGTTGGGGCAGTTGGTGAGAAATATCAAAGATAAACATCCTGAAGTCATTGTACAATATCATGGACATTCCGGTCCTGGGTTATCTATGGCATCTATTTTGGAAGTTTGTGAGAATGGTGCGGATATCATTGATGTCGCTATGGAGCCGTTGTCATGGGGAAAAGTGCATCCTGACGTAATTTCTGTACAGGCTATGTTGAAAAATGCAGGTTTTCAGGTACCTGAAATCAATATGAAGGCTTATATGAAAGCGCGTAGCATGACGCAGGAATTTATTGATGATTTTTTGGGATATTTTATTGATCCTACCAACAAACATATGTCTTCCTTGCTGCTGGGATGTGGACTTCCCGGTGGCATGATGGGTTCAATGATGGCCGATCTGAAAGGGGTGCATTCGGGCATCAATCTGATTCTGAAAGGACAGGGAAAGGAACCTATGAGTTGGATGATTTGGTAGTGATGCTGTTTGAAGAAGTGGAATACGTATGGCCGAAATTGGGATATCCACCTTTAGTAACACCGTTTAGCCAATATGTGAAGAATGTGGCTTTGATGAATGTTATGCAATTGGTGAAGGGAGAGGAGAGATGGACGATGATTGATAACCATACATGGGATATGATTTTGGGAAAAAGTGGAAAATTGCCGGGTGCGTTGGCTCCTGAAATAATCGAACTGGCGAAAAGTAAAGGCTACGAATTCACTGATGAAGATCCTCAGGTGAACTATCCTGATGAGCTGGACAAGTACCGTAAGGAGATGGATGATAATGGCTGGGAATATGGTGAAGATGAGGAAGAGTTGTTTGAACTGGCTATGCATGACCGGCAATACCGTGATTATAAATCGGGTGTAGCAAGAAACGTTTTATGGATGATTTACAACGTGCTCAGGATGCGGCTATGGTAAAAAGTGGCTTCGATGAGGAAACGATCCGAAAATATAAGCGTGCTAAGGCAGATCCTATTATTGCACCGGATAAGGGGCAGATTTTATGGGAAGTTTCCGTGGAAGGTCCTTCTATGGCACCGTTTGTCGGACGGAAATACCAGCATGATGAAGTGTTCTGTTATATTTCCACTCCGTGGGGAGAGTATGAAAAGATTTTTGCTAATTTTACAGGACGTATTGTAGAAGTTTGCGCCCAACAAGGAGCTGTAGTTAATAAAGGTGATGTTATAGCTTATTTGGAAAGAACAGAGTTTACTGCATGATTTAAAGGTGCTATATAGCTTTTTTTATCCGCTATGGCAAGTGTTGAATTTGTCATGGCGGATGTTTTTATCTTTTCATTCTTTTAAAATTTGCATTCATTCAGTTATGTGTTATCTTTGTTGCCATGCAGAAAAACAGGTAGATAAGAAAAAATATATGAGAAAGCTGTATCCGTGGTTGCTGGGAATGATTTTAGGAATAATGCCTTGTATCGTTTCAGCATCAGAAAATGACAGTATAAAAGTCGAGAGTCTGCTTCAAAAAGCTGCCCGGTTGCCGGCCGATAGCTGTAGGATATTGTTTTTTGCCCAAAATCTATTAGGGGTTCCATACGTAGCGAATACATTGGATGGGACAGATGAAGAGAGATTAGTTGTTCATTTGGATAAGGTGGATTGTACCACATTAGTTGAAACAGTACTTGCATTGAGTCTCGCTGACAAGTATGGGAAAAGTGACTTTGAAAGTTACAAAAAAGCGTTGCTGTGTATCCGCTATCGGAATGGAAAACAAGCCGGTTATGTCTCGCGTTTACATTACTTCAGTGATTGGATTAAGGATAACGAACAGAAAGGAATTGTACATGAACGTACAGGGGAATTAGGGCTTGCTGTATCACAAATCTTGAATTTGGATTTTATGTCCACACACTCTGACAATTATCACCGGTTGAAAAATAATCCTTCCATGATATCCCAGATGATTGAAATAGAGAGAAAATGGAAAAATGTTCCTGTTTCTTATATTCCTAAAACAAGTCTGAACGTTTCTTCTGAGGAGTTGGACATAAAGAATGGGGATATCATAGCGATTACTACCAATATAAAAGGGCTGGATGTGGTGCATACAGGATTTGCTTGTTGGGTGGATGGTAAATTGCATTTGCTTCATGCTTCATCGGTCATGAAGAAAGTTATTCTAGATTCTCAGACTCTCTTTGAATACTCTAAAAATAAGAAAGCCCACACGGGGGTGCGGGTTATTTCTTTTTCTTCTTTGAAACCGTAGAGGACGTATCTTGTTTGGGCGGAAATGTAGGGACGCATTTCATAAGATAAAGTATCTTCTTTTGTCTTTTAAGCATGTAGTTGCCAGGTCTGCTTGAATTGAATTTGCGAGGATTGGGAAGGCTGGCTGCAATTAGTGCGCATTCTTCCGGTGTCAGTTTGCTGGCATTCTTGTGAAAGTGTTCACGAGCTACTGCTTCGGCACCATAGATACCATTTCCCATTTCTATAGAGTTCAGATAGACTTCCATAATCCGTTCCTTGTTCCAAAATAGTTCTATCAAGGTGGTGAAATACACTTCAAGTCCTTTCCTGATCCAAGAAGAAGCAGGCCACAAGAAAATGTTTTTGGCTGTCTGTTGGCTGATAGTACTGGCACCTCGAGGGCGTTTTCGGTTCTTGTTTTCTTTTAAGGCTTTCTCTATTTCTTTGAAGTCAAAACCATTATGCTCGGCAAAGCGATTGTCTTCAGAGGCAATAACAGCCATAGACAGATGAGGGGATATGTTTTCTTTAGGTAGCCAAGAGTGTTTCCACTTTATATCTTCTCCATGAATGATTTGCTGGGTAGTACGGATAAACATCAACGGGGTAAAGTAAACCGGAATAAATCGTAAAACGATAACTGCGAGAATGGAAGAACCAAAGAAAAAAAGCAGCAGATTGCGGATGAATTTTAAAATCTTTTTTTTCATGCTTGTGTATTAAAAGCAATTTCGGGCAGAAATAACCTGTCCGAAATTGGTTTATTTTATATGTTATTCCAATGTTGTGACCGTTGGTTCGGGCGTATTGGATACGCTCTACAATAACGTCATTGATATCATTTCAGTGTTCCTGCTTCCGCTTGCTGAATCATCTGTTGGCTGGCATACATATATACTTCTACACGACGGTTCTGCTGGCGTCCCTCGGCTGTGTCATTATTACCTATCGGATCTGCTTGACCCAAGCCTTCTACGGACTTGATCTGGGAATTACTTACACCGCAACCCAACAGATAACTAGCCACACTTTGAGCGCGTTCTTGTGACAGATTGAGGTTTTTTTGGATACTTTGTTCAGCTGTACTGTTTCTCCAGCCCTGGTTGTCTGTATATCCATAAATGGATACATCCATATCTCTGTTCTGGTTCAATACGTTGTTTGCAAACTTGCTCAAGGCTGATTTCGCTTGTGCACTCAAGGCTGCATTTCCTGTATTGAAGAGAATACCGGAATCAAAAGTAACTTTTACAGCCTGAAGGCCATTGTTATCTGTTACTTGTTCTACCTGTGCTCCTTGGATTTGAGCAGCTTCTTCTGCTGCTTTATCCATTTTTTTCCCAATTAACACACCGGCACCTGTACCTACTGCCGCACCTACTGCCGCACCAATAGCCGCACCTTTACCATGTCCGGCTATTCCGCCGATAATTGCTCCCAATGCTGCACCGCCGCCGCCGCCGATCAGACCGCCTTTAGCGTATTATTCATGTTACCACATCCACTGAATACTAATGTAGCACTCAGTAATAAAGCCATAATTTTAGTCTTTTTCATAATCATGTTCATTTTAATATATTAATGACTTAATGCAAAAATTGTTCATTAAACGGCCTGATAATTTAAAGCTTTCTTCTTGATAAGCATAAACCAGATCAGACAAATAATTCCTTTCATAGTGCTAGTGATGCTTATGCTCCACCAAATACCCGGCAAACCCCAGCCCATGATACAAACAACAGTGCCATCGGGATGCGCAGATAGTTACAGGTGACGCTGATTACGGCAGGAGGCATGGTGCGCCCCATCCCATAAAATACGCCCTGTATGGTAATTTCCAGCATCATAAATAGTTGCGAGTATCCGTCAATACGTAGAAAGACACCGCCGGTTTCGTAAGCTGCTTTTTCAGGAACAAAGATAGAAAATATTTCGTTTCCATAACATATAAAAAGGAATGTGCAGAAAGATCCGAATATAAATGTCATCCATAAAGTGGTGCGATAGGCTTTCAGCACACGGGAGATTTGCCGCGCTGCATAATTCTGAGCTACAAAGGCACTGAGAGCTGTAGAAAACCTTGGGAGGTGTTCCAGGTGATAGCTTCGATTTGTCCTCCGGTGGTGAGTGCCATCAGCCCTAAATGACCACCTTGTTCTGTGGCGGTTCTTCCGAGAAACATATTGACGAAAGCGAATAATGTATTGAGTGCCGCTACTGGTAATCCTATTTTCAAAATGTGGCGTGTATATTGTTTTTTCAGTTTAGTAAATAACCGAAAATCATCCCATAATATTTTCTTTTGTTTCAATTGATAGATAAACAGTATGCATACCGTAGCTTCGGCCAGCCAAGTGGCAATTGCTGCTCCCGTAGTTCCCCAGCTTAAACCAAAGATAAAGATAGGATCCAGTATTATATTTGTAATCAGTCCGATACCGTTAATGGAAAAAGGTATTTTGCTTCGTCCGGCGGCATTGAATATCCCTGTAAAGGCAGCTGATAAAAAGACGAATGGAAAGGCGGTTGCTATAATCCGTAGATATTCCACAGCATCTTGGTATATGAGGTTCTAGTTCATAGATACTGATAATAGGGGTGGCAAAGATAAATAACAATGCTCCCCAGCTCAATGATATAAGTAAGGACAAGGTAAGATTATGTGATGCGAATGCACGGGCAGCTTGCTCGTTTTGTGCCCCGATGGCTTGTCCTACGCTGACTTCCGAACCTACTTTGTTCAGAAGAGAGATAGATGTGGACATCCATGTAAGAATTCCTACCGAACCTACGGCGCTATTGCCTCACTTCCTATTCTTCCTACCCAAGCCATGTCGGTCAGACTATATGCCATTTGTATGAATGAAGTAGCCATAATGGCATTGCCAAAGTAAACAATTGCTTTAGGATAGGGCCTTGAGTCAGATTCTTAGTTCCTTTCATTCGTCATTAACGGATAAATTGTCTGCAAAGGTAGAAATTTATACTGATTTCTGTGGGGAATGCTGATAAAAATACTTTTCTATTACTCTTTTTAAATGGTCTGGATGTTTTATAAAAAACTTTGAAGTTCTTGAAGAAGGATAAAGCTTTTTCAAAAACTCCAAAGTCTTTTATGAGTATATTGATAGAAGTCGTTGATTAGTAAGCGAAAATAGGATATTTCTTCATTGTTTCGTTTACGCGTGCACGAACTTGTGCAATTACTTCTTCATTGTCTACGTTTGAAAGAACTGTCTCAATCATTTCGGCGATTTCCAACATCAAGTCTTCTTTTGCTCCGCGAGTTGTGATAGCGGGAGTTCCCAAACGGATACCTGAAGTTTGGAAAGCAGAACGGCTGTCAAATGGGACCATGTTCTTGTTTACAGTGATATCAGCAGCAACCAATGCTTTTTCTGCTACTTTGCCTGTCAGATCAGGGTATTTGGTACGCAGGTCTACCAGCATGGAGTGGTTGTCTGTACCACCGGAAACGATCGTAAAGCCACGGTCAATCAAAGCCTGTGCCAATACGGCTGCATTCTTTTTTACTTGTGTTTGATATTCTTTGTATTCCGGCTGTAAACATTCACCGAATGCAACAGCTTTGGCTGCGATGACATGTTCCAACGGGCCACCTTGTATACCAGGGAATACAGCAGAATCCAAAAGTTGTGACATCATCTTGATTTCACCTTTTGGAGTTTTCTTGCCCCATGGGTTAGGGAAGTCTTTACCCATCATGATGACACCGCCACGAGGGCCACGAAGGGTTTTATGGGTTGTTGAAGTGACGATATGAGCATATTTAACCGGGTTGTCCAACAGTCCGGCAGCAATCAGTCCGGCAGGGTGGGCCATATCAATCATCAGGATGGCTCCCACTTTATCTGCGATTTCACGCATACGTTTGTAGTCCCACTCGCGAGAATATGCAGAACCGCCACCGATAATCATTTTGGGTTTTTCACGTAATGCGATTTCTTCCATCTGATCGTAATCTACACGACCTGTTTCTTTGTTCAGGTTGTATTCACACGGAGTATAAATAATTCCGGATGTGTTTACCAATGAACCATGTGACAAGTGACCACCATGGGCCAAATTTAATCCCATAAATTTATCACCCGGATTCAAAACGGCCAGAAATACAGCAGCATTAGCCTGTGCTCCGGAGTGAGGTTGTACATTAGCCCATTCTGCTCCAAATATTTGTTTCAGTCTGTCGATAGCGATTTGTTCGCTCTGGTCTACCACTTCGCAACCGCCATAGTAGCGCTTGCCGGGATACCCTTCAGCATACTTGTTGGTAAGGCAAGAACCATGGCTTGCATTACTTGGTCACTAACAAAGTTTTCGGATGCGATCAGCTCGATACCTTTGAGCTGGCGTTGATGCTCTTTTTCGATAATGTCGAAAATCAAATCGTCTCTTTTCATTTCTTTTTATAATAAGTTTATGTGCGATATTCGATTCTGAGTTCACAAAGTTAAGTAATTTTAGAATATAAGGAAATTATTTAGAGGAAAATATTTGGTGAGGTTACGGAAAAAAGATATATGACTTTCTTTTTGTCGTGTAGTAAGGTCTGAAGCTGCTGAAAGAGTTGAAGATAAGGGCGTTTTGAGGAAAGAAAAGGATATAAATGTGGCATTATGATATCTACTTAGAGGAAGCTTCCTACTTTAGAAAATAACTCCTAGCGAGAAGCTTAGCACATTGCGGTGTCGGTTAATGAAGATACCTTTTTCTTGGGACATTATTCCATCTGTGTCTTTTTTATAAATGATTGATTTGGAGATATTGGTGAGTCCGATTTCATACCGGAAATCAAAGAATATATTAGCAATATTTACTCCTAATCCGATAACAGAACTTATATTAATGGGGTGTAATTCTTCTTTTATACCAGAATATCCAAATCCTTCAAACTCTTCGGAAGTCTTATGTTTCCATACATATTCCAGTTTGGGACCGATAAAAAGTGCCATGCCGTAAGGCCTGCTTTTTACAAAACTATAACCATATAATATAGGTAGTTCCAAAGAGTGAATCGTGCTGTTCAGTTTAGCAAGCTCGGGAAGGGTGTTTTCTTTATTTTGATTTTTATTGAAAGCTATTTCACCTTTATAAATATTATACATAATTTCGGGTTGGATGAAATGCCTTTCATGTGCACCCGAAAAAACATAGCGGCAAAATAGCCTACTTTATAATTATTTTGCACATCTTCCATTCGCTCTCCATCTAGCTCTAACCGACTGGTAAAATACATGGAAGAGTTGAAGCCTCCTTTTATTCCCACATTGATCTTAGGTTCCTCTTTCAGACCATTCTTTATTCCTTGTGCTGTAACGAACAGGGCAGGAAGTAATAAAGCGATTAATAAAAGGAGTTTCTTCATGAGATATTTTTAGGATTTTTCCTTGGTCTGTGATCTGTTCTTTTCTACAGACCAGCCAAACTTCCCGATTTTCGGTCCTAGTTCAAAATATCCGCCATGAACATAGACTAACGGGTTAGCTTCGGATAATTCGAATTTTCCTGTTTCCGCATTCAGGTATTTATCGTCGGCTTTTACATTTACCACATCGGCTATGAACATATCATGAGATCCTAGTGAGATGATTTCCTTTACTCTGCATTCTATACAGAGCGGGGATTCTTCGATGATGGGAGCACTGACTATTTTTGCTTTTCCCGGGGTCAGCTTCATTTCTTCAAATTTATTATAATCTTTGCCCGAACGCACTCCGCACCAGTCGGTAGCGAATGCCATGCTTTTGGTAGTAAGGTTGATGACGAATTCCATATTCCGTTTCAGAATGGGGTAGGAATGGCGTTCCGGACGCACGGATATATAACACATGGCGGGGTTGGTACAAATAGTACCTGCCATGCCACTGTGATAATGTTATATTCTTCTTCCGTACTTCCGCAACTTACCAGTAGGGCCGGAAGAGGGTAAATCATAGTTCCCGGTTTCCAGTCTTGTTTCATATTCATTACAGTAGTTTGATACCTTCTTTACTTTGTTCCTTTTCGCAGTAATGACATTTCAAGATTCCATGTTCTTTGTCAATTACATGAAACAGGGTGGTCATTGGCTCATTGTTGGTGATACATTTGGGATTGGCGCATTTTACGATGCCACGTAATTCCTCAGGCATCAGGACTTGTTTCTTCTCTACCACCTCATAGTCACGGATAATGTTCAGTTTTACATTCGGGGCTACTACGGAAAGGCGGCTTATTTCCTCATCAGTAAAAAAGCGGTCGGCCACTTTTATAATTCCTTTTTTGCCTAATTTTTTGCTCTCGAAGTTGTTTCCGATGGTTATGTTAGAGTCAGAATCCTGCAAGCCCAATAGGGCGACTACAGTAAACAATTTATCGGAAGGTATATGGTCTATAACAGTGCCGTTTTTCAAAGCGGCTACCTGCAATGCTTGTTTATTATCGCTCATCTTCATTTTTGTTTTTACTTTTTTGCATCTTCTATAACATCATTCAAGGTTATGCCCAATACATCACAAAGGATGGCCTGGCGCGCATAAAGTCCGTTTTGTGCCTGCTGGAAATAGTAAGCTTTCGGATTCTCATCCACATCGTAAGCTATTTCGTTGACGCGGGGCAGAGGGTGCAGGATACGCAGATTGGGGCGGGTATGCTCCAGCATCTTATTCCTTAATATATATACATCTTTCACACGTTCATATTCCATCAGGTCGGTGAAACGTTCGCGTTGTACACGGGTCATGTAAAGAATGTCGGCGTCAGCATGGTTTCTTCGTTAAAGTCTGTGTACTCTTTGTATTTAATATGGTGCTCCTTGCAGTAGATTTTATATTCTTCAGGCATTTTCAACTCTTCCGGAGCGATGAAATGGAAAGTGGGGTTGAAATGACGCATAGCCATCAGCAAAGAATGAACAGTTCGTCCGTATTTCAAGTCGCCTACTAGATAGATGTTTAAATTTTCAAGCGTTCCCTGTGTTTTGTATATGGAGTAGAGGTCTAGCATGGTTTGTGACGGATGTTGGTTGCTCCGTCTCCGGCATTGACAATGGGCACCGGGGCGACTTCGCTGGCATATCTTGCGGCACCTTCCAGAAAATGGCGCATTACGATGATGTCGGCGTAATTGCTTACCATCATGATGGTATCTTTCAATGTTTCTCCTTTTGAAGAACTGGTTACTTTGGGATCGGTAAATCCGATAACGCGGGCTCCCAGTCTGTTTGCTGCGGTTTCAAAACTGAGTCGTGTACGGGTGGAGGGCTCAAAGAAAAGGGTGGCAACAACTTTGCCGTCCAAGATTTTACGGTTAGGCTTCTTTTCAAACTCTTTTGCCATCTCCAAAAGGTAGAGGATTTTCTCTTTCGAGTGTTCGGCAATAGTAACTAAACTTCTATTTTCCATATTGGCTTGTATTTATAATTACAATTTATACGGAGTGTAAAGGTATGAAAAAAAAATAAATGAGCGAAGAATTAAAAGATATTTCGTTGAACTTTGTTAGAAACACATTCTATCTCAAAGTTTTTCCTTACTTTTGTACCGTTAATTACTAGAAAATGTCATGAGGAAGAAATTTATATACGTGCTTTGGGCTCTTGTAGTCGGCGTACTGTTAGTTATAGCGCTTATATTCACCGCAATAGCGAAAGGATGGATTGGATATGTACCGCCTATTGAGGAATTGGAAAATCCGAATTTAAAGTTTGCAACCGAGATTATATCCGATGACGGCAAGATGCTGGGTACTTGGTCACTTAGTAAGGAGAATCGTGTTTTTGTAGGTTATGACCAGCTTTCATCGAATCTGATTCGTGCGCTGATTGCTACCGAAGATGAACGTTTTGCAGAACATTCCGGCATTGATGCCCGTGCGTTTGTCCGTGCTTTGGTGAAACGGGGAGTGATGATGCAGAAGAATGCCGGTGGGGGTAGTACCATAACCCAGCAGTTGGCAAAACAATTCTATTCACCTACGGCAGATAATGTGATGGAACGTCTGTTGCAGAAGCCCATTGAATGGGTAATAGCTGTTCAGTTGGAACGCTATTATACAAAGGAAGAGATTCTGACTATGTATCTTAATAAGTTCGATTTCTTGAATAATGCAGTAGGTATCAAAACAGCTGCCAATACTTACTTCTCGAAAGAACCGAAAGATTTGAGCATTGAGGAAGCGGCTACTTTGGTTGGTATGTGTAAGAATCCGTCTCTTTATAATCCGAAACGTTTTAATGAACGTTCACGTGGACGGCGTAATGTGGTGCTTGGCCAGATGCGGAAGGCGGGATACCTGACTGATGCGGAAACTGATTCATTAAAGGCGTTGCCTCTCGTCTTAAAATATCGTCGTGTGGATCATAAAGAAGGTTTGGCAACTTACTTCCGTGAATATCTGCGTGGAGTAATGACAGCCAAGGAGCCGAAGAAAAGTGATTATCGCGGATGGCAGATGCAGAAATATTATGAAGATTCATTGGCATGGAAAACGAATCCGCTTTTCGGGTGGTGTGCTAAAAACAAGAAGAAAGACGGTACCAACTACAATATTTATACAGACGGTCTTAAGATCTATACCACTATTGATTCACGTATGCAGAAATATGCGGAAGAGGCTGTTTATGAACATGTGGCGCAATACTTGCAACCTCGTTTCTTCAAGGAAAAACGGAAAAAGAAAACAGCTCCGTTTACTAATCAGTTGACAGAGGAGGAGGTGAATACCATCATGACCAGGGCTATGAAACAGACTGATCGTTATCGTATTATGAAAGAAGCCGGATGCTCGGAAGCGGAAATAAAGAAAGCGTTTAATACTAAATACGAAATGTCTGTATTTTCTTACGAGGGAGAGAAGGATACCATTATGACTCCGATGGATTCTTTGAAATATTATAAATTCTTCCTTAGGGCGGGATTTATGTCTATGGATCCCTTGACAGGTCATGTGAAGGCGTATGTGGGTGGTCCTAACTATAATTATTTCCAATATGATATGGCGATGGTGGGGCGTCGCCAAGTAGGTTCTACTATTAAACCTTACGTGTATACTTTGGCTATGGAGAACGGTTTCTCTCCCTGTGATCAGGTGCGTCACGTAGAGCAGACATTGATAGATGAGAACGGGCGTCCATGGTCACCACGTAATGCCAGCAAAAAGCGTTATGGAGAAATGGTAACTATCAAATGGGGATTGGCTAATTCGGATAATTGGGTAACGGCTTATTTGATGGGGAAACTTAATCCTTATCAGTTGGTTCGTCTGATTCATTCATTCGGTGTGCAGAACAAACAGATAGACCCCGTAGTATCACTCTGTCTGGGACCTTGTGAAATTTCTGTAGGGGAGATGGTCAGCGCTTATTCAGCATTCGCAAACCGAGGTATCCGTACAGCACCAGTATTTGTAACCCGTATTGAGGATAATGAAGGTAATGTATTAGCGAATTTCACTCCGCAAATGGATGAGGTGATTAGTGAGACCAGTGCTTACAAAATGCTGGTTATGTTGCGTGCGGTCGTTAATGAGGGTACCGGTGGACGTGTACGCCGTCTGTATGGCATTACTGCTGATATGGGGGGGAAGACAGGTACAACCAACCGTAACTCTGACGGTTGGTTTATGGGATTCACTCCCTCATTGGTGTCCGGTGTATGGGTAGGCGGTGAAGAACGTGATATTCATTTTGATACGATGGTAGACGGGCAGGGGGCTGCTATGGCGCTTCCTATTTGGGGACTTTATATGCAGAAAGTCTATAAAGACAAGAGCTTGGGATATTCTCAGGATGAGAAATTCAATATTCCTGATGACTTTGACCCTTGCAAAGATACCTTAATAGATGAAACTTCGGTAGAAGAAACCGGAGGTTTGGATAATATATTTGAATAATTGAAAGATTTATCAATAAAAAGTCTGTTTGCAAGGAAAAGCAAACAGACTTTTTTTTATTGATATACCTTTTATAAAAGGTGCTTTCTCTACTTGGTGTTGTGGAAAATAATTTATGTAAAAATAGTGAAAACCCTTGCTGTTTCGTAAGAAAATACTATATTTACAAAAAGAAAATCTTTACCTTATGAAGATAGGAGGTAATTATGGATAGAGATGTAACTCTGTATCAGATAACTAATGTTATGGCCGAGAGAGTTTTCCAAAAAATAGATAACTTCAATAAAGGCCGTAGAGAAGATGCGGGATATTATGCAATCAGTGTTTCTACCCCTTACCGATCATATTATGCATTATGGCGTATATTTCCGGACAATATTTATTCCCCTTTGTTTATTCAATCGCTGGCTGTCACTTTTAATGATGCGGCAGAACGTGCTTTTCAGTATTTGCAGAACTGTAACGTCCTGCTGAAAGTAAAAGACAATACTTTTTTTGAACCTTATTATGGAATATCCGAGGATATAGTCGCATTTGGAAAATATCGTGGAAAAAGATTAGCGGAGGTTTATTACATTGATCCTAACTATGTACTTTGGCTGGCACACAAATTTGAGGCCCGAAATCCTAGGGATAAGAAGCTGGCAATGTTAGCGAAGGCTTTTGCTACTGTGCATTATGAAACGGTTATCAGAAAACATCATTTGCCGGCTGGCAGTCGTTTTATCGGTCAGCCGGGAGAAAAACTATCCGACTTGCGTTTAGAAGTCTTAGGGATAAGGTTACAACTGGACATATACAAAACAACCGGATATTATGTGGACCAGAGTGTGCTTGCCGCTGATGCTGATGGCAACCGTTATACTTTCATTATAAAGGCGGCGGCTTCCAGTATGTCACCGGATATGTTGAGCTGTTATACAAAAAAAATCAATGTCCATGAAAGTTTGTATTTAAAATCGGCTAAAGTTCTTTCTCATTATGAGAACAAAGGAATAAAATATACTCGCATAGGATATTTGAAGTTCAAATAGAGACCGGGCGAGGTGGGAAAAGTACTTGTCTTCATTCATGAAGATAAGGGCAGGTGGCAAGATATTATATGTTTTTATTCTATTAAGTTGGGAAAAACTTTTAGTGTTCTGAATTTTCTTGGTGACATACCGGTTATTCGTTTAAAGAAACGGGTGAATGAGGACGGAGTAGAAAAATTCAGTTTATAGCAAATCTCCTGAATGGTAAGGTTGGAAGAAATCAGTAGGGCTTTTGCTTCAATAATTACATAATTGTCAATCCAGTTTCCTGCCAGTTCTCCGCTAACATCCCGGATTATGGAAGATAAATACTTAGGGGTTAGACAAAGTTTCTCAGCATAAAAAGAAATGTCTCTTTCTTTATAATGATGGGTTTCTACCAGTTTTAAAAACTGTTTGAATATGTCTTCTTTATGCGGCAGTTTTTTCTTTTTTATTTCCAGATGCTTTAGTAGGAGCTGGCATACTTCGTAGAAAGTAGCTTGTATCAGATATTGTATGGTAAAATCACGAAACAGATTATTTTCTTCACTGATTTTTTTGTAAAGCAATACATGATATGTTTTCAATAAATCTGTTTCCGCGATATTCAAATTGACACATGGATGATTTTTTAGAGGAATTAAAAGAGACATCATTTTATAAAAATTATCTCGGGTATCAAAATATTTATTAGATATCATGATGAGATGTGCTTTGTAATCCTCGCTTATTTCATTATATTTAATTATTTGATTAGGCACCATCATTAGTAATGTATTCTCTTTAGTAGAATAGTTGATGGAGTCTATTTCTATTTCAGAAGTTCCGGAAAGGCACAGTATAAATGAAGTATAGGTTGTTTTATATGAATTGTTGTGAAAGAAAGGATGGGCAAGAGTCTTGCGGGTAAGATCTTTTCCCGTATTATTATAAATAATGAAATCATCGGAAAAATAATCTGCGTTAATGAAAAAGCCGGTATTCCAGATGTCTATGTCGGTATGTCCTTTTATCATTCTTGATGTTATTTAAAGTAAAAGAATAAATTTAATTGGAATGAAACAACACCATTCGACTATTTGCTAATAATAAGCGACATTCAGAAAATTATTAGTTCTGTGTTATGGTTGTAAAAAGCCTTCCCTCATGGCGAGAGAAGGCTTTTTATTATCGTTAACCTTTTTGTAATCGGCCAGGAACTTTTCTAATCCTATATCTGTCAATGGATGGTTTAGAAGGCCTTTAATGGCGGATAACGGGCAGGTTACTACATCTGCTCCCACTTCCGCACATTGTAATATATGTAAGGTGTTTCGGATGGAGGCGGCAAGAACTTGTGTCTTGTAGTCATAAGTTTGGTACAATTCTACAATTTGTGCAACCAGTCCTACACCGTCATTGCAAATATCATCCAGTCTGCCGACAAACGGAGATACATAGGTAGCCCCCGCCTTTGCCGCAAGTAATGCCTGTCCGGCAGAGAAAACCAGTGTACAATTGGTACGGATTCCTTTATTACTGAAATATTTGATAGCTTTGATGCCGTCCTCAATACAAGGAACTTTTACTACAATGTGTGGATTAAGGGCTGCAGTTCTTCACCCTCTTTGATCATTCCTTCGTAATTGGTGGCAATGACTTCGGCGCTGACATCTCCATCCACAATATTACATATCTCGATGTAATGCTTATGTTGGTTCTCAACTCCCTTAATACCTTCTTTAGCCATTAAAGAGGGATTAGTAGTTACACCGTCCAGTACGCCCAATGCGTTTGCTTCGCGAATTTGTTCCAGATTAGCTGTGTCAATAAAGAATTTCATAACTTTTTCTTTTAGATAATTAAAATCAGGTTAGCAATAGGCTGCTAAGCTACTGATATTAACAATGATAAACAAGAAAAATGTTCCGATTTATCTGTTATGAGTTCTTTTTATAACTGAACACGGCCCAACCGTTCAACATGATAGCCATAAAAAGCAAGGCAATAAATTGCATGATCAAGTCATCGAATCCGCTTCCTTTCAAATAGACCATACGTGTCACTTGTATAAAATATTTCAAGGGATTGGCTATGGTGATGGCTTGAGCCCACTCGGGCATACTGTTGATGGGGGTGAATAATCCGCTCATCAGCATGATGATAATCACAAAGAAAAACATGACAAACATGGCCTGCTGCATGGTTCGGGAATAGTTGGAAACTACCAGTCCCATACCCGAAATGACGATAATGAACAGCAATGCGAAGAAATAAAGCAGCCATAAATGACCGGCCGGAACCAGACCATAGACTAACCATGCCAGAATGATACTGATTGTGAGGATCAGCATGCCGGTTACCCAGTAAGGAATCAGCTTGGCCAGAATGAAAGTGAACTTGCTTACAGGAGTCACATTGATTTGTTCGATGGTTCCGAATTCTTTTCACTCACAATATTAAGAGCAGGCAGAAAGCCGCATAACATCATCAACAATTGCGCCATCAGTGCCGGAATCATAAATACCTTATAATCCAGATAGGGGTTGAAACGTCCTTGGGTATCTATTTTTATCACTGGGGAGGGAGAAATAGAGCCGGAATGGGAAATCCGGATTTCAGTGGCATAGGCATTCACTATATTACTGAGGTAGGAACTTCCCAACGTTCCTTTCGTTCCGTTTACGGTGTTGGCTGAAACCAGTACTTTTGCTACACCGGTTTTCAGCAAATCGCGTTCAAAGTGTGGCGGGATTTCCAAAATGAGGTCGGCATCTCCTTTTTCAATGCATTGCATTGCTTCCTGATAGTTGTTTGATACATCTATCAGATGAAAATATTCGGAAGCTCCCACTTTCTGTACTAATCGGGTAGAATAGGGGCTGCGGTCATTATCCACTATGCTGAGATTCATATTTTTGATTTCGAAGTTTGCGGCCCAAGGCAACACCAGCAGGATAATACAGGGAAATACGAGTAGCATCCGCGGAAGCATCGGGTTGCGCAGTAACTGCTTGAATTCTTTTTCTAATAAATACTTTATCATATCTTCCGGAACTTATTCTAATCGTTTGTTAAACTTTTTTAGGCTGATGATTAAAAGGACAACAGCCATCAGCATAAGTATACCCATTTCTCTCTGTGCATAACTGATACCCAATCCTTCAATCATGATTTTCTTGATTCCGACAATATACCATCTGGCAGGGATGACATTTGAAATCAGCTGTAAAGGAAGAGGCATATTCTCGATGGGGAATATCATGCCGGAAAGTAGAACGGTAGGCATCATCAGTACCATTCCCGAAAACAGCATGGCTTCCACTTGGTACGGGCGATAGTGGAAACCAATAATCCCAACAGCAGAGATACTACGATGAAGATCCATGAGAGCAAAGCCAACGAAAAAAGACTGCCTGCTACCGGAACATGTAATACATAAACAGACAGCAACAGAATTGTAACCAGATTGACGCATGACAGCACAAAGTAAGGTACCATTTTGGCTATAATCATCCATAGCGGACGTACGGGAGATACCAGCAATACTTCCATCGTACCGGTTTCTTTTTCGCGGACAATAGAGATGGAAGTCATCATGGCGCATATCAACATTAAAATCAATCCCATTACTCCCGGCACAAAATTGTAGGCGCTTTGCATACCCGGATTGTACAATAACTTTATTTGGGGGATAATCTGTATGGGTGATTGTTGTTGCATGATCCGGCTTTGCTGATAATCTGCAATAATATTGGATGCGTAAGAGGTCAGTATGGTAGCATTGTTGGGATCGGTGGCATCGGCTATCAGTTGTACTCGGGCTTTACCGGTATGCCGCAGATTGTTATCGAAACCAGCCTCAAACACAATGATCAGGTCCGAACTGCTTTTCCGGAGTGTTTCCTCTATCTCGTTGTTGTCATACAGTATCTTGTTGACATTGAAATAGTCACTGGCATCCAGTTTGTCGATGATTTGCCGGGTGGATACATCTTTTGAGAAATCCAGCACAGCTACTTTTACATTCTTTACTTCGGTGGTGATGGCAAAACCGAAAAGAATAATTTGTACGACAGGCATACCTAATAATATCAGCATCGTCCGGAGGTCCCGGAAAATGTGATAGAATTCTTTTCGCACGAATGATATAAATTGCTTCATTCTCTTTTTTCTTTATCTTTTTTTCAACTTCTTACAGCCTTGCGTGCCAACTGTCTGAATACTTCATCCATATCTTGGGCATGAAACCGTTCTTTTAACCGTTGTGGGGTGTCCAGTGCTTCGATTTTTCCATCCACCATCATTGAAATCCGGTTACAGTATTCCGCTTCATCCATATAGTGGGTGGTAACGAAGACGGTGATTCCCCGTTCTGCCGCCTGATAAATCAATTCCCAGAACTGACGGCGTGTGGCAGGGTCTACCCCTCCTGTCGGTTCATCCAGAAAAACGATCTTCGGCTCATGGAAAATAGCTACCGAGAAAGCCAGCTTTTGTTTCCATCCCAGGGGAAGTGACCGGACCAATGTGTTTTTCTCATTCAAGAGCCCTAATTGTTCCAGCACCTTGTCTGTTTTTTCAGCGATCTCCTTGTCACTCATTCCATAAATCCCTGCATATAGCCGGATGTTCTCCCATACTTTTAAATCTTCATACAGTGAGAACTTCTGGCTCATATATCCGATCTTCTTTTTAACCTGCTCGTATTGCGTGGCTATGTCAAAGCCCGCTACTGTACCTTTTCCCCCGGTAGGTTGTGATAAACCGCATAACATGCGCATGGCTGTTGTTTTTCCGGCACCATTAGCACCTAGGAAACCAAAAATCTCTCCCTGTCTCACTTTGAATGAGATATGGTCCACTGCCGTGAAATTGCCGAATTGTTTGGTCAAGCCTTCTACTTCTATGGCGTATCGCCCGGTGACTTGCGGCTCATTAAAAGAGAGCCCTTCAGGAGAAAGGATCGAACTGAACTGTTGAAGAATACGGTCCGGAGTGTCAATGCCTTGAATCTTTCCTTCACGGATAAATGCAATACGGTCACAGCATTTCATCTCGTTCAGGTAAGGTGTTGCCGCAATGATGGTAAGACCTTCTTGTTTCAATTTCAGCAGCATGTCCCAAAACTCCTTTCTGGATACAGGGTCCACACCGGTGGTAGGTTCGTCCAAGAACAGTATGGAAGGCCTGTGAATCAATGCGCAACTCAGAGCCAGCTTTTGTTTCATGCCGCCGGATAGTTTTCCGGCACGCCGGTGTTTGAAAGGTTCTATTTGTTGGTAGATACCCTTTACCAATGCGTAGTTCTCCCGGATAGTGGTATTGAAAAGCGTGGCAAAGAAAGTGAGATTCTCTTCTACGGACAAATCCTGGTATAAGGAAAAACGTCCCGGCATATATCCTGCCTGCCGGCGTATCTCTTTGTAATTCTTCACCACATCCTGCCCGCAGACTTCCGCTTTTCCTTCATCGGCTAGCACCAATGTGGTGAGAATGCGGAAAAGAGTAGTCTTTCCTGCACCGTCCGGTCCGATAAGCCCGAAGATTTCTCCCGGTTTCACCTCAAAGCATACATCTTTCAGGGCTTGAACTTCACCGTAGCTTTTGCTAACTCCTTTGACAGAAACGATATAATCCATTGTCTTATTTATTTCTTCATTTCTCCGTACATGCCTATCTTGATGTATCCGTCATTCTTTACTGCTATCTTTGTGGCGTATACCAGATTGGCGCGTTCGTCACGTGTCTGGATTGTTTTAGGGGTGAATTCCGATTTGTCTGAAATCCAGGTGATTGTCCCTTCGTATTCCCGGCGGTCATCTTTCCCTAAATCAGAAAACACTTTTACTTTATCTCCTAATTTCAGTTGGGATAATTGATCGGCGGTGATATAGGCGCGTAAAAAAAGATGTTGTACATCCGCCACTTTAAATAAAGGTTTTCCTTGCGTGGCCAGTTCCCCGGCTTCGGCATATTTGGCCAGTACTGTTCCGCAAATCGGACTGGTAATGTGACATTTGCGAAGCTGGTCATCCAGTTGGGCTACTTGTATTTCGTAGGCCGAGCTTTCTTCTGTGATACTGGCATTGCCGCGCTGAAGCGTAGAGATCTGTGCTTCCAACTGTTTTTTCAGAACGGCAATCTGGGAGTCAATATCATCTATTTGTTTTTGGGTGGCGGCATTTTCCTTCAGCAAGTTTTCTGTGCGTTTTCTTTCATATTCGGCTTTGCGATTTGTTCTTTTGTGGCAGCTATCTGTTTATTGATGTCCGTGCTTTTGCTGGCTATCGCTTTACCGCTGGCCAGTAACTGCATCTTTTTCAAATAGAGTTGTAAGGTATCTATGCACCCCACTTCTTCCCCGGCCTTTAATAACTGTCCTTCTTCTATGTTGAATTGCATGATCTTGCCATTGGCTTCGGAGGATACAATTACTTCGGTAGCTTCAAATGTACCTGATGCATCATAGTCGCCTCTCTTGTTTCCGCAAGAGGATAAACCGAGCAGAGTGGCGGCAAGTAAGATATATTTATTTGTTCTCATATTGGTTTGTTGTATATTTTAATTCGTAAATGGCTGACAATAACTGAATTTCATGCAGGATTTTATCCTGCATGGCAATGTTCTCGGCTGTTACTTCACGTAACATTTCTGTAACGGTCAGTGTTCCGTTGGCAACTTTTGCTTGGGCTGATTTTTTTATGTTGTTACGTAGGGTGATAATCTCCTCATCGTTCTTCATCAGTTCCGTCAGTTTCTTAATTTCACTGTTGTTTTGAGTGATTTCCAGATGAGTGTTAAACAAGAACGTTTCTTTCTGTACGTTCACATCCTGTTGATTCAGTATTAATTGGCGAGATTCATTCTTACGAGTATATAGGTTGCCGAAGTTCCAGGAAAGGCGTACGCCTGCTACGTAATAGGCCGAAAATTCATTTTTCAGCATATTCAGTCCCGGGTTGCCGTATGCGCCTTGCACGAATAAGTCTAATCGGGGGAGGTTCTTGGCGGTAAGTTGTTTACGTTGCGCCTCCAGTTGCTGGTTCTGTACCGCAAACAAGTTAAGTTCCGGACGTCGGATGAATTCTGTAGAATAGGCTTCTCCTTTATATAATAAGGCATTTACATCTGGTTTCTTTAGTGTGTTTTCGGTTAAAGGAGTAGGGTGGTTAATCATGATCTTCAACATCTCGCCGTAAGCACGATAGGTGGCTTCCAGAGTATGACGTTGCTGTATGTTGTTCAATTGTTCCACTTTTACAGCATCCAAATCGGCTTGATTGGCAATGCCATTCTTTACATATGCTGCAACATTGTCATAATTCCTTTGTAATTCTTCCTGCATAAGCTGGTTTTGCTTCAATTGCTCTTTCAATAACAGGATGCCAAAAAAAAGTTGGTTTACCCGTTCGTTGATGGCATACATGTCCACTTCCAGTTTCTGTTTGTCTACTTCGGATGTGGCACGGGTTACCTCTTTCCGTGCCCGGATGTTACCACCGTCCCATACCACTTGGTCCAGTTGCAACATAGCTTGGTATTGATCCTTGCGTATGCCGCGAATATCAATTCCGGGCAGGTCAACGGGTATTTCCGTTACATCCGATTGATAACTGGCTTTAGCGGACAATGAAACCTGTGGCAGATAACCCTTGCCGGCGTTAGAGATGTTGTATTCTTTCGTCTTTTCAATCAGTCCGTACCGTTTAATCAGCGGATAATGCGCCTGGGCTTGCTGCTGACACTCTTCCAGCGTGAGTTCCTGTGCATTCAAACAAATGGGACTGATGCCGAGAAGAAAGGTTGTGAGAATGAATAACCTTTTCATTTTCTTAATCTGCTTAATATGATTTCTACATTTTCTTGTTTTCTGCGTTCCATATATTGATGATATTCTTCACCTTTTTCTTCTACAAACAATTGTATCAGTGGGTTTGCCACAAAGACAAAGATATTGAGTGAAATGGCGCTGACCATTAAATCTTCCGCCTTGACGGGGCGTATTGTGCCCTTCTTTATTTCCTCTTGCAGTGACCGGTCGAGCAGACTGATTGCTAACCGGAAATTAGGGAACAAGGTTTTACGGCAAATTTCTTTTCCGCATTCATTGGTCAGAATCTCCCTGTATATAAATAAAGGTAGTTCGGGATTAGCAGTCAAAAGGTCGAAGTGTGCTTCAATGAAACATTTTATTTTCTCCAAAAAAGGCAGTGACTCATCTACACGAGAAAGAAATGTATCGGCCAGTTGCCTGGCTTTTTCTTCAAATACTTTGTTGAACAGATTCTCTTTTGTACGGAAATAATAATGCAGCATGGCATGGGTTACACCAGCCTCCTTAGCTATTTCTGTTGTTTTGCTTCCGGAGAATCCTTTCTTAAGGAATTCTTTTTCAGCAGCTTTTAATATGGATTGTTCTGTATTGCTCGTTTCTTCTTTCATATTATCATTTTTGTTTAACAGGATTGTTAGTAAACGCAAATGTATAAGGAATCATTGGAAACAACAAACAGATGAGATAAAAAATGTGCTTTCTGTTCTTATGAAATGTTTTTTCAAGGAAAGCTAATCTCTTTTTGAGGCAGGTTAAGGCTTTTCTTTCTGTTGTGTTCTATCTCCATAGGCTTTGGAGTTAACTCCAAAGGCTGCGGAGATAACTCCAAAGGTTATGGAGATAACTCCAAAGCCTATGGAGATAGAAATAGAACGGCCGGAAAGCCTTAGCCTTCTTGGTAGAAAGCCTTAGGTCTGCCAATGAAAATACTTAGCTGTTTTCCCACCTGTCAGGTTGGGCCTCTCAGTAACACTATCGTTTGCCATAGGGGGGGATGGAGGCGGGGTATCACAAGGTGATAATGATTAGTATATAATAAGGTATAAGCTCTAAAAGAGCACAGACATTCCACGGCGGATATATTCTCTTTCCATATCTTCCGGTTTCAATATCTTATTGTCAAAGACCAGCAAGTCAATATCCAGTTTTACCACCCCTTGAGCCTTGTCTTCGGGAATCCGTCCGCTGCGTCGTTCCAATTCTTTAAACAAATCACGAACGGAATCGGGTGAAAGCGTAGTGCTGAATTTTGCCAGTTGATTGCTGAAAGGGGAGTGAAAGCCGCTGCCAACAGCTTCCGTTTCCATCATCTCGCCGAAATGAATGTCGGGAAACGTGGTGCGCAATGCTTCCCGTGCAACCGAGAGTTGCGCGTAACGGTTGGTATTAGAGCCCATACAAAGCAAACAATGGTGTTCGTCCATAACATTTATTGCATTAATGGTGCAAATGTATGAAATGTTTTTGTTACTTTTGCATGAATATATAAAAGAAATGCTACCATGAAATTTATTGGAATTATTCCTGCAAGATATGCCTCTACACGTTTTCCTGCCAAACCTCTGGCCGTCTTGGGAGGCAAGCCTGTGATTCAGAGAGTCTATGAACAAGTGTCCGGCATATTGGATGAAACATATGTAGCGACGGACGATGAACGCATTGAATCCGCCGTAAAAGCTTTTGGCGGAAAAGTGGTCATGACCTCCGTTCACCATAAAAGCGGCACAGACCGTTGCTATGAAGCGTATACCAAAGTAGGACGAGGATATGATGTGGTTGTAAATATCCAGGGTGATGAACCTTTTATTCAAAAATCACAGCTTGAAGCCGTGAAAGCTTGCTTTGAAGATCCTGCCACACAGATTGCGACTTTGGTGAAACCTTTCATCCCGGATGACGGGCTTGAAGCCTTGGAAAATGTAAACTCTCCCAAAGTAGTAGTCGGTAAGAATATGAATGCTTTGTATTTCAGCCGTTCCATCATTCCTTTCCAGCGTAATGTGGAGAAGGAAGGCTGGCTGAAAGGGCATACTTACTATAAACATATCGGTCTGTATGCTTATCGGGCCGATGTACTGAAAGAAATAACTTCGCTTCCACAATCTTCGCTGGAGCTGGCTGAATCGTTGGAGCAGCTTCGTTGGCTGGAAAATGGTTATACTATTAAGGTGGGAATCAGTGAAGTGGAGACAATAGGCATTGATACGCCTCAGGATCTGGCACGTGCCGAAGCATTTTTAAAACAAAGGGAGGGGGAGTAAATGCTGGACAGAACCACCCCACCGCCAATCCGCCAACTAAGCGAATTCAGTATAACCCGTCCCGACAGGAGGACGATGAAGAACGGGATGCCTTTGAATATCATTCATGCGGGAACCGAGGATGTTGTACGTTTCGATCTTCTGATAGGAGGCGGACAATGGAATCAGGAACAGCCGTTGCAGGCTATGTTTGCCAACAGGATGCTGCGTGAGGGAGCTGGGAATTTAACGTCTTCACAGATTGCGGAGCGATTGGATTATTATGGAGCCTGGCTGGAGTTATCTTCTTCCGTGAACTATGGATTCATAACACTTTACTCTCTGAATAAATATTTTGCCCGCACGCTGGCCGTCATATCCGAGATGATAAAGCTCCTACGTTTCCGGCAAAGGAACTTTCCGTGGTGGCCGATACGAACAAACAGCAATTCCTGGTGAACAGCACCCGGGTGGAAATGATTGCCCGAAAGCAGCTGAATACAGCCTTGTTCGGTCCGGAGCATCCCTTCGGGCGCTATGCGGTAGCGGAGGATTATGACCGGATTACCCCGGAGGTGCTCCGTTCGTTTTATCGGAAATATTATCATTCGGGCAATTGTTCGGTATATATTTCGGGAAAGGTCACATCGGAAATTATCCGTTGTATAGAAGATAACTTGGGAAGTGGACAATGGGGGGAAGTGACGGAAAAAGCAAAGACAATGCTTGTTCCTCCGGTTACCACCAAAGAAAAGCGTATCTTTATAGAACGTGAGGATGCACTTCAAAGTTCCTTGAAAATGGGATGTTTCGTAATGGACCGTCATCATCCGGACTTTTTGAAGGCACGTGTCATGGTCACTTTGTTCGGAGGGTATTTCGGGAGCCGTCTGATGTCCAATATCCGTGAAGACAAGGGATATACATACGGTATCGGCGCAGGCATTGTGTCCTATCCGGAAACGGGAATACTGACTGTCAGTACCGAGGCGGCCAATGAATATGTGGATTCTATCATAACAGAAGTTTATCGGGAGATGGACAAATTGTGTAATGATCTCGTTCCTCAAGAAGAATTGGAAATGGTGAAGAACTATATGCTGGGCGATTTATGCCGGTCGTACGAGGGACCTTTTTCTTTGTCTGATGCCTGGATTTATATAGAAACGGCAGGGCTGGACGAACGCTTCTTTATCCGTTCGCTGGATGCCATCCGGGGAATCACCAGAGAAGAAATACGCATATTGGCTCAAAAGTATTTCTGCAAAGAAAACTTAATAGAGGTCATTGCGGGTAAAAAAGTGTAATAACCTATCATGTCCAAAGATAGAAAATCGTATCTTTGGCATAAATCTTATCTATTATAAGTAACGAACCAATGAAGAAATACGTATATATATTATTGCTTTTGGCATCGGTCAGTACATTGGCCACCGCTCAGATAAAAATCGGGAATTATACTTTTAAAGACGGGGGCGAATATACCGGAGAACTGAAAGGCAGAAAACCAAACGGTAAAGGAAAAACAATCTACAAGAACGGAAATACCTACGAAGGGGAATATATAAAAGGTAAACGCGAGGGGAACGGGACATATACGTTTCACGATGGAGAAAAGTATGTGGGGCAATGGTTCCAGGACCAGCAACACGGCAGCGGAACCTATTATTTTATGAATAACAACCGGTATGAGGGTATGTGGTTTACCGATTATCAGCAGGGTGAAGGCACTATGTATTATTATAACGGAGATGTTTATATAGGTAACTGGTTTCAGGACAAACGTAGCGGAAAGGGTACTTATACCTGGAAAGCAGGAGCCAAATATGAGGGCGAATGGAAAGAAGACAAGAAAAACGGACAGGGTGTTATGGTATGGCCCGACCAGTCAAAATATGAAGGCGAGTGGAAAGATGACGCACGTGACGGAAAGGGGACGTTTTACTATGTCAACGGTGACAAGTATGTGGGTGACTGGAAGGATGACGTGCAGCATGGTAAAGGCATTTATTACTTTCATAGCGGTGACCGTTACGAAGGTGACTACGTGAACGGTGAACGTACCGGGCAGGGTATTTATATACACAAGAATGGTGACAAGTATGTAGGGCAGTTCAAGAACGGCGAGCAGCATGGGACCGGAACCTTTACATGGGCCAACGGTGCTGTGTATGAAGGGCAGTGGGTGAATAACCAGCGCAGCGGTAAAGGACACTATATCTGGGCGAACGGCGATGACTATGAAGGTGAATGGAAAAACAACATGGCCGACGGTGAAGGCACTTTGCGCACGGCTGACGGAACCAAATACAAGGGGCATTTCGTAAAAGGAAAGGAAGACGGCAAAGGTGTGCTTGAAGATAAAAACGGAGTACGCTATGACGGATTTTTCAAACAAGGGAAGAAACACGGCGCTTTTGTGGAGACTGACAAGAATGGAAATGTAATCCGTAAAGGTGTTTATAAGTTTGGAACGCTGGATGCGGAACAAAAATAAGAATATAATGTTGGATTTAGAGAAGATAACGTTGAATGTACGTGAAATAGCACTCCGGGCGGGTGCTTTTCTTCGTAATGAGCGTAGCGGTTTTGACCGTAGCAAGGTAGAGAAGAAAAATGCTCACGACTATGTGTCGTATGTAGATAAGGAATCGGAACGCCGTATTGTGGCCCAACTTCGGGAATTGCTTCCCGAAGCAGGATTCATTGCCGAAGAAGGTTCGGGCAGCCTGACTACGGAAAACTATTGCTGGCTGGTAGATCCGCTGGACGGAACCACCAATTTATCCATAATAATGCTCCTTATTGTGTGAGTATCGCCCTTCGCAATAAAGAAGAACTGCTGGTTGGGGTGGTGTATGAGGTATGCCGCGATGAACTTTACTGGACTTATAAAGGAGCGCCTTCTTATCTGAACAACAAAGAAATACATGTGTCAGATGTTTCTGATATGGACGAAGCGTTTGTGGCGTTAGGCTTTCCATACGATTCGCAAAAGTATAAGCCTTTGGCGGAGCATATCGTGCACGAGTTATATGGAAATGTGGGAGGCATGCGCCTGCAAGGAGCTGCTGCGGCAGAACTTTGCTATGTAGCTGCCGGTCGCTTTGAAGCCCGTATAGAAGGGCTGCTGGGACCGTGGGATATTGCTGCCGGTTCGATAATCTTGATGAATGCCGGTGGAAAAGTGACAGATTACAGGCGGAGGGGGAGACTTTTATTCCGGTCGTGAAGTGTTGGCTACTAATGGAAAGTTGCATGATGAGTTTCTCAAGGTCTTGGGAAAAAAATAAATACTTCGCTTTTTTCTAGTTCGTTACAAATATATTTTGTAAGTTTGTCAAGTGAACACATGAACATAATGTAACATGGATGTATCTGTTATCTTTCAATTTTTAAAAGACCTGGCCGCAAACAATAACCGGGAGTGGTTTCAGGGGCATAAGGATGAATATCTGAAAGCTCAAAAAGAGTTTGAGGAATTACTGACAGCAATCATCGCCCGCATTTCGTTGTTTGACGAAAGTATTGTCGGTATTCAAGCCAAGGACTGTACATACCGAATTTATCGCGACACGCGTTTTTCCAGTGATAAGACTCCTTATAAGATACACTTGGGCGGCTATATCAACGCTCGTGGAAAGAAATCGGAACATTGTGGATATTATGTTCATATAGAGCCTGATAACTGTATGCTTGCTGGTGGAAGCTGGTGCCTGGAACCTAAAGTGCTGAAAGCTGTCCGCCAGTCCGTTTATGACAACATAGACGAATACAGGGAAATTGTGGAAGATCCTGCGTTCAAGCAATACTTTCCTGTTATCGGAGAGAATCACTTAAAAACGGCTCCCAAAGGATTTCCGAAAGATTTTGAATATATTGATTATTTAAAATGTAAGGATTATACCTGTGCTTATATGGTGCCTGATGCGTTTTTCCTTGCCCCTGACCTGTTGGACAAAGTAGAGGATGTTTTCAAGCAACTGAAGCGTTTTGCTGATTTTACAAATTTCACAATAGACGACTTTGAATGATAAAAGCAATATTTTAACCATTAAAATGAAATAATTATGGTAGTAGACAGATTAGAAAACTTAGAAAAGTACGCTTCATTGAATCCTTTGTTCGCTAAAGCAATGGAATATCTGAAGACTACAGACTTGAACGCTCAGGAATTAGGAAAAGTAAAATTACAGGGTGATGATCTGGTAGTAAACTTTTCTCAGACCAAGCCTAAAACTAAAGAAGAAGCAAAATTAGAAACTCATAATCAGTTTATTGATATACAGATTCCTCTGTCAGGGGTGGAAGTGATGGGTTATACGGCCCGTGAAGATCTTCCCGAAGCAGACTATGATGCAGATAAGGATATCTCGTTCTATCCGGGACTTGCCGAAAGCTATATTCCTGTAAAGCCGGGAATGTTTGCCATCTTTTTCCACAGGATGCTCACGCTCCGGGAGTGTCTCCTGACGGTGTGAAAAAGTGATCGTTAAAGTTTTGGTTTGAAAGAGAATAACTAACAAGTAATCATATTATGGAAAATACCACTCCTAAATTAGGCATAATAGAAAGTGATCCTTGGCTGGAACCGTATTCGGCAGCGATTGAAGGACGCCATCAGCATGCACTAGACAAAGAATTGGAACTGACCGGAGGCAAAGGAACTTTATCGGACTTTGCCACCGGATATTTATATTTCGGCTTGCATCGTACCAGAAGAGGGTGGGTGTTCCGTGAATGGGCTCCGAATGCGAAGGAAATTTATCTTATCGGAGATTTCAACGACTGGAAAGAACATGGCGATTATAGGATGTACCATGTAAAGAACTCTCCTGGTGTATGGGAGGTGGAATTACAAAGCGGTGCTATAAAGCATGGTGATTTGTATAAACTGAAAGTCCGTTGGAATGGCGGTGAAGGAGAACGCATACCGGCATGGGCCAACCGTGTGGTACAGGATGAGCAGACAAAGATATTCAGTGCACAGGTCTGGGAACCGGAGAATCCTTACCGGTTCAGAAAGAAGGTGTTCCGTGCAAAGACTGATCCTTTGATGATTTATGAATGTCATATCGGTATGGCTCAGGAAGAAGAAAGGGTAGGGACTTATAATGAGTTCCGTGAGAAAATATTGCCGCGTATAGCGGAAGCCGGATATAACTGTATTCAGATTATGGCTATTCAGGAGCATCCTTATTATGGGAGTTTCGGGTATCATGTTTCCAGTTTCTTTGCTCCGTCATCCCGTTTCGGTACACCGGATGAATTGAAGGAATTGATTGATACGGCACATAGAATGGGAATTGCCGTCATTATGGATATTGTTCACTCTCATGCCGTGAAGAATGAAGTGGAGGGACTTGGCAATTTTGCCGGTGATCCTAATCAATACTTCTATCCGGGCGGGCGGCGTGAACATCCGGCATGGGATTCCTTATGCTTTGATTATGGTAAGAATGAGGTGATTCATTTCTTGCTGTCCAATTGTAAGTATTGGATGGATGAGTTCCGTTTTGACGGTTTTCGTTTTGACGGTGTGACATCGATGTTGTATTATAGCCACGGCTTGGGAGAGGCGTTCTGTAATTATGGGGATTACTTTAACGGGAATCAGGATGATAATGCGATTTGTTATTTGACATTGGCCAACAAGTTGATTCATCAGGTAAATTCCAAAGCGATTACCATTGCGGAAGAAGTTTCGGGTATGCCCGGGTTGGCAGCACCGATTCAAGATGGTGGATATGGGTTTGATTACCGTATGGCCATGAATATTCCGGATTATTGGATTAAAACAATCAAGGAGAAGATTGATGAAGACTGGAAACCGAGCAGCATGTTCTGGGAAGTGACCAACAGACGCAAGGACGAGAAGACTATTTCGTATGCCGAAAGCCATGACCAGGCATTGGTGGGCGATAAGACTATAATTTTCCGTCTGATAGATGCTGACATGTATTGGCATTTCCAGAAAGGGGATGAAAATTATACAGTGCATCGCGGCATCGCATTGCATAAGATGATTCGTTTGCTTACTGCCTCTACCATCAATGGAGGATATTTGAACTTTATGGGTAATGAATTCGGGCATCCCGAATGGATTGATTTCCCGCGTGAAGGTAACGGATGGTCGCATAAATATGCCGTCGTCAGTGGGGGCTTTTTGATAATAAGAACCTGTGTTACCATTACTTGGTGATTTTGATTCAGCTATGGTCCACCTCATTGAGAGTGTGAAAAATATTCAGGAAACTCCAGTGATTGAAGTATGGCATAACGACGGTGACCAAGTGTTGGCTTACCGGCGTAAGAATTTGATTTTTGTATTTAATTTCAATCCTACCAATCATTTACAGACTATGGTTTCCTAGTGCCTGTCGGGGCGTATGATGTGGTACTGAATACGGATGCGACAGCTTTCGGAGGCAATGGTCTGGCTGATGACAGTATACGTCATTTCACTAATTTCGACCCTCTTTATAAGAAGGATAAAAAGGAATGGCTGAAACTGTATCTGCTGCCCGTTCGGCTGTGGTATTGAAAAAAGTGAAAGAGTAATTTATGAGCAGCAACAACAGCTTATCCTATAAAAGAGCCGCCCGCATCCTCACGGTTGCGTGCGGTCTTCTTTTCTCTATTTTTAGTATTGTCTATCTTTTTGTGCTTCAGAAAGATGTAGTAGGTGCATTGCATTATTCATTGTCACAAGGAAAGACACATTATTCTCCGTTGGTGGGAGCTATTATCATTACAGTGGTTTTATTGGTATTCCGTTGGGGAATCAATGGATTGATGGGATTAAAGGGGCCTGTACGGACACTTTCTTATTTCCCGTCTTGTCTGTTGCTGGGAGTGCTGACGGATGTGGACCGGACTATTTTCCACGGAGGAAACATAGGAGATAAATGGTTTTGGCTGCTGCCGTTGCTTTTGCTTATATATATAGGTGTGGTCTATACTTTACGGCGTGTGTTTCGTTCCTGGCTGAATCAAGAGGGGTCCATATTGGGCTTAATAAACTCTAACTTAGCTATTTTGACACTTTTATGCCTGATGACGGTAGGTATAGGAAATACGAATGTGAATTTTCATCATGAACTGGCTGTGGAGCAGGCTATCCGTAATCATCATTATGAAGCTGCACGGATGGTAGGAGCAAAGTCTTTGGAAACAACCCGTACATTGGCAGTGCTTAGAGCCTATGCTATGTCTTTGGAAGGTACCATGGGGGAGCATTTGTTTGAATACCCTCAATATTATGGTGCGGAAGGGCTTTTGTTTGCGCCTCATTCTCAGGAAACTTTGCGCTTGAATGCCGATAGCTTGTATGCTTATCTTGGTGCAAGACCACATGTTGCAGAAAAGACAGTAGACTTTTTGGCTCGTATCTGTCGTGATGAAATAGGTAGACATACCGCTTTGAATTATTATATGAGTGCATTGCTGCTGGATAAGAAATTGGACAAATTTGTATCGGCGGTTGATATGTATTGTTTCGAGCAAGATACATTGCCGCGTTATTATCGTGAGGCATTGGTGCTTTACAAACGGACTCATCCTGGATATGGAAGAGAAGTCAAAGACACGCTGATGGTGCGGCGTTTGGATGAGTTTCTTAACCGTCAGAAGGAATTTTCATCACCGGTGGAAGAGAAAAACCATATGCGGCGGGAATATGGTGATACCTATTGGTGGTATTATCGTTATCAATAAGTTATTTTTATACTTTTTGATCCTATATTTTTGCTAAATCATTGGTACTTTCCCATGCTTTTTTACTAATTTTGCAAACTCTTAAAAAGGAAAAACAAAAATAACGATATAGCAATGGCAGTAGAATTGAAAGAACTTACCAAAAGAAGCGAGAATTATTCTCAGTGGTATAATGACTTGGTGGTGAAGGCCGATTTGGCTGAACAATCACCTGTGCGTGGATGTATGGTTATCAAGCCTTACGGATACGCCATTTGGGAGAAAATGCAGCGTCAGTTGGACGATATGTTTAAGGAAACCGGCCACGTGAACGCTTATTTCCCGTTGCTTATCCCGAAATCTTACCTTAGCCGTGAAGCTGAGCACGTAGAAGGATTTGCCAAAGAGTGTGCTGTAGTTACTCACTACCGTCTGAAGAATGCAGAGGACGGTTCGGGTGTTATCGTAGATCCGGCTGCCAAACTGGAAGAAGAATTGATTATCCGCCCTACATCTGAGACAATCATTTGGAGTACATATAAGAACTGGATTAATTCCTATCGTGACTTGCCTATCTTGTGTAACCAATGGGCAAATGTTATGCGGTGGGAGATGCGTACCCGTTTGTTCCTGCGTACTGCGGAGTTCTTGTGGCAGGAAGGACATACGCTCATGCGACCCGCGAGGAAGCAGAAGCGGAAGCACAGAAAATGTTGCATGTGTATGGTGACTTCGCTGAGAAGTATATGGCTGTTCCGGTAATCAAAGGGGTAAAATCGGCTAATGAACGTTTCGCCGGTGCATTGGATACTTACACCATCGAAGGCTTGATGCAGGATGGAAAGGCATTGCAATGTGGTACTTCTCACTTCTTGGGACAGAATTTCGCAAAAGCGTTCAATGTACAGTTTGTTGATAAGAATAATAAGCTGGATTATGTTTGGGCTACTTCCTGGGGAGTATCTACCCGCCTGATGGGTGCTTTGATAATGACTCACTCTGATGATAACGGATTGGTGTTGCCACCGCATTTGGCTCCTATTCAGGTAGTTATCGTTCCTATTTATAAGAATGATGAAATGCTGAAGAAGATTGATGCAAAAGTAGAAGGCATTGTCAATAAGTTGAAAGCAATGGGTATCTCTGTGAAATATGATAATGCAGACAATAAGCGTCCGGGATTCAAGTTTGCAGATTACGAACTGAAAGGTGTGCCTGTTCGCTTGGTAATGGGTGGCCGTGATCTTGAAAACAATACAATGGAAGTGATGCGTCGTGATACATTGGAGAAAGAAACTCGTTCTTGCGACGGAATCGAAGAATATGTACAACAATTGTTGGAGGATATCCAGAACAATATTTATCAGAAGGCATTGAACTATCGTAACGAACATATCGTGAAAGTGGATTCATACGATGATTTCAAGGAACAAATAGAGAAAGGCGGCTTTATTCTGGCTCATTGGATGGAACCCCGGAAACGGAAGACCGGATTAAAGAGGAAACCAAGGCAACAATTCGTTGTCTTCCTTTTGATGCTGATGAAGAGAGCCTGACTCCGGGCAAGTGTATGGTAACCGGAAAACCATCTGCTCGCCGTGTTCTCTTTGCGAGAGCATATTAAACTTCGACACATTTATTTTATTTTAATACATTATGTGGAGTCGGCAGCAGTGAATGCTCCCGACTCTTTTTGTTTTTATGTGATGATTAATATAGAAAATATATCTATCAGTTTTGGCAACCTGACTCTTTTCAGAGGACTCGACCTGCAAGTTCATTACGGAGAAAGCGTATGTATTTGTGGTGGTTCCGGCAGTGGAAAATCTTCATTGCTGAAAGCTGTTTTGGGCTTTGTACCTTTAAGTGAAGGGACAATAAGGGTGGACGGCACACTGCTGGCACCTAGAACGGCGGATCATATCCGAAAGAAAATAGCATGGATTCCCCAGGAGTTGGCTCTTCCTTCGGAATGGGTCAGTGAAATGGTGCGGATGCCTTTTGAACTGAAGGCAAACCGTGAGGCGGGATTCAACAAAGAGCGGCTGATGGATTATTTCGTATCATTAGGATTGGAAGAGAAACTTTATGATAAACGGGTAAATGAAGTGTCGGGTGGTCAGCGTCAGCGTATCATGTTGGCAGTGACAGCCTTGCTTGACAAACCTTTACTGGTAGTGGATGAACCGACTTCGGCACTTGATCCGGAATCGTGCTTACGGGTGATTAACTTCTTTAAATCCTTGTGCAGTAAAGGAATGACTATCTTGTCTGTTTCGCATGACAAACAGTTTGCCGCCGGATGCGACAAGTATTTACTTTATAATCTGACTGATGGGAACAATTGATATAGACTATGGCAGTTTGGGAATAGGATTGCTGCTGATGCTTATTCCGGTTTATTTTTTATGGCATTTCAAGACGGGCTTGCTTAAACCGGTTCTGATAGGCACGGTACGTATGATTATACAGTTGTTTTTGATTGGGGCTTATCTTCGTTTTCTGTTTGAATGGAACAATCCGTTTATCAATTTTCTATGGGTGATCATCATGGTTGGGGTGGCTGCTGAAACGGCTTTGACGCGTACGCGGTTAAAACGTGGAATTTTGATGATTCCAATCTCTATCGCTTTTTTTTGTAACAGTGGTGCTCGTCGGACTTTATTTTCTTGGTTTTGTATTAAAGTTGGATAACATCTTCAGTGCCCAGTATTTTATTCCGGTTTTTGGTATAATCATGGGGAATATGTTGGGAGTGAATGTGATAGGATTAAATACTTACTATGCCGGATTGCGTAGGGAACAGCAACTTTATTATTTTCTGTTGGGGAATGGCGCTACCCGTAATGAGGCGATAGCTCCATTTGTGCGTCAGGCTCTTATTAAAGCGTTCAGCGGGCATTGCCAATATGGCAGTAACAGGCTTGTTGCATTGCCGGGAACTATGATTGGGCAGATATTGGGAGGAAGTTCGCCACATGTGGCTATCAAATATCAGATTATGATTGTAGTTATCACTGTGGTGGCATCCATGCTTTCACTAATGATGACCATTTTTCTGGCCTCACGGAAATCATTCGACAGTTATGGCCGGTTGTTACGGGTTCATAAGGATACCAAACGGAAGTAGGGGCCTTATTCTTGCTTTGTATACATTTTATATATTTCTTTCAATAAAATAGAAAAACATGAATGAGCAAATTTGGAAATATATAGCAGAATTATCAACTCCCGGTTTCTTTGTCACTGCGGATATAATGTATGAAGGAGAGGAATTTCCCGTAGATATTAAAGCATTTATCATTGATAAACTAGCTCTGATAGAAACAGGAATATCAGCCCGCAAATTTACGTTTCATTCGGGCGGATGGCGTATTCATCTTACTTTTTTCCCGACAGACCGTGTTGTTGACGAGCGTTATGCTTTGAAAAATAAAATGATAAAGTGGGGAAAGTATAAAAAATAGCTTGGTTGCTTTTTAAATTCAAATGGATTGATTATCTTTGCAATCAAATTTTCGCGAACGAATGAAAATTAAGGAAATAGTAAGTGCCCTTGAAAGGTTCGCGCCTCTGCCTTTGCAAGACGGATTTGATAATGCCGGATTGCAAGTTGGACTGACAGAAGCGGAAGCAACAGGGGCTTTGTTGTGTCTGGACGTTACTGAAGCTGTTGTGGATGAAGCTGTCATGTTGGGATACAACCTGATTATATCGCATCATCCACTTATATTTAAAGGTTATAAATCTATTATTGGTCGGGATTACATTGAACGGTGTGTGTTGAAAGCCATTAAAAATGATATTGTCATTTATTCGGCACATACCAATCTGGATAATGCTCCCGGAGGTGTCAATTATAAAATAGCTGAAAAGATAGGCCTCAAGAATGTACGCATATTAGACCCGAAAGAAGAATATTTATTGAAGTTTGTAACTTTTGTGCCGGATGCACAGGCTGACAGAGTAAGAAAAGCTTTATTTGAAGCCGGTTGTGGTTGCATAGGTAATTATGATTCATGCAGCTATAATTTGGAAGGTGAGGGGACTTTCCGTGCGCAGAGAGGAACCAGTCCGTTCTGTGGAGAAATAGGCGAATTGCATAAGGAATCCGAGGTGCGTATAGAAACGATTCTTCCGGCTTTTAAAAAGGCTGCGGTGATAAAAGCATTATTGGCAACACATCCTTATGAAGAACCGGCTTTTGATTTTTATCCGTTGAAAAATACCTGGACACAAGTAGGTTCGGGAGTGGTCGGAGAATTGGAAGAGCCTGAAGCCGAACTGGATTTCTTGAAACGCATCAAGAAAACGTTCGAAGTGGGCTGTCTGCGACATACTCGTTTATCCGGTCGTCTGATACAGAAAGTAGCGTTGTGTGGCGGAGCTGGAGCATTTTTATTGCCTAAAGCGGTAAGTGCCGATGCTGATGTATTTATCACAGGTGAAGTGAAATATCATGATTATTTCAATTATGAGAATGATATCCTGGTAGCTGAAATGGGGCATTATGAGAGTGAACAGTATACAAAAGAAATATTTTATTCAATCATACAGGAGATGTTTCCGGAGCTGGAAGTCCAGATAACCCGGGTAAATACAAATCCTATTAAATATTTGTAAGAAAAAACTATGGCTAGAGAAGCAAAGAAAGACCCGAGCGAATTAACAGTGGAAGAAAAGCTGAAGGCTTTGTACCAGTTGCAAACCATGTTGTCTGAAATCGATAAAATTAAGACTCTGAGAGGGGAACTTCCTCTTGAAGTTCAAGACCTTGAAGATGAGGTTGCCGGTTTGAGCACTCGTATCGAGAAAATTAAAGCTGATATCGAGGAATTGAAATCAAACATTGCAACTAAGAAAATTGAAATCGAGACAGCTAAGACTTCTGTTGAAAAATATAAAGCTCAGCAGGATAATGTGCGTAATAATCGTGAATATGATGTGTTGACAAAGGAGATTGAATTCCAGTCATTGGAAATCGAACTTTGCGAGAAACGCATAAAGGAATATATTGCAGCAGAAAAAGCAAAGAGCGAGGAGATAGAGCACAGTAATCAAGACTTGGATGAAAGAAAGAAGGACTTGGAAGCGAAGAAATCCGAATTGGAAGAAATTGTTTCTGAAACCAAGCAGGAAGAAGAAAAGCTGAGAGAGAAAGCAAAAGTATTGGAGACAACAATCGAACCGCGTCTGTTGCAGGCATTTAAACGTATCCGTAAGAATTCTCGAAATGGATTGGGAATTGTATATGTTCAGCGTGATGCATGTGGTGGTTGTTTTAACAAGATTCCGCCCCAGAAACAGCTTGATATCCGTATGCGTAAGAAAATTATCGTATGTGAATATTGTGGTCGCATCATGATTGACCCTGAATTGGCGGGTGTGATTGCTGAACAGCATTTGGAAACTGTCAAGAGATAATATATCTCCTGAAGCAGTATCTTTTTCTTTGTGGAAAAAGAATTTTATCACATTCTAAGCAAGATCTTGTAAGAAGATGTTGCTTAGAATGTTTTTATATCTACAGTTCTGAATAATGGGGAATCTCCGGTAGAAAAAGGTATGTTTTTGTATTGTAATCAATATGGCAGCAGTAATGGTTCAATCCGTTGCTGACAATCAGATAATCAACTTTCAGGACCATGTTATACCTGGTTATCTGATCAAATACTGTTTGCGTGATTTCTATATGTGGAGCTTTGTATTCCACAATCAGTTTGGCACTTAGATCTTTGTTGTAGAGCACAGTATCACAACGTTTTTTTGTTCCGTTTAAGTCCAGTTGTATTTCGTTGGCCAGTAATCCCTTCGGATATCCTTTATAATCCGTCAGATAATGAACAAAATGTTGTCTTACCCATTCTTCCGGAGTAAGGGCGACATATCTCTTGCGAAGCATATCGAAAATAACATTTTTTCCATTTCGCTCCGCGATTTTAATTTCGTAGGATGGTAAGTTTAATGATAACATTTAGTAAATTTGCATAAGTGTAACTCGGTAATAACCGATACAAAAATACAAAAGATTATGAAAACAAAAGAGGAAATTGTAGCAAACTGGCTTCCCCGCTACACAAAAAGAAGCTTGAATGATTTCGGAGAATACATCCTTCTGACCAATTTCAATAAATATGTGGAACTTTTTGCCGACAAATTCAATGTGCCGGTATTAGGACGTGATGCCAATATGACTTCGGCACATGCGGAAGGAATCACTATTATTAATTTTGGCATGGGAAGTCTAATGCTGCCATCATTATGGATTTGCTAGGGGCCATCCAGCCTAAAGCATGTTTGTTTTTAGGCAAATGTGGGGGCATAGATAGGAAAAAATAAGTTGGGAGATCTGATTCTACCCATTGCAGCCATTCGTGGAGAAGGAACATCCAATGATTATTATCCGCCTGAGGTACCTGCGTTACCTGCATTTATGTTGCAGCGTGCCGTTTCGTCGGCTATTCGCGACCATGCCCGCGATTATTGGACTGGAACGGTATATACTACCAACCGCCGTATATGGGAGCATGATGAAGAGTTTAAAAAGTATCTCCTTAAAACGCGTGCCATGTGTGTGGATATGGAAACGGCTACGCTGTTTACTACTGGTTTTTACAATCATATTCCTACTGGAGCATTACTTTTGGTATCCGACCAGCCGATGATTCCTGAAGGGGTGAAGACGGAGAAAAGCGACAGTATTGTAACGCAGCAATATGTAGAGGAGCATGTGGAGATTGGTATTGCTTCATTACAGATGATTATTGAGGAAAAGAAAACGGTCAAGCACTTAAAATTTGACTGGTAATTTTACTGTGTATGGCAAAAGAAACAACATACGAAGAGATAGCCCGTGAGCTGAAAAACCGTATCTATAAGCCTGTTTATTATCTAATGGGTGAAGAGTCTTATTATATAGACCGGATATCTGAGTATATAGCACAAACGGTGTTAAATGAAAATGAAAAAGAATTCAATCAGACTATTGTTTATGGGGCTGATACAGATATCGCGACTGTTATCAATGCAGCCAAGCGTTATCCCATGATGTCCAAATATCAAGTTGTAATAGTAAAAGAGGCTCAAAATATAAAGAATATTGAAGAGCTTGTTTATTATCTCCAAAAACCTTTGGATTCTACAATTCTGGTGTTATGCCATAAACATGGTACATTGGATAGAAGAAAAAAATTGGCAGCTGAAATAGAGAAAGTAGGTGTCCTTTTCGAATCGAAAAAGATTAAGGATGCCCAGCTTCCTGGGTTTATATCTTCTTACTTGAAACGTAGATCAGTAGAAATAGAACCTAAGGCTTCAGAAATGATGGCGGAATTTGTTGGAGCAGATTTAAGCCGTATGGCTGGAGAGTTGGAAAAATTAATTATCACACTTCCAAGAGGACAAAAGCGGATTACTCCAGAACAGATAGAACGTAACATTGGCATAAGCAAGGATTATAATAATTTTGAGCTTAGGAATGCTTTGGTGGCAAAGGATGTTTTCAAGGCTAATCAGATAATAAAATATTTTGAGGAGAATCCCAAAACAAATCCTTTGCAGATGACCTTGTCTGTGTTATTTAATTTCTTCTCTAATTTAATGCTTGCATATTATGCTCCTGATAAGTCAGAGCAGGGTATAGCCAATCAGCTGGGGCTTAAATCATCATGGCAGTCTAAAGACTATATGGTTGCTATGAGGAAATATAGCGGAGTAAAGGTAATGCAAATTATTGGTGAGATTCGTTACTGTGATGCAAAATCAAAAGGAGTGGGTAATCCATCTTTGGGAGATGGAGATTTGCTGCGCGAACTTGTATATAAAATTCTTCATTAATTAACAGGGTCAAGTAAGATTCCGATGTCCCGATGCTTTTATTTTTTAAGTGTCGGGATTCTTTTTATCCTTTCTCTCAGCAGAAATTCTGTTGATGGCTCAATTGAGAATAATATTTTACATTCATGCTTCTGTTATTATCTCATTTAATGCTATAAGTTATGCTTTTGTTCTCTATTTTTCTAGATGATGAGAGATGGATGATGAGAAAAATAGTATTAACTCGCTTATTCCTAGATTGATAGAGCATTTTTTCGCCTTCTTAGAATCGTGTATTTTAAAGAGAATGTCCGTTAGTACATGAATATGGTAGTATTTTGCCTTTTCGGAGTAAAATGAATAGAAGAATGGGGATGTGAAAGAATGCAGATGAAGTGAGCAAATAGCTACCATTTATTTTTGTAAGTTCCATACGCTATTTTAAAATTTTGAATCTATACTTTGTTCTCTTATCGTGCCTTCCATGATTCTCACTATCCATGAATTCCATAAAGCGAAGATGGGTTAAAACTTGGATGGGTTTTACCATGAAAAATACATTGACTTGTAAAATAGGAAAACAAAATATTCATAGGATCAAGCTGGAGCGTAAAACAGAGAAAATTCACTTTTAGAAATAATTATAATTTAATTTTGTAATCTTACATCTGTAAACTTTCCTAATATAGGAGATATTATAAGCTTTGCAGGTTTAACAATGTAAATAATACAAATATAAACAAGGTAGTAGTCAAGAGTGAAGATTACATATATAAATGTATATGAATAATTATTTATCTCTTATTTTATTACGATAATATGCTTGAAACCAGTGTTTTATATCTTGTCGATAAAGTGGTTAATAACTTGTATGCATTTTTATTTTGCTTATATAATCATATTTTATTTGTAAATATATCATTTTTTGTTTGTGTATATATTATAGATAATCAGTATTTTATATAGTCATGCATAAAGTGATAATTATAGTATTTTTAGGAGCGGTTTACGTGTGTAAATCTTAATTTATTTCCAACGATACACCGTCTATTTACTTTTGTAATATATACATTTTTATATTGTAAATTTGCATTTATGAATTATATTAATTACTTTTGTATCTGTAAATTTTGCCTTATACTTTTGTAAATGAAGGAAAGAATCGCTCAAATAATCCAGAAAGAAGATATGACTGCAGCTCAATTTGCAGAGAAGATTGGAATTTCACCTTCCTCTCTTTCCCATATTCTTAGTGGCAGGAACAATCCTAGCTAGAAGTCGTCATGAAAATACACAAGGCGTGTGACTATATCAGCTTAGACTGGTTACTCTATGGTGAAGGACAAATGGAAACGGATGTTGATTCAGACAATAACATTCATTATACGCCTTCTTTGTTTGACGAGAATTCATTATTTACGCCCGAACGTCCGGCTTCTCCGGAATATCGCAAGGAAAATGAGGTTAAAACACCGCTTTATTCTCCTAAAGAGATTGTGCGTGAGGAAATTAAGTATGTGGAAGTACCTGCCAAAAAAATCACTGAAATAAGAATATTCTTTGATAATGGGACTTATGAAACGTTCAAACCTGAAAATTAAGGTGGGAATCCACTAAAATGCCGGTTGGCAGAATAAGATTTGGGTAAATTCGTGTATCTTTGCATAGAAAACGAATTTACCCAATTTTATTTCATGAAAAAATATATTTTAGACCTTGTGGTTACACAGAACATCAAATTGCATGCCAATTATGTTCTGATAAAATTGACTCATGCCAACCCATTGCCCGAGATGCTGCCGGGCCAGTTTGCTGAGATACGTATAGACGGTTCCAATACTACTTTTCTCCGCCGTCCTATTTCTATTAATTATGTGGATAAAACAACCAATGAAGTTTGGTTCCTGGTGCAATTAGTTGGCGATGGCACTCGCAAACTAGCCACTGTGAAACAAGGAGATATTGTTAATGTGGTGATGCCTCTTGGTAATGGATTTACAATGCCTCGGAACGTGACAAAGGTAAAGCCGTTACTGGTTGGCGGTGGTGTGGGTACCGCCCCGATGTTGATGCTTGGTGCAGAGTTGGTAAAAATGGGATGCACGCCTGCTTTCCTGCTAGGCGCACGTTCATCCAAAGACCTGTTACAGTTGGAAAATTTTGAGAAATTAGGTGAGGTGTATACAACGACTGAAGATGGAAGTATGGGCGAGAAAGGTTATGTGACACAGCATAGCGTCTTGCATACAGACCGGTTTGATATGATATACACCTGTGGTCCAAAACCCATGATGGTTTCGGTAGCTAAATACGCCAAAGCTCATGGAATAGAATGTGAGGTTTCACTGGAAAATAGGATGGCTTGTGGTGTCGGTGCATGCTTATGCTGTGTGGAGAACACGGACGAAGGGCATTTGTGTGTTTGTAAAGAGGGTCCTGTATTTAATATAAAGAAACTATTATGGCAGATTTAAGCGTAAATATCGGCGATTTAAAGCTTTGTAACCCGGTTATGACAGCATCGGGTACCTTTGGATACGGAAAAGAGTTTGAGGATTTTGTAGACCTCGAAAAGATTGGTGGTATCATTGTAAAAGGGACTACCCTTCATCATCGTGAGGGTAATCCTTACCCACGCATGGCAGAAACCCCTATGGGGATGCTTAATGCGGTAGGGTTACAGAATAAAGGGGTGGATTATTTTGTTGAACATATCTATCCGCAGATAAGGGATATTCATACTAATATGATCGTTAATGTATCCGGATCTGCTGTAGAGGATTATGTGAAGACTGCGAGATCATCAATGATCTGGATCATATTCCCGCTATAGAATTGAATATTTCATGCCCTAATGTAAAGCAGGGTGGTATGGCCTTCGGGGTCTCCGCATGCGGATGTTCCGAGGTTGTAAAAGCTGTACGTAATGTATATAAAAAGACGCTGATCGTAAAATTATCTCCCAATGTGACAGACATCACAGAAATAGCACGTGCGGCCGAGACTTCCGGTGCGGACAGTGTATCTCTGATCAATACCCTGCTGGGGATGGCTGTCGATGCTGAAAAGCGTAGGCCTGTACTTTCCACTATTACCGGCGGCATGAGTGGTGCAGCGGTAAAACCAATTGCATTGCGTATGGTATGGCAAGTCGCTAAAGTAGTAAATATTCCTGTCATTGGACTAGGGGGTATCATGGGATGGAAGGATGCTGTGGAGTTTATGCTAGCAGGTGCCACCGCAATACAGATAGGTACTGCCAACTTCATAGATCCAGCTATTACTGTCAAAGTTTCAGAAGGAATAAATGACTATTTGGAACGTCATGGATATACATCTGTAAAAGATATAATAGGCGCTTTGGAAGTCTGAAAATTTTATCTTTTAAATTATAGCCCTGCGAGAGTGTAGATGAATAAATTGAAGCATCTCTTGCAGGGCTTTTTTATAACCTTCTCTAGATGGAATGAGTATGAAAATGGTTGCCGTTGCAACTTGTTACATGGGTATAAAATGATAACTTCAATTATTTTTTTTCGATGAAATGGCTTGTTTTTGAAAAAACGGAGTAGAAAAACACTTGAAAAAGCTTTATTAATATATAAGGGAAAGGAAGATGAACTTAGATTACACTTAAGGAGAGAACATCTTTTCGGATATGATATAAGCAAAAGAAAAGAGGTAAAAGCCCTATGACGAACATGGCTTTTACCTCTTTATTATTTATATATATTTTTTATTTCAACAAATCGGGTCTTAGCCGCTGTGTCCTTTCTAATGACTGCTGAAGTTCCCATTCTTTAATCTTTGCCTCGTGTCCGGATAACAAGACATCGGGAACTTGCCATCCTTTGTATTCTGCAGGACGAGTGTATACAGGAGCAGCTAACAGATTGTCTTGAAAAGAATCGGACAATGCCGATTGTTCGTCAGAAATGACCCCGGGAATAATACGAACTACGGCATCGGCAATAACGGCGGCAGCAACTCCCCACCTGTCAAAACATAATCACCGATACTGATTTCTTTCGTAATGAAATGTTCACGTATTCTATAGTCTATACCCTTAAAATGGCCACATAGAATAATTAAATTCTTTGCGAGTGAAAGTGAGTTGGCCATCGGCTGGTTAAACTGCTCTCCATCTGGAGATGTAAATATTATTTCGTCATACTCGCGTTCTGCTTTCAAAGCTGAGATGCATCGGTCTATCGGTTCAATCTTCATCACCATACCGGCAAATCCACCGAAGGGATAATCGTCTACTTTGCGATAACGGTCGTATGCATAATCACGCAGGTTATGTATATGCATTTCTGCAATTCCTTTTTTCTGCGCACGGCTCATGATAGAGCAGTTAAAGAAGCCTTCCAGCATCTCGGGTAAAACGGTAATGATGTCTATTCTCATATTCGGTTATTTTTTGCAAAAGTAGCAAATTCCTCTTTGTCGGAAGGTGTTTTTCATTCAAAAAATAGCTATTTTTGCGGGAAAACTACCTTTTATATATGACAGAAATAGAAAGAATAGACCAATTGCGCGAGGAGCTTCATCGACATAACTATAATTATTATGTATTGAATGCGCCTGAGATTACAGACCAGGAGTTTGACAAGCTGATGCGTGAACTTCAGGATCTGGAAGAAAAACATCCGGAACATAGAGATGAGAACTCGCCCAGTATGCGTGTGGGAAGTGATATAAACAAAAATTTCACGCAGGTGGTACATAAATATCCTATGCTTTCATTGGCTAACACCTATTCGGAAACGGAAGTAACCGAGTTTTATGACAGGGTAAAGAAGTCCCTGAACGAGGATTTTGAAATTTGTTGTGAAATGAAGTATGATGGAACTTCCATCTCTCTGACTTATGAGAACGGAAACTGGTGCGCGCCGTGACGCGTGGCGATGGTGTGCAGGGAGATGATGTGACAGGCAATGTAAAGACCATCCGCAGTATCCCTTTGGTGCTGCATGGAAAGGGGTATCCTGAAGCATTTGAAATTCGTGGGGAGATTTTGATGCCTTGGGTGGTGTTTGAGGAATTGAACAAAGAACGGGAAGCTCGCGAAGAACCGTTGTTTGCCAATCCCCGCAACGCGGCTTCGGGAACATTGAAATTGCAGAATTCTGCTATTGTGGCATCTCGCAAGCTGGATGCCTACCTTTATTATTTACTTGGAGATAATTTGCCGTGCGACGGTCATTATGAAAATCTGAAAGAAGCTGAGAAATGGGGATTTAAAATTTCCGATCTCACTCGCAAATGCAAAACATTGCAGGAAGTTTTTGATTTTATCAAATACTGGGATGTGGAGCGTAAGAATCTGCTGTAGCTACGGATGGAATAGTATTGAAAGTGAATTCTTTGCGACAGCAGCGTAATTTGGGTTTTACGGCAAAATCACCCCGATGGGCCATTGCATACAAGTTTCAAGCCGAACAGGCACTTACCCGCTTGAACAAGGTGACCTATCAAGTGGGGAGAACAGGTGCTGTGACTCCGGTGGCCAATCTGGATCCTATACAGTTGTCCGGAACCGTGGTAAAGCGTGCTTCGCTCCATAATGCCGACATCATAGAAGGGTTGGATTTGCATATTGGTGATATGGTATATGTAGAAAAAGGCGGTGAGATTATTCCAAAGATTGTAGGTGTGGACAAAGACGCCCGTATTATGATAGGTGACAAAGTAAAGTTTATTACTCATTGTCCCGAGTGTGGCAGTAATTGGTACGCTATGAAGGTGAAGCTGCTTATTATTGTACCAATGATGCCGCTTGCCCCCCACAGATCAAGGGAAAAATAGAACATTTTATCAGCCGTAGAGCTATGAATATTGATGGTCTCGGTCCGGAAACGGTAGATCAGTTTTACCAGGAAGGATTGATACGTGATGTTGCCGATCTGTATACTTTAAAAACATCGGATATCATCAACCTAGAACGTATGGGAGAAAAATCTGCCGAGAATATAATAAAAGGTATAGAGCAGTCCAAAGAAGTGCCGTTCGAAAGGGTACTCTTTGCATTGGGCATCCGTTTTGTGGGTGAAACTGTGGCGAAGAAGGTGGCAAAATCCTTTAAGTCGATGGATGCTTTGGCAGACGCGAGTTTGGATAATTTGATTCATGTCGATGAAATCGGAGAAAAAATAGCGCAGAGTATCTTGTTGTATTTTGCTAATCCGAAGAATCGTGACATTATAGAGCGTCTTCGTGTGGCGGGTGTGAGACTGGAAGCCGATGAGGAGGATACTTCGGAACACACTGACAAACTGGCAGGGAAATCTATCGTGATCAGTGGGGTTTTCGCCCATCATTCGCGTGACGAATATAAGGAGTTAATTGAAAAGCATGGCGGTAAGAATGTGGGAAGTATTTCGTCCAAGACCAGCTTTATTCTGGCAGGTGACAATATGGGGCCCAGTAAACTGGAGAAAGCGCAGAAACTGGGTGTGACCATTGTGAGCGAAGAGGAGTTTCTGCAAATGATAGAGTGACTTTTTAGCGAGTATAAAGTAAAAATAGTGTGATTTTTATCGCTAAAATAGAAAATATTCGTACTTTTGTAGGCTATTAAATAAGAATTTATAATTCATTTATGATACAGACAAGATTAAAAGGCATGGGAGTAGCGTTGATTACTCCTTTCAAGGAAGATGATAGCGTTGATTATGATGCGTTACTTCGTCTGGTTGATTACCAGCTTCAAAATGGAACAGACTTTTTATGCGTGTTGGGAACCACGGCTGAAACCCCGACTTTGACTAAAGAAGAAAAAGACAAGATAAAACGTTTGATAATCGAAAGAGTGAATGGACGTATTCCTATTCTGCTGGGGGTTAGCAGTAACTGTACCCGTGCTGTTGTGGAAACGCTGAAAAATGATGATATGACAGGAGTTGATGCCGTGCTTGTTGCTGTACCTTATTATAACAAACCTTCTCAGGAAGGTATTTACCAACACTATAAAGCGATTGCTGAAGCGACGGATCTTCCTGTGGTTCTTTATAATGTACCGGGACGTACCGGTGTGAACATGACTGCTGAGACCACCTTGCGTTTGGCACGTGATTTCAAGAATATTATCGCTATCAAGGAGGCATCGGGTAATATTACTCAGATGGATGATATCATCAAGAATAAACCGGCTAATTTTGATGTGATTTCGGGTGATGATGGTATTACATTTCCTTTGATTACTTTGGGTGCTGTAGGGGTTATTTCGGTTATCGGTAATGCATTTCCGCGTGAATTCAGCCGTATGACCCGTTTGGCATTACAGGGTGATTTTGCAAATGCATTGACTATTCATCATAAGTTTACGGAATTATTCAGCCTGTTGTTCGTAGATGGTAACCCTGCTGGGGTGAAGGCTATGTTGAATGTAATGGGGCTGATTGAAAACAAATTGCGTTTGCCGCTTGTACCGACTCGTATCACAACATTTGAAAAGATGCGTGCTATTTTGAATGAATTGAAAATAAAATGCTGATAAAGGAATCTTTTTAATTAGATAAGACTGGTGCTTCTCATATAAAAAACACCAGTCTTTTTTATGCCTGCCTGTTCATTCTTTGATATATATGTTATACCTGTAAGATTCTATATCTTTCACGCATAACATTACTAATCTTTCACCTGATACATTAGTAACATGTTACCCGACACGTTACTAACCTGTCGGTCTGTATGTTAGTAACCTTTGAAACGTCTTGTCTTTAAAAAAACAAGTGCTTGTTTTAACTAACTAATTCCCCCAAGTTTGAAAACTGAGCCATCCTAATTCTGGACTGACTCAAGAAAATACAAAAAAGACTATCTTTTCAGATAGTCTTTTTGTGATCGCGACAGGATTCAAACCTGTAACCGGCTGATCCGTAGTCAGCTACTCTATTCAGTTGAGCTACGCGGCCATTGTTTATTGTTCTTTCGTTTTAACGGGTGCAAAGATACGGACTTTTTTTGAAAATGCAAGCGTTTTACTAAACTTTTTTCTAAAAATTATTCGACGAAACGGGAATTAAACAGCTGCCAGCCTAGTGTTAAACCTACATTCCAATCGTTAGACGGTGAGCTATAGTGATTTACATAGGCACTGATAGAACCGAACGATAATTGAAAGACTAATGAAATTTCTCCAAGATATTCGAATTTTGTGAAAGCTTTCCCGTAATATGCTTGTCCATATTCATCTTTCTTGATAGGAAAGATGGGTATAAATCCATAAAATTCTCCGCGTAATTGAAAAGACTCGCTTACTGGTAGATGGGCATGGTGCCGACTCCGGCATATTGATTAGCACGGAAAGCCTCATTATAGGTTACTTTGCTATGGGCTGTCGGAGTGAATTCTCCTGCCTGCATTAATGTAGCCGTATAATTGTTGGAGAAATTTCGGGATGAGTAATATGCCTCCAGATACGCTCCCAAAGTAAACTTAGGGCTTACCTTATGGTATGTTTCGTTCTGATATGAAACTTGAAGCCAGGATTGTACTTTTTTATAAGGCTCCGGTGTGCCTTTAGTCACTTTGGATACACCTGATCTGAAATGTTCTGTGCCGGTGAAAATTTGTGCAGCCATTTTTTCACGACTTCCTTGTGTGGCAAATTGGCGGGCATTCAAGGTACTTCCTTCCAATACGATAGAGCCTCCGAAGATAGAATAAGTGCTTTCATCATGTTTTGTCTCGCTGAAGTCGATGATATTGGTTTGGAAGTACCTGTCCTCCATACGGGCTATACCCATACCGAATTCAGCTTTTTTACGGCTTAGAAACGGTAATGACACCTTCAATTTTACAAACTCTTCCCTTTTCTTGTTGAAAGCCGGATTGTCTTTGTTGGAAAAGAATTTGGCTTCTTTGAAATAATCGAAGGTAGAGATCGAGGCTATGAATTTATAAGATGTAGGCAGTTTGGTTGGAAAATCGATTCGTGCTGCAAGTTGTACATTATTGTAGACCCGACCTAACTGTCCGTCAAAATTAAATTCTTTTGAATAATAGTTCAAGTTTTGATAAGAAGCACCAAAATAGACTTGATTGGAGCCACTGGAAGACACGTTTCCACCGACACGAACGGAGAGATTGGCCTCCATTTTGACCTGAAGATTCAAGTCGTAGGTTTGGTCTTTCTCATTATAAACGGCATGAGGAATGATTTCGGATATAATATTATCGGACAACAAACGGAAATATGCTCGTTTGACATCCTCCATAGTGAAAACATCGGAGTCGTTTTCATGAAACTCTTTTTGTATATATTGCTTTTGCTGTTCATTGGCACCGGTTATATTAACTCTTTTGAAACGGAAATCCGGTAAATTGCTCTTATAGGCCAGTCGTTTAACTTTCACTTGTTCGGGGGTGATTCTTCGATGAATTCGGCTTTTTATGGAGTCCATCATTTCTATGGCACGTTTATAACCAATGTCATGCAACTCGTCAAAGCGCTGGAAGTCCATTAAATTGACATCATCATATTTAAAGGTCATGAGGATGCCGAGGGAATCGGGTAAAGAGTAATCTGTCTTTTGCATAATCATATTTTCCAGTTGCCCCATAATGTCACCTTCCTTGGGTTTGCCCGGATTGGCGGATACGGCACTTCCTATAATGATATCTGGATGGAAGGTATCACGCATTACATTCACTGGAAAATTATTGTAAATGCCACCGTCGTATGCCAGTATCGAGTCTATTTCGATAGGCTTGAACATGGCAGGAAAACTCATGGAGGCACGTACGGCATCTCCCAGATCTCCTTTTTTCAATATCAGTGGTCTTTTGTTGTACACATCCGAAGCTATACAGCGGAAGGGAATATACAGGCTGTCAAAATTGGCCTTGCTTGCAGCTGTTGCCTGACCGAATAATTGCAGAAATACAATATTCATCTGAATGGGATCTACAATGCTGGTAGGCAAAAACTGAGGTTTGACATTCTTCAGCGAGTCTTTTAAGGAGATACGGATGTTGATAAATTCGGGTGTTGGAGGATTTTTCTTGAAATAATAGATGTATTTCTCTTCCACATTACCTGAATACCAGCGTTTGAAGTCATCGGATTTGAGTAAAGCCTCCATTTCATCGGGAGAATAGCCCATGGCATAAAGTGAACCGACAATGGATCCCATGGATGTGCCTGCAATATAATCTATGGGGATACCGTTTTCTTCTAATGCGCGGATAATGCCGATATGGGTTAGGCCTTTGGCACCTCCTCCGCTCAGTACCAGTCCCACTTTCTGTGCATGGATGGGAGGAAGTAGTAAAAAGAGAAGAAAAAGTATATATAGATAATGTTTCATGGATGTCGAATCTTTGTATGTGTCGCTCCAAATATAGAAAGAAATCTTCGTTTCCAATCGTTTTTTAGAATAAAAAGCGCCGGAAATGAACTTCCCGACGCTTTTGATAGCAAAATGTGATAGATTTGTTAAATCAGTTCGATACTGCGTTTTACAAAGTTTGTCAAAGCTTCACCTTTCAACATGTTGTTTTGTAACAGAGCAAGGTCAATCAATTGGCGGATTACTTTGTTACCACCTGCGTATTCACCTAAAACAGCTTCTTTCTTGGTCTTTTCATCGGCCAACTTTTTCTCAACATCACTTAATTCATCTTTTTCTGCTTGAGGTATTTCATCGGCTTTTTTACCTTCCTGTGCTTTGTGAAGTTCGTCGTGACGTTTATTCAGACTGGTCATTTCAGCTTCAATAGGTTCAAGAGCAGCTTTGCAAGAGTTGTCCGCATCATTCAAAACTTGTTTCACCAGTTTGTGGTCGACATTCAGAACCAAGTTAAACATATCCGGCATTTCTCCATAGAAACTCATACCTGCCTGGATATTGGCCATTTCTTTCATACGGCGCATATATTCACTTTGGGTAATCATGATAGGAGTTCCTGTCTCGCCTAAAGATTGTGTTTCCACATTGAATTCCACTTTCTTCATCTGTGGTAACTGACTGCGGAATACGGAAGATAGAATATCGCGTTGGCCAACTTCCAAACTGGCATCTTTGCGCTCTTCTTTAGCAATCAGGTGGTCAATTACATCACTGTCCACACGGGTGAAGCGGCTCTTTTCAAATTTCTGCTCGAGCATACTTACCATGGCTACATCCAGCTGACCATCCATTAACAATACGTTGTAGCCTTTGTTTTTGGCCGCATCAATGTAGCTGTATTGTTCGTCTGCATGGGTAGCATACAGATAAATCAAGTTGCCGTCCTTATCTGTTTGGTTATCTTTGATCAAGCTTTGGTATTCTTCGTAAGTATAATATTTGTCATCTGTGTCTTTCAGCAGAGCAAATTTATTAGCCTTTTCGTAGAAATCTTCTTGAGTCAACATGCCGTAGTTGATGAAAATCTTCAAATCATCCCATTTCTCCTCGAATTCTTTGCGGTCATTCTTAAAAATGGCTTGCAGGCGGTCTGATACTTTCTTAGAAATATAAGTGGAGATTTTCTTCACGTTGGAATCGCTCTGCAAGTAAGAACGGGATACGTTCAACGGGATATCCGGTGAGTCAATCACTCCGTGTAACAGGGTCAGGAAGTCTGGAATCAATACCTTCTACCGAGTCGGTGACATAGACCTGGTTACAGTAAGTTGGATTTTGTTTTTTTGTAATTCAATGTTGCTCTTTACTTTCGGAAAGTACAGAATACCTGTCAGATTGAACGGATAATCCACATTCAGATGGATCCAGAACAAAGGTTCGTCTGCCATGGGATATAATTCCCGATAGAATTTCTTATAATCTTCGTCTTTCAGTTCTACCGGTTTGCGTGTCCATAAAGGATAGTTTCGTTGATTACATTGT